>WNGG01022389.1_pt1 | contig 14705 bp, 18 predicted proteins | sample 5400661 | NCBI WGS metagenome assembly WNGG01 (sample SAMN13153372, study PRJNA577476) | soil metagenome | isolation source: 100 cm soil or saprolite under Garry oak tree replicate 1 | place: USA:California | collected 2016-06-15
AGTTACATAGAATCAAGGTGCAGAGGCACAACGAATCCCTCCTCCTCCGTTCGTAATCAGAGACTTGTGAAGATGCCCGAGGAGAGCCGAACCGAGGATTTTCCGAGACGGGCGCAGCGGTGACAACTTCGCTTGACCTCACAAGAAAAACCACAGTCCGATGGCGTATATTCCTGCTCATTCTGCTGATCGTCGCCATCAACTATGTCGACCGCGCCTCCTTGTCGGTCGCCATGCCGGCGATCAGCAAGGAGTTCGGGATCGACGCGGCGGCGCAAGGCGTCATCCTCAGTTCGTTCTTCTGGACCTATGCGTTCATGCAAATCCCGGGAGGCTTGCTTGCCGACCGCTACCGGCCGAGATTGATTATTGCCACCGCAACGATCCTGTGGGGCGTCTTTCAGGCACTGGCGGCGCTGGCGACCGGCTGGGGCATGCTGCTGCTTGCGCGGTTGGGGCTCGGGGTGGCCGAAGGGCCGGTCTTTCCCGCGAGCGGCAAATTGAACGCGGTGTGGCTGCCCGCCCGGGAGCGCGGCCGCGGCGCGGTCCTCATCGATGGCGGCGCTCCCTTGGGGACCGCATTTGGCGGACTGAGCATCGCGTTGCTGATCGGCGTGTTCGGTTCCTGGCGAACGGCCTTTGTGGTCGCCGGATTGGGCACTATTGCGGCGGGCCTCTTCGCGTACTGGTACATACGTGACACCCCCCGGGAGCAACCGTCCACGAATGAGGCCGAGGCGCTCTATATCGAAACCGAGCATGCGAAAGAGGACCAGGCGCTCGCGACGCCGGCGGCGGGCCGTACCAACCTCCTCGGCTTTCTTCGCTTTCGTTCCTTCTGGGGCATGCTGCTCGGCTGGCTGGGGTTCGATCTCGTATTTTATGGCCTCGTTGCCTGGGCTCCCAACTACCTCGCACAGGCTCGCCATCTCAGTCTCGCAGCCATTGGCGGCGCCACGTTCATTATCTTTGGCGCCGGCTTCGTCGGCGAGATCGTCGGCGGCTTTCTGGCGGATTATTGGAAGGCGCGCGGCGGTTCACCCAACCTCGTCATGCGTACCGTTCTCGGCGTATCGGGTGTGCTGACCACCCTATCCACCTTATTACTTGCTTTCGTCAGCAGTCCCGTTGCTGCGGTCGCGCTACTCTCGAGCACGTTGTTCTTTTTGCGCTGGGCCGGGCTCTACTGGAGCATTCCCGCCACATTGACCGATCGAGGGCGCGCCGGCGTTCTCGGCGGCATGATGAATTTCGCCGGAAATCTCGGCGGTATCTTCGTGCCGATCATCATCGGCGTGATCGTCCAGGCGACGGGAAGCTACTTCCTTGCTCTAATGTTCTTCACAGCGTCGGGCATACTCTACCTCGTGAGCTCGCTCGTCATCGATTACAGCCGAAAGCTGCCGGTCTAGTGTCGCGCGCCGGAGCCTGCTCGGTCCGATTGTTCGGCTCATTCAAACCATTGTGGCAAGATAGGGGCTGACGGGACCTCCCGATTGGCCGGTCCGAGAGACCGAGGAGACTCAAGCCATGCCACTTGCCATGACCGACGACGGAATTCGCCTTTACTATGAGGAGACCGGTTCCGGCACGCCGTTGATCTTCGTGCACGAATTCGCCGGGGATCATCGCAGCTGGGAGGCGCAGATGCGACATTTCGGCCGGCGCTACCGCTGCGTCGCATTCAACGCCAGAGGTTATCCGCCTTCGGATGTGCCGGCAAGCCAGGTCTCCTATTCCCAGGGGCGCGCCGCCGCCGACATCCGATCGGTGCTCGATCATCTGAGCCTCGAGAGCGCGCACATCGTTGGCCTTTCGATGGGCGGCTTCGCCACGCTTCATTTCGGCTTTCGCTATGCCGCCCGGGCGTTGTCCTTGTGTGTGGCCGGCTGCGGCTACGGCGCCGAGCCCGGGCAGAGGGAGCGCTTCCGTGGAGAGGCGCGCACGATCGCCGATTTCATTCTCTCGGCAGGCATGCCGGCGTTTGCGGAGAAGTACGCCTATGGGCCAACGCGCGTCCAGTTCGAGAACAAGGACCCGCGCGGCTTCGCAGAATTCAAGCGAATGCTGGCCGAGCATTCGGGAGTGGGTTCGGCGAATACGCAGCTTGGCGTCCAGCGCGAGCGCCCCTCTCTCTATGATCTCATCGACGAGATGAGGCGCTTGACCGTTCCCACGCTCATCCTAACCGGTGACGAGGATTGGCCCTGTCTGATGCCGGGCGTCTTGATGAAGCAGAACATCCCCGCCGCCGCTTTCGCCGTGATGCCGAACTGCGGCCATGCCATCAACCTCGAGGCGCCCGGCGAGTTCAATCGCATCGTCAGCGATTTCCATGCGCTCGTGGATAGCGGCCGTTGGCCACAGCGAGACCCGCGCACGGCGAGCGCATCGATCACTGGCATGCAGGCTTGAGGCATGACCGTGGGAGATTCTCCAAGTCGAAGCAAAGAACCATTGGCGTGCGGCGCTATTTCGCCGTGGCGACTCTTCCGAATATGGGCGGTGATCGGTGCTCAATCGTTCGGTGGCGGTTCGGCCACGCTGTATTTGATCCGGCGCGAAACTGTCGAGCGGCAAGGATGGCTCACCGATGACGACTTCAGCCGATATTGGGGCATTTGTCAGATCGCGCCGGGCATCAATATTCTGGGGCTGGTAAGCCTGATCGGCTGGCGGCTTGCCGGAGCGCCCGGTGCGCTACTCTCAGTCTGTGGCTTGCTGCTGCCGAGCGCCGGGATTACCGTCGGTTTGACCTCGATCTACGCCGGCATCCGGGAAGTGCCGGTCGTTCGCGCGGCGATTGCGGGCGTCCTGCCTGCAACGGTCGGTTTGGGCTTGTTGTTGGCGTTCACGATGGTGCGCCCGTTGCTAAAAAGCGCCCGGAGCGACGGATGTGCAAGCGCACTCGTCGCGGTAATCCTGTTACTGGTAAGCACGATCGTCGCCGCGCTGGCGCGTACACCGGTGCTTGCCATACTCTGGTCGGCAGGCGCGGTGTCGGCGGTGGCGCAGTGGCAATTCGCACCTCGCCAGAGGTCGCCACGATGAGCCATCATCTCGCGCTGTTCTGGATCATGTTGAGGGCGGCGCTACTTTCGACCACCGGTACAGGAAATCTTCCGATTGTTCACCAGGATCTCCTGTCGCGAGGTTGGGCAACCGACCGCCAATTCGCCGAGGCTCTTGCAATCGGACAGATCAGTCCCGGCCCGACCGGACTCTGGGTGATCAGCCTGGCTTATTTTGTTGGTGGATTGCGCGGTGCCGCACTGACGCTGATTGCAATCGCGCTGCCGCCGCTGCTGGTCCTGGTGCTGGTCCATGGTCTCTACCGCCGCTTTGGCCACCACCCCGCCACTCAGGGATTTGTCCGCGGGTTGGCTTTAGCTGTAGCCGGGGTCTTTGTGGTCGTGCTGACCCGTATTATGAACACATCCGGCTGGAACCCTACCAATCTGATGATTACCCTGGGCGCGATTGTCATCGGCGCAACGCGTCGCGTACCGGTTTTCGTGGTGCTGGCTGTGGCCGCGATTGTAGGAATCGCCCTGTTTTGATTGGCGGCAACACGGAACCTGCCGGCGGTGTGTGGCTGATTCAGGAGAAACTATGATGATGACAATGCTGCGATTACCGCAGAGCGTGGGATGACACAAACGGCTGTCGCAAATCCGCGTCCAAACGCGGCACACCTGGTCAACATCGACATTCCGAAGGAGTTCAACCAAACGGTGCTCGAGTTTTTGAGCAAGCTGTAATTACGGTTTGACCGCGATCATCTGTAGCTCGACTCGTGCTCCAATGTTCAGCGCGGTCACTTGCACAGTGGCTCTTGCCGGAGGATCCGTCGGAAAGTATTCGCGGTACACCGCATTGAACTTATCGAAGTCGTTGAAGTTCGCGATGAAAGCAGTCACAGTCACGACGTCTTTGAAATCCATACCTGCTGCCCTAAGGACCTCACGGATATTCGCCAGCGCCTGCCGCGTCTCGCCCTCGATGCCACCCGGTGCGAGCTTGGCGCTAACTGGGTCGCGCCCGGTATGGCCAGATAGATACAGCGTGTTGCCCGCCAAGATGCCCGGCGAGAGTGGGAGGCCGGTGTTTGGGGCCTTTTGGGGACGAATTGCCTTCCGGCCGCTGCCCGGCTGCTGGGCGTCCACCGATTGTTGAAACGGAATGCCGAGCAGGACACCAAAGATTAACCCAACGACGCCAACTATGGCGATACGAGCTCGATTACCTGTCATCGTCATAATCACTTCCTTTCTCGCTACCAGGGAGTTAAGAAATTTCCGGCGCACAGCGCACAGTTTTTCAGAGTTTTGGATCCGATCTGCATGATATAGCATCCCTAGTTGTACGAAGGGAATTCGAATCGTTCCTGCGCTCCTGCGATGAATTCGATACTTGATCAAGACAATCTCGGAGCCTTCTGCCGCCACACTCATGTCGCGGTGAAAGGCACGGGCGCCGGCCCGCTGGCAAACCTCATTTTCGGCGTCAAGGATATCTATGACGTCGCCGGCCACAAGACCGGTTTTGGCAGCCCGGACTGGCTGGCCACGCACGGTCCGGCAACGCGGACGGCGCCATCAGTGCAAATCCTGCTTGATGCGGGAGCGGATCTCGTGGGGAAGACACACAGCGACGAGCTGACTTATAGCCTGACCGGGGAAAACGTTCACTATGGCACACCGATTAACGTTAACGCGCCGGGACGCATTCCGGGCGGCTCTTCCAGCGGTTCAGCGGCTGCCGTCGCCGGCGGGCTCGTCGATTTCGCGCTAGGCAGCGATACGGGTGGTTCAGTGCGTGCGCCGGCGAGCTTTTGTGGCATTTATGGCATTCGGCCAACGCATGGGCGAGTGTCACTCGAGGGCGCATGCCCCCTTGCGCCGAGCTTCGATACTTGCGGCTGGTTCGCGCGTGATCCCGTGTTACTGGAGCGAGTTGGGCGCGTGCTGTTGGGCGACACTTCTCACCAAAAACCACGAAAACTGTTGATCGCGGACGATGCATTCAAGATCGCCGGAGACGTTGTCACCCGGGCATTGGGGTCCGCGGTGGAGCGCGTCTCGGCGCTAATTGGAATACCGGCTGCGGTGACGGTGGCCGGCGAGGGCTTGTCGCACTGGGCCCAGGTGTTCCGGGTGCTCCAGGGCGCAGAAATCTGGGCGGGCTATCGCGACTGGGTTACGCGCGTTAAGCCGGCCCTAGGACCTGGTGTGAAGGAACGCATTGAGTGGACCTCCACCATTCGTCCTGCAGATGTTGATACGGCACGAGAAGAACGCGAAACGATTGCCCGCCGTATGGACGCCCTGCTCACCGACAACGCAGTCCTGGTATTGCCGGCAGCGCCCGGCATCGCGCCGCTGAGAAACAGATCACAAAAGGAGCTTAACGATTTTCGCGACCGTGCAATGAGTCTGTTGTGTGTCGCTGGTCTGGCGCGGCTGCCGCAAGTTTCGCTTCCGCTGGCAAGCCTTGATGGCTGCCCGCTCGGGCTTTCACTCATTGCTCGGCGTGGGAACGACACAATGCTTCTCACATTCGCGCGCGAACTGGAGGGGGCGCACACTTGAATTCCTCAAATTCAATTCAGGAATTCAGGTGTGCGCCCCTCCTTGGCGCCGCGCTGAGCTTTACGGAGAGCCACGCGTAAAACGGACCCACGGCGTTCATCAGCACGGCCGCGATCCAGGCCGCGTACAAGTTGTGGGGCGCTGGTCCGAAGCCGCCGAACAAGGTCGCAAAGTAGGAAGCAAAACCGAAGAACATGCCCGGAATAAACGAAAATATCGACAGGCGCCCTGTGTACATCAGACATGTATTCAGCGAAAACAGGATGATCATCTGCGCGATGAGAAGCGAGGGACCGCTGTAAGAATACGAAGCGCGCTCAAACGCCAGGGCGATAACCATGGCGTAAGTCGAGCCGACGGGCATGGCAAGCCAAATCCGGCGCAACACATCGGGTTTCGGCCCGCCTGCTGCAAATGTTCCGGCCCAACTAACGAAGACGGCCCATGGCGGCAGATTGAAAGGTGGTAAGGAAATGATCACTGTGGTGGCGGCTAATAATGATGCCACTATTTCGGCAGGTAGTCGTCGGATCACAAGGCCGCCTCTTTCTGTGCCGTTCGGTAGATGGTGCATGTCTGTCGAGCTTCGACGGTGACTCTTCCTCGTTTGATCACCCAACGCCGCACGGGAAGATCCAGGAGGGCATCCCCCACCTTGTGGGTGTCGAGAATAACGAGATCTGCATGTTTGCCGATCGCGACACCGTACCGATCGGTAATACCGAGCACGCGTGCTGCAGCGTGGGTGCACATTTCTAAAACATAATTCCGATCATCGGGCGATCCGAATTGTGCAACGTGGGCAAGCAACCAACCGATCTGAAGAGGGTCCGCCGTACCAAAAGGCGTAAACGCGTTACGGATGTTGTTTGAAGAATAGGCGACGTTGACCCCTGCTTCACGTAATGCTCGAATCGGAGTCAAACCACGCCGTGGATGCACAGGTTCTTTTGCGCTGCTCAGATACACATCGGTGGCCGGCAAGGCTCGTCAAGTGCCCCAAAGTGACCCTGCCGTGGTAGCCCGTATCGATAGTCTTCTGGGCAATATATGCGGCTGCCGCAAAACGCTGATCCGCTGTACTGTCCGCGAAATCCGCATGAAGATCGATGTCACGGCCGAACTTTTGGGCCAATCTAAAAACGATATCGATATGAGCTTTACTGTCCTCCCAACTGAGCTCGTTATAGGGACACCCGCCGACGACATCGGCTCCCATCTCGATCGCTTCAGTCATCAATTGAAGTGTTCCCGGCGACTTCAATATTCCTTCCTGCGGAAAGGCGACGATCTGCAGATCGATCAGTCCCGCGTACTCCTTTCTGAGGTGGACGAGAGTTTCTACACCGATCAGCCCCTGGATCGTGTCCACATCCGGATGGCATCGCATGGCCACCGTGCCGTTCCGCACTGCCATGTCTAGAACCTGACGGGACCGATCAAGGACGTCTCTGTATTCCTGTTTCCTTTTGAGGATGCCGGTCACGCGAATCGCCTCTTCCAGTGTGCCGGACCGTGTAAATCACACCTTCTCGGATACCGATGTCCAGAGGGGGCTGACTATCCTGCACAAGTGCACTCCGAATCAGAATGTCCATGATTTCTGCCCTCAGTTAAGAAGTTCGAAACGAGAATCAGAGCACAGGGCGAATGTTGTGCACAACCCCACCGCAAGCACCACGGCGTATTTGCAATGGCACTTTTGGGTGAAACGTGTCCTGGGGTGCTGGGAGCGCCGGGCTGTCACTTTCGGCCGGTTGCTCCGGCACCGTGGAGCCATTGTTCAATGACAAAAGTAAGAAACGGCCGTCGAGGCAGTGCGCAACCCGCGCCACATCTCGGATAGGCCGCAGGAAGCACGAGAGATGGAGATGGAAAGAATACGAAATGACCAACACGAATGTTGAACTGAGAGGCGGGCAAAGTTTCGCCATCGCCGGATTGATTGACAAACGCCTGACGGACGTCAGTACCCGGAGGGTGATCTAATGAACAGGAACAATTCAAAAAAACAGGAAGGTTTCGTCCTCGTTGTCGTTGCCATTGTGCTGCTCGCGCTGGTAGGTTTTCTGGCGCTCGCCGTTGATGTAGGTGTCCTTTACAGTGCCCGGACTTCGGCTCAGGAGGTCGCTGACGCCGCAGCCCTGGCAGGAGCAGGCACCTTCATCAATGACACCCAATCGCCGCAGCCGCAGACGGCCTCAGACAACGCGCTCCAGGTGGCCATCAATAACTCTATTCTGGGCCAGCCCGTAGCGGCGGGAGACGTGAACGTCAACGTCGATCTTGGGAATCGGCGCGTCACAGTGGATGTGCAGTCCACTCAGAATACGTATTTTGCCCGGGCTCTTGGCGTGCAAACCGCAAACGTGGCAGCGCAAGCTGTTGCCGAGGCGTCGCAATATGCGGCGGGATCAACATGCGCCAAGCCGTGGTTTATTCCGAACACGGTCTTTGCTCCCAGTGATCCCAACAATCCTTGTATTGGCTGCAGCACCGGTCAAGTGTTGATTTCGGGTGGAGAAATTACGCCTTTTGGTCGGAACCAGATTGGACAGGAGTTCACGGTGACTTCACGAAATCCCAAAGACAGTCTCGCGCCGGGACAGTTTTATGCCATTCGATTGCCCGGCTCCTCAGGGGCCAGTGATTACAGGCACAATATCGAAAACTGCGCAAAAGTTTACATCCGGTGCGGCGATTTTTACTCAACTGAGAACGGAGATATGGGGGCAAATACCGAGAACGCTGTGGACGCTCTCATCGGAAATCCTCCGACCGATACCTGGCGCTCCGTTGGAGAATATCAGACCCCGAACGGACTCTCAGATACCAGCAAGGCTGTTGTTGTCGCTCCTATCTGGGACAGCTGTGGAGCGTCTGGGTTTTGTACAACGGGAAATTTTCCAACGGGTCAAACAAACTTGCAGATCATTGGTTTTGCCGCATTCTTTCTTGAGCGCGTTCAGGGGGGCCAGGTGGTCAGCCGACTGATTAGCGTTTCATCTTGCGGCGCCTCCGGCACCCCCGGCGTCGGCAACTCAGGCGGAACAGTTCTCTCCCTTCCATTGCGCCTGGTCCGCACACAGTAGTACAACTGTAGCGGCGGTCATAGAAGACTGTGAGAAAAGTCAGCCCCTTCGCCGGATCATCGATTCATAGAGCACAGCGGGGTGTCGCTCTTCGAGATGGGAAGGGAAGGGGCAGGCTTGCTGTTCCTGTTTGTTGAAAATTTTCGCTTCGGCCATGGGCCGGTTGGGCCGGTAGCCTGGGCCTTTCGCGTCGATTGCGGGCCGAGCCATTAGTTTCTCGATACCCCAAATGGTCTCAAAGCGTTCGTAGACCGACTGATGGTGTTCACGGCTCATGATGATCGCTTCTTCAGGGCACGCGTCGACACAAAAACCGCAGTAGATACAGCGCATCATATCGATGTCGAAGCGGGCCGGAAATTTCTCGATTTCCGGATTCGGGTGCTCTCCCGCTTCGATATAGATGCACTCGGCGGGGCAGATCGTTGCGCACATATAGCAAGCGACGCATTTGAGGCTGCCGTCGTCACGCACCGTGAGAATATGGGTGCCGCGGAATCGCTCGGAATAGGGTCGCGATTGTTCGGGATAGTTGATGGTGGGTATGTCCCCTTTAAAAAGGCTTGTAAAGAACCGCCGAAGCGTCACCGCAAAAGCGCGAAACGTCGACCAGACGGTGGCGTGCTCCCGCCGCGCACTGTCGCTGACGTTGATGGTGGGAACGTCGACGGCGTAACCGCCGCTCACGGGCGTCATCGCAACACTTCCTCAGGAACCGGGGAAACAGCCGCACCCAACGATCCGATCGTATCGTAGTCCAAGCCGGCATATCCGGGTATTTCACGGGCGATCCATTCGAAGACGGCGCCCGGATCGATCGAAACCTCCACTCCGGCAAGGTTCAGCAGTTCCGCCATCAAGACGTGCAGTGGTTGTGCATCACCGGGCGGCATAACTGCGCGGTTCGTTATCTGTACCCGGCCCGAGTAATTGGTGTATGTGCCTTTCTCCTCCGCCCACGCCGCCATCGGCAGCAAGTGATCGGCGCCGTGCGCCCAGGCAAAATCATGAGTCGTGCTCACGACGCTGTAGTCCAGAGCCTCGATGAGCCGCCTTAAGTCTTCGATGACTTCCTGCGCGTCCTCGCCGACCAGTTGCGGGTGAAACGAGATCCACATTGCGCGGATTTCCTTTTTTTCTGCAAGATCGCGCAACCTGCGAAGTCCTCCCAATCCCCCGGCCAAGCCTAAATGGAGGGCGCCATGCGTATTCGGATGTTTATCGAGGCGGCGCAGCAAGTCATCCTGCTGTTGTTGGTATAGCTCGACCTCTCTGTCCAATCTGAAATCGACATGACCTTTGAAATATTTCTTCATCAGAAATAAAGCTTCGTTGGTGTTGGTTGGGGAGGCGAGCGCGGCCACGGCGCCATCCCCGTATTCCGCGCGAATGGATTCAAAATTGGCGTGGATGGCAGGTAAAAGACTGCTGACCGGTTTTTGCTCGCCCTGAGCGCTCGCATGCCATAGCCGCGGCCATCGCTCCAGCGTGTGGAAGCTGAGGCGGCCTTCATCGCATAGCCAGCTCTTATTGACTTCAACGTTACGCCGGCCGACGGTTCGGTAGATCTTTCCGTCGGTGGCCGTGTATCCAGGAATGCCTCCGCCGGCGGCGCGGGCGGAATGATCGATGCGCAGATTGCAGCCGGTACTACAGCCACCGCAGACTGAATCTGTTCCTTTCAAGAACCAAACTCGGGCTTTGAACCGGAAGTCGGCGCTGGTCAGTGCGCCGACGGGACAAACGTCGACGACGTTACCGGAATATGGATTGTTCAACGGGCGGTCCTCGAAGATTCCGATCTCCGAATTGTGTCCACGGCTGAAGACTTGAATTTCGTTCGTCTTCGTTACGTTTCGTGTGAAACGCACACAGCGCGTGCAGAGGATGCATCGTTCCTGGTCCAGCTTAACAAGCGGGCCCAGATTGAAGGCTTTGCGCCGGCGAGTCTTTTGGCCGAGAGGGTAGCGGCTGTCGTGCCCTGCGTGAGCCATGTAATAGTCCTGCAGCCAGCACTCTCCGGATTGATCACAGACAGGACAATCGATCGGGTGATGAAGCAGCAAAAACTCCATCGCATACCGGACGGCTTCGTGAACGCGTTGGGTATCCGTGCGGACCTCCATGTTATCGGCGAGGGGAGTTGCGCAAGCCGGTAACAGCTTCGGAGTACCTTTGACCTCGACCAGACACATCCGGCAACTGCCTTCGATGCCGATGTCGGGATGGTAGCAGTACCGCGGTATCTCCATGCCGACATCATCCGCCGCCTGGATAATTGTTTTCCCTTTCGCCGCCTCGTAAATCTGTCCATTGATCGTGATTTTGGGCATCTAAAATTAGATTAGCGAATTTCCGTCAGGGTTGCGATGGATGTTCGATTGGTAAATCTTCACGATTGCCCCACTCGCCCCAGGAGCCAAGATAATTCCGCACCGTAGGGTAACCGAGCAGACGCAGTGCCAGATACGTGTGGGCCGACCGGTACGCCCCCTGGCAATGAGGAATGACTTCTTTGTCCGGCGTGATTTTGCTTTCGGCATAAATTCGAGACAGCTCAGCGGCGGGTTTGAAGAATCCCTTCGCGTCAAGATTGTTTGTCCATTCCAGATGAACTGCCCCCGGGATCGCACCCCCTCGCTTGGCTCGCACAACTTGACCGGTATATTCTGCATCGCTTCGTGTGTCCACGATGACGGCGGCGGGCCGATGCAATTTCGGCAAGACGTCCTCGACGGTTGCAATCCGCTCACGCCGTGTTTGCATCTTGAAATTGCCGGCCTTGGGAACGATCGCCTGCTGCGTGAGGGGAAAACCCGCGTCGCGCCAGGCATTGAAGCCGCCGTTCAGCATATGGACAGCATCGTGCCCGAAGAATTCCAGAAACCAGAACAGCCGCGCCGCTCGCATTCCCGCAATGTCGTCATAGACGACAACGTTGCTGCCGGTGTTCACCCCTTTTCCCTGGATCAGATGTTCGATCATCCATAGAAACGCTTCGAGCGGTTCAGGCCGGGTGTCGATCAGAGAAATTCCAAAAATGTCAAAGCTCCGAGCGCCTGGAATATGGCCATTCGAGTAAGCCTCTGGAGGCCTCATGTCCATGAGAACGAGATCGGGATCTTGAAGATGATCCTTCAGTTCGTCTACAGCCCAAAGCAGGTGTGGATTGGCATAGGTCATGGATTCTCCTTTCCACCCTCTTCCAGCAACCTAATCAACTCCGAAATCGATCGCACTGTATATGTCGGCTTGCATGTGTGTATCGCGAGTTCCGGCGGCGACCAATCCTGACGTTCCGTCTGGATCCATACGACGTCCATGCCGCAATTCAGCGCCCCGTACACGTCGATATACATCTGGTCACCGACGTATAGCGCCTCGGAAGGGCGGATAAATGTTCGATCGAATATAATGCGATGAGGTTTGCACCAGCCGACTTCCACGGACACGATAATGGTTTCGAACGCCGATCGAATCCCAAAGCGGTCGAGCGCGTCGTGGAGAGCGGGGGCGTAGGCAAAATTCGAAATCATTGCCGTCCGATATCGTGGCTTCGCCCATTCGAGGACCTCTAAGGTTTCTGGCCGCACTTCAAACGCTTCTTGTAACTGCGCCATATGAGCCTTCGTAATCGTTTCAATGGTGTCGTCCGTGATTTCGTTGGCGGAATGGCCAAGCAGACCGAGCATGACTTTGAAGCGCTCCTGGCTTGGAATCTCTTTCAAATCGGCCCGGCGCTGTGCCGTTACCTGATTGTAGCTTTGAGAAAAAGCCGCGTAAAAAACGTCAAAATGAACTTTGCGGAAAAGCTCGTTATAGGCTCGGTGAACGGCTGGGGCGGTCGTGGGGACGGCTTTTCCGTCGACGCGGTGGAGGGGCAGTTTCGATTCGTTGATATGCACAACGGTGTCGAACGCATCGAAGATGAGCGTGTTATAATGCACGGTTCAACTGCCTAGAATATCCGAATCGGAGGCCGACTGGTTTGATTACGGTTGAAAACCTTACGAAACGCTTCGCTAGAAAAACGGCGATCGAGAGCGTGTCTTTTCAGGTCGAAAAAGGTGAGATTTTGGGATTTCTCGGCCCGAATGGTGCAGGTAAAACCACGACAATGCGCATAATCACCGGGTTCATGCCCGCATCGGATGGCACGGTCCGCGTGGATGGATTTGACGTCTTCGAAAATCCTATAGATGTCCGCCGGCGCATCGGGTACCTGCCTGAAAATCCGCCGCTCTACCTGGAAATGACTGTCGCAGGCTATCTGCGATTTGTCGCGAAGATCAAAGGCGTGCCAAAAGAGAAAATCGACGATGAAATCAAACGCGTGATGGAACGCGCGAGTATCACGGACGTGCAGGAGCGCATCATTGCGAAGCTCTCGAAGGGATACAAACAGCGCGTCGGAGTGGCGCAGGCGCTCATCGGCGATCCGCCTGTGCTGATTCTGGATGAGCCGACGATTGGATTGGATCCCAAACAAATCCATGAAGTGCGCGAGTTGATCAAGGATTTGGCGGGAAACCATACGGTCGTGCTCTCAACGCACATTCTTCCCGAGGTCGAGCAGACCTGCAATCGCGTCGTGATCATCGATCGCGGCAAGATCGTGGCCGTCGATACCCCCCAAAATTTGAGATTCCAGTTGCAGGGCGCCGAACGGGTCTTCATGGAGATTCAAGGGCCGGCGCCGGAAATCACCTCGAAGCTGAAGGCCATGCCGGGCGTCATCGACGTTCATACTGTCGGCAGCAACGACGGCCGCCATCGATTCCAGATCGAAGGCGAACTGAAAAAGGACATCCGCAGCGATCTGGCGCGTGCGGTGGTCCAAAACGGCTGGGGATTGTACGAGCTTCAATCGGTCACGATGAGTCTTGAAGACATCTTCCTGAAACTGACGACAGCGGAGGAGCGAGAATAGCCATGCGGAACATACTCGCCATCATCGAACGCGAATTACGTGCTTATTTCATTTCTCCAGTTGCATACGTCGTTCTGACGATTTTTGTTTTTCTTTCGGGTTTATTCTTTCGATCTATCCTGGCTCAAGTCCTTCAGATGGGCCTGATGTCTCAACTTCAAGCCCAACAGCTCGGACCGCGCGCCATGGACATGCCGGGCATGATCACTCGCGGCTTCTTGAGCACGATGAGCGTCATTCTGTTGTTTGTGATGCCGATGCTCACGATGGGCCTCTTTTCCGAAGAGAAAAAACGCGGAACCATCGAGCTCTTGCTGACCGCTCCCTTGACCGATCTTCAGGTCGTGCTGGGCAAGTTTTTTGCAGGCGTGACCTTTTTCCTCATTCTGCTGCTGACGACCTGGATCCCCACGGGGTTCCTCTACCTGTACAGCAGTCCGGCTTCGGGACCGATCTTGACTGCGTATCTGGGCCTGCTGCTCTACGGCCTGGCGCTGATCGCGATTGGGCTTTTTATTTCGACCCTGACGGAGAATCAAATCATCGCGGCGGTCTTGAGCTTTGGAACGATCATGGTGCTGTGGCTGGTGGATGTGCTGGCGAATAATGCCGACTCGACCACCGGCAAGGCGGTTCTTACGTACCTTTCGATAATCAGTCACTTAGACGATTTCATGAAGGGCGTCTTGTCGACATCGCACATCATCTTTTATATGTCCCTGATGTTGGTTGCCCTGTTTCTAACCTATCGTTCGATCGATTCTTTGCGGTGGAGAGGATAAACATGAAAGAACAATTGAAAAAAGCCGATCTCCTCGGGCTTGCGATTATTGCGGCCGCCGTAATCTCCTATTCCGTTCGATCGATTTGGAGCGTGTATCAAACTGTGGCAGTCGTCCTCGGTGGTTTGTTAGTGGTCGCATCGCTCACGTTAAAAACGGACGAAATTCGAAGAAGCCTCGGCCGGCGCTCAGCGCGATTCGGAATCAATTCGGCAGTCTCGGTTGTGTTGCTGATCGGAATCCTTGCTCTTGTGAATTACCTCGGCGCGCAACACGTCAAACGCGTGGACACGACGAGTGAAAAGATTTA
>WNGG01011026.1_pt1 | contig 14703 bp, 12 predicted proteins | sample 5400661 | NCBI WGS metagenome assembly WNGG01 (sample SAMN13153372, study PRJNA577476) | soil metagenome | isolation source: 100 cm soil or saprolite under Garry oak tree replicate 1 | place: USA:California | collected 2016-06-15
TGGGAAAGAAATTGCGAATTCGAAGATTCACGTCCGCGGAAACCTCGCTTTTAGCCCGTACGAGGGCAACAACACGCAGCGGCGGCAAGCGGTCTCAAGTTTCGAGCAGAAGCTCCTCGAAGAAATTGAGAAACTGAAGTAGGTCTCTCAAGGCACGTGCATCGCGCGGCCCTTTTGTGTCGGGGATAATGGCCCGGCTGAACTAACCACCAGAGCCGCGACACAACGACGATTCCTCCGTGTTCCACATTTCCGCCTTACGCGCCGCGCATCGACTGGCTACAGCGGAATATTGCCGTGTTTCTTCTTCGGGTTGGTGACGCGCTTGGTTTCGAGGGACCGCAGGGCGGTGATGAGTTTCGCGCGCGTCTGGGAAGGCTCGATAACGGCGTCAATGTAGCCGCGCTCGGCGGCGACGTAGGGGTTGGCGAAGCGCTCGCGGAAATCGGCGTTTTTTTCGCGGCGCAGGCGCTCGCGATTGACGCAATAGGCCCCGCCGTAGGCCTTGCGAGTGATCACGGTGAGTTTCGGGACGGTCGCCTCGGCAAACGCGTAGAGCAGCTTCGCGCCATGCTTGATGATCCCGCCCCACTCCTGCCGCGTGCCCGGTAAAAATCCCGGCACGTCCTCAAACGTGATGAGCGGAATATTGAACGCATCGCAAAATCGCACGAATCGAGCTCCCTTCACTGAGGCATCGATGTCCAGCACTCCGGCAAGAAACGCGGGTTGATTGGCAACGATACCTACTGACCGTCCATCCAGGCGCGCGAAGCCCACGACGAGATTTTTCGCGAAGTGTTCGTGGACCTCGAAAAAATATCTATCGTCGGCGACGGATTGAATCACGTCCTTCATGTCGTACGGCAGCATGGGATCGGCCGGTACGACCGAGTCGAGCGCCGGATCACCGCGATCGATCGGATCGGACGTCGAGCGCTGCGGCGGGTCGTCCAGATTGTTCGATGGAAGAAAGCTAAGCAACTCGCGAATCATGGCGAGGCATTCGGCGTCGTCGCGGGCGGCGAAGTGCGCGACCCCGCTGGACGCGTTGTGCGTCATCGCGCCGCCCAGGTCCTGCTTGGTGACGTCCTCGTGCGTTACGGTCTTGATGACGTCAGGACCGGTGATAAACATGTAGGATGTGTCGCGCGTCATGAAAATGAAATCCGTGATAGCTGGCGAATACACGGCGCCGCCCGCGCAGGGCCCCATGATCGCGCTGATTTGCGGAATCACGCCGCTCGCGAGCGTGTTGCGCAGGAAAATATCGGCGTAACCCGCCAGCGACATCACGCCTTCCTGGATGCGCGCTCCGCCCGAATCATTCAAGCCGATCACCGGCGCTCCGTTGCGCATCGCCAGGTCCATGATCTTGCAGATTTTGAGGGCGTTGGTCTCCGAGAGCGATCCGCCAATCACGGTGAAATCCTGCGCAAAAACATACACCAGCCGGCGGTCAATACGCCCATAACCAGTGATGAACCCGTCCCCGGGCGGACGCTGGTCCTGCATCCCAAAATCATCGCAGCGGTGCGTAACGAACTTGTCGAGCTCCTCGAAGGTGCCCTCATCGAGAAGCAGCGCCACGCGCTCACGCGCCGTGAGTTTGCCTGCCTTGTGCTCGCGCTCGCGGCGTTCCGGGCCGCCGCCGGCCTCCGCCTCGGCGCTGCGGCGGCGCAGGTCTTGGAAGCGATCTTTGAGTTTTTGATCGTCGGTCATGGTGTATTGCCTTCGAGACTTTCGCACAGGCTCGAACGGGTGCGCCACTAATTTTTGGGGAGACCGATCTGGCCCGTGTCTTCGGGTAAAGGCGGAAAATCATCCTGTCCAACGCCGAGAATCCGGACAGCCAGGTGTGTGGCGAGATAGATGCATCCGATCAGAAGCACGGTCCCGAGGAGAGCGTCCGCAACGACTGCCAGGATACGAAGCGGCAGATTGGCGATCGAAACCGCCAGGATCGTGCCTTGCACCAGCGCGATCATCGTGGCGAGCGTAAGCGCGGCGGCGCCGATCACCGCAACTACGCGGGCAATAATTGTTCCGGTCACCAGGCGGCTCCGCCGCGGCTGTTCATTTGGAACATCCAGACAGGTCGGAAAAAATAACGCATGAAGGTTCAGTGGAGGCCGGACCAGTCGTCGGCCACCAGGATCGAGTTACTCGGGTTCGCTGGGTCATACTTGACGCTTGCGGGTTGGCCTGCCGCGAGACGTTCCAGGCAGAGCCGCTCTTCCAGGCCGGTGACGTCCTGGGCCGTTTCGTAGGTGATGCCGGCGATCGAATAGCTGTAACGGACCAGACGGCGCATGCTGTTGGGCCCCCCGCCGGACGCCGCGGCTTTGGGCTGTAGGAGCGTGCCGGTGGCGGATTCTTGAGGCGGCGAGGCAGGCGCTTCGACAAGCTCGACGACCAGGCCTTCCACGATGCGGCCTACTTGATTGAGCTGAAAACGGCGGCGGCGCTCCTCGTCTTCAGGATCAGGTGGTTTCTGGAAGCGACGATACAGAATTACACCCACCGCAACGATGACTAACGCCGCGACTCCGATGATTACCCGCCAATCGATTCCCAAGTGGTTCAACGCCTCGGATTGCGCGCGGAGGCCGCCTCGAACACGTCGCCCAGCGTTTCGCGCGCTTTCTCCCAGTCCTTGAGGAATCCTTCAAGTCCGCGGTCGGTCAGCGGATGCTTGAATAGCTGCTCAAATACTTTGGAGGGCATGGTGCCGATGTGCGCGCCCATGCGCGCGGCCGCGATGACGTGCAGCGGGTGGCGGAGACTCGCGGCAAGCACCTGCGTGGAATAATTGTACGCCCTGTAGATATCCATAATCTCGCGCAGCAGCGTCAGGCCGTCGGAAGAAATGTCATCGAGCCGGCCGAGGAACGGGCTGACAAAATACGCTCCCGCCTTGGCCACAATCAAGGCCTGCGGCGAGGAAAAAACCAGCGTAATGTTGACTCGGATTCCTTCCTTTGCGAGTATGCTCAGCGCGCGCACGCCGTCGGGAATCATGGGAATCTTGACGACAATGTTGGGATGCCACGTGGCAATCTCGCGCCCCTCGCGGAGGATGCCCGCCGTATCGGTATACACCCTGCCGAATCTCTTCCAGATTCGCGGTGTCGAGGAAGAATTTCATATTTGTGCCCCCTTACCCTGATTCGCGACCCGCTCGGCGCGGGTATCACCGTGAAAGTCAGGCCGAACGTGCGATGACCGGGTTGCTCAGCGTGCCGATGCCGGCGAGCACCACTTCGACGGTATCGCCAGGTTGCATCGGCCCGACGCCTGCCGGCGTGCCCGTTGCGATCACATCGCCCGGCAGCAGCGTCATCACACGCGAAACCCAGGGAATTATAACATCAACAGGGAAGACCATTGCCGTGAAGGCGGAATACTGTTTCCTAACGCCATTCAGCAAGGTTTCCACGGTGCCGGAGGCAATGTCGAATTCGGTTTCGAGCACGGGGCCCAGCGGGCAAAACGTGTCGAAACTCTTGGCGCGAGTCCATTGCTTATCCAGGGCCTGGTAGTCGCGCGCGCTCACGTCGTTCAGGCACGTGTAGCCGGCGATGAAGGGCCGGATGTCGTCGCCGTCCCGCAACTGAGAGCACTCCTTCGAAATGATGACGGCAAGCTCGCCTTCATAATCCACGCGCCCAACAGCGGGAGGCAGGACAATGGGATCTTCAGGCGCGAGAAGAGACGACGGAGGCTTGAGAAAAATCAGAGGTTGTTTGGGCGTGGGGTTATTGAACTCGGCGGCGTGTTCGACGTAATTCCTGCCGAGGCAAACGATCTTGCTCGGCAGGACCGGCGGGAGCAGTTTCACGTCGGTGAGCGGCCACGAACGGTTTGTCACGCTCCAGCGCGCGAGGATGTCGCCGGAGATTTCGCGGACGGTCTCACCGGAAATAATACCCTGAAGAACTTCCGGATGGGCGGTCGTGCCAACCTTGTCTGCGGGAACGACGCGCGGCTGAAAACGGCAGAGTTTCATCGGTGCCTATGTCCTTTTTTCCTTGGGAGGCTCCCAGTAGAGCCTACCCCGTTTTTTCTGGCGCTCTGCATGTTTCACTTGAGGCGGTCAGAGGAAAAGTAGAGCCCGCACTTGCTTGCGGGATATCACCGATTAGTGCAGCGGGGGCCTGGACGCGGAGACGCTTCCCTGCCCTGCTCGCGCGACGTGCCGATGGCGTGCCTCCGCGCAGAGCAAGAAAACCCAGTGAAACACGGCTACAAAGCCGTACGTAACCACGCCGAGCATAAAGATGTGGAACCCCCCCAAGCGGCTCTGGAGCAGCGAGAAGTTCATCTCCATCGCGATATAGGTGAAGGTCAGCAGTGTCCATGCCGTTAGACCGGAAACAAACATTCTGGCTGGTTCGCGCCGGAAGCGCAAGACTGGAATCAACATCAGCAGGATTACCACCGTGCCGGCGGCAAGATTACGGATTCCAGCGAAGGATTCGAGTTCCCGGACACGATTGGCGACGTACAGCCAGGCAACGAAAACACAGGACAGATACACCCCGGTGAGGACGCCGCTGCGCAACGCAGTGTTGCGCAGCAAAAGGAGCGACCGCAAACCCGGGAACTGGGGTCGGGTTGCCATTTCAACCTTCCTCTGTTGCTCACTCTACGGAACTTCAATCAGGACCGTGGGACTAAGAGGGCTTTCATTTCCGGCGCGGTCGATAGCTGAAACGCGGTAGAAATAACGCCTGCCGGACACCACTGAAATATCACGAAACGTCGGGCTGGGCAATACCTGGGTGTTGATGCGTTCGCCCGGCGTGTCGTCGCGCTCACTCCGGTAGACGTGGTAGCCGGCCAGATCCCCCTCGGAACTGATCGCCCACGATAGTTCGACGCGCGGAGGGGCCTCCGGGGTTGCAGGAACTATCGCCGCCTCGAGTCCCACGGGTGTGGCGGGCGGAAAAGTGTCCCGCGGCGTAACGACGGCTGGCTCGGAGTCGGCGGACTCGGTCGTGTCTTCGCCATACTGGGCGACGGTTCGAACGGTATATAGATAGGTGTGGCCGAATTCGAAATGCGCATCGCTGAATTCCGGCGACGTGGGTGATCCTTGCATCGCGAGCGGGGACTTCAGCTTTACTTGCGATACATCCCGCGGCGCGGTTTCTTCCCCAGGCTCGATCTCCGCGCGATACACACGATAGCCCGCTGTCTTTGGGGCGGCGCCCGCGGTCATCGGCTCGCTCCACGAAAGCGCAATCAAAGATTCGGTGACGGAAATGTGCAGGTCGCGCGGAGTTCCCGGTGGTGGATAAATGCGAGCTGTGAAAAAGTTCGAGCCGCCTGGGGCACGGCTCTTCACCCCTCGGGTCCGGACCATGTAAGCCAAAGGAGATCCCGCGGTTCGCGCGAGATCCTCAGGCGTAAGAGGGTCGCGAAATTCTACGCGGTCTCCATCCAAATAGGAGTCCACCCGCTCGGGTGGGATGGAGTAGACCAGCCGCCACGAAGTCTTCCGGTCGGGAACAGCGCCAGGAGGGAGCACGGCGCGATAGATCTCGATCGTTGGCGCTTCCGCCAGGGATTCACGATCAGTTGACTGGCGCGGAAGACTGAACGTCAGGACGACTGCACTACCGGATTGACGCGCGGCCAGGTCGGTGATCGCAGAGGGGACAACCGGGTGCCGTGGGGAAGGATCTCCGGGAGCGGCGCAGCCAACAATCATTGCACACGCCGGGATGAAAGATACAAACGCAACCAGTGCGGCGGCGCGGCTCATCGCGTCAGAGGATATACCGGCTCAGGTCCTGGTTCTTCACGATGTCGGCGAGCTGCTTGGTAACGTACGCGGAGTCCACTTTCACGTTCTTTTTCTTCAAGTCGGGGGCTTCGAAGGAAATTTCGTCGAGCACTTTCTCGAGGATGGTATGAAGCCGCCGCGCACCGATGTTTTCCGTCTGCTCGTTTACCATGACGGCGTAGTGCGCCAGCATCGCTATGGCATCTTCGGTGAAATTCAGCTTGAGGCCTTCGGTTTCCAGCAGCGCCAGATACTGCTTGATGAGGGCATTTTTCGGCTCGGTCAGAATCCGGACGAAATCCGCTTCGCCCAGCGCCGTCAACTCGACGCGGATCGGCAAGCGCCCCTGCAGTTCGGGAATCAGGTCCGAAGGCTTCGTGATGTGGAAGGCGCCGGCAGCGATGAAGAGGATATGGTCGGTGCGGATCATACCGTAGCGTGTGTTGACCGTGGTGCCCTCGACGATCGGCAGGATGTCGCGCTGCACGCCTTCGCGAGAAACGTCCGGGCCGTGCCCGGACTCGCGCCCGGCAATCTTGTCGATCTCATCGATGAAAATGATACCCATCTGCTCGGCGCGCTCCACTGCGAGACGCGTCACCTGGTCCATATCGATCAGCTTGGTTTCTTCTTCCTGAATCAGGTAATCGAACGCCTCGGCAACCGTCATCTTGCGGCGTTTCTTCTGCTGCCCGAAAAGCCCCGAGAGCATGTCCTTGATGTTGACGTCCATTTCCTCGACGCCCTGGTTTGAGATGATTTCGAACGCGGGCATGGAGCGCTCGCGGACCTCCACCTCCACCAGGCGCTGGTCGAGCTTGCCGTCGCGAAGCTGCGCGCGAAGCTTTTCGCGTGTGCGGTCGGCTTGATCGCGGCGGTGAGATTCGGTCTGGATCACGGTTGTGCTGGCCGGCTCCGCGGCAGGGAGAGGTGAGGACGGGAGGAGCAGATCGAGAACACGCTCTTCCGCGGCTTGTTCGGCCCGCTCGGCGACTTCGTCGAGTTTTTCCTCGCGCACCATGTCGATGGACGTCTCCACCAGATCGCGCACCATGGATTCGACGTCCCGCCCGACGTAGCCGACCTCGGTGTATTTCGAAGCTTCCACTTTGACGAAAGGGCACCCGGCCAGCCTGGCGAGGCGACGGGCGATCTCGGTCTTGCCGACCCCGGTCGGGCCGATCATCAGAATGTTCTTGGGGAGGACGTCTTCCGCCATTTCGGGTGCGAGCTTCTGCCGGCGGACACGGTTGCGCAGAGCGACGGCAACGGCGCGCTTGGCGGCGGTCTGCCCGACGATGTATTTGTCCAGTTCAACGACGATTTCACGCGGAGTCAGCTCGTCGAACGACGGCTCGGGTACGGGCTGAGGTTCGCGCTGGTCGCCGGGAAGATAGATCACCATGATTTGCACTCCGCCTTCCGGCATTTTGTGGCGCCGGCGTCCCGCCGGCGATTCCTTAAACTGAATGCGCAGTGCAAAGATGCCGGCAAGATGCCGGCGCTACCCAGAACCCGTTTCCATTCGCTCGCCTTGTCATTTGAAATGCGCAAGCTACAACTCCTCAATCGTGAAATTCGCGTTCGTGAAAATACAGATCTCACTGGCGATGCGCATGGCCTCCTGCGCGACGTCCTTCGCGGAGAGCTTGGTATGCTTGGCCAGGGCCCGCGCGGCGGCCAGCGCGTAAGGGCCCCCGGAGCCAATCGCGCAAATGCCGTCATCGGGCTCGATCACGTCGCCATTACCGGATACCAGGAACGTGGATTTTGCGTCCGCCACAATCAGCAGCGCCTCCAGGTGCCGCAATGCACGGTCCTTGCGCCATTCCTTGGCAAGCTCGACTGCGGACTTTGCCAGGTTTCCCTGATGTTCCTGCAGCTTTCCTTCAAAACGCTCGAAGAGTGACAGTGCGTCGGCGGTCGAACCTGCAAAACCCGCCAGAATCTTGTCGCTGAAGAGGCGGCGTGTCTTTTTGGCCGTATGTTTCATCACGTGTTCACCCATGGTGACCTGGCCATCCGCGGTAACCACCACCTTATTGTCGCGGCGCACGCAAAGAACCGTAGTCCCATGCATCTGAGCGGAATTTTTCCTCATTGGCATCGGAGGATTATACCGCGAGCGGCGGCTGCGACCAACGCGGGGTTCGAGATTGCTTATAGACACTTGACGAGCGCCGCCGGCTACACCTGCGCGACGGGAGCGGGAACTTCGGGTTCAACGCCGCGCCACCCGACCGACTTGCCCTGAACGGCGCCCATCACCGCGCGGAACAGCACGACGTACATCATCTGGCGGTAATAAAAGCGTTGCAGCAGCAACGGCCACAGCAGGGACCAGTCTTCTCGCTTCTCCAGCGTGAACGCGACCACGCAGGTGAGGAAGTCGATCAGCATGAATCCGATGAAGAAGACCAGCGAGCGCTGAACGTCGGCGGCGGTCCAGATTTGCGGCACGTGCGTGAAGTGGAACTGCGAAAGCCCCCACATGATCAGCGAGCCGAGAAAGAGCAGGTCAATGATGGGAGAGAACAGCGGCAGCAGCAGTTGGAACAGGAACATGTTGGGCAGAGCGATCAAACCGAGTGTCCCGTATTTGTTGCGTCCCAGCGTGTCACCATGCTTCCAAAATGCCTGCAATGTCCCGAACGTCCAGCGGAAACGCTGGCGGACCAGCGCTGCCGCCGTTTCCGGCGCGTCCGTCCACCCGATGGCTTCCTCCTCGTAATTAATCTTCCAACCGGCGCGGCGAATCGTGATGGTCAAATCCGTGTCTTCGGCGACGGTGTCGGCGCTGAAACCGCCGCAATTGTTGATGGCTTCGGCGCGCCACGCGCTCAGCGCGCCGGGAACCACTGGAATACAATTCAGCAGATCGAAGGCGCGCTTTTCCAGATTCTGACTCGTGACGTATTCAAGTGCCTGCCAGCGCGTGAGCCAACTGATCCTATTTCCGACTTTCACGTTTCCGGCCACGGCGCCCACCCTGGGATTGACGAAGTGCCGGACCAGCTTGCTCACGGCGTCCGGTTCGACCGAAGTGTCCGCATCAATCGTGACGATGATGCCGCTCGAAGCCTCCGCCAGGGCGTGCGAAAGCGCCGCGGACTTGCCGCGGTTTGGCTGGTGGATCACGCGCACGGCGGGATTGCGGCCAAATTGTTCATCGAGCAGCTCGCCGGTGCCATCGATTGAGCCGTCATCGACGACGATGACTTCCAGCTTCGGGTAGTCGGACTCCAGAACTGAATTGACGGTATAGACGATGACCGATTCTTCGTTGTACGCGGGAATTAGGACGCTGACAGGCGGCTGAAAGTCGGGATGATCCAGGGGAGCGGGGCGGAACTTTTCGACAATCGCGAGCAATCCGACGATGATCGTGCGTCCACTCACGAGGCCGATGCCCAGGACGAAAATAAATGCCACGCTTAACCGGGACCATTCATACATGGTGAAGATGAGCCCGTCCGCGCGAGCCACCAGGCGCTCGCGGAACGAAAGTGGCGGCATGAGCTGCGCTCGCGTCTGTCCGATAAGTTCGGCGACGGGAACGATCGTGAATCCTGCCGCGCGCAGGCCGTCAATGATTTTCGGCAGAGCCAGCACTGTTTGCGTCCGATCGCCGCCTCCGTCGTGCAGGAGCACGATGTTACCGGCATGGGCGCGTGCCTGCTCGACTACGCGCTGTACGATCACTCGCGCGGGGGCCGGCGGAACGCCGCCGGGCTCGCCCCAATCGTGCGGATCAATTCGTGCGCCGACGATCAGATAGCCCCTGGCTTGCGCGAGCGGGAGCTGCGCCACTTCATCGGCGGTTTCTGGCTGATGGTCGATGCCGTACGGCGGCCTGAAATACAGCGTCTTCACTCCTAGCGTGCTGTTCAGGAGGCGCTCCGTGACGTTCAGCTCGAATTCGATTTGCGTCGGGGACCTGTCAGCCCAGTGGTGCGTGTAGGTATGGTTGCCGATCTCGTGCCCTTCGGCGTACTCGCGATAGAGGAGTCCCAGGGCGTCGTTGGCCGTGCTTCCGATCACGAAAAAAGTCGCCGGGGCCTGCTTTTCCTTCAAGATGTCGAGAATTTTCGGCGTGAACTGCGTATCGGGTCCGTCATCGAAGCTGAGCGCGATCTTTTTCGGCGCGGCGCCCATCTGGAAGATGCGGTAGGAAGAAGGCAGCACCTGATAATTGTTTTCGACAATTGTATTGGTCGTTGGATCGAAGCGAATGGTGCGGCGGCCTTTTTGCGGCGTGTCCGCAAACTTCCAGATGTCTCCGTCCCCCTCGAGGACCAAGTCGTACCCAGGGGGCATGTCTTCCAGCTTTGCGCGGGTGGTATCATCGGGCCGCGTGACATCCCAGATCGGCCAGATCGAGGGGTCCTCCGAGCCCAAGCGCCAAAGCGCCACACCCTGTACACCGACGCGCTCGGCGGCGCGCAGTTCGTTGTAAGCAGTGACGCCGTCGAGCAGCCAAACGCGATGGATATGATCATGATCGTCGGAGTAAGAGTAATACGGGTTGAGCGAGTCTGCATCAAACTGGATCTGGGCTTCCGATTCGGAGGCCGTAACAAGGGCTTCCTGAAAGCTTTCGACGCGCGCTTGTTCGCCGGCTTTCTTGCCAGCCTTCTCGGGCCAGTCGTAGGCGTAGTTGGCGATGCCCATCACCAGCTTCTGTGGCGGCACGAGCTTCATAATCGCGTCGATGTTTCTCACAAACCAATCTTGCGAGGCGATGGGACCAGGCGCGGACGTCCGCCAATGCTGGTCGTAGTTCATCAGGACAACGGCATCCGATGATTTGCCAATGTCCGCATAGTCATATGCCCAATCGGCTGCTGGGAGGGCGACCATCAGCTTCAGCTTGGAGTTGTGCAAATCAGCGGCAAGCTCAGCGATGAATTGAGTGAAATCCTTTTGGCTTTGCTTGGGAATTTCTTCAAAATCAACAACCAGCCCGGCGAAATGGCCTTGCGCCACATACTGCACCGCTTGTTGTGCCAGGTGCGCCCGCGCCGTGGTGCTCTTGAGCATAGCCGCCATCTTGTCCGTCAGCCAATTCGTCCCGTCGGAATTGTTGAGCAGCGGCATCGTGGGAATTTCGATCGGGGGAGTTTGCTGCAGCAGCGATTGTTGCCACGCCGCCAGTTTGGGGTCGGCTTCGATATCCAGGCGGCCCTCCGCGGTGATGGAATGCAGCCGCTCGGGAATGAGCAAGTCAATATCGCGGTAATGCTGCTGGAGCGCGGCAAGCGAGGTCGGGTCCCAGCTTACATAAAATGCAGCGCGCACAGGGTCCTTCGTCGACGGCAACTCACCTAATGCAGCCACGCGCCGGCGGCGGCCGGTTCGCTTCAACGCAATGCGCGTCCGGTTTTTTTCGACAACCGGATGAAGCGCATTGCGGTTGGTTGGCAGCAAAGGTTCTGGCAAACTAGGGCTGACCAGCACGCTGATGAAGAAAGTGATCAGTAGGAAAGTAAAAATCGCACCGCAGATTTCCAACACCCTGCTTGTGCGCCGCCACCGCCGGCGCCGTTCATCGTAGAATATGGGCTTGCGTGGCTTCATGCGTTTATTCCAACCTAGCCGTCCGGCGGAAACCCTTTCCGGGTGCGGGCTCTACTTCTTTGCCCTGAGTTGCGAAGGGGAGCCCGCCGTAAGATGACCTGGCGCCAGAATGCCTGATAATCCAATGATACCTTCGCGCCGCGACGCCGTCACCGTTCTTTGCATACACGCGTTCCTGGCGATGCTGACGGGGCTTGCCTTGCGGTTGCTGTTTGCGCTGCAATTCCCAGCCCCGGCAGGCGATGGCGGATTATATCTTCAACTCGCTCGTAACTGGGCGGATCATCATATCTATGGCTTGTGGCTAAACGGCCAACTGGTGCCGACCGACCTCCGAATGCCGGGCTATCCGGCATTCCTCGCGGGAGTCGCTATAGTATTTGGACGCTCCATCCGGGCGATTGTGTTGTCTCAGGCCGGCGTCGATCTTTGCACCTGCTTCCTGACAGCGGCGCTCGCCGCGGCCCTGGCTCCGTCGGTGGCCCGCCGGCGCGTTGCCATCGCCGGGCTATGGCTCGCTGCAACCTCCCCATTCTTGGCGAACTACGCTGCCGCCGTGCTGACCGAAGTCCTCGTCGCGTTTCTGACGACAGCTGCTCTGGCCTGTTTCGTGTTGGGTTTGAAAAGTGAAAAGACTGAGTTTCCCTTTAGGGGTAGTCCTCTGCGGATAACCGCGACAACGGCCACTTTGCTCGGCGCATTCCTGACGGGCGTCGCGAGTCTGGTCCGTCCGGAAATGCCGCTTCTGCTGGCGGTGGCGGGCGCGGTGTTCGCGCTTCGCTGGTGGAGGTCCCTCGGATTGCGCAAAGTGGTTTTGTCCGGCGTGGCCATGTCGTTTGTGTTTTTGTTGCCGCTGGTCCCGTGGGCGGCGCGCAATTTCACTACCTTGCACAAACTGCAGTTCAGCACGGACCGATACACCACAATTCCTGGCGAATACGCGCCTGTCGGCTACTACAAGTGGGCCAACACCTGGATGGTGCGGTTCCGCGACGTGTACATTTCCGTCTGGAAGCTCAACGAAGAACCAGTCTTGATCGACGATTTTCCCGCATCAGCGTTCGATTCACCGCAGGAAAAAGAACGAGTCGCTGAATTGTTCGACAAATATAACAAAAGCCCGACTCTGGACATTTCTCCCGAGATGGACCGTGGATTTGCCGAGATTGCCCGTGAGCGAACCTCGCGCCATCCGCTGCGAACCTATCTCTGGGCGCCTTTTGGACGGGCGCTGACCATGTGGTTCACGCCGCGGACAGAACTGCTCCCGATTGACGGAAAATTCTGGCCTATTTTGGAGAGTTGGGAAGATTCCCATGAGAGTTTTCTGACGACTCTTGGATTCGGCGCGCTGGGATACCTGTATCCCGCCCTCGTGCTGGCCGGAGAAGACACGCCAAATCTCTGGGGCATCGCGCTGCTCGTGGCCTACATGCTGGTGCGCACGGCATTTCTTACAACCGTGGAAGCTCCCGAACCTCGTTACGTCGTCACCTGTTATCCCGCTCTATTGGCATTGGCCTCACTGCTATGGGCCCGCAAACAAGAGTGATGTCGGTCCCGCTTGCTCAAACCCTACAATCCATTTGACAAATGGTCTTTGTGGGTTGCGGCTTCAGCCGCGACATCAAAAACACCAATAAAGACTGGGCTCTAGAGTCTGTGTGAGAACCTGTTTTTGTCTATGTAGCGCCCGCCTTCAGGCGGGCATGTGCTTGCATCCACCGTGTCGGCCTGAAGGCCGACGCTACAAAAACATTTCGCGCAAAGGTTGTCACACAGACTCGTTAGCCTCTGATCCGTGAATCAAGCTACCTTTAGGGAAATTTACAAGACCAATCCTGATACCTTCACCGCTCTTCCACCGGTTCAGGATGAATGGTGACTCTGGCGACCTGCGGAAATTTCTCCCTCACGCGATCTTCCAGCGCGGCTGTCACGTCATGGATTTGCGTGATCGGCAAATTGCCGTCCATCGCGCAGTGGCAGGAGGCCAGAATCTTGTGTTCCACCTGGCGGACGTGCACTTCGTGGCAATCCACGAGTTCGTGGAATTCGCGCGGCAGGCTGTTGATGTAGACCTCGATCGCGCGGCCGAGCCCGGTCATTTCTCCGCGCTGGCCATCCACGGACGCGATGTGCGTCCCCAGCGGCTCGATGTGGATATTCACGATCGGAGCGGCGCCGCTCACCGGAGCGGACACGTCGCCCAGCGTGCGGATTTCTTCCTCGAGCTCCGAAGCGCGGCGGTGCGCTTCCCGCAGGCTCAATTGCTCGGGCACTTCGAGATGCATCTCGATGAACAATCGCCCGTCGAGGTGGTGCGCGGAAAGCTCATGGACAGAAAGGCCGCGTCGCGCGGCAATCACGCGAATCCTGTCAAACAGATGTTCTCCCGCGGCGGCGCGCGGTTCCATGTGAACCATCACGTCCGCCGGGACAATTTCAGCGACGCGATGCTCGACGGCGTCGGAAATGGCGTGCACCTGCTCGAAGCTCGTCGAGCGCGGCACGCTGATGGTGACATCCACGAAGTGCTGGTTTCCCGCGCGGCGCACGCGCACGCGTTCGGTCGACAGCACACCATCCAAATTCCCGACGGCTGTGGCCACCTGCTGCTGCAGCCCTGCGGGAGCCGCGTCGAGCAACGCCTCCAGCGTGCGCTTTCCGAGACGCGACCCGATCCAAATCACGATCGCCGCGACAACAAGCGCCGCGATGGGGTCGGCGTTTTGCAGCCACGGGATGCCGGTTCGCTGGCCGATCCAGACCGCGCCCATGCCCAGAATCACGACAAACGTGCTCCACACATCGGTGGAGAAATGCAACGCATCGGCCTCGAGGGCTTCACTCGGGTACTCGCGGGCCACACGCCCGAGCGCGCGCGAGCGGAGTAGATCAATTCCCATCGCCAGGCCCAGAATCAACATGACCAGAAGGCTCGGTTCCAGGTGCACCTGTTTATACAGCAGGCGGACGAATGCCTCGACGATGATGTAAACCGAAGTGACGAGTAGCAGGCCGGTTTCGACGAACGCCGAGAAGCTCTCAATCTTGCCGTGTCCATAAGTATGTCCGGAATCGGCAGGCCGGTCCGAGACCCTCACCGAAAACCACGTCAGAACTGCGGCAATCAAATCGAGGCCCGAATGCAGCGCTTCGGAAAGGATGCCAAGGCTCCCCGTCGCGACGGCGAGAAACACCTTGAGCCCCACCAGAATAAGCGCAGAGCCGATCGACCCGAGCGCCGCCATTTGCTTGACCGAACTGGGAGTACGTGTGATGGGAGATCCTCGAAAGGATTATACGATGCTGCGATGTGGAAAGCGCGGTGC
>WNGG01015529.1_pt1 | contig 14703 bp, 10 predicted proteins | sample 5400661 | NCBI WGS metagenome assembly WNGG01 (sample SAMN13153372, study PRJNA577476) | soil metagenome | isolation source: 100 cm soil or saprolite under Garry oak tree replicate 1 | place: USA:California | collected 2016-06-15
AACAGCCCGACCACCCGTTCTCGTCCTATCCCCAGGGTACGCAGGAAGAACCCCACTTGATTCGCGTATCCGTTGAGATCAGCATACGAGATATCGCCTTCCTCGCATGAGAGGGCAATCGCGCGCGGCGTCAGTTCCACCTGCTGCTCAAATAAAGCTGGAAAAGGGAGACCTTGCCAGTCACGCGCAGAATGCTGGGGACTGGCCTGAATAGCTATGTTCATCAAGCACCTCTTTCTGGAGTCTGAGACTGCCCGCCTTAAGAGCGGGGGTTCTGATCGGCTCCCTCGCAGTTGCTTTCGCCTTTGAGATCAACGCTTCACAGTTTACGGGCCGTCTCAGGCGGCCCATCCACAGGCCGAGCCTCATGCTCCTGTGGCACCTATCCGCTTATCAGATAGGCCAGTCCTTCGACTGATATTGATAGCGCCTACCGCGTCTCTGTGTCCATGCCAGCCGCATGCAGCACACACATAGGTTCTGTCTTGCGCTTTATTGCGTGCAAGACATCCAGGGCATTCTTGCGAGGTATAAGCAGGATCAACCTGCTCTACCTTGATGCCAAGCCGTTCCGCTTTGTAGGTGATGAACTGAGAGAGTTGATAGAAGCTCCAACCATTCTTCATGCGGTTGTTTTTGCGGGCTTTTGCCCCACGACTTGTGCTTGTCGTGCCCTTGCGTATTCCAGCAAGAGATTCTACTTTGATCCTGCCCACGCCCTGCTCATGGGCATGGTTCACCATCTGCCTAGAAAGCTGATGGTTGATATTCTTCATCCATCGGGCTTCTTTGCCCTTGCTACGTTTCACGGCGCATGTCTTCTTGGCCTTTTGTAGCTTCTTGCGGCGGCTGTAGAAGCGACGGCGCATGTAGCGAAGATTTCGGCCATTGCCAAAGAAGCGAGTCCTTTTGCCTCTGATATGTGCTACAGCAGGGACTTTGACGCCTAAATCAATGCCCATGATGGCCTGCCCATCGGAAGCTGGAACCGAGTCCTGCGTCAAGGTGATATCAGCAATCCATTTGCCGCGCTTCTTTTTGATACGGAGTATCCCTGCTTTGCCTTCTACTACAACAGAAGCGCAAGCTATGCGTACCTGCTGTGTCTTCCCATCCTGGTAGGTAGGCAGAACGAGCATTCCATCCTCAATGCGCCAATTTTGATTGTTCCACTGACAGATGGGCTTTTTCAGGACGGGCAGACAGTCAAGCTCAACGGACCGCTTGAAGACAGAACGAGCATCCCGCAAGGCTTGATTTTTGACAGCACTGGGAAGCGCGGCCACAAAATCCTTGGTACTGATCTTTTCCGGCAGCATATCAGCATCCAGGGCAGAGGCCAGTACATTGATGGTGCCGATGTACTCAAGGCAGTGTGCCATGAGCAAGCGGCCCTGTTCAATCGTGGGATAGAGCCGTACTTGCAACGTGGTTTTGCTCATGTCTTGCTCTGCCTTTCGAGGTACTTCTGGATGGTTTCCGCACTGACGTTGCCTGCTGTTGAGTAGAATGTGGAGCGTGTCCACAAGGAAGGGAGTTTGTGGAGCGAAGGAAATTCTTCTCTCAGCACATGGGAGGACCGGCCCTTGATCTTGCGTGCGATATCCGTAGGCAGCGTGTAGGGATTGGCACGGATGAAGAGATGTACATGATCGGGTTGGATAGCCAGGCGCAAGATTTCCCACTCGTTCTCTTGCGCCACTTCGTGTATAAGCTGCTCTAAGCGTTCTGCGAGCTTGTTTTGCAAGAGATGCCGCCGCCGCTTGGGACACCAGATGATGTGGTACACGATGAGGTGCACCGTATGTTGTTCGTGTTGATAGTCCATGTTGATGGTATAGCACAGACTCATATTCCTTTGCAAGAGTTTTGCGCCTACGGCCAGGGCTTTTCATCCCCCGTTTGAAAACAGGGGGCTTTCAAGCCCGTTTCCTGTAAACGACGGGGAGAGCGACTAATCCACCCAGGTTAGCATTCTTCCCCCACTGCTGTTGCGGAACGGGAGCGAGACGGAGATGGGGAAAGCGCAGCAGCAGCGCAAGCAGGGTGTGCTGCAGGATCGTGCGAGCCAGCGGCACACCCGGGCAATAGTGCGGGCTGCCGGAGGAGCCAAAAGTGAAATGCGGCGTGGGCATGCGACGCAGCAGATGGCACGGCTCTTGTACTGCAGCATCAGACATCTCTGTATCGGACCATGTCTCCTGCTGCAACAGCGCGTCGTTGGCTCCTTCGAGAAATACGTAGACTTGCTGGCCGGACCGGATGAGCTTTCCCTCGATGGCAATATCTTGTGTTGCCCAGCGCACAATATAGCGGGTGGGCGTGACCCTACAGAGCAACCGCTCCACCACTGGCTTCAGCAGATGCGCCTGCGCGCGTGGATCGGCATACTGGAGGAGCGCTGCCCGCAGGTATTCCCACAACTGAGCATACTGCAAAAGGAACCACAGGCTATGCGTCACAGCCTTGGTGGTCGTGACACTGCCCGCCGCCAGCAGCATCATGGCATTAGCCACTAATTCGTCATCATCCTGCCAGCGCACATCAGCAGCGAAAATACTAAGCAGATCATGACCAGGAGCGCACCGTTTGTGTGCCAATAGCACATAGAAAGCCTCGCTCATCAGCAGCACCCGCTGCATAGTGTCACGCGAGAAAAATCCATTGGTTACAGAGGCAAGCGCATGTGACCAGGCCTGGAAGCGGTGCAAGCTGTCGGAATCAAAGTCCTTCTCTCCAAGCAAGAGGTGGACCATGCTCCCCAGGACGAGTGGGAGTGCCAGTTCCTGCATCACGTCCCACTGCCCGGTAGGCGCGGCGGCATCCAGCAGTGCCTCCACCCTTTGCCCCATGGACGCACTCAAGTGGTGGCCCATCTGCCGTAGTATGGGATTCATGATCCCCTGGAGTCGCGTATGGGTAGCACCATCTTTGACCAGGAGCTGTCGTGCGAGGACCTGCTCGATGGAAGCCGTTGACGAAGGCGCTGATATAGGGGAACACGAGCAGACGGCTGCGCATACTTGAGATCAAGCAGGCTCAGTCCTTTTTCCGCGTCTCCATCCTGTATTCTGGGAGCGAGTGGTGGATAGAGCGTCATAGTTCTCCTCTCTTTCAAGCAGTAGTCAGGGCAGCTTAGCAGAGATCTGCTGAGCTATCGATAACGAAAGTCAAACGTTGCCATCCGGCAATAATTCTGCGTGACATGTGCTAACAGGCATTATTTAGGCCCAGCCCGGTCAAATATGCTCATATCAGGATGAACTGCCGGAAATTGCCAGATCAAAAAACTGGCATCTCTGTGTTTTATCTGTTGTCCGGCCATGCGGGAGCACCTGGTACCAGATCTCAGCAAGTGGTCCCCGATCCATCAGTCGTGTGATCGTGGTAGTCCGTATGACCAGTCCAGGAGTGTTAGCCAGAACGGCCGTGACGACGCGAGCAATGCGCATTTCCTGTCCCTGATCTGGTGCTACCACAAGCAGGAGGGGCAGAACTGCTCTGCCCCTGAACCATTCGCGCGACGTAATATACTGTGCATATGTCCTGAACTTGGCCAACAGGTCCCGTGTGCCCATGGTCGCCCGATCCCACTCCAACCAGAAACGTACTCTTTGCTCTCCCGCCTGATATTCGCCCATCGCATCGGGTCGGAGATTGTGCCAGTGGTCGTGATCATGGTACCGCCGCTCGCAAAATGCTCCCGTTTCCCACCAGAGCAACTGATGCTCCCGTTGCTGCATTCGCTGTTGCCTTGCCGCCTGGGATAAGGATGCAAAGAAGCCATAGACGCCGGTAGTGTGCTCGAGATGGCGGAGCAGCACATCCTGACCTCGTTGGACGAGACTTGCCTCATTATGCTCGTCATCAGATGCTGCAATACTCTGGATGCTCAGATGGTACCTTGCTGCTACCAGACGCAGTCCACGCTCATGCAGTCGCCAGCGCTGACCGACACAGGTCGCAAGCGGGTCGATACAGCCAACCGTATACAGCTCACGCAGGTACCGTTCAACTGAACTGGCCTGCAAATCAAGCAGCGCTGCCATCTCGCTGATTTGCAGAAGAGGATGAGTATGCAACACATCGAGGAGCGCCAGGTGGCGGCTGCTCAAACGCAAACTGAGCAAGGCAATGCCTTCTCGTTCATCCTGATAGCCCTCTCCACTCCTTCTTGTTGCATACTCAGCACGCTCCACGAAGTTCCCGCAAATGATTCTGCTGATTCTCCAGGGTGGAGAAGATGTAGCTTCCTCCGCCGGGGCACCCGATAATGCTCCACCGTCATCCAGCAGCCCAGGCGGGATGGCTTCGGTCGGCACAGGTACAAGGAGATGCTGGAGCTGGCACGGTACACCCGAGGCAAGCGTTTTCCAGGCGAATCTCCATGGGCTGGAGATCGTTCTGTCATGCCCGGCTGACGGGCAGGCGCAGGCTCCAGTGAGTGAGGCAACCTGGACTGCGGTCGCCGCCTCTCCCGCACACCGCTGCCAGTGCTCCATACGATGTGTGGTGGAAACCAGTACCAGCACGAGTGGAAAATACTGGTAGACGGGCCAGCGTTCTGCACACTCACGGTACCAGAGCAGCCGCTTCAGACGATGTCGCAACTGGCCTACTTCGGCGATACCGGCATCAATCAGTACGAACAGGCTGTACCACTGCTCTTCTCTGCTTGTGCCATCTTCTGCGGCCGCACGGATACGTAATATCAGACCTGCATCTGCGGTACAGCGCGTCAGCTTCTCACGATAGGCAAAGCGATGGGCATAGTCGCGAACCCAGTGCCACCGCACCTCTGAGCGGCGGCCACGATGAGCCAGCGCCTCCGGTGCGTGGACAACCAGGCCATTGATGCAGTCCTGCAACATGACGAGCATGGGCAGTCGCGGCAGTAGACGCAGCAGCGCGCGTTCATCGCTTCCCCATTGCTGTGCCAGTATGGTTGGATCTTGCTCTTCATGCGCCGCCAGAACATGTAGTCCTAGATTACTCAGGTGGTACACTCTGCATGTGCTGGCGCCCAGAGCCCCTGGCATGACAGACTCAACCAAACTCAACGTCTCTTGTACACTGATACGCCGGTAGACGGTGGCGAGGCTTTTGCCCATGGCGATGGCCAGATCTTCTGCCCGCTGGAACGGGTAACGGAGCAACCACTGGAGGAGTCGCAGATCCACCGGGGTGAGTTGCTCAAGCAGCACCTGGATATCTCCCCAGGTCGCTCGCCTGCTGCTGGACTTACGGCTGCCGGTGGCTGCTTCAGTTCCCATCACGCTCTTCGCCGCCTTCCGTTTCTTGCCGTTCGTACACTAATGGCATGCTGAGCGGGGAAATATGTGCTCCCATGGACGCCTTGCCGCTGCCACGGCGCTTATGACGACTTGATCTGATCGGTTGTCCCACCGTGTTTGCTTGCGCAGAATCCGTGGCATGGCTGTCCATGCCTTCTTCAAGCTCCCTGAACTGTCCATTGCCGCTCACGCCGGTTCCAGATGAGAGCCTATGGGTCGCATGGCGATCCAGTGCCTGCGCGATCATAGCATCAACGGCATCACATGGTCGCGCATAGCGCTGCTGACTTCGCATACGGATACGCTGCGCCTGCTCCCGGTCAGCGATGGGAGGTGCATCCAGGCACAGCGAAAAGACCGGCAAGCGCTGGCCATCCAACGATAGCCGGGCGTAGCAGGTGAAGTCGTCCAGAGTGATGATATCGCCCTCCTCGATCCCATCTAGCTCGTGCAACAGCCGCGCATCCTCACCACTCATCGCGAACGCAAACAGGTGATCCACATTGGCCAGCACCGTGGAGCGCAGCGCGCGATCAAACCGATCCAGGTAAGAGAGCGACTGGGTAGCAAGCCCAAAGCTGCCGCCATACTTGCGCAGTTCTGCCAGCATGGCGCCAAAGTCCGCGCCCAGAAACACCTGAAATTCGTCAATGAGTGCCAGGAAGCGCTGCCGTTGCTCTCGCTCGAGTTCTGCCTGCTCTGCCAGGGTATGCTGGAACAGGCCGAGCAGGGTCGCGCCCACCAGCGCCGCTACATCTGTTCCCACCACGCCGCTTGCGGTACTCACCAGGAGGATCTTGCCTGAACGCACGACATCCGTGAAGTTGATAGTCGAGCGTGGTTGCCCGAGAATGCGCCGGGTGGTACGCGAACTGGAGAATTTGCTCATCTTATTGAGCACCGAAGAGATCACTTCCATCTGGAAGCGCGGGTCCATTGGCTCATAGTATTGTCGCCACCAGGAGAGCAGCGCCGGGTCCGACACCTGTTCCATGATGGCATGCCGGAAGCTGGTATTGCGCAGCAAGGGAACCACGTCGAGCAAGGTGTACTGCCGGTCTGGTCCCTGCAGCAGGTCAGCTTTTACGATACTCTCGTTGGCATCGGAGAGCGTCTTGAGCGAAAACTCTAACACATTCTCTGTGCGCGGACCCCATGAATGCATCCAGATGCGCTCGAAAATGGTGATGAGGTTGTCGACCGTCTTATCCCGGTCACGGCCAAGGGTGGCATCGAGTGGATTGATGCCTGGTGGATACAGTTGGTCGGCGACATCGACAAGCACCACGTCATCCTGCCGTGCCCTGGGGATGAGCCCGATGAGGGTCTCGATCAGTTCCCGATGGGGCTCTATCACGAAGAGGCCATCCGTGCTTGTCCCGGCAGATATAATTGCCCGGGCTACATGCAGGAAGAGGGTGCTCTTCCCTTTGCCGGTGCTGGCAATGGCAAGCAGGTTGTGACGCAGTGACCCAGGAGGCAGGTAGACTGGAATAGTATGACCTGCATGCGTGGAGCTGCCTATCCTCCAGCCATTACCATACGAGAGTTCAAGAGGAGCCAGGAAGGTCCGTGCGCGTCCCCGCTCCAGAAGCGGGAGATCGGGCAGATCGCTGGATTGAGGGAGATGCCAGAGCACCGCAATATCGGCGACACTCAGCATATGACGTGATCGGCGCAGGCCCTGCTCCCATCCGGTGAAGAAGCGAGCAAGGCCAGTACGCCGTATGAGCAAGCGTCGCGCTTCCCTTCCCGAGAGACGATGGGGCACAAAGTAGCCGCCCGCTGCAGTATGGTATTGCCGGTAGGCGGACATCAGGCGCTCCAGCACCGACACCTCGGCCTGGATACGCTGGCGCTGTCGACGGAACGAGTGCCTCCAGTGCTGGAAGGCACGTTTGATACGAGTGAGCGAGATCTCTTGCGGATGGAGGATGAGGGAGAACTCGCGACGTGGGGGACGTTCCACAGACCCTTCCTCCGCCACCTCCCCTTCAGCGACTTCAGGAGCTGTGATGACGAACAGGCGCAGGCGTGCGCGGTAGGCGCTCCGCCCTGTCTTCTCAGCCACCAGGCGCATATCGTAGATCGATGTGTGTCTAAGATGGCGCAGCAGCCAGTTGATCATAAACAGCAACAGCAGGACCGCTGTGGCAATGGCCATCAAGCCAATAACCAGCAGCATTGTCTGCGAGGAGGAGAGATGCGGGTTCCTGCCATGGAGCAGGAGCGCTCCTGCATGCACGATCCAGGATGGCAGCCGCTGTGAAAAGCGGTACCAGAGCAAGAGCAGGGCGACCAGCATGCCCATCGCGATGATTCCGGCAGTGCTGGGAGCAGATGAACCAGATGTGGTCATGCTTCTTCGCTGCCGCTGCCGCTCAGGCTCCAGCGGATGTTCCACCGCCCTGCGCCGGTGCCCCTGAGACCAGGTGGGTGAGAGGGGCACGAGCGCGAGCTGGGCAATCACGCGCTTGTGCGCAGGCACGTGACTCACGGCTGCCAGCAGTCCCAACAGCGGGTCGGTGCCTGCAACCGGCAGTTCCCGCTCGCGCCAGGATCGTAACGGCAGGTACGAGGCCGCCCCCGGTCGCAACTCGACTGCTGTGACCGTCTCTTCTGGTCCAAGCATCAGCGGGTCATCGGTGAACGGCTGTATGCTGGCCTGCGGGTAGCGCGCCTGAACCTGGGCAGTGAGATGCTCCAATGCGGCAGGCGACGTTGCGCGCAGCAGAAACTGCCGCCCCCGCACTGTCCTGGCAATCTCCAGGGCGACCGGGTGCCGGACACCCAGCGCCAAGCCCTGCATCACCGTTTCGAGCGCTGCTATATCCCTGTTGCTCGCGCTGCGTGGTGGTATCACCTGTCGTAGCAGTGACTGCTGTGCAGCCATGTGTGCATCTCCTTCTATAGAAACAGCCTGCAGCACCATCCTCAGGTCCTTCCTCGCCGTCTCATAGCTCTCATGTGCTTGCTCGGCTTCCCAGGGGCCTGCGCGCCGGATACCTGAGGATGGTGATGGCCGTTGCCAGTCATGTCTGCGGGCTTCTGGTCAGCCTGTTGTACGAACCGGTGTGCCTGGGGGCGCGTCTGCTCCTCTTCGCGTCGACGCGCCAGTTCGCGTGGATCGGTGGTCGCGAGCCGGTGCTCCAGTGGGCTGGCCTCAATGTGAATGATGACCCGCTTGCCACCGGAGAGCAGCAGCGCTTCATGTTTGCCAAATGTAAGTAATCGCTGCCGCTCTCCGCCGGTGAGTTGGAAGCGCGAGGTAATGGCATCGGCGCTGGTACGGTCCTGCTTCTTGAGCACTTTGGTCGCGGCATTGGCGGCCACCACGCTGCCCCATTCATCGTTGGCAAACAGTTCCGGATTTTGCGTGATGGTGACCAGCGCGAGATAGCGCTTGCGTGCGCGCCGTGCCAGGTTGGCCAGGAAGCGACCACCTTCGGGGTGCTGGATGAGCGACCAGGCTTCGTCGATGTAGAGCTTGCGGGGCCGGTAGCTGTGCAGCACCTGCGTCCACACGAAATCGGTGATCAAAAAGACGCCGATGGGGCGCAGTTCCCCAGACATGTCGCGAATATCGAAGACCACCAGATGGCTGTCCAGTGCCACATCCGTGGGCGCCTGAAAGGGACCTGCCAGGCTGCCATGGACGTAGCGGTAGAGGCGGTCGGCAAGCCCATACTCATCCTTGCCACACACGTTGCTCCTCAGCACGTCATATAAGTCACGCACGAGCGGCACCTGGCGGTCGTGCGTGCGGGGGTCAGCGGTGATGCCGACCTTGCGGTACGTTTCGTAGATGGCCCGATCGAGCAGGCCTTTCTCCCGCGCTGTGAGCGTGGTGACGCCTCCAGGTCCCCGGTCGGACAGCATGATGTCGAAGAGCGCATGCAGCGCCTGCACTTTGTCGGCCAGGCGATCGCCCCGGCTGCGGTCCGAGACGTAGGCGTTGATGTTGGTACCCTGAGGCAGCAGATCGAAGGGGTTGAGGTGCTGCTCGGACCCGGGCGCCAGTCGTATATAGTCTCCACCAAGGGCCAGGCACAGGTCCTCGTACTCCTTCTCCGGGTCAATGACCACGACCTGTAAGCCCTGTGTGCGGTGCTGCAGCAGCTCGCGCATGATGCGAATTTTATAGAGATAGGATTTGCCGGCTCCGGTAATGGCCCCGCAAAATTCGTGCGGGTTGTCCAGGGACTCATCCCATTCATCGATTACCACGGGTTCCCCATTGGGCGTGATCCCCACCAGCACACCGGTTGGCATATAGAGGGAGTTGCTGATGAAGGGGAAGGCGGTGGCCAGACTGCTACAATCCAGGGTGAATGTGCGCATCAACTCGTCGCGTGCCTCAGGCAAAAAGGAACGAAAGGCCGGGACATGCTCCAGGGTGGTAGGCCTGGCAAGCAGGAACAGGTTTCTCAGCACAGCCATCATGCGTTCGGTACGTTCATCCAGGCTGCGCCGGTCGGAGGCACGTACAATCACATAGAAGCCCACGTCAAAGACGCGCTCTTCGCCACTGGCGAGCTGGCTAATGAGTGCATCGACATCCTGTTCGGCCACCTGCATCTCCGGGTCTTCCATGCGCCCGCGCCGTTCATTGACCCGGCGCGAGGACTGGTACTCATTCTTGCGTCGCAGCAGTTGGCGCAGCATCGAGGCATTGTCCTGCGGATGCACGTGGAACACGATCTCGGTGATCTCATCGTGCAGGAGCAGGGGTGCCAGCCAGCCGGGGGAGACTTCCCGCGGGAAGTTCGTCACCGCGATGCCACGGGCGTACTCATCCTCCAGGCGTATGCTCTCGCGTGTCACCTCCACGCTGGCCGGAGCCAGCAGGTCGGCCAGATGGAGCAGATCAGGTTGGGGAACAGATGCCCCGGGTGGCGGTTGCCTCTTCCCTGAGGAGTGAGACAACGGAGGGAAGGCAGCAGAGGAATGTACCGCTTTCGACGACTCTCGCGACGCACCAGGCGAACGCAGAGCAGGAGGTGCGTTCACCTGCTGACGCTCTTTGACCTGTATTGGTCGCCCCACTGCAGCAGCGGCCTGGGTAGGCAGCGGGTAATGGATGGCTCGTTCTGGTGTGAGGCAGCTATAGTAGAGCGCGATGAGTTCCTCACCTGCGAGCCGACGGCAGTGCAATCCGAGGGCAGCCAACTGCTGCATCACCACCTCCGCCCGCAGTTCAAGCTGCTGCTGCGCTTTCTCCAGCGTCTCCGCCGTGAGGCGCGCACGCCTGCGTTTGCCTCCTGGGGACAGTAACCCGGAGAATGGCGCCTGCTTCATCCCCGGTCCCTGATCGGAAGGCAGGATGAGATAGAAGCGGTGCTCGAGCAGGGTACGCCGCGCCGCCAGTTCTTGCACAAACTGCGCGTGGGAGTCGGCCAGGTCCCGCCACATCGGGTCAAGAGCCGGGGTTGTAGAGGCATCCTGCAGGTGCTGCACATACGGGCTCAGATCCAGCTGCTGGCTGCGCACCAGAATCTGGATGGGAAAGGCCAGCGCTTTGAGAAAGGCGCGATAGCCCGCAATGATGAGGTCTTGCTCCTCCTCCGACTTGAGCGTGTATACCAAACGCCTGCTCGCTTTCTAGATCTGTTTGATCACCCACAACTGCACGCATGGCGGTGGGCTCTTCCGGCTGCCGGGTGCGGACGCTGCGCCAGACATACAGGCGGGGCCGTTGCCGGTAGCGCAAGAGCACCAGGAACCAGACCTCCAGGGGGCGACCGGCAACTGAAATCAGAGCCAGGATTAGCGCCACGGCTACCGGCAGCAGCGCGATACTCACCCGTGCTAGCAAACTCACCGCATGGTAGGGGTTCAGCATATGCAGTTGGAGCCACAGGTCGTAGCCCGCGCTGCAGCCGATGAGGAGAATGAGTAATTGCCGCGCCGTCAGTCCGAACACGACCTTGTCTGGAATATGCATATGCGTTGGCACTTTGTGGGATGCTCGCATGTCTTACCTCGCTTTCTCCTTCAGTTGGAATAAGGTGATTGCTGCCTATACGCGGGAGTCGTCACTGGCCTGATGCAGCTGCATTGACCAGGCCTGCAATAGTCCCGGCCAGCAAAGCCAGGGCCAGGCCGGTGAGTGCTGCATACAGTGATGTTTTGGCGTAATCGATGCGCCGCTGATTCTCGCCCGAGGTCATGTACAAGAGCGCTGCCCAGACGAAGAAGAACGTACTGGCGGCCAGAGCGAAGGCCACCACATCGGTTTGCAGATTCGCGAAGAACTGCGAGATGCTCCCAAGCACCAGGGGCATCTGGCTGAGCACATGGATCAAGAGCCATCTCATAGAGGTTGTCCTTTCTTCGCTGCCGACAAGACGCGGCAATCCCTTCAGGTTAACCCGACCGGGGTGTCACGATGGCCGAAAAGCCACCCCACCACTGCAGGAATTGTCCCCGTGAGAGTACGGTATAGTTGTGTCCAGACGAGTCGGCCACGGAGACCGTCGTGGCGGTCCCCCCGATCACGACCAGTATGTGGCCACCGGTATAGCGGTCCGGCGGGAAATCCACAATGACGGGCGTTCCCTGATGTGCCATCGCAATGATCTCGTCGAGGGTGAGAGAGAAGCCCCAGGAAGTGCGAAAACCAAATTGCGCGACCGTATCCGCAATCCCGCTGTTGCGCACCAATCCAAGTGCAGGTGTAATATCTCCGCGCTTGGCCTCAACAGTCAGAATGTCGTGGATGCGGTAGTGCCCGCCATAGGCGTTGAGCACTTCGGTCATAGCGGCGGCCGAGCAGGCTGAGTAGGCCCAGGTGTTGTATTCGGTGGCCGAGTCATACTGACCGGGATCCAGCTGTGAGAGGCGTACCAGGCGCTGCGCTGCGTTTCCTCCACCAGGGATGAGCGGACGAATGTAGCCGAGCACGGTGTAGGGAACGGGATTGGACCAGGTGACGACCGTGAGATCGGGCAGCAACGTTTCGGTGACCAGCGCTCCCGGACCATTGGCCTCGGCGAACTGCTCCGGGGGCGCTGTAGCGGAGGGAATCTCCATCCAGCCGGGGCGATGCTGATACAGCGACCAGAAGTCGATAGCATTGCCTGCGGCAGGGAGCGGTGAGCCCGAGAGAGCATAGGCTCCGATGACGAACAGGACACACTGCAAGCTGCCTTCTTGCCAATCGATCCAGCAGCCCGAGCCAGGGGGACAGGTGTGTGCCCAATACCGCAACACGGGTTGCGGCATCCCTGTGTCGTACCAGGCATCGGGATTGCCATGCAAGTGCGGCGCCATTGCCCGGGCTGCCTGTGCTACGATGGCACCATTGCCCGGGCAGCTTCCTGTTCCGGCGCTGCCTGTCGACGAGGGGAGACATGGCCCACCTCCTGTTGTGGAGCCGGACAACTGCACAGAGAAGATGGCAACCAGCAGCAGTAGGGCAGCCACAACAGCAACGCCCAGGCTTCCCAGTCCACCCAGCAGTTTCAGCATGGCTTTCTCCCTCCTGTCTCCTTCTTGCTACGCGAGCGCGACAAGGCGCACCGCCGTCCCGGCGACGTACTCGGCAGTTCCTTGCGCTGCTCGCAGGGCAGCCGGTCCTGCTTCAGCAATGGGGCGTAAGGCGTAGACATGCAGCATGCCCGGGATGCGCAATACGAGGTAGAGCACGGCGAGACTCACGAGCAGCGTGAGAACGGTGCTATCCAGGCTCAGCAGGTGAGCGGCGCTGATGTAGGAAATGAGCATGGCACCTAGCGCCAGGGCAGCCACCTGGAAAAACTGCACGAAGACAGTGGCAGCAAAGGTGGAACTCCAGAGACGGGCATACCCCTGCGTTTGTGGCAGCCCCCAGCACAGAAAAGCAGGTGGGGCCAGCACCATGAGCAGGACGAGCAGCGCCAACCGCAGCAGCATCTGTCCGGCCAGCAATAGATTCATGACGCCCAGGATCATGGCCAGGAGAAAGACGAGCAGTCCCGCACCGGCCAGATTCCCATGAAAGATGCCCACAATGGTGTTGGTCAGGAAGGTGAGGCCGAACAGGTCGGTCACCCCCTGGCAGAGTGCATTCTCCAGATCAATGAAGAAGCGGATAAAGAACAGGCTGAGGTTGGCAGCCAGGACCGCCAGGGCGATACGCGGCAGGAATTCCATGATGCCCTGGTAGCTTGCCCCGATCTGGCGAGCGATCATGAGATTGTAGCCGGCGATCACAACGAAGACCGCCACCGCCGCGTCTACCACGCTGAGAGACCAGGTGGTGAACTGCATTACCGTCGCATTTGCGTAGGTGCCAGCAGGTGGGGTCTGCGTGATGAAATTGAGCGAGTTCTGGTCGATCGTGTCGACAATCGGCTGGATGACGGAAAAAATCGCCTTGGCTACCCATTGCGCTGCCTGGTTGAGCAGGCAGGTCAGGTTGGTGGGCAGGCAGATGGCGGGTGCAGTAGCCGGATGCGATACTCCCTCCCCTCCACCGGCCTGAATCCCGAGATGATGGCGCGGCCGTACCGGAGCACTTGCAGAGAGCGCTGTGGCCTGAGCTGTCGTGGGTGTGGAACTTCCAACTGCCCGAGCGCCGGACCCGGCCAGTACGTACAATCCGATGAGGAGGAGGACGATCAGGAGCAGGAAACGGTACGGATAGAGATGTGTGGATGGCCCTGCCAGGCTGCTGCCATCACCCGCTGATCCAGCTGGGAGATGACCTGTGACGGGCTGCGCCGGTGAAAAGGGGAATCGCATGCCATAGATACTCTTCCTGCATCTGCTCAACACCTGTCTCACGTTACTTGCTCCTTCCGGCACTACGTGGTGCATCTCTACATGAAAGCCCTGCCAGATGTTAGTGTAGAGGATGGCCGGTGTGAAAAGAGAGAGCGGTGTACAGTGTTTTTGCAGATACTTGTTGTCGAAAAAAGAGACATTATGGCGCATACGAGAGGATGTTCATTCACGCGGCGGCAAGGGAATGCTGGTGAGGTCGCGTGCTTAGCCTACCTGCATTGTATCTGGTATCATACTGCGCGGTTGAAATTTGAAGAGGCTCCAGTTCCGGTCAGGATAGCAGGGAGTGAGCCTTTTTGATGTTTGCACAAGTAGAATGAGACACAACCGGATTGCGTCGATTGCCGCCAAAATGAGAGCGAAGCCCCTCCCAGACTGCTATCACGAAGCATCTTCGCCTGAAGATAACACAGGGAGTCAAGCTTTTTTTGCAATCGGCACGACTAGACTTGGATACAATCGTGGCACGGCCAAACAGAAGATGGTTGGTAGCAGCGCAGGAGGGGATTCGGTGGTGATGGGCGGCTGGCGCCAACCACTGCGTCTCACTCTATATGTATCAACGCGAAAAAAAGCTTGACTCCCTGTAACACCTGAGTTTATGTCAGTCTAGATGTGCAATCTTGAAAAAGGCACACTCCCT
>WNGG01005076.1_pt1 | contig 14696 bp, 10 predicted proteins | sample 5400661 | NCBI WGS metagenome assembly WNGG01 (sample SAMN13153372, study PRJNA577476) | soil metagenome | isolation source: 100 cm soil or saprolite under Garry oak tree replicate 1 | place: USA:California | collected 2016-06-15
AGATTGCAACGTATGGGGCCGGCCCGAAAATCACCTGGCGCCAGAAACAGTGGGAACCTTGGTTTCACGGAATTTTTGGCGGGGCGCACGAGCAGCCGCAGGTCGCTGTCCAAAGCCGCAACTCCTACGCCATCAAGGCCGGGGGCGGAGCGGATTACCGCTGGAATCCGCGCATCTCTTTCCGTGTAGAAGCTGATTACGTGCGCACCGGTTTCTTTACGCAATCGCAAAACGACCTCCAACTGGCGGGCGGGTTCGTGTTCCACTTCTAAGAACAGAAACTGACAAAATCAGGCGGCATAGCTCTTCGCCTGAAAAGTTTTTTTTCGAGGCGAATTCCCGGGCCTGGTTTTGTTCTACTACCAAATTTTGCAGGCTTGTTCGCGAACCATCGGCTCACCCTTCTTGCAACCGAAGGCCTGGGCAAACTCCGCCATGTTCGAAAGGGGTCCGTTGCCGCGAAAGCGGGGCAGGGGATGCGGGTTGGTGTTAGCCATCAACCGCGCATATTCGATCCGCTCGTTAGCGCCCCATACTTGAGCCCAGCCGAGAAAAAAACGCTGCTCGGGAGTAAAGCCATCTTTGTCAGGGGGCCTTGGCTTGCCCTGGAGTGATTTTTCGTAGGCGGCGTAGGCGATCGTAAGTCCGCCGAGGTCGGCGATACTTTCGCCCAGTACGAGTTTTCCATTTTCGTGAAGGTCGCCATCGACAACGTATGCATCGAATTGATCCGAGACACAGGCAGCGCGCGCCTTGAAATTCTTCAGGTCTTCCGGGCTCCACCAGTCTTTCAAATTGCCCTGACCATCGAACTTGCTCCCGTGGTCGTCGAAGCCATGCGTGATTTCATGGCCGATCACCGCACCCATTCCGCCATAGTTCACGGCGTCGTCTGCGTTGGGATCGTAGAAAGGCGGTTGCATAATGCCTGCGGGAAAAACGATTTCATTCATGCTGCTGTTGTTGTAGGCGTTCACGGTTGGCGGCGTCATGCCCCATTCGGAGCGGTCCACGGGCTTGCCGATTTTGTTCAGACGGCGCGCGAAATCAAATTCCGCTCCGCGCCATTGATTTTCCGCGTAGGACTTGCGGTCGATTTTCAGCGCGGAATAATCGCGCCACTTGTCCGTGTAGCCGATTTTCACCGCGAAAGCTTGGAGTTTCGCGGTGGCTTGCGCGCGGGTGTTCGTTCCCATCCAGGGCAGCGTTTGTAAATCATCGCGCAGCGCGGCGATCAGGTTGTGCACCATTTCGAGAGCGCGGGCTTTGGCTTCGGGCGGAAAATACTTCTGCACATAGACTTGCCCGAGGGCCTCGCCGAGCACGCGGTCCGTCGCTTGCACGCAGCGCTTCCAGCGCGGCTGGATTTCCTTCGCGCCGGTCAACGTCCTGCCGCGAAAGTCAAAATCCTCAGCCACGAATTTGTCGGGGAGCCCGGGCGCCGCTGCATTCACCAGATGCCATCGCAAATAAGTTTTCCAGTCGCCGACCGGAGTTGCGGTCAACTGCGCGTCTAGAGCCTTGAAAAAGTCCGGCTGGCCGACGTTGATTTCCTTTAGTTCCGGATGTCCTGCGGCCCCGAAATAGGATTCCCAGGAAAAATTCGGCGTGAGGGTCTTCAGGTCCGCCAGCATCATTTTGTGATAGGTCTTGTCCGGATCGCGTAGATCGGTATTTTTCATCGAAGCGTTCGCCAGCGCCGTTTCGATCTTCAAAATCGTGGCGGCTTCCGCTGCCGATTGGTCCGCGGGATCACCGAGCAATTCAAGCATCTTCGCGACATGCTTCACGTAGGCGTCGCGAAGCTGCTTCGATTTGTCATCTTCCTTCAGGTAGTATTCGCGCTCCGGCAACCCGAGGCCGCCTTGAAACGCCGCGCCAATAACCTGGTTGCTGTCCTTGGCGTCCTGAATTGAATTGAAGCGAAAGAGCGCTCCGACGCCACGGCTGTGCAGGTACTCAGTTACCCCCTGCAGGTCCGCGACGCTCTTGATTGCCGCGATGCGCGTTAGCTCCGGTTCGAGGGGTTTTGTTCCGGCGGCGTCGATCGCCGCCGTGTCCATACAGCTCACGTAGAAGTCGCCGATCTTCTGTTCGTTCGATCCCGGCGAGGCCTTGGAGCCCGGCGCTGCTTCCAAGATCTGGCGCAGATGCTGCTGATTCTTGTCCGCGAGTTGAGTGAAGGAGCCCCAGCTCGAGTATTCCGGCGGAATCGGGTTGGATTTCATCCATCCGCCCATCGCGAACTGGTAGAAGTCATCGCAAGGCTTGCAAGTCTTATCGAGATTCGTGGTGTCGAAGCCCCACGAATTTGGCTTATCCGCTGCTCCCGCCGACGCGTGCAACCCGACACTGACGAGACCCACTGCCAGGATTCCAACAGCCGCAAGAATACTACCAACAGAGAAAAATCGTTTTGACATCTCCTGCCCCTGTCTTGAAGAAGTTTGAAACCACGGCCGGCCCCAATCGTTGAGGACGCCGACGGCCGCATGAGCTGAACGTAAGACGGAAGAAATAGCAGCCGAGTTACAGAACATTCGGAATCCCAAATCCTAGCCAGCGGCCCGCTAGGAATCAGCGTAGAACCGTACCGTAAAAGACGTCTCGTCCGCCTCGTAAGTCCCGGCCGTAGGACAGGACGACGGTCAGACTTCCTAAAAGCCGGACTTTGCATTGCGCGCCAGTATCCCAGAGCCAGCGCTGCGAACCGAAAAGGCCGGAGGAATCGGCAACGGCGCCAGTGTCGAGAAACGGGCCGAGCTTTATGGTGAAGAGACCGTTTTGATAGACGTTCTTGTCTAACTCCCAATTTGCCAGAAAGAATCGCCGCCCGAGCGGAGCAGCTCCCTTGCGACCGCCGAGCGTTCCCGCGTGACCTCGGAGCCAGAGGTCATTGTCGCGTTCGATGCCCAATTCGAACAGCTCGTCGAGAGTGGATTTGCCCGCGGTCGCGCCTGCGCGAATCTGCGCTTGGATCTCATAGTCGTCGCCACTTGCGCGCGGGAGCCAATGTGCCCGAAGCGACCCGCGGAGCGCGCCGAACGGACCGAGAGCATCAGCAAACTCCCGGCCGGCCTTTGCCGTGGCCGAGGAATCGAGCGTGAATCGGCGTTCCGGCAAGCGCAGCAGAGTCCGCTTGACACCCAGCCATCCCGCAACGGACGTAGCGCCGGTGAAGAACGCAAGCTCAGCGGGCAACGTGAGGCCGCTGAGGTTTCGAAAATTCCGGTTCGCGATTTCGGCGCCAGCGCTCCAACTCCAGCGGCCAGTCACAATGGAGAGCACTTCCACTCCGGCTGCGGCGCGCCGCATGTTCAAGTCCGTCAGCGGAGTGCCCGCGGCAAGAAAAGTTTGCACCAAGTTCCAATTTTCGTTGCGCGCATCGGCGTAAAGACGCAATCGCAGGCTGGGGTCGCCGTAGATGGGCATGGAAAGGGCGAGAGAAATGCGGCGCTTTTCTGAATCCCAGCGCGCCAGTGAGGTCAGATTCACGGCGCTTCGGTGCAGATTGTAGAATTCCGGATAGATCGTGGCGTAAGGTACGCCGCTCAAGAGCGAAACGACGCCCTCCACATTCGAATCGCCCCAGCCGTTTCTCTCCGCCAAGTGCAGCGTCGCGTCGTAGTTTCCGGAGTCAACCGGCGAGAGTTCCAACCGCCGGGTTGAAAAGATTCCTAGATTGTCCAGGCGCGCCTGCGTCGCGAGCAGGGCCTTAGCCGTAAGAACTTGAGGCCCATTGAACGCGACCGCGCGGTCGCGTAGCGATTCCTTGAGTTTCAAGGAGGGTGTGAACGCAACACTTCTCAAACGCGGTTTGTCCAGGGGATTCCAATACTTGACAGCGGCTTCGAGATTGCCTTCCAGGAAATAAATCGTCGCGAGAAATTCGCTCGAATAGGAATCCCGCGGGTTCAGTCTTAGCGCCGCATGGAGGTGTTTTTTTGCCGTTCGAAAATCTTTTTGCTTGTACGCGATGCCGGCCAGCTCAACCAAAAACCGCGAATCGCCCGGCGTCTTTCGAAAGCCCGTTTCAAACGCCAGTTTGGCTTCGTCCCATTTCTCCAAACGAGCCAGGGCGAGCCCGGCCAGAAAATCCAATTCCGGCGACTGATCCGCGGGACCTCGCGCGAGCTTCACAGCTTCCTCCCACTGGCCGGCATCGAACGCACTCCGTGCAGCGGGAAGACGAGCTTGATCTGAAGCGAGGTCCTGGGCGAGCACGGGCGAACGTATCGCCAACATCACGACCAAAAAAAGCGTCACGAAGCCTTTTCGGGGAGAGCCAACAGCATCCAATTGCGGTTCGGCCGCCATTGCTTTTCGAAATCCTCACGTGCAACGCGGAGGAGTTTCCCACGCGCGGGGTCATTGATGAAAACGGCCCCGTTCTGCCAATCGATGCCTGTTACCACCACGTAGTGTAGCGGGGTTTTGGCGCTGCCTGGTTGAAGGCTGGCGATCAGCGGCCGGCCCTGTTTGAGCTGTTCAAGAAGGTCTTTCCAGTCTCCGTTAAGAGGAAAGACGCGAAAGCCCGACTCCTTGAGATAACTTTCCATGTCGGATGCATGAATGCCGTGGACTTTGCGCGAATAAAGTTGTTTCTGGATTGCTGGGGTGTCGGCGCGCTGCGGGTCAATCCCCGCACCATGAGCGTTCCAGTATTGCAGCAGCATGGAGATCGACGCAGACCCGCACCCATCCTCGCTCTGCTTTACGTACGGCACATCAAGCCAGATTCCGGCTCTTTCCTGGGGCCCCGTTCGAGCAGAAGGCCCCAAGAAAGGAAGCAGGAGCAAACCGAGGGCGATACGGTTCATCCGCGTAAGGAATCGCTCCCAACTGTGAGAACTATCGGAGCGCGACCGCCAAAACGATGATGCCGATCGCGATCAGGATGATCCACAGCATATCGCGATCCGAAATGCGTCCGGCGGCAAAGTCACTACGCGCTTGGCGAGACCGCTCGGCCAGTTTGGCAAGGTCTTCATCGCTCAGTTGGCCGACGGCTTTATCGACCTTTTGATAGTCGAGGTTGGCGGATTTCAGCGCTTTTTGCGCTTGGTCGGAAGAAAGAAGCGTTCGAACGGCTTCTTCGTTCGATTGGCGCGTCTGGGCCGGCCGCGCGGCGTCTTTGTTCAAGTCGCTCAGAGAAACTACATGCTGCTTGTCTTGGGCCCCCGCTGGGACTCCCGCCAAACCAAACAGAAGGGTAATCGCCAGCATCGACACACACAGCTTCACGCGAAAATGCATTCTTCCTCCTATTTTCGGCTGGTAAGAATAGTTTACGAATTACATCGCGCCGTGACAAGAAACTTCTGAGATAAGTTCCCCGTGGTGCATCATCTCCACCGCAGAGGAGTTACTTTGCCGGCAGAAGCTTCTGATACTTGGTCGCGTCGACCGATTTCCATTCGCCCTTGATGATCCCCGCGCGGATTTGCGCCGCGCTCTTCCCTTTGCTGGACTGCTCGAACGTGTAGAAGTCTTCATAAATACAGGTGCCGCAACCAGAACCGTGTTTGCTGGCGAAGCAGTCCAGGAGGCTGGTGTGGCCTTGGCCGCGGTCACAATGGCAATAGCAAGGCTGCTGGTAGAGCGCTTTCTTGATTTTTGCGGCGACCGCATAGGCATTCTGTACAATGGGTTGAGAGAAGAGTTCGGGGTCCATCGTCTCGGGAAGCTCGCCTTGTGGAGCCTGCGCATGAAACGCGGGCACCGGCTCGTCGGCTGCGGACTGCGGCGAATTCGCACTTTGGGGCGATTCTGAAGCGGCCCTTGGCGGAACCAGCACCAATGCAAACGCAAAGCCGAAGAGCGCAATGCCGCTCAAGAATCTCCAGATTCCATTTCCACGCATGCTCTTCCCTCCGTTCTTCTCTCGACCGAAGCACCGTTAAACTCAGGCTCGAGCTGCAGTTGCTAGTTGATTGCACCCGCAACTGCACCATCCGCTGGATGCGGCGTGGAAGCTTTTACTACGAGGTGCTTTTCACGAAGATGACGCTGCACGCGGCGGCCCCAGCCCCTCACAAACGAAAAGTTCAACACGCCGCCAATGGCCGAGCTGGCAAGAGGAATCAATCGCGCAGCCCACTTTTCCGCCGACTCGGCGCCAACCTTCACGGCGAAACGTTCCGCAATGCGCGGGGCTAGCTTTTCGAGAAGTTGCTTTTCGGCCAAATCCTTACCGTAATCAATGCCGGAGGCAGCAGCGGCCGCCTTCCACATTTCAATCCGTTGATCGCGGCCACGAGCTTCAAATCCGTAGAGCAGAGAGAGGCGTTGGATGAGCCGCAGGGTGATCACTGTGAGAAGGCTGGCATCGGGTAAAAAGGTGATCATGCCACCGAGGCCGAATCCCGCCCCTTCGGCAAGCGCCAATCGTTCGGCATCGTGAATTAGCGCCGCGGCAATGGCGTCCAATCGCTCTGTGGGAACGTCTTTCATTCGCGCAAAATCCGGAACCCACAAGCCGTGCTTATTGGCAAGGTCGCGCCGGAAGTCTTCGGGATCAATCTCGATTGAACGCAGTCCGCGGAGAACGCCAAATCGCAGAAAGCGGCGGAAGGTCCTTCCCGCCAGCGAGCTCCTGACCGAATTGTGTAACCCTGCCACGCCTATAAGCATCCTAAGTCGGTTAGAACCGTCTGGCAACCACGGCGTTGCACGCCTTGCGCATGCGGTACGGGCCTGGTGAAATCAGGGGGGGGAGTTACCCGGAACGCGGCAAGAAAACGGGAGTCCTACTTGACGCGGCGCGGGTTTTGAGTAAACTGCATTTTCTCCATGGCGACGATGCCACAATTCGTTCCTTCCGAAGTCGTGCATGATCTCGACTTCCCGCAGCGCGAGGCGGCCTTTTTCTACGGCTTGTTCCTGCGCGGCCATTCCGCGGACAAGCTGCGGCGGGACATAGAAGTGCCCCCGGTGGTCTTGGCGAAGTGGCACCGCGAGGCGGAACGGGATCCGCAGCTTCGTGATATTTTTGCTCGCATGGTTGATTATCGACGACACGTGCTTGCCATCTTCGATAGTCTTGTGGGATCCGACGGTCACATGCAGCGCGTTCAGTAGTCTTCTCCTCCTGTACTTTCGTTCAGGTCAAAAACTGTCAGGCAACCAAAGTGACTCGGCAGTGATCCAACCGATTTCGGGGGGCAAGTGTCACAAAATGAAGGGGATTCCTCTGATTGACGGGGAACTAGTCTGGGGTTAGAATCTCAACGTCCTAGAGCTTGAGGTGTCTTCATGTCAAGGGTAGTACGGACCCTGTTCATTTCCATTTTTTCGGCTGCCATTGCCATTCCATCGGTTTTCGCACGACAGGCGCAGGACACGGGCGCGCCTCCAGCACAGCAAAAGTTGGATAAAGCAACAAAGCGGAAGATGCATAAGACGCTGAAGGAGTTGGGCTTCGAGTACCGGCAGTGGTTGACGGAAGACGTCACCTACATCATCTCTCCGGAAGAACGCAACGCTTTTCTTCAACTGGATACCAACGAAGAGCGCGAACAATTCATCGAGCAGTTCTGGCTGCGGCGCAGCAGCAATCCTGACCTGCCGGAGAACGACTTTAAGGAAGAGCATTATCGCCGCATTGCTTACGCCAACGAGCACTTTGCTTCGGGCATCCCGGGATGGAAGACCGATCGCGGCCGCATGTACATCATGTGGGGGCCGGCGGATGAAGTGGAATCGCACCCCACGGGCGGCACGTACGACCGGCCGATGGAGGAGGGCGGCGGCTCCACCAGCACATATCCTTGGGAAACATGGCGCTGGCGCTATTTGGAAGGAATCGGCGAAAACATTATTTTGGAATTCGTCGATCCCAGCGGTTCCGGGGAATATCACCTCACCATGGACCCTTCGGAAAAAGATGCCCTTCTGCACGTGCCTGGCGCGGGTCTGAGCTTGATGGAATCCATGGGCATGGCGTCGAAGGCTGACCGCTTCACGCGTTCCGACGGCACCAATCTGCCGAAGACCATGGGTGGTGAACCAGCCAGCATGAACGAGTTCAACCGGCTGGAACTTTATGCCAAGGTGAATAAACCGCCCGAGGTGAAATTCAAAGATCTGGAGGCAGTGGTAACTTCCCGCATCGTCCGCGATCAAGTGCACTTCAATTGGCGGACCGATTACCTGAAAGTGACGAATGACACTGTTTTGGTACCTGTGACAATTCAGATTCCCAATAGCCAGCTCTCTTTCCAGTCTAAAGACGGGATTCATTCCGCGACGATGAATATTTTCGGGCGCGTGAGCACGTTGACTGGCCGCGTGGTTCAGACCTTCGAAGATCCGGTCAGCAAGGACTTCCCGGATTCTTTGTTCCAGCAGTCGCTCAAGTTGCAATCGATTTATCAGAAAGCGGTTCCTCTTCGCCCGGGCCTTTACCGATTGGACCTAGTGATCAAGGACGTGCAGAGCGGAAATATCGGAGTTGTGAACACGCGGCTTCAAGTGCCGAGGTATGAGGATGACAAACTGGAAGCCAGCTCGTTGATTCTTGCGGATCAAATCGAGCGTGTTCCCGCGAAGCAAATCGGCTCGGGACAGTTCGTGCTAGGTTCCTCGAAGGTCCGTCCGCGGCTTGAAGCCGATTTTACCACCGCTGACAGGCTCGGTATTTACATGCAGATTTATAACCTGAAACCCGACGACAAGACGCATAAGTCCAGTGCGACATTCCAGTACACCGTTAAAAAAGGCAAAGATCAGATCATGCAGTTCAAGGAAACGTCGGAAGAGATGAAGCAGACGGGCGACCAAGTCACCATCGAGCGGCTGCTGCCTCTCGCAACGCTGACGCCAGGGAAGTACAGTCTGGAAGTGAATGCCACGGACACGCTTTCGAATCAGACCATTTCGCGTTCGGCTGAGTTTACGGTGAAGGCGCCAGGAGAAACCAAAACCGCGGCGAATGCTGCACCGGGGAGGTAAAGCAAAGTGAAACAGGAACGGCTCCGAGCCCTGGGGGCCCTGGTCCTGACGGTCATGGTTTCGTCCTTAGCGGCGATTCCGGCCGCCGCGCAAGCGAAGCCTGTCCCGGGCAAGCTTGCAGGAGTGGTACACGACGTCGCAGGCACGCCGCAGATGGGCGCGAGCGTGGAGTTGATTTCCGAAGCGATGGGAGTAGCGGCCAGCCACAGCTTCCTGACGAATACGCAAGGGATGTTCCGGGGCGACAAGCTCGCTCCCGGTTTTTACACCGTCCGCGTGACTCTCGCTGGTTTTCTTCCAACACTTGAAAAACACATCCGCGTTACTTCGAATCTGACGACCGTCGTTCGCATCGAGTTGGAATCCATGTTTGCGTCGCTGGATCAATTGCGGCGTATGCCTTCGAGCAGCACCGCGGAAATTGATGATTGGAAATGGGTGTTGCGGTCCGCTTCGGGAATGCGTCCGGTGTTGGAATGGGTGGACCACGACACCTTGAGCGCTTCGACCGTTACCGGAGAGTTGGGAGCACCCCGAGCACCTAGAATGCGAATGGAATTTACGGATGGCGCGCGGCGCCCCGCTTCGGCCTCCAGCATTGCCTCTTCACCTGCAACAGCTGTGGCCTACGACCAGAAGTTGGGCGGCACAGGCAGAATGATCCTGGCCGGCCAAGTGAACTATGACGGCGATGCCCCTGCCGGCGGCATCGCCACGGTGTGGTTGCCAACTGGAACCCTCGGTGCCGGTCCACATACGGCTCTGGTCCTTCGCGAAGCTAAGCTGGGACCCGTCGGTCCGACCTTCCGAGGTGTCCGTTTTGATCAGGGTGGTGCGTTGGCGCTCGGAGATCGCACGGTTCTGCGTTACGGCGGCGAGTATGTCTTAGTAGGACTCGGAACCGCAGCTTCTTCGCTGCGGCCACGGGCAGAATTGAATGTGCGTCTCACCGACGATTGGAGCACCGCTCTTGTTTTCGCCTCCATGCCCAATGGGCCGGGTCCACTTGAAGCAAATGACGCGCAACCGGGTGGCGCCCTCGCGGCCGCGCTTAATGAACTGGATGCGTTTCCCGCGCTGCTCTGGCGTCAGGGACGTCCCGTTTTACAGAACGGTTTGCATGAAGAAATTTCCGCGGAACGAAAAATTAGTACTCGGGGCAAGCTCCAAATCGCAGGCTTCCACGACGACAACCGCCACGTGGCCGTCTTCGGTCGGGGAAGCGACCTGCCCGCCGCTGACTATTTTCAGGAATATTTTTCCAACGGTTTTGCTTATGACGGCGGCTCCTCCAGCAGTTGGGGAACGCGCCTCGCATTTCGCGAAAAACTTGATGGCGACGTGGAATTGACGGCCGTTTATTCTTTCGGTGGAGCTTTGACGCCTTCGGACGATGCGGACGGTTTGCTTCGCGACTCGCTTCGGACGGCGCAGCGGCATTCTTTGGGTGCCGGAATTTCCGCGAAGGTGCCTCGCTTCGGCACGAAAGTCCAGGCGGGATATAAATGGGTGGACGGCATCACCGTCTCCTCCGTGGACAGCTACGGCGAGTCCGTCTTCCAAATGGACCCCTATCTACATTTGATTTTCCGGCAGCCGCTTCCAAAGTTTGCGTTAGGGCGGTGGGAAGCCATTGCGGATTGCAACAACCTATTGGCACAGGGATATGTCTCCACCAATAGCAGGGATGGCCGTGTTGTCCTGGTCCCAGCATTCCGGACGTTTCGAGGCGGGCTGAGCGTCCAGTTCTAGGAATTTTTGGGTTCTAGAAAGCTGTATTTGTCCTTCCAGAAACAGGATGATGCGGGATAGCCTGACCTACTGCCGTAGTAAACTATTGAATATAAAAGAGTTCTGCGAGTGAACAGCTACCAAACAATGGACATTGGGTTGCACTTGGTTTCTCATGGTGGGGTATAGTCCTGCCCCGCAGAGTTATGAGGCAGAACCTCAGAGTTAGCCTTGGGGCTGTCGTGCTGGCGCTCGCCACGCTGGCTGCGGTGATCTTTGCCCTGATTAACTTCGACCAGCGCAGCCGCTTTGAAGTGGTATACGACGGAGTGGCCTGGCTAGACACAGACCACGGAATTCAGGCCAGCCGGGTTTCCTCCAATTCTCCTGCAACGCGCGCCGGAATCCGCCCCGGCGACCTACTGCTGTCGATCAATAGTGCCCCGGTGAGAAGAGCCGCGGAGGTTGCAAGGCGCCTGGACCGTGCGGGGCTCTGGACCCAGGTGCGCTATAAGCTTTCCCGCGGTGGTGACGAATTTGAAACGCCCCTCCTCACGGCGCCGGCTGAAAAACCTCTCGCGACCGAGAACTACCTCCGAATCGTAGGCCTGCTTTATCTGTTCATTGGCTTGTTCATTTTCATCCGGCGCTGGAACGCTCCTCGTGCAGTGCACTTTTACGTCTTTTGCCTGGTTTCCTTCGTTCTCTGGTCATTCCATTTCAGCGGAAAGTTGGACGCCTTTGACTGGGAAGTTTACTGGTCGGAGATTGTGGCGCGCCTGCTGGCTCCTGCTTTGCTGCTCCATTTTGCCTTGGTTTTCCCGGGCCGAACGGAAACAACCATTCGCTCCTCTTCGAGATTGTTGGCCGTGTACGCCCTGCCTGCCGTGCTGCTTTTGATTCATGTGAGCACGGCGCTCAACGCCTTCGGCTTCGTGCCCTGGCTAGCACCATATATATTGCTCACGAAATTGGAATTCGGTTATCTCGGCCTCTGCTTCCTGGCAGCGGGGCTTGTTTTCTACCGGAGCTACCGTGAGGCGCCGTCCGGTGTCCTGCGCCAGCAACTGAAATGGCTCACTGGTGGAACTCTTGCAGGCAGTCTGCCTGTTTCCTTGCTCTATATCGTTCCTTTGGTGTTCGGCGCGGTGGCCTTGCGCCCGTGGATGCAGTTCTCCGTATTAAGCCTGGTACTGATCCCTCTGTGTTTCGGCTACGCCGTCATCCGCTACCGCTTGATGGACGTGGACATCATCTTCAAGCGTGGTTTGGCTTATACCGCAGCAACAGCCGGTGTAGCTGCCGTCTACTTCGCGTTGGTTGCGCTGATTGCCGAGATTTTCCATACGCCCACGAATGGCCCCGCTGGCGGCATGATCGCCATCGTCATAGCCGCGTTTTTGTTCCAGCCTTTCCGCACAGGGATTCAGGCGCGCCTGGATCGTTTCTTCTATCGTGACCGGCTCGACTATCGCCGCACCCTCATCGAATTCGGGCGCACGCTGACGAACGAAGTGCGCTTCGACCCCATGCTGGGCTCGGTCATGGACCGGATTTCCCAAACTCTTTTGGTCGACCGACTCGCGATCTTTGTGGAAAACGCCATGCAACCCGGGCAGATGCGCATCGCCCGTTCGATGGGCGTGCGGCTTTCCGAGTCTTTGGATCTGAGTTTCCTCGAGCCGGCCCGGCCCGAGTTTGCCCGCGGGGCGCTCTTTTTCGAGTCGCCCCGTGCCGCACGAGACGTGAGTGATTCCGTTCGTCGCACGCTAGAGCAACTGGATCTCAACTACTTTGTCCCCTGCCGCATCCGCGAGCACACCGTTGCGGTTCTCGGTCTCGGCAAGACGGTAGATGGAGACTATCTGTCCAGCGATGACGTCGAGCTGGTCGAGACGATTGCCGGCTACGTCGCTGTTGCCCTCGATAACGCGCAGCTCTACAGCTCGCTTGAACAAAAGGCCCTCGAAATCGCCCGCCTCAAGGACTTCAGCGAAAATATCGTCGAGTCCCTGAATGTTGGCGTGCTCTCCGTTGACCTGGATGGCATCGTCGAATCCTGGAACACGCGCATGGAACAGCTTTTCGGAGTGTCGCGCCAGGAATCCGTTGGACGGCAGCTCAGCTCGCTATTGCCGGAAGAACTAGCGCGAGAAATCGCCGCGCGTGGCGACCAGGAACAAATTACCGGTATCTATAAACAGAGAGTCCAGCATCAAGGGAAATCGCTGACCTTGAACGTTTCCATCACGCCCCTGGTGAGCAAATCGAATGAGCGCATCGGCCGCCTCCTGCTCTTCGATGACGTGACCCAGCGGGAGCGCATGGAAGAGCAGATGTCGCAGACGGAAAAGCTGACCTCTCTTGGCCTTCTCGCGGCTGGTGTCGCGCACGAAGTGAACACACCCCTCGCGGTTATCTCCAACTACATCCAGATGCTGGCGAAGCAGATGCCGGAAGGCGACCCGCGCCAGTCGATCATTGAAAAAATCGTCAAGCAGACGTTCCGCGCCAGCGAAATCGTTAACAATCTGCTCAATTTTTCGCGGACCGGCGCCGCGGAAGCCGCGGACATTGATGTAAATCGTGTCGTCGAAGAGACCTTGTCTCTGGTGGCCCACCCTCTCAAAGCCTCGCAAATTCAGGTAGTGAAGCAACTTGGCGAACCGCTGCCGGCCGTTCGCGGTTCAGCCAACAAGCTACAGCAGGTCTTCTTGAACCTTTTCTTGAACGCACGTGATGCCATGCCCAGCGGGGGAATGCTCGAAGTTCGCACCGTGGCGCATAACGGCAGTGTCGAAATCGAAGTGGCGGATACGGGCGCCGGCATACCTCGTGAACACATCCATCGCATCTTTGACCCATTCTTCACCACAAAGGCCAGCGGCCGCGGCACTGGCCTCGGTCTTTCTGTGAGTTATGGAATCATCAAGGAACACTCAGGAAAAATTGATGTGCGCTCGACGCCGGGCAAAGGCACGTCATTCCACGTCGAGTTCCCGGCGGTCAGGAAAGCGGTCCATGTCTAAGGGTTCCATCCTTGTTGTTGATGATGAATCGGAAATCCGCGAAGGCCTTGAAGTTCTGCTCAGAGGCGAAGGCTACGGAGTCTCCAGCGCGGAAACGGGCGAATCCGGCCTCGAGAAACTGGAACAGCATCCTTATGACCTTCTCCTGCTGGACGTGAGCCTGCCGGACCGCAACGGTCTTGACATGCTCAAGGAGATTCACCGCCGCGATCCGCAGCTCTCCGTCGTTCTAATCACGGCCTACGGTTCGATCGAAATGGCTCGCGCGGCTTTCAAGAACGGCGCGATGGACTACATCACCAAGCCGTGGTCCAACGATGAATTGCTTGCTCAGGTGGCCCAGGCCGTGGAATCGCGCCGGCTGCGAGATGAAAACGTTCAGCTCAAACGCGCCCTGAAGCAACGCTTTAATTTCCCGAACATTGTCGGCAAGAGCGACAGAATGCAAGTGCTGCTGAATCTCGTCACGCAGGTCGCGCCTTCGCGCTCCACGATTCTCATCAGTGGCGAGAGTGGCACGGGGAAGGAGCTCATCGCCAAGGCCATTCACTCCGCCTCGACCCGCGCGGACAAGGCCTTCGTGCCCGTGAATACAGGATCAATCCCCGTGGATCTCCTGGAGTCCCAGCTGTTCGGCCATGTCAAGGGCGCCTTCACCAGCGCCATTGCATCTAAGAAGGGCCTCTTCGAAGTTGCCGATCAGGGCACCATTTTCTTCGATGAAATCGCCACCATCAGCCCCGAAACGCAGGCCAAGCTTCTGCGCGTGATTCAGGAACGCGAATTTATGCGTCTCGGCGGCACCGAGCAACTCAAAGTAGACGTGCGCATCGTAGCCGCCTCCAACGTCGAACTCCTCACGCTGGTGCGAGAGGGGCGTTTCCGCGAAGATTTGTATCACCGCCTGAACGTGATTCACCTGCAGGTTCCCCCGCTGCGCGACCGCCGGGAAGACGTGCCCCTTCTGCTGGCGCATTTCCTGGA
>WNGG01005078.1_pt1 | contig 14694 bp, 12 predicted proteins | sample 5400661 | NCBI WGS metagenome assembly WNGG01 (sample SAMN13153372, study PRJNA577476) | soil metagenome | isolation source: 100 cm soil or saprolite under Garry oak tree replicate 1 | place: USA:California | collected 2016-06-15
AGAGCACCGCCGTTTGGTGCGCCACGACCGTGTTGCGGCCCTGGCGCTTGGCGGCGTAGAGCGCGGCGTCCGCGGCCTCGACCAGGGCCTGCGCGTTCTCGCCGGGGGCGGGACGCAGCGCCGCGACCCCGACGCTCACCGTGACGCGGCCGCGCGGCGCCGCCGCGTGCGCGATGGCGAGATCCTCGACCGTCCTGCGCAGCTGTTCGGCGGCCGCCAGCGCCGCCTCGGCGTCGGCGCCGGGCAACAGCAGCGAGAACTCCTCGCCGCCGTAGCGGGCGGCGAAGTAGGAACCCTTGGCGGCCGCGATGCCGATGACCTCGCCGACCTGGCGCAGGCACTCGTCGCCCTCCACGTGCCCGCAATGGTCGTTGAACAACTTGAAATGGTCGACGTCGATCATCAGCAGCGCGAGGGGGCGCTGCAGCCGCGCGGCGCGCTGCCATTCCGCCCCGAGCGCGGCATCGAAGCCGCGCCGGTTGGCAAGCCCCGACAGGCCGTCATGGCTGGCGAGCTCCTCGAGATGGGCGTTGGCGATGCGCAGCTCCTCCTCGCGCGTCGAGAGCTTCTGCGCCATGTCGTCGAGCGCCGCGGCGAGCGGCGCGAACTCCGCCACCCAGACGCGGCTGGTCGCCCGCTCCGCCAGGTTGCCCTGGCCGAACCGGCCGGCGGTGCGCGCCAGCGCGCGGATCGGCTGGACGATCAACCGTTCGCCGCCGAACCACACGCCGAACAGCACGATGACGCACACGAAGCCGAGCTGCGCGTAGGCGACCGCCTTGGCGCGATCGAGGCGGTGCAGGACCTCGCCCTCGTTGAGGCCGATCGCCAGGCGGGCGTCGGTGCCCGGCAGGCGCAGGAAGCCGAAAATGCGGCGCACGCCGTCGAGGCCCGCGGTCGTCACCGTGCCCTCCGGGCCTGCGAGTATCGCCTTGATCAGCGGCTGATCCGGGAATTGCCGGCCGAGCCATGTGCGGTTGGGCGGCTCGGCGGCCAGCACGGTGCCGCCGCCGTCGACCAGCAGCACCATCGCGCCGGGCTTCTGCGCGACCGCGGCCGCAAGGCGTCCGACCCACTGCAGATCGATGCCGGCGACGATGATGCCGTCGACCGCGCCGTCGGGCCGTTGCACCGGGAGCGCCGCCACGATGGTGGGCTCGCCGCTGAGCCGGCTGATCACGTAATCGCTCATCATGAATTTGCGGGTGCGCAATGTTTGCTGGATGTAGTCGCGGTCCGACACGTCGAGGCCCACCGAGCCGGCGAAGGTCGAGCAGGCGATGCGCCCGTGCGGCGCGACCACCGACAGGCCTTTGATCCACGGCACGTCGGCCGCGACGCCGGTGAGAAAGTGGGCGCAGTCGCCGGAGCTCAAGGCCGCCGCGCCGGCGCGGGCGACGACCTGCAGGAGTGCGCGCGCCTCGACGGCGATCTCGCCCTGGCGCTCGACGCCCTGGCGCGCCAGGTCGAGCGCGGCCTGATAGGCCGCGTCGATCCGCTCCACCCGGTCCGCTTCGAGCAGGCGCACCCGTTCGACGATCAGCGGCACGATGGCGACGAGCGCCAGCACGATCAGGCGCGCCCGGATGCTGAAGGACCGTTGGCCCCTGCCCGGCATGCGCACGTGCTCGCTCGGCATGATTGCTCCCCGCCCGTCCGGCATATTGCCGCAGCGGGCTTAAGATGCCGTCGGACGGATCGCTAAAATTGGAGGTATCGTGAGGCCCGGCATCATGCCCGGCCCTGATTGTGGAGAAGACGTTGCAGACACCGGCCTCCGACGTTGCATCAAACCTTGCGACCGTCCGCCGCGAGATCGAGGCGGCGTGTCGGGCGGCCGGGCGCGACCCGGGCTCGGTGACGCTTGTCGCCATCTCGAAGACGTTTCCGGCCGAGGCGGTCGAGGGAGCGATCGCGGCCGGGCACAGCGTGTTCGGCGAGAACCGGGTGCAGGAGGCGAAGACGAAATTTCCGCCGCTCAAGGCGCGCCACCCGCAGCTCGAACTCCATCTCGTCGGGCCGCTGCAGTCGAACAAGGTCAAGGACGCGCTCGCGCTGTTCGAGGCGATCCATTCGGTCGATCGGGCGAGCCTGTGCGAGGCGCTCGCCAAGGAAATGGCCAAGCAGGGCCGGCATCCGCAACTGTTCGTCCAGGTGAACACGGGGGCCGAGCCGCAGAAGTCGGGCGTGCTGCCCGAGGACGCGGATGCGTTCCTGGTGCGCTGCCGCGACGCCTACGGGCTGCGGATCGACGGCCTGATGTGCCTGCCGCCCCTCGACGAGCCGCCCGCCCCGCATTTCGCCCTGCTCAACAAGATCGCGGCGCGCAACGGGCTCAAACTGCTGTCCATGGGCATGAGCGCCGATTTCGCCCTGGCGATCGAGTTCGGCGCCACCCACGTGCGGGTCGGCACCGCCATCTTCGGCGCACGCACGTGATACCTCCCCCGCTTGCGGGGGAGGTCGGCGCCGGAGGCGCCGGGGTGGGGGACTCTTACCCTACTGAATGACGATTCTCGTCTTGCGCCCCAGCCGCGCCAGCAGCCACCGCAACGCCGGCGCCCGCAGCGCCACGCAGCCGGCGGTCGGGGCAAACCCCGGCCGCGCCACGTGGATGAACACCGCGCTGCCGCGGCCGGCGATCCGCGGGCGAACATTGTGGTCGATTTCGACGAGCAGGTCGTACAGATGGTCCTCCCGCCACAGGCGGTCGCCGGGGCTGCCGGGCGGCACCCGAATCGGCCGGTTGTAGCGGCGTTCGGATGGGTCTTCGCACCAGCCGTCGGCCGGGCCGATGCGGCGCACCGGCAGCGGCGTGTGCGGCCGGGAGCCGCGGTCCGCCCGCCACCACACCCGCAGCGGCCGGAATCGCCCGCGCGGGGTGCCTCTATCTCCCTCGCGCTTGTCGGCGCGGATGCCCGAATGGCCGAGCGCCACCGGGATATGCCGCGGTCCGGCCCGCAGCCAGCCGCGCGCGCGCCCCCCCGGGCGCACCCGCACCACGATCGCGCGCAGCGACGTCCGCCGCATGGTTCCCTCGCCGGCGGCAACCGTGCGGCTGCCGCTTGCTCTTTTTCGCCCGATAGGTCTACTTCGCACAAAGCCGCTGGCCGGCAACCCCTGTCATGAGCCTGACGCAATGACCACAACCCGCAGGATCCTGATCGTCGACGACGACGCGGACATGCGCGACACGCTCGTCGAGCAGCTCGCATTGCACGAGGAGTTCGAGGCGGTCTCCGCCGAGAACGGCAGCAAAGGCGTGCAGATCGCCAAGGCCGGCCACGTCGACTTGGTGATCATGGACGTGGGCCTTCCCGACGTCGACGGGCGCGAGGCGGTGCGCATCCTGCGCAAGAACGGATTCAAGGCGCCGATCATCATGCTGACGGGACACGACACCGATTCGGACACGATCCTCGGGCTCGAGGCCGGCGCCAACGATTACGTCAGCAAGCCGTTCCGCTTCGCGGTGCTGCTCGCGCGCATCCGCGCGCAGCTGCGCCAGCACGAGGCGAGCGAGGACGCGGTGTTCACCATCGGGCCCTATACGTTCCGGCCAAGCTCGAAACTCCTGGTCAATCCCAAGGGCAACAAGGTGCGCCTGACCGAGAAGGAAACCGCGATCCTGCGCTATCTTTATCGCGCCGGGCAGCGGCCGGTGTCGCGCGAAATTTTGCTGCAGGAAGTCTGGGGCTACAATTCCGGCGTCACCACCCATACGCTCGAAACGCACATTTACCGGCTGCGCCAGAAGGTCGAGCGGGACGCCTCGATCCCGGCCATTCTGGTGACCGAGGGCGGCGGCTACAAGCTGATCCCCTGATCGGCCGCGAATGAGCATCGAGGACGACATCGCCTTCCTGGAGCGCGTGCCGACCTTGGCGCTCCTCGGCCGCGAACCCTTGCGCATCCTCGCCATCGGGGCGGAGAGCAAGTATCTGCACGACGGCAACGTGCTGTTCACCCAGGGCGAGGCGGCCGACGCCGGCTACGTGGTCCAGGAGGGATCGCTGACCCTCGCGCCGGTGCGCGGCGAGGCCGAGGCGCTCACGGTGGGGCCGGGGACGCTGCTCGGCGAGCTTGCGATGCTGATCGAGACCAAGCGGCCGGTGACCGCGACGGCGCGCGAGCCCTCGACGGTGATTCGCATTTCGCGCACCCTGTTCCTCAAGATGCTCGAAGGCTACCCGGACGCGGCGCGCCGCCTGCAGGAGAACATCCTGGCGCGCTCCGACCATTCGGTGCGCGAAATGTACAAGGTGCGCGGCTTCTTGGGCGATGCCGGCGGGGGGCCGGATACGGCCGCCTGAGCGTTTCCTCTTGACACCCTATATTATTGCACTTATACTTCCATTATCGGCCGCCGAAACGGTCGATCTGGAATATCACTTTGGAAGGTCGCGAGAGCCCTTGTCATCGGCTCCGCAACTGTCGGGAGGCGTGCGCGGACCGGGCCGCTTGTAAATATCAAGCGAAATACAAGCGGTGTGACCGCAGGCCGCTTCTGCCGAAGGATGACGGCGCAACTGCGGTCAGGCCGCGGGCCTGTAAAGATCAGGGAAAATACAGGATTCAGACCTCGACCGTCGCCGTGACCGGAACGTGGTCCGAGGGACGCGCCCAGCCGCGGCTCTGCTTGGTCACCCGGATGGCGGCCACGCGGTCGCCCAGTTCGGGGGCGACCCAGATGTGATCGAGACGCCGGCCCTTGTCGGCGGCGGCCCAGTCGGGCGCGCGATAGCTCCACCAGGTGTAGAGCTTGGCAGGCTCCGGCACGAAGGCGCGCATCGCGTCGATCCAGTTGCCGGCGCGCTGGGCGGCGACCAGCTTCTCGCACTCGACCGGCGTGTGGGAGACGACCCGGATCATCTGCCGGTGGCTCCACACGTCGTGCTCGAGCGGCGCGACGTTGAGGTCGCCGAGGAGGATCGCCCGGTCGCGCGGCGCGGGCCGCAACTCCAGGCGCTCGCGCATCTCGTCGAGGAAGCCGAGCTTGTGGGCGAATTTCACGTTGACGTCCGGGTCGGGATCGTCGCCGCCGGCCGGCACGTAGAGATTATGCACGGTCAGCGGATCGCGCAGCCCGGCGCGCTCGCCGAGCACCACGGCGACGTGGCGGCAATCGGTCTTGCCGCAGAAGCCGTGGGTGGCGGTCGATTCGAACGGCACGCGCGAGACCACCGCGACGCCGTGATAGCCCTTCTGTCCGTTGAGCGCGACGTGGGTGTAGCCGAGCCGGGCAAAGCGCTTGAGCGGGAATTTGTCGTCCGGGCACTTGGTCTCCTGCAGGCACAGCACGTCGGGGCGAACCGCCTTGAGGAATTTCGCCACCGCGTCGATGCGCAGGCGCACCGAATTGATGTTCCAGGTCGTCACCGTCAGCTGCATGGAGAAAAGGAGATACACAGCACGAGTCGATTGATCAACCTGGCGCCGCTTACCGCTCCCCGCTTGCGGGGAGAGGGCCTGCCCCGGACTTGATCCGGGGTCGACGCGCGAAGCGCGTCGGGTGAGGGGGCCTCTGAGGAAAGCGCGCAACCACTGACGCCCCCTCATCCCGACCCTCTCCCCGCAAGCGGGGAGAGGGAGTCACTGCACCATGCGCTCGTAATTGATCTTGAACAGGTCCGGGTCGAGCTTCTTGCCCTTGTCGAGGTTATAGACCGCGACCGTCGTGTCGTAGCCCTGCGGATCGGTCACCGTCCATTGCTTGAGCTCGAAATCCTTGGCGCCGAACATCAGCATCAGCCGGTGGGTGCCGCCGAACACCTGGCGCTCCTCGATGACGATGCTGGCGAACATGTTGTCGGAGTAAACGCCGACCAGGTTGGTGTCCTTGAGCAGGTCGATGCGGTCGGCGAGCAGGAAGCGCAGCGGCGTCTGCGACAGGGGATAGAGGTCCTGGGTCGCGAGCTTGCGGTCGCGCACCACCAGCGACTGGCCGTCGGCGATCAGCTCGACCGGGCTCGGAGGGTTATATTCGAAGCGCACGCGGCCGGGTTTCTGCAGGTAGAACTTGCCCTCGGTGCGGCCGCCGTCGGCGGCGACCTGGACGAAGTCGCCCACCAGGCTCTGCACGCTGGTCAGATAGGCATTGACCCGCTCCACCAGCGCCCGCTGGTTGGCGTCGAAGGCGGTCATGCCGCCGGGCAGGATGGGGCCGGGCTTGGCGGCCGGCACCGCCGCCTTGGGCAGCGGCTGGCCAACCGGCGCGAGCGACAGCGGAGGCGAGGGGTTCGCGGCGGCCGAAGGAGGCGGCCCGGCGGTTCCGGTCTTCGGCTGCGGCGCGGGTTTTGGAACCGGAATAGGCGCGGGCGGCACAGGGGCGGGCTGCGCCATCGCGCCTCCCGTCAGGCTCGCCGCGACGATGCACGCAATCGCCGCGCGCCTTGCTGTCCGCATCATCCCCTCCGCGCTCCCCCGCCGCTTGGCCCTCGCGGTAGCGGCGAGGTATGGCGATTTCGCGACCTCTTCCGGCGCGCGCAGCCGTATCGGCGCGCGCGCCGTTCTCAATAGCGTTCGTTCGCTTCCTCGCCAACCAGGATCTCGCGTTTGCCGGCATGATTGGCGGCGCCGACGATGCCTTCTTCCTCCATGCGCTCCATCAGCGAGGCGGCGCGATTGTAGCCGATTTGCAGCCGGCGCTGGATATAGCTGGTGGACGCCTTGCGGTCGCGCATGACGACCTGGACGGCCTGCTGATAGAGGTCGTTGGTCTCGCCGCCGCCCATGGCGGTCGCGTCGAACAGCGGGCTGTCCTCGTCCTCGTCGCCGCCGGCGGTGACCGCTTCGAGATATTGCGGCGCGCCCTGCGCCTTGAGATGGCGCACCACCTTCTCGACCTCCTCGTCCGACACGAAGGGGCCGTGCACGCGGCTGATGCGGCCGCCGCCCGCCATGTAGAGCATGTCGCCCTGGCCGAGCAGCTGCTCGGCGCCCTGCTCGCCCAGGATGGTCCGGCTGTCGATCTTCGAGGTGACCTGAAACGAGATGCGGGTGGGAAAATTCGCCTTGATGGTGCCGGTGATGACGTCGACCGAGGGACGCTGGGTGGCGACGATCACGTGGATGCCGGCAGCGCGCGCCATCTGGGCAAGGCGTTGAATCGCCGCCTCGATGTCCTTGCCTGCCACCATCATCAGATCGGCCATCTCGTCGACCACCACGACGAGGTAGGGCAGGCGGTCGAGCTCCAGGCTCTCCTTCTCGTAGATCGCCTCGCCGCTCTCGCGGTCGTAGCCGGTGTGCACGGTGCGGCTGAGCGCCTCGCCGCGCGCCTTGGCCTCCGCCACGCGGGCGTTGTAGCCGTCGACGTTGCGCACGCCGAGCTTCGACATTTTGCGATAGCGCTCCTCCATCTCGCGCACCGCCCATTTCAGCGCGATGATCGCCTTCTTGGGATCGGTGACGACCGGCGTCAGCAGGTGCGGGATGCCGTCATAGACGGAGAGTTCCAGCATTTTCGGATCGACCATGATCAGCCGGCAGTCCTCGGGGCGCAGCCGATAGACCAGGCTGAGGATCATGGTGTTGATGGCGACCGACTTGCCCGAGCCGGTGGTGCCGGCGATCAGCAAATGCGGCATGCGCGCGAGGTCGACGATGACCGCCTCGCCGCCGATGGTCTTGCCGAGGCACAGCGGCAGCTTGGCGCTGGTGCCGGCATAATCGTCGGACCCCAACAGCTCGCGCAGATAGACCTTCTCGCGCCGCGGATTCGGCAGCTCGATGCCGATGACGTTGCGGCCGGGCACGAGCGCGACGCGCGCCGAGAGCGCGCTCATCGAGCGCGCGATGTCGTCGGACAGCCCGATGACCCGCGACGACTTGATGCCGGGCGCGGGCTCGAGCTCGTAAAGCGTCACCACCGGGCCCGGGTGCGCGTTGATGATCTCCCCGCGCACGCCGAAATCGCCGAGCACGCCCTCGAGTGCCGTGGCGTTGTCCTGGATCGCCTCGACGCTGAGCGTCTGGCGATCGCTCGTCTTGGCGGCGGTGAGAAGCTCGAGCGCCGGAAGCTCGAAACCGCCGCGTCCGCGCCGTGTCCGCGGCGCCGCACGCGGGCGCTTGCGCGCCGGCCGCGCATCGGCCTCCTCGGCTTCCTCCTCCTCGTCCGCCTCGGTCTCGTCGGCGAACTCCTCGTCCTCCGGGTGCCCAAATGCCGGAGCCCGCGGCACCAGGGCCACGGCGTTGCGACGGCCTAACAAGCGGCCGACCCGCGCCCGCAGGCTGAGCAACGCATGATGCATCCAGCCGAGCGAAATCCACGGGCGCTCGTCCTCGCCCTCCGCGGCCTCGTCCGGCGCGTCCTCGACCGCGTGCTTTTCGCCAAAGCGGGGCCATCCGAAGCCCACGGCGAGCGCGAGCGCGGCGAGCGCGCCGAGCCCGAACGACAGCGCAACCGCGATGCGCATCGTTCCTGCCAGCGGCGCGCCGAACAGATAGGCGGGCGGGCGCAGCAGGAGGTCGCCGATGACGCCGCCGAGCCCGGTCGGCAGCGGCCACGCGGCGCTCACCGGCAGGCAGGAGGCGAACGCGGCCGCCGCGAGGGAGCCCGCCGTCCATGCCATCAGGCGCAGCCGCTCGCGGTCGAGCGGCCGATGGGTGACGAGCCGCCACCCCCACACCGCGATGGGCAGGATCAAGGCCAGGGCGCCGAGGCCGAACAGCTGCATCAGCAGGTCCGCGGCGATGGCGCCCGGAACACCGAGCAGGTTGCGCACCGGCGCCGACGTGGCGTGGCTCAGGCTCGGGTCCTGGACGGACCAGCTTCCCAGCGCGGTCGCCAGCAGGCCCGCGAGCACGATCAGGGCGACGCCGCCGATTTCGCGCAGGCGCCGCCCGATCGCCGCGCGAATATCGTCGGGCAGGAACGCGGCGGCCTGAAGGGTCTGGCGTGCGGCCGGCATGATCGCCCTCAGCCAAGCACCGCGACGAGGCGGTGCAGCGCTTCGGCCGTCGCCTCCTTGTCCTGCACCAGGGCGACGCGGATGTAGTCGGCGCCCGGATTGCTGCCGTCGGCCTGATCGCGCGCGATGAAGCGGCCGGGCAGAACCCGCAAGCCCGCCTCGCGCCACAGCCGCAGCGAGGCTTGCTCGCCGCCGCCGACCGCGCCGACGTCAAGCCACAGGAAGAACCCGCCGGGCGGGCGCCGGTAACCGTAGCGATCGCCGATGATCTGGTCGGCGAGGTCGAACTTCGCCGCGTAGAGCCGCCGGTTCTCCTCGACGTGCGTCTCGTCCGCATAGGCAACGACCGCGACGGCCTGGGCGGGCTCCGGCACCTGGGCGGACGAGACGTTGCGCAGGTCGAGGAACTTGCCGATGAAGCGCCGGTCGCCGGCCGCGAAGCCGACCCGCAATCCCGGCAGGCTCGAGCGCTTGGAGAGCGAGTGGAACACCACCGCATTGGCGAAGTCGGGGCACGCGGCTTCGAGCATCCCGGGCGGCGCGTGCTCGCTATAGATCTCCGAATAGCATTCGTCGGTGAACACCAAGAAACCGTGGCGGCGCGCAAGACCCGCGAGGCGCGACAGGTAGGCTTGGTTCGCGACGGCGCCCTGCGGATTGGCCGGGGACGCAAGATAGAACGCGACCGCGCGGCTCAGCAGCGCGTCATCGAGCAGGTCGAGATCCGGCAGGAACGCATGGGCGGCGGTGGCCGCGAGGTAGACGGGCTCGCATTCGGCGGCGAGCGCCGCGGCCGAATAGACGGCATAGAACGGATTGGGAAGGAGGATCGCTGGCGTGCCGGCGCGCGGCCCGACCCAGCGCTTCGCCGCGATGGCGGCGAGAAACAGGCCTTCGCGGGTGCCGCTGAGCACGATGATCTCGTTCTCCGGATCGACCGGCCGCTTGAGCCGGTAGCGCCGGCCGAGCCAGCCGGCCGCGGCGCGGCGGAAGGACTCGGTGCCCTTGCCGGCCGGGTAGCGGCCGAACTCGGCGAGATGCGCCGCAAGGGTCGGCCCGACGAACGAGGGAATCGGATGCTGCGGCTCGCCCACCGACAGATTGATGGCGGGCTTGCCGGGGTTGATGTCGGCGAGCAGCTCCGCCAGCCGAACGAACGGCGAGCGCGCGTCGGCAACCCGGGCGCTCGGAGCAGAGTCGCGGTCGGCATTGATCATGGACATGGACACGACGACAGGCGATCCCCGCCGCATGCAGTCACCATAGAAGCGGCAAGGTTAAGACGCGATTAACCATCGTCGCGCCGCGGCTCGCCGGCAAGCTTCAGGATTCCTTGTTTGGTCGCATTTTCTGCGGAAAATCGGTCCCCACCCCGGATCAAGTCCGGGGCAGGCCTTTTTCGGAAAATGCTCCGAAAAAGCGAGAGGCCCCGGTGGAACCGAGGCCTCTCAACGAAAGGGGCGGTGCCGGGTCTCCGCCCCCGCCGTGTCGCGTCAGATCGTCACTGGACGGCCTCGCCGTGCAGGGTGAGGTCGAGGCCTTCGCGCTCCACCTCTTCGGGCACGCGCAGCCCGATCGCCATGTCGACCACCTTGAGGATGATCAGCGAGACGATGGCGTCATACACCAGCACGATGACGATGCCCTTGATCTGGTTGAGCACCTGTCCGGGGTTGCCCTCGAGCAGGCCGGCGGTGCCGCCGTATTGCTCGATCGCGAACACGCCGGTCAGCAGCGCGCCGACGATGCCGCCGACCGCGTGGACGCCGAAGGCGTCGAGCGCGTCGTCGTAGCCGAACATGTGCTTGAGGCCGGTGCAGCCCCAGTAGCAGATGACGCCGGCGGCGACGCCGATGACGAGCGAGCCGACCGGGCCGACGAAGCCCGAGGCCGGCGTGATGGCGACGAGACCGGCAACCGCGCCGGTGCAGATGCCGATGACCGTCGGCTTGCCGCGCATCGCCCACTCAACAAACATCCAGGACAGCGCCGCGGTGGCGGTGGCGACTTGCGTCACCGTCATGGCCATGCCGGCCTGCAAGCCCGCCGTGACGGCCGAGCCGGCGTTGAAGCCGAACCAGCCGACCCACAGCAACGAGGCGCCGATGAAGGTCAGCACCATGTTGTGGGACGGGCCGCTGTCCTTGCGCTTGCCGAGCACGAGGCACGCCATCAGGCCGGCCACGCCGGAATTGATGTGCACGACCGTGCCGCCGGCGAAGTCGAGGACCTTGACCCAGGCGTCGTTGTTGCCGGAGGACAGGAAGCCGTCCGAGCCCCAGACCCAATGGGCGATCGGCGCATAGACCAGCGTCGCCCACAGGCCGATGAACCACAGCATCGCCGAGAATTTCATCCGCTCGGCGAATGCGCCGGCGATCAGCGCCGGCGTGATGATCGCGAACGTCAGCTGGAAGCACACGTAGACGACTTCCGGGATGGTCGGCGCCAGCGGATTGGGATTGCCGATGCCCTTCGCGATGTCGCTCACGATTCCTTGCAGGAACGCCCGGTCGAGGCCGCCGATGAACGGCGATCCGGAACGGAACGCGAGGCTGTAGTTGAGGATCATCCACAGCACGGTGACGAGGCAGGTGACGGCGAAGCTCGTCATCACCGTGTCGCCCACGTTCTTCTTGCGCACCATGCCGCCGTAGAACAGGCCGAGGCCGGGGATGGTCATCATCAGCACGAGCGCCACCGAGGTGAGCATCCAGGCGGTGTCGCCGGAGTTCGGCGTGCAATTCTCCTGGACCTTGGCGTCGCAGGCGGGCGGAGTTGCTGCGGCTTCTGCCGGCGCCGCGGCCGCTGGCGCTGCCGGAGCCTGAGCGAACGATGCATCCATCGTCAGGATGCTGATGAACGCGGCGAGGATCAGTCCCAAGGCGAGAGCCACGAGCCCCGCACGGGAATGTTTCTTGAACGTCATGGTTTAGCTCCTGTCCGTAGACGGTGTGAGTGCGGGTTCAGAGCGCTGCGTCGTCGGTTTCGCCGGTGCGGATGCGCACCGCGTGGTCGAGGCCGAAAACGAAGATCTTGCCGTCGCCGATCTGCCCGGTCTTGGCGGCGCCGGTGATGGCGTCGATGACCTTGTCGACCTGATCGGCGGTCACCGCGACCTCGATCTTGAGCTTGGGCAGGAAGCTCACCGCGTATTCGGTGCCGCGGTAGATTTCAGTGTGGCCCTTCTGGCGCCCATAGCCCTTGACTTCGGTGACGGTCAGCCCGTGCACACCCATCGCGGTCAGAGCGTCGCGGACCTCGTCGAGCTTGAAAGGCTTGATGATGGCCATGACGATTTTCATGGGTTCGACCCCCGATTGAGCCCGTTCGCGGTTGACGCCGACGGGCGGTCACATGCGCGCTGACGCGGGAGCTCGCCTTCCGCGAGCGCGCGGAAATTCCCTGACTCAAGATGCGTGCCAGAGCGCGGCGGAAGGTATTAACGTCTTGATAAGTATTGCGACTTCGCCGCCCCGGAGGGGGTCGTCGTGATCGGGGTCGAGGCCGTCGCCCAAAGACGCGCCAAGCTTGCACAACAATTAATCAGGCGCGCTCGGAGCGGCTCTCATATCAGGCGCCATGCCCGGCCTCGTGCCGGGCACCCCCGTGCTGAAAAGGCAAACAAGTCAAAGACGTGCTCCCGGGCTCTTTGACCCGGGGGCGTGGATGGCCGGGACCGCCCCGGCCATGGAAGAGTCACCACCAAGGACCGCTGGTCTCACAGCGCGTTGGCGTCGGTTTCGCCGGTGCGGATGCGCACCACATGACCGATGTCGAGCACGAAGATCTTGCCGTCGCCGATCTGGCCGGTCTTGGCGGTGACCATGATGGTCTCCACCACCTTGTCGGCGCGATCGGCCGGCACTGCCACCTCGATCTTGAGCTTGGGCAGGAAGTTCACCGCGTATTCGGCGCCGCGGTAGATTTCCGTGTGGCCGCGCTGGCGCCCGTAGCCCTTCACCTCGCTCACCGTGAGGCCCGCGACCCCGAGATTGCCGAGCGCTTCGCGCACCTCGTCGAGCTTGAACGGCTTGATGATGGCGATGATGAGCTTCATGACCTCGGCTCCTCTCGAGCATTTTCCGGAAAAGTGGGCACCGGTTTTCCGCAGAAAATGCGATCAATCGAGAAATCTGGAGCGCTTGCCGATCGATCGGATCGGCAAGCGCTCCAGGGCGCGTGCGAACGGGGACTCAGCCACTCGTTTTGCGCTCGCGCAAGAGCCCTTCCTGCGCCACCGAGGCCACCAGCGTGCCGTCGCGGGCGAAGATGAGGCCGCGCGCATACCCGCGCGCGCCCGACAGGTTGGGACTGTCCTGGGCGTAGAGCAGCCAATCGTCGGCCCGGAACGGACGGTGGAACCACAGCGCATGGTCGAGGCTCGCGGCCATGATCCGCTTGTCGAACACGGAGCGGCCGTGCGGGACCAGGGCGGCATCCAGCAGGGTCAGGTCGGACGCGTAGGCGAGCACGCATTGATGGATGGCCGGATCGTCCGGCAGGGTTCCGGTGGCGCGAATCCAGATGTGGAAACGGGCCTCCTCCATCTTCTGGCCGAGATAGCGGCCGAACTCGACCGGGCGCAGCTCGATCGGCCGTTCGTGCTCGTAGTAGCGCCGCACCGGATCCGGCATCGAGGCCAAGACGCTGTTCTTCAGATCGGTCTCGCTCGGCAGCGCGTCCGGCGCCGGAACATCGGGCATCCTGGCCTGATGGGAGAGGCCGGACTCGTCGGCGTGGAACGACGCCGACATGGAGAAGATCGCCTGCCCGTGCTGGATCGCGCGCACGCGGCGCGTGGTAAAACTCTTGCCGTCGCGGATGCGGTCGACGTCGTAGATGATCGGCACCGCCGGGTCGCCGGGCAGCAGGAAATAGGCGTGCAGCGAATGCGGCGGACGGCCTTCGACCGTGCGGCAGGCGGCGACCAGCGCCTGGCCGATCACTTGGCCGCCGAACACGCGCTGCCAGCCGACCTGCGGGCTGCGACCGCGGAAGAGGTTCACTTCCAGCGGCTCGAGGTCGAGAATGGCCAGGACTTCGCTGATCGCGGACGACATGAGTTTAGCTCCGTTATGGCGTCGGGCTTGTAGCGCAGCGGTGCGCGCGAGATAAGTCCGCGGGAGTAAGGAACCGACGATGCAACAGCACGCGGGCGAGCGAGCCGACATCGTGATCGCCGGCGGCGGCTTTGCCGGGCTCGCGCTGGCGATTGCATTGCGCCAGGGGCTCGGCCCGGACTTTACGGTCGTGGTGGCCGATCCGGCGCTCGCCGGCAGCCCCGTGGATGCCCGTGCCTCGGCCATCGCGGCGGGCGCACGGCGGCTGTTCGAGACCATCGGGGTGTGGGGCGCGGTCGCCGCCGAGGCGCAGCCGATCCTCGACATGGTGGTGACCGACAGCCGGCTGGGCGACGCGGTGAAGCCGGTCTTTCTCACCTTCGCGGGGGAGGTCGAGCCGGACGAGCCGTTCGCCCACATGGTGGAGAACCGGCCGCTGGTCGAGGCGCTGGTCGGCAAGGCCCGCGAGGAGGGCGTCGTTTTGCGGCCGTGCGCGGTCGCGGCCTTCGAGGTGGCGGGCGAGCGGGTCGTGGTCCGGCTCGCGGACGGCGCAACGACAACGGCCGCCCTGCTGATCGCGGCCGACGGCGCGCGCTCGCGGCTGCGCGAGCTGGCCGGCATCGCGACGTTCGGCTGGTCCTACGGGCAGTCGGGCATCGTCACCACGGTCGCCCACGAGCGCGACCATGACGGCCGCGCCGAGGAGCATTTCCTCCCCG
>WNGG01012146.1_pt1 | contig 14692 bp, 9 predicted proteins | sample 5400661 | NCBI WGS metagenome assembly WNGG01 (sample SAMN13153372, study PRJNA577476) | soil metagenome | isolation source: 100 cm soil or saprolite under Garry oak tree replicate 1 | place: USA:California | collected 2016-06-15
CGCTTGGGCAGCCGGGGGTGCCGTCGCGGGCGTGCCGATCGGAACGGCGCTGCGTGGGGTGGTCTTCCGGCTGGCGGTGCCGAGCGGCGATCCGGACCGGACGAGCTGCCCGCGCTGTGCTTACCTGGTACACGGGTGGCACGTCGGCCGATGCGGACGGTGCGGAAACTACCTCACCATTCCGGTTGCGCTCGAGCTGGTCACCGCCGCCGTGCTTGCGCTGCTGCTTGGCCGGTTCGGCGGTCAGGCAAGCGTGGCGGCGTTCGGCTTGCTCGGCGTGCTCGGTGTGGCGCTTGCGACGATCGACATCGCGGTGCACCGGCTCCCTGACCGGCTGACGCTTCCCGCGTTTCCCGTGTTGATCACACTCCTGGCCGTGGCAGCCGCGATCGGGCACGAGACCGGCGCTTTGGTGCGGGCGGTACTTGGCGGGATGATCCTGGCCGCCGCGTACCTGGTGCTGGCGTTGCTGCGCCCGGGTCAGCTGGGCGGCGGAGACATCAAGGTCGCGGGCCTCGCCGGGATCGCACTCGCCTGGCTTGGCTGGCACCCCCTGGTCATCGGCGGCTCTCTCGGCTTCGTCCTTTTCGCTGTGGCCTGCCTGGCGCTGCTGGCCACGCGACGGGTCACCTTGCGCAGCAAGATCTGCTTCGGGCCGTTCCTGCTCGGCGGCGCCTTGCTCGCGATCATCAGCAGCGGGCGGTAGCACAAGTAAAGACAGCGACATGCCGCGGCAGCCGTTATGGATCATTGTGTGACGCGAGCCGTGTGCTGGAGAGTCTCGGCCACGAGACCTTCGGGACGGCGAAAGGACCGTCCGACAACGTGACCTTCGGCTTCTAGCCACGATGCGTACATAGAGAGATCCTGAGTGTAGTCAACGCGGCAAGAACCGGGGGGAGCCGCTATGCAGATCCGCCTAGCCATCGTCGAGGGCCACACGCTCACCCGCTACGGCCTGCGCGCGCTGGCCGAGCAGAATCCCGACATTGAGATCGTGGCCGAGTGCGCCTCGGTAACGGAGGCGAGTCTCGCGCTCACAGCAGCGCGGCCAGACGTCGTGACCGTGGATGTCAACCTGCGAGACGGCTCCGGGCTGCGGCTCGCCCGCGAGTTGCGTGACCGCTACGCCGACCTGGGCATCGTGGTGCTGACCTCACAAGACGAGGACGACGTGCTGTTTCGTGCGCTGGAGACCGGCGTCTCTGCGTTCGTCGCGAAGACCGCGGGTGTGGACGAGATCCTCTCGGCGATCAGGCACGCCGCCGTCGCCGCCTCGTCCTTCACCGCGTCAGGGCTGGCGCTGGCCCTCGCCCGGCGACGCACCGCGCAAGAGCGGCTCGCGCTCAGCCCGCGGGAGGCGGAGGTACTGCGCCTGTTGGGCGATGGCCTGTCGATCCCGGCGATCGCGCGGGCGATGTTCATCAGCCTGTCAACGGCGAAGACCTATGCGGCGCGGCTGTATGGAAAGCTGGGCGCCACAAACCGGGCACAGGCGCTCATGACGGCCGTGCACCACGGTCTGATCCGTTACGGCGGAGACACGTCCCGCCTTGTCGGCCCGATCCCCGCCCAGCGGGGTGGCAAGGCCTCCCACCGCGTAGCGAGCTGGCAATATCGGGCCGTCGCGGGGACAGGCACCGGCTCCGCGCCCGGGTTGCGGACCGCCGCGCTGAACGGCACCTCGCCAGCCCAGCCGAGGCGCGCCTAACCAGCCACCCCATAAGGGCGGATCAGGCTGCTTAAAACCCGACCCGGATGGGTGCGGCGTAGACGAGCCCGGCGCTCCCGGCGTCTGCCGTGGAGAAGAACTTGATCGTTGCCGACTTGGAAAGGGTGAACGGTCCAAGGTAGGCAGGGCTTGAGGTGGTAGGGGTGGAACCGTCGGTGGTGTAGTAGATCTTGGCGCCCGCTGCCTTGGCTGAGCCGGTGACCTTGGCTGAGCCGGTGACTTTGGCTGAGCCGGCGACGTTGGCTGAGCCGGTGACGGTCAGGCTGACCCGGACGGAGCTGCCGTAGGGCGTGCCGTGGCAGGGTGAGCCGTCGCACAGCACCATGGTGGAAGACGCAGCGGTGTCCGCCCTGTTCATGGCGGCTCGCACGGTCTGGACCACAACGCCGGCCGGCGCGCCGTCTTCGTGCCCGGCGTTTTGCAACCACTCCAAGAACGAGCGGAGCACCGTGTCCTGGACTGGGCCGTAGGTCGACATGCAGTGGCTGTAATCAGCGGTTTGCTGATTGCAGACATCGTGGAAAGTGATCGGCAGCCAGCCGCCGCCGTGTGATGCCACCGCGGTCACGAAGTTCTCCAGCTGCGAGAGCCGCATCGGGCTTGACCCGGCCACCGCAATTGTGCGCAGCGCAAAGGGATCCTTCGGCGGAAGCGTCTCGGCCCACGGCGGTTCCGGCGTGGTGTTGGACGACGAGATGCCGCCGCCCTGCCTGGAGTTGTGGTACCCGCAGTCCTTGACAATGCGCTCGGCGGCGGCGTTGAACGCGCCGAACGGGTACGCGTAGGACACAGGGTCGTGGATGCCCTTGCTGATCAGGTCGGTGCGCGATCCGCAGACATCGGCCACCTTCTGCTGCTTGGCGACGGCCTTGTCGGTCAGGTTCTGGTGCATCACCCCGTGCCCGCCGATGTCGTCACCTTCCGCCTGCATGGTCCGCAGCTGCCCGAACGACATGCAGCACTCATACGGCTTGTCACTATCGCTGGTGATCACATAGAGAGTGGCGTTCATGTGGTACGAGCGCAGCACCGGCCGCGCAAAGAGCCACTGGTCCTCGTAGGCGTCGTCGAAGGTGAGCGACACCACCGTCGTGCGCGGCAGCATCGAGATCCTCCTCGACCGCACCTGCTCGGAGCTACCCGCGAGGTCGATGGAGAAGAACTTCACGGTGGCCGATCGGGCGACGGTGAACGGACCGGTGTAGAGGGTGCTTGACGTTGTGGGCGTGGCGCCGTCGGTCGTGTAGTAGGTCCTATCCACCCCGCCCCCGCCCGAGTTCTCCGCGGCGCTGAGCGTGACCGTCACCGGCCCTGGATACCGCGCACGCGAGCAATTCGCCCCGTTGCAGGTGATCGACGTCGTGGGCGGGCCCGCTCCGGCCGAGGTGACGGTCGCCCCGACCGTGCTGAACACCGTCCCGGCCGGCGCGCCGTTTGGCTGCCCCGCGTTTTTCACCCAGCCGAGGAACGTGTTGAGGTTCGCAAGGCTGATCCACCCCGCTGAGGAGATGCAGCTCGCATAGCTGGCCTGATCGTCGGTCGGGGTGCAAACCTTCTGGATCCCGATCACTATCCAGCCGCCGCCGTGCGCGGCGGCGCCTTTCACCAGCGATCGCAGGCTGGGCAGCGTCACCTGCCCGTCCGGCGCATAGGCCCGCAGCGCCAGCGAGTTCTTCGGCGCCAGCCCGCCCGCGTAGGTGGGTCCGCTTGGCGAAAGGCTATGGGCGGTGCGGGCATTCCCATAGCCGCAGCCGCGCACTTCGGTCTCGATGGTCGCAGTGAATTTTCCCGCCGGATAGGCGAAGGCGGATGGTGTTATCCCATGCCGGACGATGTGCTCCCGGTCGTTGCAGATCTCGGCGATCCGTTGCCGCCTGCTCAGCCCGGTGAGGCTGGTGCCGTCGACCGTCTTGCCGCCGATCTCGTTACCCGCGGAAGCGAGTGACCTCAGCTGCGGCCACGACATGAAATTCGGCCCGCCGCCAACGGTGCCGGTGTTGACGTAGAACGTCGCGTTCACTCCATGCGGCACCAAGGCCTGCCGGTAGCCGAGGGTGTATTGACTGATGGTGTCATTGTCGAAGGTGAGCGAGACCACGGTCCGCTGCGACGTGGCGAACAAATCGCGAAGCAGCAAGCCGACGGCAACCACGAACACACCTGCCAGGCCATACACCCAAAGCTGGCGCAGCCTACGACCCCGCACTCCACGCACCTCCGGCCAGACACACCCCAAATGATCCTTAACGGCTGCCGCGGCGCGGACCACACATGGGTCCGCGGGGGGATCCCGGGGGGTCGCCCCCCGGGGCCAGCACTGTCTTAACGGCTGCCGCGGAGCGTACCACCACGGGGCTGCGGACGATGCCAGCGGCCGACGTGGTGCCACCTCGCGCAGCCGTTCGGAATAAATGGCGTCCACCACGGCCCGCCCAGCGCCCGCAGCCCGGTCGCCCACTGGCCCCTGCCGTTTTGCCCGATGTGCCAAGATCGGTGCATGCGAATCCTCATCCGGGTGCTGGTGTCCGCAGCCGCGCTTGCGGTGGCGACCGCCGTGGTGCCCGGCATCTCGTTGACAGTGGGCAGCACCGCCGCAAGGGTGGGCACACTGATCGTCGTGGCGCTGATCTTTGGTGTCGTGAACGCGGTGCTCAAGCCCATTGTGAAGGCCATCGGCTGCCTGTTGTACATCCTCACCCTCGGCTTGATCGGGCTGGTGGTCAACGGGCTGCTGCTCTGGCTGACAAGCTGGGTCGCCAGCGAGGCGGGCCTGCCTTTCCATGTGAGCGGGTTCTGGGCGGCGTTCTGGGGAGCGATCATCGTCGGCGTGGTCGGATGGTTGCTCAACTTGACAATCCGTGAGCCACGGCTGCAGCGCGAGTCAGATCAGGAGTGACACGCCTATGAGTGGTGATTTTCCGCACTCACCGGCCTCACCCGGCGCGGGTTAAGCACCCCCAAAAAGATAAATGTGATGAGATTTCAGTGCATAGCCACGGACGTTTAAGTTCCATAAGATCGGGCTAGGAGCGGATTAACTCGCAGAGGGTGGGGAATTTCCCGGCTATTGCTTGAGCGTGGGCCTATCCGGGCTTTGGGGGAGACCGATGGCGACCGTTTCGGCCAAGCGTGGCACGGTGGAGCGGGTGAACGGCGAGCCTTATGGGGCACGCCTGATCGAGAGAAAACTGGCCGAACCACAGGCCGTGTTCCGCGTGCTGCGCCGGACACGCCTGCTGAGCCTGCTTGACGCAACCACTTCGCACCGGGTGACGCTGGTGTCCGCGCCGGCCGGGTCCGGTAAGACCACCGCGTGTGCGTCATGGGCCGCCGAGGCTGCGGCCAGGACGAAAATTGGCTGGCTCAGCCTTGACCGCACTGACAACGACCCGGTGCGGTTCCGTTCGTACCTGCTCGCGGCCTTGCGGCGGGCGCAGCCCGCGCTGCGGGTGGGAGCGGGCACCGTAGAAGGCTCTGCGCCCGACGAGTTCCTGCTGCCCTTGATCAAGGCCGCAGAACAGCTGGCCGAGCCATTGGTCCTGATCCTGGACGACGTTCACGAGCTGGCCGACCGCCGTGTCCTTGGCTGGCTGGACCAGCTCGTCAGGTATGCGCCGCCCATGCTCCGGGTGATCCTGTCCTGCCGCAGGTCACCGCGATTGCAGCTGGCCCGGTTGCGGGTGTCTGGAGACCTCGCGGACGTCGACGCAGCCGACCTTGCCTGCACGCCGGAGGAAGCGGAAGCATATTTCGCGATGCTCGGCCTGGACGTCAGTCCCGCCGATCGGCGGGAGCTGCTACAGCACACGGAAGGGTGGATCGCCGGGATCCGGCTGGCGGCACTGCGCAGCCAGGCTCATCCAGCCAGCACCAGCATCGCCGAGATCACTGGCGACGACCCGCTCGTCACCGACTACCTTCGCGACGAGGTGCTGGCCCGCCAAGATCCGGCGGTACGTGCGTTCCTGTTGCGCACCAGCATCGTCACCAATCTGACAGGCAAGCTCGCAGACGCCCTGACGGGCAAAGCCGGCGGCGGCGCCAGATGCCTGGACCATCTGAGCAGAGACAACAGCTTCGTCCATGCCATCGACACCGGGCGTTCGTGGTACCGCTACCACCGCCTGCTTCGGGAGCTGCTCCTCGCCGAGCTACGGCGGGAGATGCCGCACGAGATCCCGATTTTGCAGCGGCGGGCGGCTCGCTGGTACGCGCGCCACGGCAGGCCCGCCGATGCGCTGCGCAGCAGCGTCGCGGCGCAGGACTGGGATTACGCCTCTCAGGTACTTGCCGCAGGCGATATCAGCGTCCTGCTGTCGCACGGGCCAGCGGAGCTTGAGCGAATGCTTGCGCCGATTCCGCCCGACCTGGCCCTGGACAACGTCGCCATCAGCGCAGCGTTGGCGGCGACCCGCCTGTGGCGAGACGACCCAGACGGCGCGCAGGCGCACCTTGACGCGGCGGGAGCTGCCCTGGAGCGTGCCGCCACACCAGTGCGGCAAATCATGGAGCCGAAGCTGGTGGCCTTGGGTGTCATGCGGGCGAGCTGCCGGAGGTGTGCCGATGACGAGCTGCTCGCGCAGGCGTGGCGGCGGGCGGAGCAGCCGGCGAACGGCACCGACGTGCAGGCCGAGCACCGGGCAGTTGGGGTCCTGTGGCTTGCCCTCGGCGTCGCGCATCTTCGCAGGTCCGAGCTGCCGAGGGCGCGCGCGGCGCTGCGGGCCGCCGATCGCGAACTCGGCGCAGGGGACCTCGCCGACCTGCAACTGCGCGCCCGTATGTGGTGGGCAGTTGCCGAGGCATGGCACGGGAACCTCACCGCCGCCGAGGCGTCCGCCATCCAGGCGCTGAACACCGACCCCCCGCCCGCGACCGCAACCCGCCATATCGGGCGCCTCGCCCTCGCGCTGGTTAGCCTGATGCGTGACGAGCTCGCGGTGGTGCACCGGCTCCTCGACCAGCTGGACTACACCGAGCACACCTGGATGCCAGGTGAGCCGTCGCTCATCCTGTCCGCTGACCTCATCCGGGCTCGAACCCTCATCGCACAGGGCGACACCGGCCGCGCGCGGGCGATCCTCAGCCGGCTTAAGGAGAGGTTCGGCCGCATAAGCACCGTCAGTGGCATGATCGCCCAGCTCGAGGCCGAGCTGGCGCTGCGGTCCGGTAGCAGCGACCTCGGTCAAAAGATCATCGCAAGGCTCACCGGCGACCCGGCAGGCCCCGGCAGGCTCGGTGAGCGTCTCGTGCTCGCCTGGCTCTTGCTGGCCTCGGCCGATCCGCGGGGAGCGCTGGAGGCTGTCGAGCCGTGCATCACCGGGTTTGACGACAACGCGAAGCTGCACGAACGGACCGGCGCACTGCTCGCCTGCGCGGTTGCGCAGCGCCGCCTGAAGGCCCCGCGACTCGCCACGGCGCTGCTTGAGGAGGCGCTGGTGCTTGCCGAGCCGGAGGGCGCGTACCGGGTCTTCATCGACGGCGGCCCGGCCGTGCGCTCGGTGCTTACCGTGCTCGTCCCGCCGACCAGCCGCAGCGCGGGATTCGCCGGCAAGATCTTGCAACGGCTGGACACCCAGCTGCCAGCCGGGTCGAGTTCGGCCGTGGGCGACCCGCTGCCGCTGTCAGAAAGCGAACTTGCCGTTCTGCGCTTCCTGCCCTCGCACCTGACGAATGAGGAGATCGGCGCGGCCTTGTTCTTGTCGGTCAACACGGTCAAGACACATCTGCGTTCGGTCTACAGAAAGCTCGGTGTCCGGTCGCGGCGTGAGGCCGTTGCGCTGGCCCGCCATAGCGGCCTGGTTTCGTGACCGGTTCATGATCGCAGAAAGCTCGGTGTCCGGTCGCGGCGTGAGGCCGATGCGCTGGCCCGCCGTAGCGGCCTGGTTTCGTGACCGGTTCATGATCGCGGTAACTTTGCCCTGTATTTGGTAAAAAGTTACCGCGATCATGAAGCCGGGTGCCTTGACGGCGCCTGCGCGGCTTCGGGGCGCAGCCCGATCGCCAGGTCGCGGGCGACATCCTGGACGACCGCGCGCAATTCGTCCTTGCTGACTGGTTCGTCCTGGAAGAACAGCCAGCCCACATGTATCGCGGTGAACGCCATACTGGCGCGTACCCGCTCCGCAAGCGAGGCATCCGGCTCCTGGACCAGTTCGATCAAGGTGCGCATGCGCTCACGGAAGTAATGCTTGGTGTCCCCGGACTCAAGATTCCGCAGTGCCGCCTGGTTTCGTTCCAGGCACTGGAAAACGGCGGTGTGCCGTACCACGATGTCGACGTAGCGGTCGAGCAGTTCGCGTTTGGCGTCAGCTGTGCGCGGCTGGCTCCTCCCCCACGCGATCAGCTGGTCGACGTCCGCCGCGTAGTCCTCGAAGACACTGCGGATGATGTCTTCCTTGGACCTGAAGTGGTAGTACAGGGCGGCCTTGGTGAAGCCAAGCCGCTCGGCGATCTCCCGCAGGGAAGTCTTCTCGTAGCCATGCTCACCGAACATGTCGAGGGCGACCGCCTGGATCCGGGCCCGTGTGCCGTGTCTGTCCTGCGCCATAGCCTCACCGATGTTTCGCGACCACTTATTGCCTTGACGGCCGCTCGTTAGGTAGCTTACCGTACGGCAAGTAAGTACAACAACCGGCCAGCCAGTGAACATAGGGCCTACTAGCAGGGAGCCGGAACGTGGCAGAGACTCGGTCGTCAAGCCCCGGCCGCGCGGACGTAGCACTGGCGTCGCGCCGAGAGATCCTCATCGTGCTCCCCGGGCTCTTGCTTGCGCTGGTGCTCGCCATGCTTGATCAGGTGATCGTCGGCACAGCGATGCCGCGGATCGTCGGCGAACTCGGCGGGGTGGCGCACCTGTCCTGGGTCGTCACGGCCTATGTGCTCGCCTCTACGATCACCACCCCGCTTTACGGCAAGCTGGGCGATCTCTATGGCCGCAAGACGTTTTTGATGGCGGCCATCGTGATCTTTCTTGCCGGTTCCGCGCTGGCGGGTCTGTCACAGTCGATGGCGCAGCTCATCGCGTTCCGCGCCATCCAAGGGCTCGGGGCGGGCGGCCTGATGGTGGGTGTGATCGCGACCGTCGGCGATCTGGTGCCGCCGCGCGAACGTGGCCAGTACGTCGGTTACATCATGGGCGTCATGATGATCGCCATGATCGCCGGCCCGCTCGTCGGCGGAACGATCACCGACCACTTCTCCTGGCGCTGGATCTTCTATATCAACCTGCCGGTCGGCGGTGCCGCGCTCATCTACCTCGCAGCGGTCCTGCACACGCCGCCGAGGCGGGTGAAGCACCGGATCGACTACCCGGGAGCCGCCCTGCTCGCCGTGGCGGCGACCGCGCTTGTCCTGCTCACGAGCTGGGGCGGCACCCAGTACCCCTGGGGCTCGCCACAGATCATCTCGCTTGCCGCGCTGGCGGCCGTGACACTGATCGCGTTCGCCGCGGTTGAGTCACGTGCGCGCGAGCCGATACTGCCACTTCACCTGTTCCGCAACGCCAACTTCACGATCGTCTCCATTATGAGCTTCGTGGCCGGCTCCTGCCGCTGTACCAGCAGACCGTGCAGGGCGCTTCGGCGACGGGCAGCGGCCTGCTGCTGCTGCCGATGATGGCGGGAGCCGTTGTTACCTCGATTGCCTCTGGGCAGGTGACCACCCACACCGGCCGCTACAAGGTGTTCCCCATCCTGGGTGGCGCCGCGATGGCGGCAGGCATGTATCTGCTGTCAATGCTCGGCGTCGGAACCAGCCGAACCACCTCAGCACTCTACATGATCGTGCTCGGCGTCGGCATGGGCCTGCTGATGCAGATCACGACGCTTATCGCGCAGAACAGCGTGGACCCGCGCGACATGGGTGTGGCGAGCAGCTCACGCACCTTCTTCCAGATGATCGGCGGATCGTTCGGTGTGGCCCTGTTCGGTGCGATCTTCGCTAACCGGCTGCAGGATGCGTTGCGGGCGAGGCTGCCCGGCGTTCATCTCAACGCCAGCAGCGGGCAGTTCGACCCGCGGGCGATCCTGCGCATGCCGACGCCCGTGCGCCACGACGTGTTCTTCGCCATCGCGCACGCGATCCATGGCGTGTTCATCTGGGCCGCGCCGTGCCCCGTGATCGTGTTCGTCATCGGCTGGTTCATCAAGGAGGTACCGCTGCGCGGCCGTGAGCCGACGCCGCAAACCGGGCCACGCCACGAATACGCCCAGGCGAACCGCGAGTAACAGCAGCGGAAATCCTCTCGAACTGCCGATGTACTGACCACACGCACGCCGAAGCGGCAGTCTTTCGACGGCCGCGACGCCGCCGCCAAGGGCAAGCTTCCGGTCCTGACCAGCGGCCGACGTGGCCTTCTCGTGCACGGCTTGCTGCCACGCGCCAAGGTCAGGTTGTCTGGGTACACATTCCTGGTGCGATCGCCCCTTGAAGGGAGGCAGCGGTGCCGCTTCAGCCGCCTTCTGCGGCTGAGGCCGCGCCGCGAATCCTATGACCGCGACACCGTCGGCCGCGCCAGCACCCGATACCGCGAGCGGCCCCAGCCTTTATCTGTCCGTGCTGATCGGCCGTCCGCTCGCCGACCGCAGCGGACAGCCGCTCGGGCGGCTGGCCGACGTCATCGTGCGCCTGCGCGGAGCGGAATATCCCCTGGTCACGGGGCTGGTGGCAGCCGTTGGCGGGCGAGAGGTCTTTGTGCCGATCGAGCAGGTCAGCTCGTTCGCGGGCGATGTGCTTAAGCTGACAAGCGCGAAGCTCGACCTGCGCAGGTTCGAGCGCCGCGAGGGCGAGGTGCTGCTGCGTGCCGACGTGCTCGGGCACCGGCTCATCGATGTCGGCCGTGCGCGCCTGGTTCGCGCCGGAGACCTGCAGCTGTCGCGCAAAGATGGCGAGTGGGTGCTCGGCGCGGTGGACACCCGCTGGCGCCCCCGCCGACTGCTCGGGCTGCTTGGCGGCCATGAGCAGACCCATGACGCGCGAGACTGGAGTGAGTTCGAACCGCTCATCGGCGACAGCCGCAGCGCCGGGCTGCGGGGGCCGTTCGCACGTATCCGCCGCCTGAAGCCCGCGCAGATAGCCGATCTGCTCGAAGAAGCCTCCAAGGCCGGCTCGAACGCGATCTTGCTTATCATCGCGATCGTCGGTACGACCGTGGCCCCGTGGCAGCTCTTCTTCCAGCAGTCCAATGTGATCGACAAGCGGATCACGCCCCGGTTCATGGGCTACGAGCGCGCGGATACGGTCCTTGGCTCATTCGTCGTGGTCGTGGGCGCGGGAGCCATCGTGATCGTCGCCGATTACGCGGTCCGCGGCACCGGTCTGGCTGGACACTTCACCGACGCGCTCGGCGTGGCGAATGCGCTCGGCCATAAGGACACCGTGCTCGGCGCAATGTTCGCGATCGTACTGCTCGACGCCAGCATCATCGGGGCCGCCGCGGTCACGCTGGCAACAAGTTACGCCTTCGGTGACATGTTCGGCATAAAGCACTCGCTGCACCGAAGCTTCCGCGACGCCAAGGCGTTCTATGCCAGCTACACAGGCGTCGTGGCCGCCGCCGCTGCGATCGTCCTCATACCGCACACGCCCCTCGGCCTCGTCACAGAAGCCGTGCAGGCCCTAGCGGGCGTGCTGTTGCCAAGCGCAAGCACGTTCCTGCTGCTGCTGTGCAACGACGCCGAGGTTCTTGGCCCGTGGGTCAATCCGGGCTGGCTCAATGGCCTCGCGACGGTCGTTATCGCGGCGTTGCTCATGTTGTCCGCCACGTTGATGGCAACCACACTGTTCCCGCACGTCGATGCCGCCAGGACCGCGATGTGGCTCTCTGTCGCGCTTGCCGCAGGCCTCACCGCGACCGGCATCGCCCTGCGAGTCAGCAGGAACCGCCGCGGCGCAGCGGTCGCGAGGCCTGTCGTGCCGCGCGAGGCGCGGAGTGGCTGGCGAATGCCGCCCCTCGCGCTGCTGAAGCCGGTGGCATGGTCGCCCGCGAGAAGGCTCGCGCTGCTTGCGATGTACGGGTATCTCGTAATCGCCGTCTTGCTCCTGGTGATCAAGGCTGCCCAGCTCGCCGCACACTGAGGCGGGCGAGGCGGCGAGGCGGCGGTGAGAGCCTGCCATTGGCGAGCCTCGCCGCAGGGCTCGCGTTTGCACCGTCGCTGGGCACCCGTGAAAGACTGTCGTCATGGCGTCCGACGCACGTACTTCGGGAACGACCGGCTTTTCTGGAAAGACCGAGCAGGAGTGGCGCGAGCAGCTAACCCCCGAGGAGTACCACGTGCTCCGCGAGGCGGGCACCGAGGCGCCGTTCACCGGTGAGTACACCGACACGACAACCGTTGGCGTTTACCGGTGCCGTGCCTGCGGTGCCGAGCTGTTCCGTTCTGGAACTAAGTTCGAGTCGCACTGCGGCTGGCCGAGCTTCTACGCGCCAGCCGACGCGGACAATGTGACGCTGCTTGAAGACCGCTCGCTCGGCACGGTCCGCACCGAGGTGCGGTGTGCCAACTGCGGCTCCCACCTCGGTCATGTCTTCCACGGCGAGGGATACCCGACGCCAACCGACGACCGCTACTGCATCAATTCGATTTCCCTCACGCTGGAGCCCGTGGAGTAAGCGCGAGCCGCAGTAGCTGCGACCCAGTCACAATCCTCCCGCCTGCAAACCTTCCTCATGCGCCCGCTGCGCCAGCTCGAGCTTTGTGTACGCGGGGCGGCCGATCTCACGGTACTTGGCCTTGACGCGCTCGAGATATGTCTTCGCCGTGCTCGGCCGGATGCCGACACGCTCGGCGACCGCATCGAGGGTCATCCCCGAGATGTAGGCCACGAGCACCGACTTCTCGCGCTGCGACAAGCGCGGTGGCGCGGGAGGTGAGGAGTTGCTTGTTACCGCGGCGCCGACGGTCGCGGCCAAGGTCGCGTTCCCTGCCAGGCTGCCATTCACAGCGCCCATGGCCGGGCGACCGCGCGCGGGCCTCAAGGCACGGATCGCGGCGATGACAGCTGCCATGGTCTGGTTCCTGCCAAGCAGCAGGCACGCGCCTGTGCCGAGCAGCGCGGCGCTGAGACGGGGATCGACGCTCTTGCTCAACGCGAGTACGCGGTGACCTGCGCGGCACAGTTTGCGGATGTCAGCCACCGGATTGGCGCGGTCGCACCGTGCAGGCTCAGCCCGTGCAGGCGCAAGCTCTGCGAGCTCAGCCTGTGCAAGATCAACCTGCACAGGCTCCACCTGCGCCAGCTCAGCCGGTGCAAGATCAACCGCTGCGAGATAAGCCCGTGCCACCTCGACGAGCACGATGTCCGGCCGCGGCTCGGCGGTGGCGAGCAGCGCCGCCACCGACGTCTCCCGCACCTCAAGGTCGGGAACACGTGCGGCGTACGCGCAGATGTTTTCGAACAGCCTCTGATCGTGCCATACCACGGCCACTTTGATCACGTTGATCACCGCCGCATGGCCCCCTCGCCTGCGTCGTCGCATTCCACTGATGACACGCACAGCAGTGCCACGCCGGTTCACTGGCGCGGCGGGAAACTCGTGGTGAAGCCGCCGCGAGTGGCCGGCGAATGCCGCCGGCCACCCGCCGGCACGGCAACTTACGAGGTCGACACGTCGTCGTACTTCGTCGCCGTCGGGTCGAAGGGATAGCCGTCATCGCGGCTGGTGAGGGTGAGGGTGTAGGAGTGCCCCGCGGTGATGGTGGCACTCACCTGAACCCAGACATTGTTGTCGTTGCAGGTCCTCGGCAGTATGGTCCGGCTGGTACCCGCCGTGTTGTCGCGCAGTGTCGCGGTCGCCCAGTCGTAGGTGACCGTGTCAGGGCAGAGCACGTCGTACCAGAAGGTCACGTGGCTCGACCCAGATGGCGCGGTGAACGTCTGCGCGATCGAGGAGTTCCCACTGGTCGCCACCGTGGTGCTGCCAAGGAGGGCGGCGTAGCTTCCGCTGTGCGGGCCGCTGGTGGTGACGCCGGTGATCTGCCCGCTCGACGTCCAGCCGGACAGGTTGCCGGTCTCGAAGCCGCCATTGGTGATCGCGTTACCGCCGCCGCTTGAGCTGATCGTCCAGGTGAACGAGGTGGATCCGGACGCGCCCGTGGTATCCGTGGCTGTGGCAGTAACGCTGTAGGTTCCTGCCGTTGTCGGCGTGCCAGAAATGAGCCCCGATGAGGAGTTGATCGACAGGCCGGGCGGGAGCCCGGCCGCGCTGTAGGTAAGCGTCTGGCCGGATGCCGAGTCGCTGGCCTGGATCTGGAGGCTCGCCGCGACGCCGACCGTGCCGGTCTGGTTGCCCGGGTTGGTCACCGTAACCGTATTGCCGCCGCCACCGCCGACGATAGCGTGCGAGGCCTGGCAGGCGCCCGATCCGCTGTTGCCGTCGTTGCCCCAGCTGGTCTGCATCGCGAAACTGCCGGTCGAAAGGGAGAGGTCGAACGCGCCGCCGGTGCTGCCTGGACTGATCCAGGCACACTTGTCCGCGTTTTCCGCACCCGAGGAGTCGGTCCAGCCGCCCGCCGGATTCTGGTCAGTGATCGTCTCCGCGTACTCGTGCCCGTTGACGATCGACATGCCGTCCTTGGTGCCGTTGGAGTTGACGAAGTTCTGCCCGCACGAGGCACCCGCGTCTGTCACATAGGGCATGTTGGTGAATGCGATGTCGCCATACGGTGACGAGACCGCTCCGCCAGACAGCGAGGTGTCGCCGTTGTAGTCGTGCCACGCGCAGAACTGCCCGAACAACGTGTTGAACCCGTCGGGATGTGTGCCTGTCGGCGACAAGATGTCGTACTGCGCGTTCCGGTTGGACGCAGCGGTCGTGTTACCGAAGTGAGCCGCGGCGTTCACCGCCTCGACGCCCAGCTGATGCCCGGTGGCCTGGCTCGGTGACGAAACCGACTCGTCTACCCACACTCCCGCCAGCACGTTTCCGCCGGACGGGTAGGCCACGTGCGCCGAGTTCGACGG
>WNGG01005081.1_pt1 | contig 14691 bp, 12 predicted proteins | sample 5400661 | NCBI WGS metagenome assembly WNGG01 (sample SAMN13153372, study PRJNA577476) | soil metagenome | isolation source: 100 cm soil or saprolite under Garry oak tree replicate 1 | place: USA:California | collected 2016-06-15
CTGCGGCCCGCAGGCCCGCTGGCGGTGTTGCTCGCTCCTTACATACCGCACCGGGTATGCTCGTCGCTCGCGCCTTGCCAGCGGGCCTGGGGGCCAGCAGCAAAATGTACACCTTATTTCCTGACGGGCCCTAAGCTTCCTCAAACATCCGGTGTTCGGGAACGACTACCACGATGCCCGTTTCCGTGACGTGGTATCTCTTCTTGTCTTCTTCCAGGTTGAATCCAATCTCGGTGTGTTCCTGGATGTGTACGTCGCGGTCAATTATGGCGCGGCGGATGCGCGCGTGCCGGCCTATATTGACATGGGGAAACAGGACGCAGTTTTGGACCTCCGCGTAGCTGTTAATCCGCACATCGGGCGAAATCACGCAGTTTGTGACGTGCCCGCCCGAGACTATCGATCCCATCGACACGATGGAGTCGAGGGCGATGCCCATGCGCGTGCCGATGTCGGCGAAAACGAACTTGGCGGGAGGATATTGCCGCTGGTACGTGCGAATCGGCCAGTGCCCGTCATAGAGATTGAAAACCGGTGTAACCGAGACCAGGTCCATGTTGGCATCATAGTAGGCCTCGATAGTTCCGATATCCCGCCAGTATGGCGGCCCCTGCTGGTTTTCATCGACGAAGTCGTAGGCATAGACCCGGTGCTTATCGATAAGCTTCGGGACTATATCCTTGCCCAGGTCGTGGCTGGAGGCCGTGTCTTCCGCGTCGGCAAGCAAAACCTGGATCAGGAGCTCGCGGTTGAAGCAATAGATCCCCATGGACACGTGGCACCTGTCGGGTTTCCGCGGGCAGGGCCTGGGACTTGCCGGTTTCTCTTCCCAGCCGACGATGCGCCCGTCGGCGGCCAGCTCACACACGCCAAAGCGAGAAGCTTCCGCGCGGTCGAATTCAAGCGTGCCAATGGTAACGTCCGCGCCCGCGTCCACATGCTGCCGGAGCATTAACTGATAATTCATCTTGTAAACGTGGTCCCCCGAGAGAATCATGACGTAGCTGCACGGCTCGCTGCCGACCGAGTAGAGATTCTGGTAAATGGCATCGGCCGTACCCCGGTACCAGTGTTCTCCGACGCGCATCATCGGCGGCAGAATTTGAACAAACTCCCCCAGCTCGCCCGAAAATATCTGCCATCCCTGGCGAACATGGCGGTTGAGGGAAAGGGCCTTATATTGCGTGAAAACAAACATCCGGCGCAGATCCGAATTGATGCAGTTGGAGAGAGTGATATCAATGACACGGTAGATGCCGCCAAAAGGGACGGCAGGCTTCGCGCGATCGCGAGTCAGCGGGTAAAGACGCTCCCCCTGACCTCCTGCCAGCAGGCATACCAGAGTGTCGTGTGCCAGGGAAATACTCATCGGCTAAAGCCGCGCGGTCGCTCGCAGTGCTAGTTGTGTTCCAACCCCCGCGCGGCCCGATTATACAAGAACTTTCGCGATTCGACTCAAGGTCGCTTTCAAAAATGTTGTTCCCCCGGGGGCCCGATTCAGCCACAGAGCCACAGAGGCGCCGAGAAAATCTTTTTCTCTGTGTCTCGTGGCACGGGCGTCTCGCCCGTGAAGGACTGGGCGGTATGGCCCATTCGTTATCAATAGCGAAGCGTTTGACCGCCGAGGCATTCACAGGTGAGACGTTGCATGGCCGTCCCGGACCCCAGGTTAGATCCTCGTTTCCCACGGGCGGCGGGACCGCAGTTTCATGTGCTTGGGTGTGCGCCACACATGTGAGACTGTGGCTAAAGACAAGAGTAAGGTAGATTCTGGTTATGTCCGCGAATGTCGACGAGAACTTTCTCCGCACGCAGCGCGTCGGACATCTTGCTACGGTGGACGCCCGGGGACGGCCGGTGGTGGTTCCTTTCTGTTTCGTGTATGACGGAAAAGCCTTTTACTCCTCACTGGACGAAAAGGCCAAAAAAGTCTCACCCGAAAAGCTGCGACGCACCCAGAACATCCGTGTGAATCCGGAAGTAGCGCTCGTCATCGATCATTACGAAGAAGACTGGGGCAAATTGAAATTCGTTCTCATAAGGGGGCGCGCCAGGATTCTATACTCCGGCAAGGAACACGGGCGCGCGATAGAACTGCTGCGGGAGAAATACGCGCAATACCGGAGCATGCGCCTGGAAAACCGTCCCGTGCTGAAGATTGTTCCCTGGCGCATCCGCGAGTGGACCGCCGAATAACTGCGGAGGAGCGGAGGGGCAGAGGCCTCTGCCCCTCCGCTCCCCAGCCCCTCTGCAGCATTCTCCCCTTCAGGTATGGATGGGCTCCCTTTCGGGGGACTCGGACGGCGCGGGAACTATTTCGTGGAGGGGGTGATGCAACCCGGCAACCCCCTTCTCCATCCACAAATGCTTGCCTGCCAGAACTTCCTGCGCGATCTTGTACGTCGCGTCATCATCGTTGTGGAAGACGGCGTGGAAACCCGTTTTGACCCTGGGGCGCGCCAGGCGGCAAAAGTGATCGGCGAGCCGCACCGCTTCGCTCCCGTCCTGGCCTTTCTTCAGCAGCATTTGGGCGCGGACGCAAGCGGCGCTCATCGCAAAGAGGTCTGCGCCGATGTCCACGAAGCGGAACAGCGTCATCTGCTTCCGCTCCAACCTCGGGCCATGACGCATCATGGCATACAGCAGCGTGCGGCTCAGCTTGCGGCACGATCGTTCCACGAAGCGCAGGTGCGTGGCCAGCGCGCCGAACTCGCCGAAGCTGGGTAAATAGCCCTTGCCTAACCACAAGTTTGGGTACCAGCGAGCGTAGAAAAGGCCGGCCTTGAGCAAGGCTCTTAGTTTGGCCTTCCCGCGGACCTTCGGGTTGATGAGATCGCCCGCAATCTGGAGATGAAAGTCGACGGCTTCGCGGGCCAGAAACAGGCGCATGATTTCGCTCGACCCTTCGAAGATGAGATTGATGCGGAAGTCGCGCATCATTCTCTCGACGGGGATCGGTTCCTCGCCGCGCGCAGCCAGGGAGGCGGCTGTTTCATATCCCCGCCCGCCGCGAATCTGCATGGTGTCGTCGACGATCTTCCAGCCCGCCTCCGAGTTGAACATCTTTGCCATTGCGGCTTCCAGACGAATGTCATAACCGCCGCGGTCCACCAGCGAAGCGCTCAGCTCCGCGATCGACTCCATGGCGAAGATTGTGGAGGCCATGCGTCCGATTTTTTCCGCTATCGCTTCGTGTTTCCCTATCGGAACGCCCCATTGGATCCGCTCGTTGCACCACCGGCGGCAGATCTCCAGGGCGGTTTTGCTCGCGCCCGTGGCAGCGGATGGCAGGGTGAGCCTCCCCGTGTTCAAGGTGATGAGAGCCAGCTTCAGTCCCGCGCCCTCTTTCCAGAGTATGTTCTCTCTCGGAACGCGCACGTTGTGAAAACGAATGACGCCGTTTTCAATGGCCTTCAGACCCATGAAATGGCAGCGGCGCACGACCTCGACTCCCGGCCAGCCCACCTCCACGATAAACGCGGTTATCTGCCGCTTTTCCTTTCCGTCGACGACCTTGGGCGGCGTACGGGCCATGACTACGAGCAATTCCGCCCGAGTGCCGTTCGTGCACCAGAGCTTTTCTCCGTTCAGAATGAAAGCGTTTCCGTCTTCCGCGGGAACCGCCATTGTCGACATGTTGGCCGGGTCGGAACCTGCGTGCACTTCCGTCAGGGCAAAGGCCGAGATGGCTCCTCTGGCCAGCCTGGGCATGTATCTCTTTTTCTGCTCCGGTGTGCCGAACAATTTCAGCGGCTGTGGGACGCCAATGGATTGATGGGCGGAGAGCAGCGCCCCCAGGGAGCCGTCCTTACTGCCGACCAGCGCCATGGCCCGGTTGTAGGTCAGCTGGGAAAAGCCCAGGCCGCCGTACTCCCTGGGAATCTTGATGCCAAAAGCTCCCATCCGGCGCAGTTCTTCCACAATCTCTTCGGAGATCCTGCCTTCCCTGTCGATGGCCTCGCTGTCGACCCGCGCGCGCAAGAATTCCGCCAGCTTGTCCAGAAACTCCCGCGCCCGCGCCTCCTCTTCCGGGTCCTGCTCGGGATGAGGATGAATAAGGCTGATATCGAAACGGCCCATGAAAAGCTCTCGCAGAAAGCTGGGCCGCGTCCACTCCTTCTCTCGCGCGGCCTCGGCCACCTCTCGGGCCTCCGATTCCGTGGCCTTTTTGGCAAGTTCCTTATCTTCCATGGCGGCAACACTCCCAGGCCGGCTCCCGGTGCTCCGCCGCTGCGGCGAGCAGGCCGATCAATTGGATTCTTCACCGCAGTGAAGTTGACATGGTGTCTATTTTAGAGGAAGTTGGCTTCTCCAGCCAGAAATCCTTTCGATTATTTTCCGTCGCACGATCGAACGCCAATCTTTTAGCCACAGAGCCACGGAGACACAGAGATTTTCTCAGTGTCTCCGTGTCTCCGTGGCTGAATCGGGGTTGCTCCCGTGAGGCAGGGTAGGAGCCGGGGAGTCTGAGTCTGTCGGAAAAGGGTCGAATATTCCGTCGCCGGATGCACTATGATATCTGCGCCTGGAGCCCTTCTATGGAGAAAGCGTATGACTAATTCGCACCAATGGTACATGGCGATTGGCGGCCACCAGATAGGACCGGTCAGCGCAGAGGAAATCATTTCCAACATCCAAAACAGCAGCGTTCAGCCCGACACCCTCGTTTACACTGCCGGCATGAGAGACTGGGCGCCGATAAAAGACGTCGCGGTCTTTGCGTCGGCTTTTGGAAAAAAGACCGGCGGACCCATCATCGTCCCCAACGTCCCCGGGCGGACAGCGCATGAAATCGACTTCAAGATCTACGGTGACGATCTGCAGTTCGTCGAGGTCGAGCTGGACCCCGGGGAGAGCGTCGTGGCGGAAGCAGGCGCCATGATGTACATGACGCAGGGGATCGAGATGAATACCGTGTTTGGCGACGGGTCTCAGGGCTCCGCTAATAGCGGGATCATGTCGAAGCTCCTGGGAGCGGGGAAACGCCTGTTGACCGGCGAGAGCCTCTTTATGACCATTTTCACCAACGCAGGCCAGGGAAAACAGCACGCAGCCTTCGCGGCCCCCTACGCGGGAAAGATCGTGCCCATGGATCTTCAGACCCTGGGGGGACAGCTGATCTGCCAGAAGGACTCGTTTCTGTGCGCGGCCAAAGGGGTGTCAATCGGGATCGCCTTTCAGAGGAAGATCGGCGTCGGCCTGTTCGGCGGTGAAGGCTTCATCATGCAGAGGCTCGAAGGGGACGGGCTGTGCTTCGTCCATGCCGGGGGAACCATCCACCCGCTGGAGTTGCGTCCCGGTGAGAATCTCCGTGTAGATACCGGGTGCCTCGTGGCCCTTCAGCCTACCGTGAATTATGACATCCAATTTGTAGGAAAGGTGAAGACCGCCCTCTTTGGTGGTGAAGGCATCTTCTTCGCCAGCCTCATGGGCCCGGGCAAGGTGTGGTTGCAGTCTTTGCCGCTCAGCCGGCTGGCAGACCGAATTTACAAAGCGGCTCCCCAGACCGGTTCGCGCAAAGAGGAGGGTTCCATACTCGGCGGTCTGGGAAATCTCATCGACGGCGATTAGTAACCTTATCGGACACGGATTCTCACGGATCTTCACGGATCCTGTTAATCCGTCGAATCCGTGAAAACCCGTGTACCCCAAAATACATGCCGGATCCGATCGTTGTCCGGGCCGATGTAATCGTACCCGCGGATGCCTTGGAGATGCGTGCCGTCCGAGCTTCCGGCCCCGGGGGGCAGAACGTCAACAAAGTTGCTTCCAAAGTCGAGCTCCGAGTGGACCTGAACAGGGTCCAGGGGCTTGATGACAAGAGCAGGGAAAGGCTCGTGAGGGCGGTCCGGCACAGACTCGACAGCTCCGGAAGACTGATCGCGACCAGCCAGCGGAGCCGCGACCAAAGCCGGAATCTGGAGGACGCCCGCCGCAAGATCAGCGATTGGATCGCCAGGGCTCTAATCCCGGAGAAGAAGCGCGTCCCCACGCACCCAGGCCGGAAAGCGCGAGAGCAGCGGCTCAATCTCAAGCGCCGGACTTCGCGCCGCAAGCAAGACCGCCGCCTCGATTCCTCCGATCAGGACTAGACCCTTTCGGAGCAGTCTTTCTCGGCCAGCCCTTTGCGCTCTTCGCGTCTTCGCGGTAGATTGGACTCCGCCTTTAACTTTAACCGCCAAGACGCGAAGACGCAAAGAATCGCGAAGAGTTCTTGGGCTTGCGGCGCGGCTGACCGTGGTTAAAGATGCTGCGCCTCAGTCCCCGGCAGGTTAGAATAAGCGCCATGACACAGCCCTTTCACCCGCCGCAACGCATCCTGCTTGGACCGGGGCCGAGCAACATCGACCCGCGCGTCCTTCAGGCGTTGGTCAAGCCTATCCTGGGATACCTGGACCCGCTCTACCTCGATTGCCTGGACGAGATTCAGAGCTTGTTGCGCTCCGTCTTCGAAACAGAGAATCGCGTGACGCTGTCCGTCTCGGGCACGGGCGGCTCCGGCATGGAGGCGTGCATCGCGAATCTGGTCGAGGATGGAGAAGAGGTGCTGGTCTGCGTCAATGGTTTCTTCGGCCAGCGGCTGGCGGAGCTGGTGCAACGATGGGGAGGCAAGCCCATCCGCGTGGAGGCCGAGTGGGGGCAGCCGCTGGATATGGAGCGGGTACGGCAGGTCTTCAAGGATTGCAAGGCAAGGCTGGTCACCATGGTGCATGCCGAAACCTCCACCGGAATGCGGCAGCCCATAGAAGAGCTGCGTTCCCTGCGTGACATTCGCGACGCGATTCTGATCGTGGACACCGTCACCTCTCTCGGGGCGCACCCGGTGAGGATCGACCGGAACGAGATTGACGCGAGCTATTCGTGCACGCAGAAAGGTATCGGCGCGCCCCCGGGGCTTTCTCCGGTTACCTTTTCCGAGCGCGCGCTCGAAAAGATCAGGAGCCGGAAGTCCGTCTGCCGCAGTTGGTACCTGGACGTCCAACTTGTCGACAAATACTGGAGCTCGGAGCGCGTCTACCACCATACGTCTCCCGCGCTCATGAACTACGCCCTTCGTGAAGCTCTGGCCATGATCCTTGAAGAGGGTCTGGAGGCCCGCTGGAGGCGGCACGAACGCAACAGCCGCGCTTTCGTTGCGGGAATCGAGGCCATGGGTCTGAAGATGCTCGTCGCCCCCGAGCCTCGTCTCTGGACCCTGAATGCGGTAAGGATACCTGAAGGTATCGACGATGCGCGCGTACGGTCCCGTCTTCTGAACGAACACAACATTGAGGTCGGCGGAGGGCTCGGATCCCTGAGAGGCAAGATCTGGCGTGTGGGCTTGATGGGAGCAGGCAGCACGGAGAACAACGTCCTGCTGCTGCTCTCTGCGCTTCAGAAGATTCTTCCGCAAGAGGGATTCAGGATCGGCGCATCGGGCGCGTCAGCCGCCGCACTCGTCCTCGGCAGCTAGTGCCAGTCTGGTGATGGTTTGCAAGCGGGCGGCGGCGTTCGCGACGGGTAAATTGCTGACATAAAAGCGCCGGACACCTAGCCGCCGCAGCTTCCGGATGGTGCGCGCGCAAACATCGTCTGCGCGCAGCTCCTCGACTTCGAATTCCTTCTCAATCTCCCGGACCGGGACGGGAAAGAACCGGCGCAGCGTATCAAGGGAACTCTTGCGGGCGCTGCGATAGTAAAAAACGCCAAAGATGCCCGGGATCTCGATTCCCCTCCGGCCGATCAGCTCCAGAAAACGCTCCACCGCTTCGGCGTCATGGTGAGACACCACTTGTGTCAGGAAGAAGTCGGTTTCCTCCCGCCCCCGCATCAAATAATCTGTCTGCTCCGAAAGGTCTGCGTGAGGATTCGCCCATCCTCCGAGAATCAGCGACGGGACGCTCCGGCGAATAATCCGCCTGAGCTGAATGGCATGCTCCACACACCGCGGAATCCCATCATGACGGTCCCCGCCCACAACCACCAGTGTCCTGAATCCCTGTTCGTACGCGCGCTCGGCATAGCGAAGGCAGTAATCCAGCGGGTGCTTGCTCGTGAGGAACGGGATAATGTGGGATCGCCTGGCATCGGGTCCGAGATTCGTCACCAGGTGGCGAAGGTTTTCCTCTTCAGCTCGTCCGACGGCATTATCGGTGATAAACACATGGAACCCGGCCACATTCAGACGACGGATCGAGTGGTAGGTGTCGATCCAGTCGTCCATGCTCTGCAGGCCGGGAGAATGAGCGCGCGGAGGCCGCAACTCCGCCGAGAAAAGTTCTTCCCCTTTTTTCAGTGATTCCAGCAGCGAGGCGCCGGTCTGGCTGGCGAGCCCCATGTTCCTCCGGTTACTGATCGGGGTTTGCGGTATTCTGCGAAGTCCTGGATCCGCCGGAAACAAGGTTTTGCAGAGTCCGCCGGAGGTGAGGCGCCTGCGGGGAGTTCGGATGCAATTCCAGATAACCGCGAATGTACTTCTGCGCACTATCCTGCTCTTTCTCCGCAAAGGCGATGTGGGCCAGAAACAGCTGCGGCGAATTCGCGGAATAAGGATCGAGTGACAGCACCTTCTCCAAAAACCTCTTGGACTCGGCGTAGTTTCGCAGATAAAAATAATTGATTCCGACCTGGGAATTGGCCAGAGGGTCGTTGGGTCGCAACTCCAGGGCACGCTTGTTGGCGTCCAGAGCGCTCTGCAGTTTTCCCAGGGCCAGCAGGCTTCCTCCCAGATTGACCCACGCGGCAAAAAACTCCGGGTCCAGCCTCGTGGCGTTCGTGAAGTATTGGACGGAGCGCTCGTAATCGCCGCTCCGATGGTAGTAGGTGCCCAGGTTGTTGAGCGCGTCCGCATACGCTGGACAGATCTCTATAGCGCGCTCCAGATGCCGAAGGGCCTCTCCCTTGTCTCCCTTCAGTTGCGCCTCCTCGGCCCGAATCATTTCTTTGCGCGCCTTATCGGGCACTGCCAGCTTGCGGGCGCTGACCTTGTGCGCATCCTTCTGGTTCACGCCGGGTGGCGGCGCCTCAAATTTTTTAACGAACCGGTGTGACGTCTGGTTTGGAGCGGGAACCAGGTCGATCGACTGGCAGCGCTGGCGCCCCTTTTCTCCCATGAGACAAAAGATGTAAATTCCTGGTTCCAGACTCTTGAAGCCGACGGTATCACCGCTGGCGGCAACTGCCTGCCGAACGGGCTCGCCGGAAGATTTTCTTATTTCCACTTTCCAGAGCTTGTAACCGCGGTCGTTGGGCGCCGGTAGGATTTTGCACCGCAATTCCACGGCACGGTCGGGCTCTCCCGCGGAGGCGGGCACAATCGTAGTGAGAGAAGAAAGGGTGAGGGCGAGAACCGCCGCGAGCGGCAGGAACGGGCCACCACCATCAGGCGTTCTTGACCGCAACCGTAGGATCATGGGACCAGGGCGTTTTCAACCTGCGGCCTATTCTAGCGAAATAAAGCTCCTCTCGCCAACCGATTTCTTTTTGATTGCGGATTCTTGATTGCGGATTTCGGATTGCGGATTCAAGGAAGGCGTTGTGAGCGTAATCCGTAATCCGCAATCCGCAATGCTTTATTCGATCCAGATCTTGACAAGGTCCTTGCCGTCGCGAATCTCCACGATCTTCGTGGGGCCGAGGCGCTTTATGCTTTCCCACAAATCGTCCACATTAAACCCTTTCTTGCGGAGCTCTTGCTTCTTGGACTCATCCAGCGCCATGATCGCCAGTTGCGCGAAGCCGAGCGGGAGGTTGACCTCGACCGTCGGTTCGGAACTCCCCCCTTCGTAAACCCGGATATGAAACATGCGCGAATCACTGCGACTTTCCGGCTTCGTCTGTCCGGGAGACTCGGGGGCGAGCGCGTTGGGATCCAGCCTCAGGAGCGCAATCTTGGCCCGGTCCACCAGGTCCCGCTCTTTCTCTTTGTCGAGTATCTCCCGCAGAATGGGAATCGCCATGGCCGTGATTTTCCGGTCGCTCACATAGCTGCTGCGTATGGCGGAGAAATACCGCACGTCCTTTCTGGAATCGGTGAGGGCCGAGACGATGCGATTTCTGTAAGCGCCGTCCCCTTTCTCGAGCAGGGAAACCGCGAGATCCACTACGGCATTCCGGGCCTCCGGCTGAAGGTAGGGTTCGTTGGGATACCGCTGCAGGAACTGCTCATAGGAGCGCAACGCCTCAACTTCCTTGCCCTGCAACTGCAGGCAGCGGGCGGAGAAATAATGCGCCTGAGGGACCAGGCTGCTGTTCGGAAATGCCTGAATCACGCGCTGAAATGCCCCCCGCGCGTCCTCCCACTTCTTGTCAAACATCAAAACCTTGCCCTGGTTGAATATCTCCTGATCCCGACCGATTTCGTCAGCCGACGCGGCGCACGCAGCCAGGAGGGCCGCGGCCAGGACAGTGATGATCGTCAAGCGTAGGGATATCATGGTGGACTCCTAAGAGAGCTCCGCTCTCAAAAGATTGATTCGCAGCAGTATCTGCTGCTTCTCGATGGAGCGCTCCATGAGCCGGATCTCGCCCGAGCTCTCGCATTTCTGAGCTGCGGACAAACTGACCAGAAGATTCTCCAGTTCGTCGCACAGCTCCCTGGCTCGCGCCACTTCCGGCGCGCGCAGCTCTGTATCGAGCATCCGTTTGCGCCGCAGCAACTCCCGCGCCCGCTCGACCTCCAACGACAGATCGTGCCTGTCGCCCTCGCAATTCTTCTCCGCCCCCACCAGGTTGAGAAGCAGGTCCTGGCATTCGTTCAGATAGCGGGCCGTAGCCTCACGGGCATGCGCCGACCGGATAGGGCGCAGCAAACTCTGGATGTCCTCCGGTGACAGGCTGGTTGTTGAAGGCCCCGGCAAAGAGGAGCGGTCCTGCACGGTTTGCAGGAATATCAGTCCCAAAAGCACGCACGCCGCCACGCTGGCCGCCCAGGCCAGGGAACTGAAATTCGAGGGGACCCATCGATGCCTGCGGCCCTTTGCCCGGGCCGCCAGGGAGGAGGGGAGGATTTCCCACCCGTAGTCTTGCGGCAGGAACAGGTCCGGATCCAGGAGCCAGGATCGGATCTGCCGTATGCCGGCAGCCTCCTGGCGGCACGAAACGCACCAAGCCGAATGCTCTTGAATACTCCGGCTTTGTTCGGCCGAAAGCTCTCCTTCGGCATACAAGACCAGCGATTCTCTTACATCTTCGCAGTCAGTCATAGGACAGAAGTTCCTTTTGATCCAATAATAAAGCCTTCAACCCCGCCACGGCTTTGTGGAGATTCGACTTCACTGTGCCGAGAGGGCAACCGAGCGCTTGCGCAATTTCCTCGAGCTGCATCTCTCCGAAGTATCTCAAGGACAGGATCTCGCGCTGCCTTTCAGGCAACCTCCGGATGGCGTTTTCCAGGACGCGGCGTCTCTCCTCCTGCCTGAGACCCTCGATAGGACTTCGCGGCCGCGCCAGATGAGGAGACCTTTGCACCTGTGATTCCGGGACCTGATCCAGAGATGACGTTCGCCCCTTGCTTCGCCTCCGGTATCTGTCGATGCTGGCGTTGATCGCGATCCGGTACAGCCACGCGGCAAACGAAGTCCTTCTCTCCCAGGTGCTCCGCGATGTGTAGACCTTGAGGAACGTGTCCTGAAGTACTTCCATGGCGTCTGCCGGGTCCCGATGATAGCTGCTGATCACGCGATAGACCTTTTTCTGATAGCGCCGGATCAGTTCCTGATAGGCGCTCATGTCCCCCTGCTGCACCTGTGTCATTAAGAATTCTGTGGAGTCCGGTGCAGTTCCTGCTGCGTTGCCGATATTGGCCATCGAATTGAGTTGTATCGCGCGCAATCCGTTCAGGGCCACAACCTTCCTTAACGCAGAGTCTTGACATAGGGTTCACCGGGATTTCGGATTGTCGATTGCGGATTGCGGATTAATTCGTCTAATTAGTGGCACGCCTTTACTGCGTCTTTGCGCTCTTCGCGTCTTCGCGGTTAATTCCGGACAGCGCTTTCACCGCTAAGACGCGAAGGACGCGAAGAAAACGCTAAGCAGATAGTTTGGTTGCGGCTGGGCTGCACTGTGTTCATCGGTGGTTTCATTTTCCCAAATCCAATCATGGTCAGGCGTATACTCGGACCGAAAGAATGGCAGACTCCGCGGCAAAGAGGAGGAGGGAAACCATGCGAGGAATGGTGGGTACGTTTCTCATCGCGGCACTTACCTGTGGCCCGGCCGCTTCCCTATATGCCGAGACGATACCGGCGGGAATGGCTGTAATCATCAGGCTTGAACAATCCGTAAGCTCCAAGGATGCGAGGACGGGGCAAAAGGTGGCCGGCAGCGTCTCGAAAGACGTTGTGGTCGGCGGCAAGGTCGTAATCCCCAAAGGGTCAAGGGCGACGCTCTCGGTCGCCAGGGTGCAACAATCGGGGCGCCTGAAAACCCCCGCAAAGCTGTGGCTCAAGATCGACTCCATTCAGGTGAAGGGCAAAGCGTATACGGTTCAGAGCCGGTGGTCCGGTCAGACCGGTCCGGCCCATGACAAACGCAACGTCGTTGCCATTGGCGGCGGCAGCGCGGCTGGCGCGATCATCGGCGCGATTGCCGGTGGAGGCAAGGGCGCGGCGATCGGAGCGGCGGCCGGAGCCGCGGCAGGCACTGCCGGCGCGGCCGCGACGGGCAAGAAAGACATCGTGTTCCCGGCCGAGACCCGGCTGCGCTTCGTTTTGAAGACCGCCCTCGCGCTGGACTAGAGACCACAGATGAACGCGGAGCAGCAAAGCCGTAACCAAAAACATCTCACCACGAAGACACGAAGACGCGAAGAAATCCTTTGCGATTCTTCGCGTCTTCGTGGTGAACAGGATGCCTGCGCTCCCAGGGACGATCTCTGTGACTCTGTGGCTAAATAGCGCTGCCGATGAAACCGCTGCCTGTTGATCGTGTTTACCTCTCGCATACGATTTCCGAGCCGGCCTTCGGCGATACGGCGGATTCCATCTTCTACGTAAAGCTGGCAGACGGCCGGCGCAGCATCGTGCGTCAGTCCGTTGCCACAGGCCTGGCGCAGGCCATCACGACGGAGCCGGCGCCGAAAGGGGGCGTGAGTTATGGCGGGGGGATTTTCGCCGTCAGAGGGAACCTGTTAGCGTACGCCGCCAAGGACGGCAGGCTCCATGCGGTGGATCTAACTTCGGGCGAGCAGTGGCCCGTCACGCCGGCGTACGAAGGCGTTGCCGCTCCGTCCTTTTCTCCCTGCGGCAGATACATCGCTTTCCTGGGCGAGCAGGACGGGAAGTGCAACGTGCTGCTCACAGAGCCGCGCGGCAAGTCCCTGCCTGTGAAGCTGTCGGACGATCCGTGGTATGCCTTCAATCCTGTTTTGTCCCCCGATGGCGTTCGGATCGCCTGGCAGGAATGGGACGAAATGGATATGCCCTGGGACCAGGCCAGGCTGCATATTGCCGAGTTCGCGCTGCCTTGCGGCGCGTGCGCCGGGCTGCACAGCCTGTTGCCTCTCAAGACCACGTCTCTGGGACGGCCGGGCGCCAGTTACGCGTCTCCACAGTTCAGCCATGACGGCAGGTTCCTCGCCTTCACCAGTGACGAGACGGGCTGGAGGTCCCTTTGGGTTTCCGAAGCGAACGGCGCGAACGCGGTCCGTCTGGAAACGGGCGAAGGTGAGATCGGACGGCCCGACTGGGTTCCCGGTGCGGCGGCCATGCGGTGGAGCGACGACGGAAAGGCGCTCTTTGCCGTACGCCGCCACCGGAGTCGCGACACTCTCCTGCGCATTTCGTGGCCGGGAACGGAAGTATCCGTGATCGAGAGCGGATGGACCGAGATCGAGGGGCTCTATGCGCGAGGGGACATGCTGGTTTTTGTCGGCGCCAGTCCAGCCACTCCGGATGCTCTCGTAACGATCGACTTGAAAGACGGTGGTGAGACGATCCGGGCCACCAGCAGTGTCGGTTTGATCCATGCCGCCTCCCTCTGCGAGCCAAGGGTGATTTCCTGGAACACCCTCGACAATGCCACGGCGTGGGGCATTTTTTATCCGGCAGAAGTCCCCGGGAACGAAGACAAACGGCCACGCCCGCTGATAGTGTTCGTTCACGGCGGGCCCACTTCGGAGCGAGCGCTTGCATGGAACCCGCAGGCGCAATATTTTGCGACGCGCGGCTGGCATTACCTGATTGTCAACCATCGCGGCAGCAGTGGTTACGGCCGGGCGTATCAGGACGCGCTTAAGGGGCAATGGGGCGTGCTCGATGTTCAGGATGCCTGCGCAGGGGCCATAAGCCTGATCAAATCAGGTGTGGCCGACCCGAAGCGCCTCGTCATCACCGGCGGCAGCGCAGGAGGATACACAACCCTGATGGCGCTCACCCAGCAGCCGGATGTCTGGGCGGCGGGCATATCGCTATTCGGCATTGGCAATCTTTACGAATTGAAACAAGGCTCGCACCGGTTTGAAGTCAACTACGAACAGGGGCTGATCGGGAAGCTGCCCGACGCCGGCCCGCTATGGAAAGAGCGCTCCCCTCTGACCCACGTCAGGAAAGTTCGCGCTCCCGTCCTGCTCTTCCACGGAACCGAAGACAAAGCGGTCCCGCACCAGCAGTCGCTGGAATTCGCCGAGGCTGTCCGGGCTAACGGGGAAGTAGCAGAACTTGTGTCCTACGAGGGGGAAGGGCATGGGTTTGTCAAGGAAGCTACGCGGCG
>WNGG01005579.1_pt1 | contig 14690 bp, 15 predicted proteins | sample 5400661 | NCBI WGS metagenome assembly WNGG01 (sample SAMN13153372, study PRJNA577476) | soil metagenome | isolation source: 100 cm soil or saprolite under Garry oak tree replicate 1 | place: USA:California | collected 2016-06-15
GGTGACGCGGTCGCCGCGGGCCTGGAGCGCGGGCACCAGGTGGGCCCCGACGAAACCGGTGCCACCGGTGACGAAAGCGTTCACAGCGGCCGGTCGTAGACCCGGTAGGTCTTGTACACGCGGAAGCCGATGCGCAACAAGGCATTGTTCATCGGCGCGTTGTCCTCGAGCACCCAGCCGGCTTCGCCCCAGTAGATGCCGTGGGCGTTGCCCTTTTCCCAAATCCACTGGTACATGAGGGCGTCCACGCCGGTGTGCCGGTACGCCGGGAGCGCGCCGAGCAGCAGGATACGCGCGCGCGCGATCTTCCGCGCGTGCCACAGGATGAGCGGCAGGCCATACAGCCGCCCCGACGGGTTGTGCTTGAGCGCCACGTTGAGATCGGGGAGCGCCACGGCGAAGCCGATCACCTTTCCCGCTTGCTGCGCGAAGCAGATCAAGTCGGGGACCACGACGGGCTTGAGTTGCTTCGCGAGGTGGTCGATTTCCTCGTCCGTCAGCGGCACGTAGCCCCAGTTCTTTTCCCACGCCTCGTTGTAGAGCCGTTTGACCAGCTCCACCTCTTGCGCGAAGCGCTTCATGTCGAGACTGCGGATCGTGATGCCCTTGCGCTCGGCGACGAGCCGGGCGCCCCGCGCCAGCCGCTCCGGCATCTCCGACGTGGCGTTCTCGTAGGCGAGCAGATCCTTCGCCTTGCGGAGGCCCGCGGCGTCGTGCAGGGCGGGGTAGTAGCGCGGGTTGTGCGGCATCATCACGGTGGGCGGAGTGTCGAAGCCGTCGACGAGGAGGCCGCAGTCGTCGTTGACCGACGGGTTCATCGGGCCGCGCATCGTGTCGTGCCCCCGCCCGCGCAGCCACGTGGCGGCGGCGTCGAAGAGGGCGTCGGCGACGCCTTGATCGTTCACCGACTCGAAGAAGCCGTAGAAGCCGACCCGGTCACCGTGCTCGCGGTTGTGCGCTTCGTTGGTGACCGCCGCGATCCGGCCGACGGTGCGGGCACCGGCCGTGGCGAGGAAATACGCCGCGGCGGCATGCTTCCAGAACGGATTCTTCTTTGGGGAGAGCAGCGTGCGGACGTCCATCCGCAGCTGTGGCACCCACAGCGGGTCGCCGCGGTAATGTCGGTAGGGAAACGCGATGAACCGGTTGAGGCCGCGCCCGTCACTGACGGGCACGATCTCCACCGCGCTCAAATGACCCCCAGCTCCTTGCCGAGCCGGGCGAAGGCCTCGAGCGCTTGGTCGATCTGCTCCGCCGTGTGCGTCGCCATCAGGCTGGTGCGCAGCCGGCACTGCGACGGCGGCACCGCGGGCGGGACGACGGGGTTGGTGAAGACCCCCGCGTCGAACAGCTGGCGCCAGAAGAGGAACGTCTTTTCGAGCGGGCCGATGAGCACCGGGATGATGGGGGTCTCGGTGGGACCGATCTCGAAGCCGAGCCCGCGCAGCCCGTCCTGCAGCCGCCGCGTATTCACCCACAGCCGCTCGCGCCGCTCGGGCTCCTGCTGCAGGACGCGCAGGGCGGCGAGCACGCCGGCGGTGTTCGCGGGCGGCAGGGCGGCCGTGAAAATCATCGGCCGCGCGTGATGCTTGAGATAATGGATCACGCTCTCGGAGCCCGCGGCGAACCCGCCGATCGAAGCCAGCGACTTCGAGAACGTGCCCACGATCAGGTCCACCTCGTCGGTCACGCCGAAGTGCGCGGCGGTGCCGTCCCCCTTGGGCCCGAGCACGCCCACCGAGTGGGCGTCGTCGACCGCGAGGGCGGCGCAGTACTTCTGGGCGACCTTGATCAACGCCGGCAGGTCGGCGATGTCGCCTTCCATGGAATAGACGCCGTCCACGATGATCATCACGCCGGTGTTCGCGGGGACGCGCTGCAGCTTGCGCTCCAGCCCCGCGAGATCGCCGTGGTTGAACCGCACCGTCTCCCCGTGCGACATCTTCGCCCCGTCCACGATCGACGCGTGGTCCAGCTTGTCGAGGAAGACGAGATCGCCCCGGCCGACCAGGCCGGAGATCACGCCGAGGTTCGCCTGGTACCCCGTCGAGAAGACGAGGCACGATTCCTTGTCGAAGAACTCGGCGAGCTCGATCTCGAGGCGCTCGTGGAGGTCGAGGGTGCCGTTCAGAAAGCGGCTGCCCGTGCAGCCCGAGCCGTAGCGGTCCAGCGCGGCCTTGGCCGCGGCGAGGACGTCGGGGTGATGCGTGAGCCCCAGATAGTTGTTGGAGCCCATCATGACCCGGGGCTCGCCTTCGATCACGACGACGGTGTCTTCGGACTGGGTAATCGGCTTGAAATAGGGGTACAGCCCCGCGGCCTGGATCTCGCGCGCCCGGGTGAAGGATCTGCACTTGTCGAACAGCGCGATGTGCTGCAGGGTTTCGGTCCGCACGAAGTCAGCCACCCGGGTTGAAAGGTCGGTACAGCTTAGCCGGGGGTCCCAAAAATCGCAAGGCGGCGCCGGCCCACGAGTTAGCGCGACCGCGTGCCACGGCGTAAGTTGGGCTCCCGTGTTGCGAAACCCCACCGTCACCGCCGCCACCGCCGCCGCCCTCGCCGCTGTGGCGATTCAACTTGCAGCCCAGGCCCCGCGCGGGGCCCCGGGGTATCGCTACGGCTGGGGAGACGCCGCCACGACAGCCGGCGCGGGGGTCGTCGCGTTGCTGCCCGCCGTCCTGCACCTGCCGAGCCTGCCGCCGCCGTGTGCCCCGTGCGATCCCGCGGGGTTGTGGTCGATCGATCGCCGCGTGCTGGGGGCCGATTCGCGGTCGGCCGGCCGCGCGAGCGATGTGACGTTGGCGGGACTCGTCGGCGTGGGCGCGCTCCTCGCCGTCCGCGGGGATCCCCCGGCTGTCGCCCGCGGCGACGCGGCGGTCTACACGGATGCCCTCGCCCTGACGCTCGCGGTCACGAATTGGAGCAAGGCGCTGGCGCACCGTAGCCGTCCGGTGCTGTACACCTCCGGCGCCGCGGCCGCGGCCGGCGTGCGCGGCAACCGCCAGTCCTTCCCGTCCGGACACACCTCGATGGCGTTTGCCGCGGCGACGAGCTACCTGATGATCGCGCGGCGCGAGCACCGGCGTCACGCGACGCGCAACGCCGTGCTCCTATACATCGGAGCAGCGGGCGTCGGCGCGCTGCGGCTCGAAGCCGGCCGCCATTTTCCGAGCGACGTCGCGGGCGGCGCGGCGCTGGGGAGCGCGATCGGCTGGCTCGTGACGCGACTGCACCCGACGGTGCGGTGACGGAGGTTTGGTGAGCGAGCGGCCCGAGCTGCCTCGCGTGATGGGGCTGCGGGACGTGGTGCTGTTCAACATCACGGCTATCGTGGGACTGCGCTGGCTCACGACCGCGACGAGCCAGTTCGGGGTCGCGGCGCTGCCGCTGTGGCTGCTCGCGATGCTGGTGTTCTTCATTCCGTCGGCCCTCGTCGTACGCGAGCTGGCGGACATCGACCCCGGCGCCGGCGGGCTGTACCGCTGGGTGAGCCGGGCGTTCGGCCCGCGCCAGGGCTTCCTGGCGGGGTGGGGCTACTGGGTCAACAACCTCTTCTATTATCCGTCGCTGCTCGTGGCGACCGCGGCGATCGCGGCGTACATCGGCGGCCCCCGCTTCGTTCACCTCGGCGACGATCGCGGCTTCATCGCCGTCGTGGCGCTCGTGGGCCTGTGGATCGCCGTCGGGCTGAACATCGTGGGGCTGCGGGTGGGGAAGTGGCTCCAGAACCTGGGTGGCTTCGGCACCTGGCTGCCGGCGCTGATGTTCGTGGCACTCGCGACGTGGGTCGTTGTGGCGCGGGGCAGCGCGACCCGCTTCACGGCTGGGGGACTCCTGCCCGCCCACGTCGACTTCCAATCGATCAACCTCTTCGCCACCATGACGTTCGCGTTCGCCGGGCTGGAGCTGGCGCCGTCACTGGGTGGAGAGATCCACGATCCGGCGGCGACGCTGCGGCGCGGCGTGCTGCTCTCGGGGGTCGCCGTCGTGACGATCTACGTGCTCGGTACCGCGGCGATGCTCGTCGCCCTGCCGCACGAAACGGTGAGCATCACCAACGGCATGCCGCAGGCGACCGCGGCGCTCGTCGCGCGTCTCGACGTGCCGGGCCTGGGATGGGTGGCGGGGATCGTGGCGGCGTTGCTGGTGCTCGGCAACGTGGGGGGCGTGGGCGCCTGGCTCGCGGGCTCGGCGCGGCTGCCGTACGTCGCGGGGGTCGGCGGCGCCCTACCGCCGGCGTTCGCGCGGGTGCACCCCCGGTGGCGCACGCCCTACCTCTCGCTGCTCGTGCAGGGCGGGCTGGCGACGGCGTTCATCATCGCGAGCCTCGTGGGGACGACCGTCACCAGCGCGTACCTGCTGCTCACCCAGACGACGCTGATCCTCTTCTTTATTCCTTACCTCTACGTCTTCGCCGCGTACCTGAAACTGCGGCGGCGCCGGTCGCCGCTCACCACCGCGGTCGGCGTGCTGGGGCTCGCCGCGGTCGCCTTCTCGATCGTGCTGGGATTCGTCATCCCACTGGGGGAGGCCCACCCGGTCTGGTACGAAGTGAAGGTCGCCGGTGGAGTGGCCGTGTTCATGGCGTTGGGATGGGTGCTCGCTGCAGCGGCTCCACCACCCGCCGCCGCAAATCGGCGTGGCGTCGAATGAGCTCCCGAGCGTCGCCCGTGAGCGCCGACGTGCCGCCGCGGGGGCCTCCCGCGCGGGACTGCACGGCCGGCGCGCCCAAGGCCTGCTCTAGGTTCTGCACGCGCGCCCACGCCGTCCGGTAGCTCAGCCCCACGATCTTCGCCGCCTCCTTGATCGAGCCAGTGCGCTCGATCGCTTCCAGGAGCTGGGCCTCCGCATCGCCCAACAGGTACACGCCGCGCCGTTCCAGCCACACGCTCGCGCGCGGGACGAGGTCGTTTTCGATCATGGCGCCTCCTACATCCGCTACTCGATAGCGGCGCACTCGCCCGCCCGGCGCTCGAACGCCGGGGAGCCGTCCGGGAGCCGCCGCGCGAGCAGCGCGTCGCGCCACCGGCCCATCGCCCACGCGGCGAAGGCGCGCGCCGCGGGGTGGGGGGTGGGGACCCGGACTACATACAACGTATAAGGATTGCGCAGGAGCGTGTCGGCCGTAAAGAGGGCACGGAGGCCAAGGTCCGGGAACCTCGCGAACGTCGGCAGGTCGGCCAGGGCGTAGGCGCCACGCTCCCCGGCCAGCTGCAGCGTGGTGGTCTGGTCCGCACCCGACTCGACATACCACGGCGCGCCCTGCGGCTGCACGCGGGCAACACTCCACAGGGCGAGCTCCTTGAGATGGGTGCCGGAGGAGTCGCCGCGGGACACGAACCGCGCTCTCGCGCGCGCGATGCGCGTGAACGCCTCCACCGCGTGCTGCGCGCGCGCAACATCGGCGGGATCAGCGGCCGGGCCGACGAGGGCGAACCGGCTCGAGACGAACGGGCACCGTAGCAACGCGTGGCCCGCGAGGATCCGCGCTTCGAGCGATGGGGCGTGGGTGATGACCACGTCGAGGTCGCCCCGCGCCGCCGCCTGGAGGATCTGACCCGAGGGCGCGATCACCGAGACGACGCGCACCCCGCTCCACAGCGAGTCGATGAGGTCGAGCGCGCCCGACTGTTGCACGGTGTACGTCGTCCCGACGCGCAACGGCGGCGGCGTGCTGGTGCAGGCCGCTGCTGCGGCGCACATTAGCGCGGCCATGACCTTCCGGAGTGCTCTCATGCGACGTCTTCCCTCTGCGTATTCTCTCTACGTCGTCTCTCTACGTCTTTCATGTGTTCTCGTCTTTGCTCCGTCCATCACCGCGGCTCAGGGGTTTCAGCTCACCGTCGAGAACATCATGCGCGGTCCCGACCTCGTCGGCACCGCCCCCAGCAATGTGCGGTTCTCGGCGGACGGTCGCTATGTGTATTTCCGCTGGCGCAGTCCGGGAGCCGGGGGGGCGGGGGCGGGGGCGGGAGCGGACACGACCGATCAGGATTACCGCGCGGCGGTCTCCGGGGGGAGCCCCGAGCGACTGCCGCGCTTGGCGGTGGACACGATCGCGATGGCGGACGGCGCGTGGTCACCGGACCGGACGCGGGAAGTCGTGGTGCTCAAGGGCGACCTCTGGCTCGTGGACCGGCGGGGTGCGAAGCGGCGCCTCTCCGAAACGGCGGCGGCGGAATCCAATCCCGGGTGGTCGGGCGATGGCCGCACCGTGTTCTTCACGCGCGACGGCAACGCGTGGGCGTTGGACGTGGACGGGGGCGCCGAGCGTCAGCTGACCGACGTGCGCCTCGGCGCGGCGCCGAAGTCGCCGGCTGAGCCGACGGGAGAAAAAAAGTTCCTGCGCGATCAGCAGCGGGAGCTGTTCGACTTCATCCGCCGCCAGGCGGCCGACCAGCGGGTCCGCGCCGACACCGATACGACGGGTCGCAAGGCGGTGTGGCTGCCGGAGACTCAGAGCGTCTCCCGGTTCGAGACGTCGTCCGACGGCCGGTTCGTGCTCGCCACCGTGACCGACCGTCCCACGGGCGCCGCGGCCGGCCAGCAGGTGACGATGCCCGTGTGGGTGACCCAGACGGGCTTCGTCGAGACCCAGCAGATCCGTACGAAGGTGGGAGACGCGCCGAACCGCCAGCAGGCGGTGGTGATCGACGTCGTGACGGGAAAGGTGACGTGGATCGCGCACGACTCGCTGACCGACAATGTCGCCGTCGGCGTTTCGCCCAACGGCCGGCACGCGCTGGTGCGGAGTTCGAACCGGGATTTCAAGGACGCGTGGCTGGTCGTCGTCGACCTGCCGTCGCTCGCGCGTCGGGACGTCGTGCACCTGCACGATGACGCCTGGCTCGGCGTGGACGGCTTTCTGGGCCCGGGCGCCTGGAGCGGCTGGCTCGGGGACGGGGAGACGATCTACTACGCCAGTGAAGAAGCGGGGTACGCGCACCTCTACGTCGTGCCGGCGGCGGGTGGCGCGGCGCGCGCCCTGACGAGCGGCGACTGGGAGGTTCAGGACGTGCGGTTATCGCCGGACCGGCGGACGTTCTACCTCGAGACGAATGAAGGGGACTGGGGGCAGGTCCACGCCTACGCGTTGCCGGTGGCCGGAGGCCGGAGCACCCAGCTGACGAGCGCCGAGGGGCGGCAGGACGTCGTCGTGTCCCCCGACGAGCGCACGCTCGCCGTGCTGCAGTCGACGGCGAATCATCCGCCCGAGCTGTACGTCCAGGGCACCCGCGCGGGCGGGGCGGCGCGGCGGATCACCGAGAGCACGACGGCGGAGTGGCGCGGCTTCGCGTGGACTAGCCCCGAGATCGTGGCGATCCCGGCGAGCGACGGGGCGCAGGTCCCCGGCCGCTTGTACCGGCCCACCGCCACCTCGAAGCACGCGGCGGTGATCTTCGTGCACGGCGCCGGCTATCTCCAGAACGTGCACAAGTGGTGGTCGAGCTATTATCGCGAGTACATGTTCAACCAGCTGCTGGCGTCGCGCGGCTACGCGGTGCTCGACCTGGACTATCGCGGCAGCGCGGGGCACGGGCGGGCCTGGCGCACGGCGATCTACCGCCACATGGGCGGCCGCGACCTCGACGATCAGGTGGACGCGGCGCGCTGGCTCGTGCAGCAGATGAACGTGGACTCGACGCGCATCGGGATCTATGGCGGCAGCTACGGCGGGTTCATCACGCTGATGGCGCTGTTCACCCGGCCCGGCGTATTCGCGGCGGGCGCGGCGTTGCGGCCCGTCACCGATTGGGCGCACTACAACCACGGCTACACGGCGCGCATCCTCAACCAGCCGCAGGACGACTCCGTCGCCTACCGGCAGTCGAGCCCCATCTATTTCGCGCAGGGCCTCGTGGGGCGCCTGCTCATCTGCCACGGGCTCGTGGACGACAACGTGCATTTCCAGGACACGGCGCGGCTCGTGCAGCGGCTGATCGAGCTGGGGAAGCAGAACTGGGACGTCGCGGTGTATCCAGTCGAAGCGCACGGGTTCCGGCGTAACGACAGCTGGACGGATGAGTACCGGCGGATTCTACGGTTGTTCGAGGATACGATCGGCCGTTAGGTCTCTTCCGCGTCGACGTCGCCGGAGAGACGGTCGTTCCCCCGGACGGGGAGGCCGATCTGCCCGGCCCACTCGTCGGTGAGCTCGAAGGTGCGGCCCATGTCGAAGCGCAACACGCGGAGCCGGCGGGCCAGATCCTTGAGCGCCCAGGTCACGGTGCGCTGCACTTCGACCGAGGACCACTGGCCGAATTCATTGTGGCTGAGGTCCGCCTGCAGCGCTTCCGCGATCCGCGCCGCGGAGCGCCCGTGCGGTCCCTGCGGCGCGGTGACGCTCACGGCGGCGGGGGCAGGGCGCCGTGATTTGGCCGGCGCTTCGCCGTCCCCCCAGAGCAGCCATTCCAATGTGACACCGGTCACGTGGTGGTCTTGCGCTTTGGCCACGATCAATCGGGCGATGTCCGCAGGAAACTTCTTGCGCTGGGGCCACTTCTTGACGGCGGCCTCGGTGACGGGCGGCCCAAGCTCCGCGGCAAACTGCCGGTAGGTCAACGAGATGCTGTCCCAGGGACTGAAGAGGTCCAAGAGGATCGCGAGCCGCTCCGCGACTGGTCCCTGTTTGGGTCTGTTCCGGTCCTTGACAGATGACAATGTGGCCCCAGATTGGTGACGCGAAGGTGCCCTGTTGGCACCGGTTCGCTGGTTCCGGTCTGCACATAGTGTCGCGCATTAAGGCCCTTGTCAAGGTGGTTCCCCTGTGTCGCGTCTGCGCGTAATCGCCATCTCGGAGGCGTTCAGCGGGTTCTGGAACGACTTCGCCAAGGATCTTGATGTCGCCATCGACGTGGTGGGTCCGGGAGACGCGGTCGCGCCGACGCCCGACACGGTCGCCATCATCGTCGCCGCGGGCGGCGCCGAGCGAGACGCGATTCAGTGGCTCGAGGGCCACCGCCTCCCGCCGGGTCTGCCGGCGCTGGTCGTGGGGACCGATCCCGGACGACGCACGGCGATGCAGTTCGTCTCCCGCGGCGCGAGCGACTACTTCGCACTGCCCGACGATCTTGAGATCTTCCGCAGCGCCGTCGTCGCCGCGCGCAACGCCAGTCGGGCGCGCGCGACCGCGGCGCCACACGGCGACGCGGACGCGTTCGCGGGAATCGTCGGCGAGAGCCAGGCCATCAAGCGTGAGCTGGCCCGCGCCGCTCGGCTGCTGCCGCACCGCAGCGCGCGCGCCCTGATCGTCGGCGAGACGGGGACGGGCAAGGAGCTCCTGGCGCGCGCGATTCACGCCGGCAGTCCGCGGCGCCACGCGCCGTTCGTCGCGGTCAACTGCTCGGCGTTCCCTGAGCACCTCATCGAGTCGGAATTGTTCGGACACGAGCGCGGCTCCTACACCGACGCCTACGCGGCCAAGCCGGGGTTGTTCGAGGTGGCGGACACGGGCACGCTGTTTCTGGATGAAATCGGCGACCTGGCGCTCAGCCTCCAGGCCAAGCTGCTCAGGGTGCTCGAGGACAACGAAATCCGCCGGGTCGGGGGCACGAAGTCGCGCACGGTGGACGTGCGGATCCTCGCCGCGACGCACGAGCACCTCCCCGAGCGCGTGCAGGCAGGGACCTTCCGGGACGATCTCTATTTCCGCTTGAGCACCGTCGTGTTCCGGCTGCCCCCGCTCCGCGAGCGGGGCGACGACACGATCCTGCTCGCGCAGACGCTGCTCGATCGGCTCGCCGCCGAGCACCGGCTGCCGGTGCCGCCGTTGACGCCGGAGCTGTGCCAGCGCCTCCGACTCCATCTGTGGCCGGGGAACGTGCGGGAGCTGAAGAACAGTCTGGAGCGGGCGCTGCTGCTCTCGCCCGCGGGCGAGTTGAGCGCCGACGAGCTCCTGCCTCCCGCGCCGCCGGCTCCGGGCGGAGGGGACGGGCCGATCCCGTTCCCGGCCCCGCTGCACCAGATCACCACCGCCGCGGCGCGCGCGACGGTGGAGCTGTGCGGCGGCAATCGGAGCGAGTCGGCGCGGCGGCTGTCGATCTCCACGCGGCGGTTGCGGCGGCTGCTGGACGGGGAGGCGGATCTCGACGAGGAAATGGTGGAAGCCGCCGTGCGGGTGGCGAGCCGGCGGTCGTAGGAGCTCCCGCCGGCCGCCTGGCTCGCGGCGACCCACCCAGGGACGAAACGACCCACCACCTTGCGGGGCCCCGTTTGGGGCCCCGTTTCGCAATCTCCGACACATCAACGGCTAAGCGCGGAACGTGACGCGGTGCCAACGGCGGAACGCTTCCTGCATTCCCCGCTGGCACGATGAACTCGGAGCGTCGCATGACCGTCTGCCGTTCCCTCGTCCGCCTCGCGTTGCTCGCCAGCGCGACCGCGGCGGGCTTGAGCTGTAATGATCCATCGCCGACCAGCGTCTCGCCCTCTCTGCAAGCCGCCAAGGTCAAGTCCTCGGGCGGCAGCAACAAGACCGGGTTGATCGTCTGTTCCCAAACCTACGACTCCGTAACCAAGGTGATCGGCCCGCGGGGAGATACTCTGCAGGTCGGCAATCACATTCTGTGGATCGATTCGCTGGTGCTCACGGCCCCGGTGGCGATCACCGCGGTGGCCCCACGGGACTCTGTGAGATGGGTTCGCTTCCAGCCCGACGGCCTCGGCTTCCCGCCCAACGCTGTTGACCTCTCCAACGGCATGAGCACGGGAGCGGTCCTCTATACGAGCTACAAGGGCTGCGGGGTAACGACGAGCGATACGGTCCGGATCGCGGAAGTCAGCGACGCGCTGAGCATCCTGGGCTACCTGCAAACCTGGTCGAAGATCAACAAGAACCCCTGGAGTCAAGGCCAGCAATGGGTCGCGGGGGAGCTTCCGCATTTCTCGAACTACGCGATAGCCTGGTGAGGGGTGCTGTGAAGCTGACGCGTCTGTGGTGCTCTGCGCCGCTGGCCGCCGTCTTGTTGAGCTGCGGCGACCCCTCGCCGCTCGGCGTCCCGGCCTTCCAACGGGGAGGCAGGTGGGCGCCCCCCACTACGACCACCAGCGGGTCCGGCCTGGTCGCGTGTCCGCAGACCTACGACTCCGTGAGCCAGGTGATCGGACCCGCAGGTGGGCTCATCGCGGTCGGCCACCACTATCTGTGGGTCGATTCGATGGCGCTGGCCGACACGGTGCGCATCACCGCTGTGGCGCCGGCGGACACCGTGCGGTGGGTACGTTTCCAGCCCGACGGCCTCCAATTCGCGACCAACGGCGCCGGATGGTCGGCGATCATCTATACCAGCTACAAGGACTGCGGCGTGCCGACCGCTGATACGCTGCGGATCGCGCTGGTCACCGACTCACTGACCATCATCAAGTACCTGGCCGCGCCCGACTCGACCTGGGTGAGAGTCAGGAAGAAGGCGTGGAGCCAGGGCAATCAATACGTCGCCGGGGTGCTCCATCATTTCTCGCAGTACGCCACATCGTGGTAGGAGCGCCATGAACTCGACTCGCACGTTGGTGCGGCGGTCGTTGCTGTCGCTCGTGTTGCCGGTCGCGGTGACCGCGGCGGTCCTGAGCTGTGCGGACCCCTCCCCGGTTTCCGTCGACCCTCAGGGGCTCACCGCGCAGAAGGTCGTCGCCCACGGCCTGATCTCGTGTACCCCGCTTCCCTACGACTCGGTCACCAAGGTGATCGGACCCGAAGGGGGCTGGCTCATCTCCGGCAGCCACGTGCTGATCGTCGATTCGCTCGCCTTGGGCAGCCCGGTGAGCATCACGGCCGTCGCCGCGTCGGATTCCGTGAACCTGGTGCGCTTCCGCCCGGAGGGTCTCAGGTTCAAGCCCGGGACCCACGGCATCGGCGCGCTGGTCGCGACGAGCCTCGACAACTGCAACGTCCACCCCAATCAGGTGCTGCACGTCGCGCACGTCAGCGACTCCCTGGACATCCTCGATCTCCTGCAGTCCCCGACCGGTTCCGACACGGTCGTCGTCACCAAGTACAAGACGGTTCTGGGGTCGCTGTGGGTCAGCGGCCTGCTCCGCCACTTCTCCAACTACGCGGTAGCCTGGTGAGGGCGCGGACTATGAACCTGAGACGACTCTGGTGCTCGGCACCCTTGGCCGCTGTGCTGTTGAGCTGCAGCGACCCCGGCCCGGCCGCTCCCGACCTCCACGCCCCCAGGCTCGAGGCCAACACGGTCGGCTCGACGGGTGAGCTGCTGCAGTGCCGGCCGCTGGCCTACGACTCGATCACCCAAACTGTGGGGTTCTTCGGCGCGGTGCTGCGCGTGAGCCGGCACACGCTCACCATTCCGCCGCTGGCGCTGACGCATCCCGTCAGGATCACCGTCGTCGTTCCGTCGGACACCGTGAACGTGATCCGGTTCGAGCCGGAAGGGCTCGTCTTCAACTATCCGGTCACGCTCACGATGAGCTACGCGAATTGCAACGTGAGCGCATCTATGGACCCGCGGCGGATCGTATATACGACCGACTCGCTGACGGTTCTCGAGTCCGAGCCGTCGGTAGACGATATGGTCGGGAAGAGGGTCACCGCGCGGCTGGTGCATTTCTCGCTCTACGCCGTGTCTTACTAAACAGACTCCCGTGCGCCCCCTAACCCCGATTCGAGCAGCGCTCGCGCGCAGCAGGAGGATCCTCGTGAAGTTCGTGCCCCACGTGCTGTACTCGGTGTGCCTTGCCGGCGCGGTCGCTCTGGTCTCGAGCTGCGGAGATCGCACGGCGACCGGTCCCACGGTTCAGGCCTCCGCCAGCAGAGTCTCAAGGGACTCCACGCATGGGAAGGCGGCGAAGGTCGGCGGCAAGCGCGGCGGGTTGATGCGTTGCACCGTGAAGTCTGAGGACGACGACGAAGACGAGTCCGAGAGCGAGGCCGAGAGCGAGGCCGAGAGCGAGCTGCTCGGTCCCGAAGGCGGGACGATCGGCTCCGGACGCGCCAAGCTGGTGATCCCGCGGGGGTCGCTCACGGATACGGTGACGATCACCATGGAGGTCATTGGGGATACGGTGCGCGCCGTGCGACTGCTGCCGCAGGGGCTCGTGTTCCAGAGCCCGGCCTACCTCACGTTGAACTACTCCGACTGCCAGAGCGTGAACGGGAGTCCGAAGCGGATCGCCTATACGAGCGATGCGTGGACGATCCTCGAGTACGAGCAGTCGCGGGACGACGCGGCGCGCAAAGAGGTCACCGGTGAGCTGAACCACTTCTCGAATTACGCCGTGGCCTGGTAGGACTTCCATGGACCTGGAGAATCGTATGGCGATGCGCCCCCTTGCCCTGATCCCGTTCGCGCTCGCGCTGTTCGCGGCGGGATGCTCCGACGAGCGACATCCGATCGCCGTCGAGCCCCCGGGCCCGCATTTCCTCCGGTGGGCGTGGAACACCACCCCGCAGTTCGCCACCGGCGATGCCCCCTTGCCCGCCAGCGACGTCGGGTTCCCCATGGCGTCGCTGGACGGCGGGCTCAGCCTCGATCGCAACACAGCGACGTTCTGGGCGGTGCGCGGCGAGCAGCGCTCGATCCAGATCAATTACCTGAGCTTCACCGGAGATACGAGCTCCCCGTTCCTGCGCCTGACGATCACCGATCCGGTCTACGTGCCGGGCCGTGGCGACCTCGCGCCGGGGGATTCGGTCGAGATCACCGTGACAATCGATCCGTCTATCATCAAGGTGTCGCTCGAGCCGACGGGCACGTTGTTCGGAGATCCGGCCCAGCTGCAGATCTCCTACAGCGGCGCCGACGGCGACTTGAACGGGGACGGGGTCGTGGACGCGGCCGACGGTGGGATCGAGCAGCAGCTGCTGGGGATGTGGTATAGCGAGGGCGAGGGGACGGCCTGGACCAAGATCCCGGCGAGCCAGTCCCTGGCGGACAAGTCGTTCACCGCGGCGTTGGCGCACTTCTCCCTATACGCTGTGTCCTTTTAGGGAGCGACATGCGTCTCTCGCTCCAGGTTTGCGCGCCGAACGCCTCGACCGGAGGCGGGGCCGGTGGGAGGTGGCATACTGATGCCGCGCGGGATGGGTGGGACTACCTGGTCGTATGGCCGTATGGGCCGTATGGCCGTAAGTGAAGGAGCGGGAATGACCTCTCGACGTCGGTGGTTGCTCACGATTCCGGTGGCGCTGGGCCTGTTCGCCGCCGCCTGCCGCGATGCGACTGCGCCGCTCCCCCAGGGCGACATGACCGGTCCCCAGGCGGCTTTCGTGGCGGATTGGCTCACGCCGTGCATCCTGCAGCAGGCGCTGGGCGCGCCGCCGCTCGAGACCTACCAGCTCTCCTTCTGGGTCCGCCATGACCGGGAGACGAACGTCGCGGTCAACTACACCTCCGGCGAGCCGTACCTCCGGTTTCGGATTCCCAAATTCGGTCTGAAGTGGACGCCCGATGGGGCGCGCGTGCAGGGGAGCGATTCGGTCCTGGTGACGCTGACCCTCGATCCCGTCAACCTCGCGGTGAGCTTCCAGCCCTCCGGGCTGGTGTTCTCCGACGTGTTCGCGGCGCAGCTGGTCATGTACTACGACCACGCGAATCCGGATCTGAACGGTGACGGCGTCGTGAATTGGACGGACGCGTTGTTGAAGCTGCGGTTGGGGATCTGGGGGATCAGTGAGAGATCGCCGCGATGGTTCAAGGTCGGGTCGCGGAACAACACGTCACAACAGTTCGTGG
>WNGG01007335.1_pt1 | contig 14687 bp, 15 predicted proteins | sample 5400661 | NCBI WGS metagenome assembly WNGG01 (sample SAMN13153372, study PRJNA577476) | soil metagenome | isolation source: 100 cm soil or saprolite under Garry oak tree replicate 1 | place: USA:California | collected 2016-06-15
CGAGGAAATAGCGCGGCTCGGTTCCCAAGGCGCTCGCGTGCGTCGCCTCCAATTGGGCCAGGATCAAGAAGTCCGGATTGGTCGCGCTGCGGTTGAGGCCCTGGATCGCAAGGACGTTGGTGCCGGTGCGCAGCGATCCTTGAATGTCCGCGATCGGAAACTCCTCGAACACCAGCGCCTCGGCATCGGGGTGGATGAGGGTGGCCGCCGAGTTCCAGGTCAAATCGTCCCGCGTATTCTGCAAGGCGACCAGATGCCCGTTGAGGTAGGCCGCAAAGCCGTCGTCATACTTCATCCGCAGGTTTAAGCGGTCCACCTGCGTAACGTCCGGCACCACAAAGGGCAGGCGGATGTACGCCGAGCTGTTCACCCCGAGCATCGCCGCCTGCACGTCGGTGGTAATTTGGCTGGTCAAGTTCGTGTTGAAGCGGGCCGCGGCCCGGTTGGTAGCGGTCTGGTAATGGAACAAAACTTCGTCCGCCGACAAAGCGCGTCCATAGACGGCCACTTCGTCGATATTGCCGTTGAAAAAGAATTGGCCGGCCGGGTTTTCATTGGCGCCGGCCCCGATGCGCAACGGCTGCGCCGTGTTCGGCACGAACACCGTCGCCCCCGCGCCGATCAGCGCGCCATTGACATAAAAGCTTTTGATCGCCCCATCGTAGGTCCCGACCAGATGCGTCCATGCGCCGATCAGGGCATTGGCGCCGGTGATAACCTGCCAGCCGCCTGCGGCTTGGCCGGTCCAAAACTCCCATTTGTTGCTCACGCTGGCGTAGAGGCTATAACCCCGCTGCGGCAAATCGTCCCGCGACGAGAGTGGCGAGCGGAGCGTGCTGCTGCCGCCGGCGATTTTGGCCCAAACTTCAATCGTAAAGACCGGCGCGTTCAGGTCGCCGGCGAACGGCACTTCGACCAGATCGTTGGTCCCGTCGAAACGGGGCGCGAAGTTGTTGGTCTCGAATCCGGGGAAGGCGGTGGGCCGCTCACCCGGCTGCCCGAGGGTGACGCCGTTGAGATAAACGCCGTTGGCGGCGTCGCCCAGCGAGCCGCTGTTGGTCGCGGTCGCGCTCCCCACCGGCTCGTTCAAGCGCCAATATGCGGCGGGACCTGCCGCCAGCACGGTAGGCGCCACTTGGATTCCTTCCGATTCATTAGCGCCGGTGTCGTAGCCCACGCCGTTGGTGCCACTGATCCAACTGGAATCATCAAAGTCCGCCGTGGTCCAACTTGTGCCCAGGCCGCCATCGGTCGGAATGAAGACTCGCGCGCTTGAATTGGTAGTGACCAGGTTGGTGTAGATCAACTGCATGCCCAGCCCGTAAGAGATGTCCGGGAACTGCGGCGGAAACGTGGGGGCGAATTGCGTGGCGATGGTGACGCCGTCCGGCTCGATCAGCGCCAGGTAATCCCCGCTGGCGGCGAGTTTGAAATTAGTGTGCAGAGTGGCGCCGGCCACGGTCCGGTTTTTGCCGGAAGCGAAGACGACCAGGAAACCGCCGCCGGCGATATTCGTGCTGGGGAACTGCCACTTCTTGAGGTTGGTGGCATTGTCGGTCAGCGACCAATTGAGCAGGTTCACCGCATTGGAACCGCTGTTATAAAGCTCGATCCAATCGGGGAACTGGCCATCTTCGTCCGCCAGCGTGCTCGCGTTGCTGGCCATGAACTCGCTGATCAGCACGTCTGCGCGCAGCGAAAAGACCAGGGCGCAATAAAGGAGCAGCGACGCCAGACGTTTCATAAGATTGGGCTGTGGAGAGGAGGTTGACCGAAACCGGCGATTTTGTCGATACAATTCATCGCCTGAAATCAAGGCTTCCAAATATCGCCCGGCCTGCTTTAATGACCCCATGGATCCCAACTTGGCGCGTGGCCGAGCTTCGCCCGTTATCGGACGGTCCGCCTTCACGCTCATCGAACTCCTGGTGGTCATCGCGATCATCGCCATCCTTGCCGCGATGCTCTTACCGGCCTTGGCCAAGGCCAAAGCGCGCGCAAAACGCGTCCAATGCACTAGCGGCCTTAGACAGATCGCCTTGGCCCAACTCTTGTGGATCACCGATCATGATGCCTTGGCCATCCCCTGCCGAGTTCCGGTGGAGGACGGAGGCAACTTTGGATACACTGGACCTGTCAGCCTGGCAAATGTCTGGTTTCAATACTCCTTCTTCTCAAACGAATTGGCCAATCCCCTGGTGCTGGTTGATCCCGCCGACCGGCGGGCCGGTTTATACCCGGCGGTCGCTTGGGACAACCATCCCAATGGCGGCTTTTCAAATCCCGCTTGCCAGAACAACGCCTGCAGTTATCCGGTCTGCACCGATGCGGGCGCGCTGACTGACCGGGACCTGTTGCCCCTCGACAAGGCCCAGGACCATGTCATCTTCATGGATCGCCACGCCATGCACCCCGACAGGACGCAGGAGTGTCGCTGCGGCATTCCAACGGTTTACGAATTGGAGCGCCCGGCCGATTCCCATTGGGGACGGTACATCCATGGCGCGGGGGGAGGCAACGTGGCGATCATGGACGGCAGCGTCCACCAAGTCACCTCCCGCGGCTTCGACGAGCTGCTGAACCTTCTGCGCGCCGACAGCGACGGCGTTCATTTTCTGTATCCACCCGTGGACCCCACGCAAGAGCGGTAGGACCCGAACCAGGCGATTCGCCGCTTCCGGGCATCCCGTGCGTGACTGCCTTTGTAGTCCGCACTTCGGCCAGCTCCCGTCCGCCAAGCTGGGCTGGGCCGAATGGCGCGCCAGTCTGCCGGCTCTAGGCGACCTCCTCCGGGGTTTGATCAACTTTTTCGCAAGGCCGGGCATTGGGTCATGGTGCGTTAGCGTGCAGTTAAAACTTGGGGCCTGCCAGTTGTGAGCCGGAGGTTTATCGCTGGCAAATCGTGCCTGTGTCGCGAGCCAGAAAGCGGTGATGAATGACGAAACTTTCACCTCGCCGGCAAAGCAGTGATTACTTTCCCAAGTCCAGTTTTGGTCGAGGCAAAGGGAAGAAGCCTGCCGCTCTGGTACGGAGGACTGAAGTTGGAACGGAGCGCACACGAACCGCCCCGCCTCTGCGAAACTGAGAAGCGGGGCGGCTGTTAGATGCCAGCACGCTCTGTGTGACATAGCTCAGCCTCTCCTCTTTTGGAATCGTGAAATGCATACAGCCAAAATAGCAGCAGCGCAGCCAGCGACAAGACGCCGCTGCCAGCGCGATCCGAACTCGCCACGCTCGGCGATGAGGATGCCGAAAATGGTGATTCCAACTGCTAGCCAAATCCATCGGTACCTTCTGGACTGAGGTATTCGCTCTGCGGCTGTCCGGGTCGCTTGAGGGGCCGTTGGCGGCTTCGGGACATAACGCGCAACAGCGGCCAGTTCTTGGGCAAAGCTCTTTTGGGAAGGCTTGTCCGATGGCCAGCCAGTGATGTTTGCGTGATTCAGATTTTCAGGAACCGGCTTAGGCTCAACGTCCAACTTCTGTCGCCTGATTTCTGCCGCAGTGATATCCGCCCTGCCATAGAGCGTCGCCGGTCGCGCATCTGCAACCGCTTGCCCAATTCGCCAGAGGTCTTTGACAGAGAGTCCCGTATGCCTTGTGACGGACAGATCAGGATATGGATGCGGGATGAATGCATCCGGCTTGACCGTCTGGATCTGGCCGCTGCTGCGAATCCACCTGCTGAATAAAATGAACCGCGCCAGCCACTCATCGGCAGCAACTGAAAGCGTTGGCGTGCGATGGCTCATGCAGTCATGACTCGGGTGACTAAGTCCAGGATGACTTTGGGCACCTCGCCGAAGAAAAGCTCGGTTCCGTAGACTTTCGTCGCACCGAGCAATGCTGCGTAGTGCAGATCGCCTTCCGGGCTGACGCTCACGGAGAGTGTCCGGCGCGGTGAACGATGCCATTCCATAGTGAGGTGTCCATCCGGCTCCGCTCCTGCCGTCGGAGCAGGTACTCCGAGTGGCATGGCTTCCAAAAACCGGTAACCAAGCAGGTAAGTTCCCTCTGTCACCGGTGCGGCACCGTGACCGTCCCAGTTCGGAGCCTGGCACTCCTCAGCGACAGCGTATAGCTCGTTGAGCACGGCTTGTGCTCCTAAACCGAATGAAACGGAGTTCTGCATGTGGCGACGTCCCTTTTTTATTTGGTCAGCGATATGAACTGCGGCGTCAGTGGTGGCTCGAGTGCTCGCGACACCATAGTAAGTGAGATCTGGGGTGGTTGTTTCGATTATCATCTGAATGTTTCCAATGCTTTCTGAGTGATGCTGCCAAAGAAAACTTTGTTTTTCAACCATCGCATTTCTGCCAACCGCGCCTCTAGCACTCCCTCGCGCAGTTCGACCGGCTGGGTGGTGAACACATCGATGTCGAGGATCAGTCCGAGCCCTTGAGCGCGCGGGTCTTGAGGCGGCTGTATCGTGCGAACGACGGTGATGGCGTAAGCATAATCGGGAACGGCCAGAATATCCTGATGGAAAAAACCGTGGAACGGTAAATCGAGACCGCGCGGTGGTTCTGCGTGCGGTTGAATGTAATCTTCAAACCTAACTTCCTGCATCGGCAGTACGATGCGATTAATGTATCGGAGGCCAACGCGTTGAGCTTCTGTCGGGCGGGCCAATTCTGTGTGCATGCGCCACAGGCGCATGGCTTCCGTCCGTAGTTGTTCCCAATTTTGGTAAGGAGGCAGCCGGCTGAAAACGAAACCATCACGGTTGAACTGCGCGAGGTGCCGTTCGTCAGCCGAATGAAATCGCACCCCTTTCCAGCCAAGCTCATGCCGACTGGCTTCCGGTGGCTTCCCCAGTGCGAATTTGAACTCCTCCTCGAATTCGCTTTGAGACTCTACCCGCGGGTAGTCTGGAAGTTTTGACTTCAAATGCCCTGAAATTCCCGGTTCTACCCAAGCCACCTCCGGCCGTGCGCGAACTTCGATCACGGCCTCGACGATTGGGGCATGTGGCAGATGTTGAAACTGCTCTGACACGTCGATTTTCATTTCTTCAAGTCCAGGGCAGTGGGATTTACCCGACACGTGTGCAATTGGCGAGCACAAACGTTGTCGGTCGGCCGGCCTTACTGTCAGCGGAAAGAACGCCAAGATCTGTTCGAAATTTGCTCGTACTCGGACCGGCGTTCTTTCAATCATCCCTGGGTCTGCCAGTTTGTTGACCTGTCGCTGATCGGTTCCGAGTGTCTTGCGCGCCGAGGCTTACCAGTCGTCGAGTCGGGTCCGGGCATTTTGCCAACGCTGAGCCACCAATGATGGGTTCGCCGCGTCGGCCAGGCCAACGGTGCGCGGATTAGCCTTCGCCCAATTTGAACTTCGGGCACTGGCTCATGAACCGCACCGGGTTTTGGTAAATCAACTGGTCGATCGCCTCGGCGTTGTGGCCGCGCCGGCGCATCTCCAGCGCCGTCCGCGGCACGGCCAGCGGAATACTCACGCCCCAATCGCAGGCGCTGTTCATCCAGAGCCGCTCGGCGCCGTACTTCTCCACGATGTCGATGGCGCGGGCGCCGGTGCATTTCGTTTCGGGATAGAGGGTCATCCCCGCCCAGAAGCCGGCCTCCAGCACCATCCCCACCGTATGTTCTTCGACGTGGTCGATGATGCACCGCTCGGGCCGGATGCGCCGGTCCCCTTTGAGCACGTCGAGGATCAGGCGCGTGCCTTTCAGTTTATCCTCCAGATGCGGCGTATGGACCAAGATGAGCTGGTGGTGTCGCGCGGCCAGATCGACGTGCATCTCCAGCACCTTCATTTCGTTGCGGGAATTCTTGTTCAACCCAATCTCGCCGATGCCCAGCACAGTGGGTCGGTCCAGAAACTTCGGAATGATCCCGATCACTTCGGCGGCGAGCGCCACGTCTTCGGACTCCTTCGGGTTGATGCAAAGCCAGGTGAAGTGCGGCAGTCCGAATTTCGCCGCCCGTTTCGGTTCGTGCTCGGTGAGCTGGGCGAAATAATCAAAGAAACCATCGACCGAACCGCGGTCGAAGCCGGCCCAGAACGCCGGCTCGCAGACCGCCGCGCAACCGGCCGTCACCATGTCCAGGTAATCGTCGGTGACGCGGCTGACCATGTGGCCATGAGGTTCAATGTAACGCATAGCGGATGGCTCGATACTCAGACGGCCGCGGCCGAAGGATAGCATGGTGACGGGTGCGCAATTTTCACGACCCTGCATTGTGTCCTCCCTCTCCCCGGGGGAGAGGGCAGGGGCGAGGGTTCGCCTAGTTCCTCGGTCCAGCGTAAACGAAAAGGGGCCAAACCATAGCTAGTGCTCATCGGCTTCATCCTCAGGTTCCCGGCCAGGCCCCGCACGCCGCCTTGGTGGTCGCCGCCGGAATGGGTTCCTGGCTGGGATCGCTGAATGCCAGCAAGACGCGCCTGGCGTGCTCGGGTTCGGCTTTGCTCAATTCCGCCAGCGCGGCGCGAAAGGCCTTCATCCGAAAGTCCTCCTCGCCGGCGGACCGCTCTACCCGATCGATGAAAGCGCCCAGATCGATCAGTTTCGCCCGGGCGTCCAAGAAATATAAATCAAGCACTTGCTGGCGCGTCATAAGCTCTTGCCGTTTGTCGCCACTCTACGGCATTTGGGCCGCGCTTCAACCTCCGTTTCCAGAGGAAGCCGGGCGGTGGCGCAAAAGTCAGAGGCCAGGTCCGATCTCCGAGCCATTCGGCGGCACGCCGAATGCAAGCGACCGGGAGCCCGAGAGCTATCGGGCCGATCCCCAAAACGAAAGAGGAGTTCCTCGCGTGAAGGAACCCGGCCCTTAATCGCGCAAGCAAGCAAAATGCTCTGGCGGACATCTCACCGGTTCACCAGCATCTGAAATTCAGGCGTGGACATCGGTTCATAATTTGCTGGCCAGCGACCTTTAATTTCAATCAGCACGCGCTGCCTCGCCGGAGCCGGGGAGGGGTTCACTTTCACCACTGCCGCGCTAATGTCGTCCGGCGCCTCACAGATTGCTTGGAACAAATCCTTCACCAGGTAACGCGGTGCCCAGCCGATCATGTTGTACGCGTCCGGCGTCTGCAGTTGCAGTGCCAGAACGGTCGCTGGATTATTCAGCTCAAGGGCAACCCGTAATTCCTGTCCTGCTTCCAACGCCAACAACTTTTTTTGCGCCGCTTCGTTGACATGACGCCAGCCGTGCAAAAAACAGCGGCAACGGAAACCGCCTCCTTTGTGGCGGTCGATTTTCGGGAATACTTCCAAATTGTCGGTCTGCCGCTCTCCGCCCGTCAGCGCGAGGATTTCTAACGGGTCGGCATGCTCCGGACTGAGGTCGAGTTGCGTCAGGTATTCTTTGAAGTCCTTGCGTTCCTCGCCCAAAATTCGGTTGCGAAACAAAGGAAACAGCTCGGTTGACTCATAGACCTTATGAAAATCCGGGAACGAGTCGAGCGGTTCTAACCCCGCCTTCTTGTGCGCCATCTGCGCTCCGCGTGTGTAGCCGAACTGAAAAAGTGACTTCGATACGTCCGCATCCAGCCGTCCAATTGGATACCACGCGCGCGTGGCGGCAGTGTCTTGCCAGGCGAGAAATAGTGTTTTCATATTTGGACTGCTTTTAGTCTTTCGACGGTCACCGACAACAACTTAAGGCAAAATTGCTTTGCCACAGCGCCCATCCATTCAACCGGAACTTTCGCCACGATGCCATCGAAATCCTCCGGCTTCAATTCGCGCACTCGTGCCAGCCACGGCCGAAAGTAGTTCGGATACGTGGCGGCAGCCTTGATGGCCAGCGCCAAGGGGTTCTCTCCCTTCGGGTCCGTCTCCCGCCAATAGATACCGCCGTGTCCCTTGAGCGCGTAATTCTCTACCGAACCTTGCGTCAGCATCAGCGTCCGGCGTTCGTCCCGCAACTCCCGCCCCAACGATGAGGCGTGGTCGAAGGACGGCGCTACTTCATGCACCGTCTTGCCGCGCACCGAAGGGCCACGCAGCAAGGCCCAGTTGTCGTGGTGCCGGTCGGTGTTGCAGATAATGGCGTCGATGATGATGAAGCCCGCCAGCGTCCGCAACTGCGCGCTGCGCTGCCGGGGAGCGAAGGTGTTCTCCACTGCCGCGATGATGTTCTTGATGGAATGGTTGCACTGATGCCAGCGCTTCAGCTTCTCGTAGCCAAAGACACGGCCCGCCAGCACTTCGCTGCCGTGGATGAGGTCAAAGCCCTTTTTCGTTCTCACGAACGAGCGCGAGGCACAGCCGCGTTTGCCCATGAATTCGGCCAGCTCTACTTTCGCGGCGGGTACTCCGAGCACCACCGCCACCTCCGACGCAATTTTCTCCGACCAATCCTCGCCCGTGTGCTCTCGCGTGAATTTGAAAAGCCACGGCTGCGCGTCTCCTTCGATCCGAAACCAAAACTTGGGTTTGCTGCCAAGTTGCTCGATGACTTGGGGACTGTCCGTGCGGAGTTGCAGGATGGAGAAGGGTCCCGGCATCTCAAAGCTTTCCTTTGATGGCGCTGTGGAGGAGGGATTGGGATAGTTCGTTCAAGCGGCGGCGGTCTAGGCTTGGAGCCGCTTCAGCGTGTCCACCCCCGCCAGCGACGCGTCCACAGCCGGGAAGTTGGGCGGCCGTGGTGGGCAGGCTATTTTGACCACTTCCGCAGCTTCTTCTTGTTCTCGTCGAGTATCTGCGTCTCGATGAATTCGTCTAGTCGTGCAGGGTCCGGTTCACTGCGGGAGGCCTCGACCCGAAATTCCCACGCGTCGTAATTCTCAGCATCGGAGGTCAGAATGAATCCGATCCCATGGCGGCTCGCCTCCGCCGCAGTTTCGTCGATCACCTTCGATAAGCTATCGCGTTTGTCTTCAGGAATCACAGCTAACACGTGCGCACGAGTGGCGGCTCGCAAGTGCGCGAGAGCTTCGTAAACTGCCGTGACATTCAGACTCGTCTCATCCTTAACCTCGAAGGTTGTCACGTCGACGAATTTGCCAGGAACGTATTGGTAGGTGGATACATACACAACCACGACGTCCGGTCTAGTCCAGGTTCCTCCCGTGTCCCTGCGCCCCTGTTTAGCCGTAATCTGCACAAACCACTCCTCGAGGGCGAGATCCCGAGACCCCTTCTCAGCGAGCACTTTCTTGATTGGCTCATACAGATCGTGTTCGCACTTTTCTTCTTGTTGCTCCCTCTGACCTACCTCCTGTACGGGGACCCCAGCTTCCAACACCAGCCGTACACTTCCGCCTCTACCGCGGCCCAGTGCAAGTTTCTTTTTCTCAATCAAACCGTCGCGCACGGTCCAGTATTCTTCGTCCTCCCAGCCGAGTTCCTTCTTTAACGCGACGTTTCCGACAGCAGTTCCGTTTGCAGGCACCCTTGCCAAAAGTTCCTTTTCCTTGTCGCCGAGTTGCGTGTTCATATGTCGGCTCGTTTATACCGCATCCAGCAGCGCTTGCAACTGGTTCCGCGAACGGCACTCGAAGATTTGGTCACTCGGACCGCCCGTAGCGAAGCTAGGCTCGGCGAGGCCGGGGATACGGGATTTGCGTCGCAACTCGGTCTTGGTTTTCCAGCGCGAGGACCAAACCTTCCAGTCGATGTCAAACGCGACGACTGTCTGGCAGGTGTCCATCGCCACCAGCAGAAAAGACCGCGCACAACCATCAGTCAATTCGCAGGGGTGATGATTGCGGATGACATGAGAAAAAGCGAGAACAGCTGCCCCGGCGAATTACCGCTTTCCGGCTTGAAAGGTCCTGCGGGCGTGGACGACGGGTGCCTGCTCGGCGGCGAAACGCTTTTCAAAAAATTCCATGGACTGGCTCTCGATGTACGGAAGGCTCAGCACGGCGGAGTAGTGGCCGGCCGGAAGCATGATCGTTTCCGGGTTGCCCATCTTCTCCTTCAGCTCGATCCCCTTTTTGATCGGGACGACGGTGTCGTAGCGGGCGAGCACGAGCAGGACTTTCCGAGGATCCACGTAGCGCGCGTAAGCAATCGGGTCGCAACTGAGCATCGTCCGCAACCGGGCTTCCGCTTCGGGGAGCGTGAGATGTTTTTCGCGCAACTCCTGCTCGCGTCGTTTGGCCAGGCCTTCTTCGGTCGTGTGGGTCAGGATGTACGGCAGATCGCCGCCCACCAACCCGAGCGCCGCGGCCTGAATCCGGCTTTCCAACGGCAACAACAAGGCCCCTTTGATCGCGCCCATGCTCACTCCGAAGATGCCCAGTCGGGAGCAGTCGAGGTCCTCCTGCGTTTCCATCCAATCGATCACTTGTTTGTGGTCCTTTACCATTTGCACGAACAGGCGGTTGAGGTCTTCGACGCGCGCGGAGCTTCCGCGCCGGTCGCGGCGCACGATGACCGCCGCGTAACCGTGCGAAGCGAAGTATCGGGCAAAATGTCGTTCGATGCTGTAGCCCCCGCCCAGCATCGGCAGCACCATGAGCACCGGGGTCTTTTCCTTGCCGGCGATGTCGTAGTAGTCCAGTTCGATCCACCGGTTGGTGCCGGCATTATCGCTGGCCGCAAGCAATTCCACTCGCCGGATGGTGAACCGGGAGTTCTCTTCCAGCACCTTGACCTTGCAGGGACAGTCGCGCTGTTTAGGGCAGTCATATTCGGCCTCAATCGAGGCGGGCAACGCCGCGCAATGGGTTGAGCCTGAACGCAGTAAAGCGTGCGTGCAGCCTGAGCCTAGCAGGGCCATCAGGCACACCGGGAGCAGCCACTTTGCGGCCACTCTGTTCATTGGCCTTTCATCCACCCCTTATTATCGTTCCGAAACGGCACAAACGCCAGTACGGTCTGCGTTTTCCGGGAGTCCCGGGTCGCGCCTCCCGTAGAAATACGGGGGCCTGCCACAAAAATTTTGAGTGCTTTTAGGCCGGCGAGCGTATAATAAGGGTGACGATTATGAAAAAACTCACTTTATTCGCCTGCGTGGCGGCGGTTTCCGGGCTGCTGTTTGCGGTTACCGGCCTTGCCGCCGAGAACGCCAAACTCAAGCCTTATACGCTCAAAACTTGCGTGGTTTCCGACGAAAAGCTCGGCGAGATGGGAGACCCTTACGTGTTCAGCCATGGGGACCGCGAGATCAAACTTTGCTGCAAATCCTGCCTCAAGGATTTCAAGAAAGATTCGGCCAAATACGTCCGAAAAATTGAGGCGGCCGAGAAGAAGCAGGCCAAGTAGCCTGCCGCGGCCCTGAAGTTGCTCGCTAAATGCCGTGAAGACCTGGTTCGCCATTCTAAGCTGCCTCTTGTTAGGCGGGACGCAAACTATCCTCACCGCCCAGCGGCTTTCCGCGCCAACTTCCGCGTTCTCCGCTTGCGCCTGCTCCGGTTGCCATGCGATCAAATGTTGCGCCTGCCGGACCGGCCCAAGTTCGCAGCCCCAGCCCGCGGCCCCATCGCGGTCAGTTACTCAGCCGGACGGCCAAGGCGTTTCCCCGTCCGCTGCTTTTTTTGCCAAGCTCCCAAAGCCGATCCTCACTCGACCTTCCGTTTTCGACGCTCCTCCTTCTTCGGTTAGTCCAGCCCCGCTTTATCAACGGGACTGCGCCTACCTGATCTGACGATTCTCCTAGCGCGCCCGTAGTGTGCCCTGAACGGGTGAACTACGGTCATTTCCCGACACCCGACCGTCCGCGCAGGATGCAGCGTGCCGGCTGGGTGTGGTCTCCGATTCATTGTCCCATTGGTGTTGAAACGCATTCTCGGATGAGAACGAAAACAATTTTAGCCGTTATTCTTTCAAGCTGCCTCGCCGGCCTCGGCGGCGCCCAGCCAGCGGCCCCGCTGGCCACGACGAACCTCCTCGCGCTCGACTCGGTGATCCAGGCGGTCCTGGCCGACAATGCCACGATCAAAGCCGCGCGCGCCAAGTGGGAGGCCATGCAGCAGCGCCTGCCGCAAGCCCGCGCCTGAGGACCTGCGCGTGGGGCTGGATGCCACCGCCGGGCGTTTCGTCACCGTGCCGCCCAACTCGTTCGCGGACTACCGCTACACGGCCGAACAAACTCTGCCGCTCTCCGGCAAAAACCGCTGGCGCGCCGCGGCCGCCAGCGCCGAGGCGGTGGTGGCCTTTGAAGACCTGCGCCGCCGCCAACTGGACCTGGTCGCCCGCGCCCGCGCCGCCTATTTCCGGCTGGCCAACGCCTACACGCAACTGGATTTGAACGGCAAAAATGAAGCCTTGTTAAAACAGTTCGCCGAGATCAGCCGCTGGATTTGAACGGCAAAAATGAAGCCTTGTTAAAACAGTTCGCCGAGATCAGCCGGGCCAAATACGAAGTTGGCAAACAATCGCAGGCCGGCGTCCTGCTCGCCGAAACCGACCTGGCCGAGCTGGCTGAGGCCCGCTTCGACCTCCAACGCCAGATCGACGCGGCCGAGTCGCAGCTCAACGTTCTCATGAATCGCCCGGCGCAACCGCCGCTCGGCCGGCCGGCCTCGTTGAGCTTTCTCCCAATTGATCTGGACCCGGACCGCCTGCAGAAGCTGGCGCTCACCCAGCGCCCCGAATTGGTCATGGGGCAAAAACAGATCGACGCCGCCCAAGCCCGATGGGAAGCCGCCCGGCGCGAATGGATCCCGGAACCGAGCTTCCGCATCGAGGCCAGCCAATACAACGAGGCTGCCCAGACCATCAGCGAACTGACCGCGGGCTTTTCGATCAACGTCCCTTGGTTCAACCGCAGAAAATACAAAGCCGGCATCGCTGAAACGCGGAGCCTGGCCGAAAGCGCCCGGCGTGATCTCGAAGGTCTGCAAGCCGAAACCCTCGGCCTGGTCCGGGACCAGTTGAAAAAAATCCAAACCTTTCACCACCACTCACTGCTCTTCCGCGACCGGCTCGTACCGCTGGCTCAGCAATCGGTCAAGGCCACTCAGGCCGCCTACGAAACCGACCAGGCCGGCTTCCTCGAACTCATCATCGCGCGGCGCAACATGCAACAGGTCGAGTCGGAATATGGGAACCATCTAGCCGACTACCAGGTCGCCGTTGCCGAACTCGAAGCCTTGATCGGCGTGGACCCGACCCGCCAATCCGCAGCGCCCGCCAAATCGAAACAAGAATCGTCACCATGAAAAACTCATCCTCTCCCATCCGCCTCGCGCAGCCTCCTCTCGGCCGCCGCCACCGATGGACGGCCGCTGGCCTCGCTCTCGTTCTGCTCGGCGCGCTGGTCGCAAGCGTATCCTGCCGCAAGCAAGGAACCGACCTTAAACCCGCCGACGTGGATTACTACACCTGCACGATGCACCCTTCCGTGCGGCAGCAGAGTCCGAAAGACAAGTGCCCCATCTGCGGGATGGACCTCGTCCCGGTCAAAAAGAAGCCAGCCCCCGGCGCACCGGCCATGGACGCGGGCGGCCACGCGGCGCACGGCCAGCCGGCCGCGGCCAAAACCGAAGCCACGAGCGAGGAGCCGCCCGGCGAGTTCATGGTGCCGGTGGCTCGCCAGCAACAAATCGGCGTCACCTACGCCACCATCACCAGGAAAGCCCTGCAACGCGCCATCCGCACCGTGGGCGTCGTGGCCTATGATAAGCAGCGCCACTGGGATTACGTCAGCCGCGTCGAGGGTTACATCCAAAAGCTTGAAATCGCTTCGCGCGGCGAGGTGGTGGAAAAAGACCAGCCGCTGCTCTCGCTCTACAGCCCAGAGTTGCTGACCACCCAGCGCGAGCTGATTGATCTGCTCCGCCTGCGCGACGAAGCCAAGCAGTCTGAAACGCAAGCCGGCCTGGAGAGCGCCGAGCGCCTTATCGTATCCGCCAAACGGCGGCTGCTCCTCTGGAATCTTACCGCCAGGCAAATTGCCGAACTGGAGCAATCGCGGATGCCCCAGGAAACCCTGACGCTTTATTCGCCGTTCAAGGGAGTCGTGCAATCCCTGCCGGTGGACCAGGGGCGGCGGGTCATGGCGGGCGACCACCTGGTGGATCTGGCCGATCTGTCGGTGGTGTGGGTTTGGGCGGAGTTTTATCAGGAGGAACTGCCGCTGCTCAAAGCGGGCTTGCCGGTCACGGTGACCTCTGCCTCCTACCCGCACGAACAATTCACGGGCGTCGTGGACTTGATCGATCCCTTCATCAATGACGCCAAACGCACTGGCCGGGTCCGCCTCACGCTGCCCAATCCGGACCTCAAATTGCGGCCGGACATGTATGTCGATATCGAACTGACGCTGGACATGGGCGAATCGCTCACCGTCCCGGTCAACGCCGTCATGCCCACCGGCAAGCACAACGTCGTTTTCGTCGATAAGGGCGAAGGCAAATTGGAGCCGCGGCTGGTCGAACTGGGCCGGAAATATATCGACGATTACTCGGTCATTTCCGGGTTGAAGGAAACCGAACGGGTCGTCGCCAGCGCCAACTTCCTCATCGACGCCGAGGCCAAGGTACAGGGGGCCCTCAAGTCATGGTGAGAGGAGTCGAGCCTAGGGGAGAATGACGATGCCGGAGAATTCACGCCAAATAGAGGCGAGCGCCGGACAGGGTGATTCGCCGATACGCCGACACGCCGACACCCCGACTCGCCCTCTGCTCCTCGAGCGCATCATCGAAGCCAGCGCGCGGAACCCGTTCCTCGTTCTCATCCTGACGATCTTCGGCATCGCTGGCGGTCTTTGGGCGCTGCTGCAGACGCCGCTCGACGCCATCCCCGACCTGAGCGACGTGCAGGTCAT
>WNGG01005085.1_pt1 | contig 14682 bp, 14 predicted proteins | sample 5400661 | NCBI WGS metagenome assembly WNGG01 (sample SAMN13153372, study PRJNA577476) | soil metagenome | isolation source: 100 cm soil or saprolite under Garry oak tree replicate 1 | place: USA:California | collected 2016-06-15
AGCGCCACGCCGAGCATGACCGCGCCGGCCGGAAAGCCGCCGCCGGGCGAGAATCCCCATGCGACCACGTAGAGGCCCGCGACGGCAAGGACGGGCAGCGCCACCCGGATTGCGGTCCTAACGACCACGGTCATCGACTCAGCGGTCTCCGGCCCGGGCGCCCCTACCGGTGTGGCATCGGGCGTGTCCGGTCGGCGGAACCCATCCTCCTGCCCCTCCTCCTGCTCCATGCGCTCGGCCGCGCGGGCTTCGCGTTCTTCTTGGTCGGCTTGCCGGCCGGGATCGGTCTCGGCTTGCTCGCGGGCGCCCGCGCGTTCCTCACCGAAGTAGCCACGCCGAGACTCGCGTGAGCGGGTCAGCACGATCACGCTGACTACCGCCGCAAGCAGCAGGAACGTCTCCCCAAAGGTGTCGAAACCGCGTGTGCCGTACACGACCTCGTTCACCGGTTCGCTGAGTTTCCAACGCGGCAGCGCCACGGTCAGCGCGTACCGTGCGATCGCGGGCAGCGGCGCGTGTTCGCGTGGAATGGTGGCGACCGCCACGCCTAGCGCGGCGAGCAGGCCTGCTGCGAGAAGTGCCCCGGCGAGAGTCCGGCGCGTCGGTTCATGCTCGGCTGCCTCCAGGTGAGGACGGCGACCGTTACCGCTGCCCACCGGCCGACTCTCCGTAGCCGGCCACCGCGTCCTACCAGCGATACCAGCGGCTTCCTGACCCTGAACGGAGCAGGAACCCGACCAGCCATACGGCCAGCACGATCAGGGCGACCCACCACAGGGCATGAATGGCGAAGCCCAGCCCACCGAGAACCAAGGCCAAGATGAAGATCAGCGCTATGAGCAACATAGGGATTAGCCTCCTAGCGGACCGGTACCTCCGGTCCCCTCGTAGGCCTGCCCTGGCATCGCTTTGGCGCCCGGCTATCACGCCGGTCCATGTGCGGGCAGGCACGCTGGCACTGCTTACCCGTGCTGCGAGCGCCAAACGTGGTTTGCCAACAGTCAGACCGGAGACAACCTAACCTGCTCGTCCGCCGAGACGGCGACCGACACAGCTAGGGTCTCTGCCGCGATCCATTCGCGGTGCTCAAGCAGGTCTGTGTCCGACAGGGGCAGCCACAGGCTGATGCGATCTGTGATCGCAAGCCCGGCATCCTTGCGCATCTTGTTCACCTGATGGATCACCTCGTAAACGCGACCCTCTCTCAGCAGGCGGTCGTCGAGGGTGATATCGATGGCAACGGTCACGCCATCCTCTGCAGCCACCGCCCACCCGTCCTTCGCGAGACGTTCAACCAGAACTTCCTCGGGTTCCAGCACGTGTCCGGCCACTTCGAACCGGCCCGCGTCAAGCTCGCGGAACTCCCCGGAGCCAAGCGCATTCCGCACAGCAGGAACGTCGCGGCCCAGGCGGCGGCCCACAACGGGAAGGTTGGGCCGGACACGCAGCTGTGTGGCATCGATACGTCCGGTCACGGCTTCTCGCACTCGGAGTTCGTCGGCGATCTCGTCGAGATAGCGGTCCAGGCCATCGACGCCTTCGATCACAAGCCGGCGCAGTGGCTGGCGGAGCCGAAGCCCCGCGGCGACTCGTGCGCGGCGTCCCAGGTCCACGACCTTGCGGACCGCGCAGACGTCGGCGAGCAAGGCTTCGTCGATGGTCGCGAGCGAGGGCCAGTCCGCGAGAAAGATCGAAGCTGGCGCCGTTGGGCTCACGCTGACGACCAGCGCCTGCCAGAGATGCTCGGCCAGGAACGGCGTCACAGGGGCGATTACGCGCAGGGCTTGGACAAGCGAGGTCCACAAGATCCGAAGTGCTGTTTCCTCGCCATTCCAGAATCGACGCCGCGAGCGGCGTATGTACCAGTTCGAGAGATCATCGACGTATGCCTCGAACGCGCGCACAACATTGTATGCGAGATAATTCTCGTATGCGTGGGTGGCGTCAGCGACGAGCTTTGCTGTTCTCGATATTACCCAATGATCCAGCGCTTGCAGCACGTCTGGTTGGGCCTGCAGCGTGCCTGGTTGGGTAGTGAGGTCTCCCAGTTTCGGCGTGAAGTCCGCGCCGTTAGCATATTGCACCACGAATGTGGCACTATTCCAGAGTGTCAGCAACTTTCGCTGGATGTCCCTGCCCGGGCCAAATCCGAACAGCAAGTTCTGGTTCGGTGGCTGCATGCAGTATTGCCACCGCATGACGTCCGCGCCCATACGGCGGAAAGCTTCGTCAGCACTGATCGTGTTTCCCCAGGACCCATGCATCTCGCGGCCGTGCTCGTCCAGCATTTTTTCGTAACAGAGCACGGTCCGGTAGGGTGCGACTCCGGTCAGTGTTACCGACATGAATAGCTGCGAGTAGAACCATAGCCGGGTCTGCTCGCGCATCTCGGAGACGAAGTCGGCAGGAAACCATTCCACCCAGGCACTGTGGTCCGGCAGGTCAGCCGTCGTTAGCCCTTTTGCCGCGCCTGTCCCGAACCCGCCTTGAATCCGTTGCGGGCTCTGCCAGCCGAGGGTCGAGAACGGAACAATGCCGGCGTCTAGCCAGACATCGCCCACCTCTCTGATCCGATCGACCTCATCACCGCATGATTGACACGCTATCTTGACGGCGTCAATCCATGGCCGCCGAAGTTCGGTAAGGCCATCGAGCGGAGCCACCGCAAGCTCGGCGAGTTCGCGGCGGGAGCCAACGACGGTCAAATGCCCGCAGCTGCACGGATAGAAAGGTAGCGGGAGCCCATAGTAACGTCGCCGCGAGATATTCCAGTCGCCCATGTTCACCAGCCAGTCGTCCATGCGACTGCCCATATAGGCCGGAATCCACTCGACCGAGCGATTCGCTTCCCGCATCCGGCCGCGGATCTCGTCCACGGAGATAAACCAATCATCAGACACTCGGAAGATCAGTGCTGTGTGGCACCGCCAGCACTGTGGATAGCGGTGCGTTACCGTCGCAGCGTCGACAAGAAGCGCGCGCTCACGTAGATAGTCGATAATGCGATCGGTAACCGCTGAGACCGATAGGCTGCTCAGCCACCCAAACCCGCTGTAGAACCGGCCCGCTTCGTCGACTGGCGCCAGCACTTCAAGACCGTGCGCCTTACCCAGATCGAAGTCGTCCACGCCGCAGCCTGGAGCGATGTGGACAATTCCGGTGCCCTCATCGAGCGACACGTTGTCCCACGGAATAACCCTCGGATTGACCTCGGTGGCCGGACCAATTGAGTCGAATGGCGCGCGGTACCGCCAGCCGACCATATCAGAACCCCTGACTACCTCGCGGAAAGTGCGGCCACCGCCACGTTGGACCGCGAGCCAGTCACCGTTCTCCGACCGTCCATACTCCGCGTCCGGGTGCACCGCAGCGGCGACATTGGCGGGCAGCGTCCAGGGCGTCGTGGTCCAGATAATCAATGCCTCACCCTCGCGGTCGCGAAGGGGCAGGCGCACAAGCAGCGATGGGTCGTCACGATCTACATAACTTCCGACCAGCTCGTGCGTGGAGATCGAGGTGCCGCAGCGCGGACACCACTCGGTCACCCGGTGGCCGCGGTACAGCCACCCGCGCTCGTGGGTTATGCGCAAGAATCGCCAAATATACTCGATGTTCGTGTCGGAGAACGTGTAGTAGTCACGCCCCCAATCCATCCACTGGCCAATCCGAACCGAACCTTTGATCAACTCCGCTGATGACCACGTGACAACATCGCGGCACTTCCGGGCGAACGCCTCAAGGCCATACTCCTCGATATCTCTTTTCGAGTTGAGGCCAAGGGCGCGCTCAACTCCCACCTCGATCCAAAGGCCCTGGCAATCGAACCCATTTTGGTAACGTTGATGAAATCCACGCATTGCCTTGTAACGCTGGAAAACATCCTTGAGCGTACGGCCCCATGCTGTGTGGACGCCAAGTGTCTTGTTCGCCGTCACAGGGCCGTCGATAAAACTGAAGCGGGGACCGCCCATGTTCTTCGCCCGCACTTGGTCAAACGTGCGGTTGCGATCCCAGAACTCAAGAATTGCTCGCTCGAGCGAGTCGTAATCCGGCTTTTCAAGCAGAGCAGGAAACATGACCGGTAGTATATAACGGATGACGATGTCATTCGGGCACCTGCCGTGACCAGGGCGGCATGGGGCCGCGTGCCGACGTATGCATGACCCTGCCCAATGTTTGGTCACCACCGCGGGCGAGCACTTCGAGGAATCGATTCAGATACCCACGAAACGGCCTCCACCGGACACTACGCCCAGGTTACGATGAACGGCGACGCCGAGGAGCGCCGTTGGGCCGCGAAGGGGGGCTTCATGGCAGGCAAGCAGCTGGCAGCAATCGAGCACATCGTGGTCCTGATGCTCGAGAATCGCTCGTTCGACCACATGCTGGGCTTCCTGTACGAGGACGCGGGCAATACCTCTCCCACGGGGGATTCCTTCGAAGGACTGCGTGGCGACGAGGCGAACACCGACGCTAACGGTGCTGAGGTCACCGTCTTCAAGATTGACCCCACCAAGCCCAGTGCCTACTTCATGCCGGGTTGCAACCCCGGCGAAGGCTACTCCGCAACCAACTTGCAGCTGTTCAGCGCCGACCCGGCGCCGGCGCCGCCGGTTTCCACCAACGGCGGATTCGTCACGAACTTCGCCGCGACCCTGAAACTGGCCAGCCAACGGCATCGCCCCATCAAGCCCGGCACGGTGCCCGCCGACATCATGGGGATCTTCACCCCGGCGATGCTTCCCGTGCTGTCGGGCCTCGCTCGCGGCTATGCGGTATGCGACAAGTGGTACTGCTCCGTCCCGACCGAGACCATTCCGAATCGGGCGTTCGCCGCAGCGGCGACAAGCCAAGGCCACATGAATGACTCGACCAAGTCGTTCACCGTACCCACCATCTTCGGCCTGCTGAGCGCGAAGGGCGTCAGCTGGAAGATCTACGGATATGACAAAGACCCGCTAACCCGGCTGGACTTTCCAGACACGACGAGCGCGCCCGACACCAACTTCGGGTTGTTCGCCGACTTCCGTGCCGACGCCGCCGCCGGGCACCTACCTGGGTATGCGTTCCTGGAGCCGAGCTGGGGTGCGGCAGGCAACAGCCAGCACCCCAACTACGACGTCGCCAAAGGGGAACAGCTCATCCACGATGTCTACCGCGCACTTAGAGATGGGCCGGGATGGAACCATACGCTGCTCATCGTCACCTACGACGAGCACGGCGGATGCTACGACCACGTCCCCCCGCCGACGGGGGCAATTGCACCGGGCCAGGCTATCGGTGAGTACGGATTCGACTTCACCCGCTTTGGTGTCCGGGTCCCGACCGTGCTGGTCTCGCCGCTGATCGTGCCCGGCACCGTCTTCGACGTGCCAGCCGGTTTCACGCCCCTCGATCACACCTCTATTCTCAAGACGGTCGAGGAGCGCTGGGGGCTACCGAGTCTCACGGCACGGGACGCCGCCGCCCCCGACGTGGGTGATGCCCTGACCCTGGACGCGCCACGCGGTGACGATCCCCTTGATGGCGTCGTCGTACCGACCTCGAGCGGACCGAACCCAGCCATCGGGGTACCGTCCCACATCGAACAGATCCAGGCCGAGCTGGTATCCCAGCTCCCGCTTCCTCCCGAGCACCGCATCGCGACGCCACCCCTTGGGGCCCTGAAGACTCCGGCAGAATACGACAGCTATATCAAGGCCCGGATGGCGCAATGGAAGGCGAGCCGACGGTGAGGAATGCGCGACGGGACCCATGCCACGGTTGGTTCGCCGGATGCCAGCTAGAAGGAGGAGACATGGCCGGTGACGGGGTGTGCTTCATCGTTCCGCCGATCGTGCTGGTGCAAATGATCGAGGAGGGGTCACCGGAGGCGCGGACCTCGGCGGTTCGCACGCTGGCGATCTCCGAGCGGGTCCGGGAACGGCGCGCGCTTGTGCGGCGGCTGGTCCAGCACGAGCCGCAAGCGGCGGCAGCACTGTTGCTGCCGCCGGTCGGCGAGCGACGAACCGTCTATGACGTGCAGAATGGAAGTCAGGGCGATCTCCCGGGATTGAAGGTGCGCGGCGAGGGAGAGCCCGCCGCGGGAGACCCGGCCGTCAACCAGGCCTATGACGGCGCGGGAACGACCTTCGACTTCTATCAGAGCGTCTTCAACCGAGACAGCGTGGACGGCCAGGGACTCGAACTCGTCTCCAGCGTTCACTTCGAGGCTAACTACGACAACGCGTTCTGGGACGGATCCCAGATGGTCTACGGGGACGGCGACGACCAGATGTTCAAGCGCGGTGGTTTCACCGAGTGCCTGGACGTGATTGCCCATGAGCTGACGCACGGAGTGACCCAGTTCACGGCGGGCCTGCGGTACCGCGTGCAATCCGGGGCACTGAACGAGTCGTTCTCTGACGTCTTCGGCTCCCTGGTGAAGCAGCGCTTTTTGGGGCAGACCGCCGACCAGGCAGATTGGCTGATCGGGGAGGGCATCATGGGCCCGCAGCTCCCCGGACCGGCACTCAGGTCGCTGAAAGCTCCGGGGACCGCGTTCCAGTTCGACCGGCAGCCGGGGCACATGGACGCCTACGTTCAGCTACCGGACGACGGCGACCCCCACCATGACCACGGCGGCGTCCACATCAACTCTGGGATCCCCAATCATGCCTTCTACCTCGCCGCCACCGCCATCGGCGGGAACGCGTGGGAGAAGGCGGGGGCCATTTGGTACACCACCCTGACCACGCGGCTGAACGAGAATTCGGACTTCCAGGCGGCCGCAGACTCCACCGTGGCCGTGAGCGGCGAGCTGTTCGGGGCGGGAGGAGCCGAACAGCAGGCAGTCCGGGCGGCATGGGAGCAGGTCGGCGTCATACCCACCTAATGCTCGCCCCAAGCGGGCAGCACGCGCGACGGATGGACGTATGCTCACACCGTGCGTGTATCCGTCGTCCGTGGGGGTGGGTTCGGTGGGCTGATCCGAACCACCACTGCCGACTCGGAGCGGCTGTCTCCAGAGGACCGTCAGACACTCGCGGTCCTCGTGCGGCAAGCCGGGCTCTTCGACACTGCGAAGGCTCCGAAGCCCGAAGAACCCGAGCCCGACCGGTTCACCTTTATGGTCACCGTGGAGGACGAGGGGGAAAGACGCAAGATCGGGTTTTCTGAGCGGTCGCTGCCCGGCAGCGTTCGAAGCCTCATCTCCTGGGTCAGCACGGTTGACGGTCACGAAGAGAGCATCAGACCGCCAGGCAGTGCGGGGAGCTGACCAGGTGAGGGTGCTCGAAGATCACCCACCTAAATGCCGCGACTGGCAGGTCGCAGTGACCCGGACGCGGTCACGGGCCCGGCTGCAGCGGTCAGTCGGGCAACAGCGGCACAGGCAGACCGTGGTGCTGGCCGAGTAGCACGGCGCGGGTGACAGCCGAGGAACCGAACCGTGTTCGTACGGCGTCAAGCGCTGCGTCGAGGTCGCCGTCGCTGTGCCGGTCGAACGGTAGTGGCAGCTGTCCCGTTCCGTCGGCGAGGTTGGCGACGGCGACACCGACGAGGGTCAGGCCCCGCTGGGAGATCATCGGCATCGCCGCCGCCAGCAAGCCTCTTGCGGCGTCCAGGAGGGTGCGGGTGTGCGCGGTGGCCTGGGGCAGTGTGTGTGAACGGGTGACACGGGAGAAGTCGCCGAAGCGCAGCCGCAAGATGACGGTGCGGCCGGCCCGCTCGGCCGCGCGCATCCGCCCGCTGACGCGGTCAACCAGGCCGGCGAGGACCGCGTCGATTTCGCCGGCTGAGCGTGGCGAGCGGCCAAGGGCCTGTTGCGCCCCCATGGAGCGGCGGCGGCGGCCGGGCTGCACCGGCCGGGGATCTTGGTTGTGGGCGAGGGCTTGCAGATGGTGCCCGGCCGCGGTGCCGAGCATCGACACCAGGGTCGGCTCGCCAAGCCGTGCGAGCTGGCCGACGGTGGTGATGCCCCGGTCCTGGAGCTTGCGGGCGGTGACCCGCCCGACGCCCCATAGCTGTTCGACACCTAGCCGGTGCAGGAACCTCAGCTCCTCGTCGGGCGGCACGACAAGCAGCCCGTCCGGCTTGGCCACGCCGCTGGCCACTTTGGCGAGGAACTTCGTGCGCGCGACACCGACCGTGATGGGCAGGCCGACGTGTTCGCGGACCTGGCGGCGCAAGCGTGCGGCGATCTCGGCAGGCCTGCCGCAGATCCGGTGCAGCCCGCCGACGTCGAGGAAGGCCTCGTCAATCGACAGGCCCTCGACAAGCGGCGTGGTCTGGTTGAACAACTCGAACACCGCCCGGCTCGCGGCGGCGTACGCCGACATCCGGGGCTCGGCCACGACCAGCTCCGGGCACAGCAGCCGAGCTTGACGACCGCCCATCGCCGTCTGCACGCCGTATGCCTTGGCCTCGTAGCTGGCCGCGAGCACGACCCCCGCCCCAACGACCACCGGACGGCCCCGCAACCGCGGGTCGTCGCGCTGCTCGACCGACGCGTAGAACGCGTCGAGGTCGGCGTGCAGGATGGCCGCGTTATCCGGCACACCTCAATATTCGCACATATGTTCCAGCAGTTAAATACATGCCGCAGCGCGGCTAGCCGACCGCCGCCACAAGTGCCTTGCCCGTGAGTTGCCTGGTCCAACGCTTGAGACTTCCTACCGTCAAACATGCTTGACGATGTGGCATCGTCAAGCTACTTTGACGACGTGGTTGGACACCTCGCGGAGAGCAGGCGGCTCATGGATGCGGCGACGAGCGCGGACCCTGAGGTAGGGCTAACCGCTGTGGTGGCGTTGCGGCAGCTGGTGGAGGTATTGGAGGAACTCCAGGTAGACCACGCACGCCAGCAGGGCTGGTCCTGGCGGGACATCGCCCGCCGACTGGGAGTAACCAAGCAGGCGGTGCACTACAAGCACGGACTGCGGATTCGCCGCAAGGAGGAGCCGTGATGTGGTCGCGGGTGACCCGTCTGCTTCGTGCCGCGACCGGTGACGACGGGACGGGTGATGTGTGGCCCCGGCTGACCCCGGACGGCCAAGAGGTCATCAGGCTCGCGTTTGCTGAGGCCCAGGAACTTGGCCATCCATGTATTGCGGATGAGCACGTGCTGCTCGGGCTGGTGCGCCACCGTAGCAGCCAGGCCGCAGCATTGCTGGAAGCCCGGGGGTTGGACCTTAATTCCGTCCGTGCCGGGCTGCGGCGTCTTGGCCCAACCCTTGGACCAGGCGCCAACCCGGCCAGCGCGCTGCGCACCCTTGGCATCGACGTCGAGGAGGTACGGAGGCGCCTCGAGGCGAGTTTCGGGGTGAAGGCGCTGCAGGCAGCCGAACGACGGGTAGGGCGCAGGCCCCGCTGGCGCGGCGGGCACCCTCGTCCCGACCCGCTGTGTGTCTACCTGGTGGCCAAACGCGCCCTGGAGATCGCCGCCCGGTTCGCGGCGCGGCGTGGTGACGCCGGGATCGGGCCACAGCACCTGCTCTACGGCGTGTTGCAGGATGCACGCGACCCGCTCGGTACTCAACTAAGCCGTCGCAGCCGCAGACAGCTGGCCCCTCTCGGCTTTGCCCGCGGGAGGCCCAACCCAGTCCAGCTCCAACTGCAAGCGCACGGCATTGATCTCAAGCAACTGGCCGCCGACCTTTGCGCCCGCTCAGCCTGACACCCGGCCGGAGAACCGGATTCCATGTGCGGCCCCGCTCATCAAGGCGGCGGAAGCGGCCGCAATCCGCGCAGCTCAGCGCGGGTCGGGGAACAGCCCGGCCGGCGGCCGGGTGGAGTAAGCCCGGTCGATGCCGGCGATGACGGCCCCCAGATGATCGAAGACGCCGCGCCCCACCGCCGACACGCCGGCCAGCCGAGTGAACTCCATCGCCTCGGCCGCCGCACCCCTCAAGCACCCGGCCAAGCGCCTCCGTGGTGACCGACGCGGCGATCCCACGCTTTAGCACATCGCGCCGGTCCGCACCCGCGGCCACGAGTGCTGTTAACCGACGGCCAGATCCAAGCAGGTCATCGAGCCGACTCGCCAGTTCGGCGGACGGCCGCTTGTGGCCGGTCACCGATGCAGCGGCTGCCGCGAAAACAATCGCGCGGGTGCTGCGTGCTCTGGACGCCACACCATCACCGCAGCGATCCTGCTAATCCTCGCGTTAAGGATGCGTTGACCGTGGGTGGCGTCAATCCAGCAATCCAGCTAGCGGCGCGGATCGTACATGTTGACAGGCGTGCTCCGGGGGGTATCGATGGCCCATAGGTAACATCCCAGGGGTATCGATGGCCCATAGGTAACATCCCCGGCGGGCTTGGTGCAGCATTCACCACACACCTGAGGTGGCGGGCCACGGCGCGGCCACCATGCCGATCGCCGCCGGCCAGCCCATCACGGTCGTCAGCGCGATCCTGGAGCACTCGACGTCGAGCTTCACCATGGACGTCTACGCAGTCGTGGCCGAGGAGCTGGCGGAGGCCGCAGCCGTCGCGATCGCCGCCTTCGTGCCAGGCAAGGTGAAGCCCAGAGGCGGCTCAGTGAACGATCGTGTGCCTTACGGCGTGATCAGCATCCACTGCGGCTGCTGCCAGCTCAAGCATGACCTTCGTGACCGGGACGGCCCCGAGCTCACGATCTGCGACACATGCTATCAGCACCGCGGCCAGTTGCCCGACAAGCGGCTCGCCCGTGCTGCACTAACGCCGCGTACCGCGCTGCCACACGCCGAGCACATTGCCCGCGGGATCGCGGAAGGTGGCGACCCACAGATCGCCCTCCGGGTACGGTGGCGTCACGAGTTCGCCGCCGCGCGCAGTGATCCTCTCCAGGGTGTCGTCGATGCGCCCGACGTAGATGTAAGGCAGCACCCCAGCCTCGCCCGCAACGGGGAGATCGGTCATCCAATGGCCGATGACATGCCCGGTGCCGTCCTCGAAGCTCGGATCATCTCGGTCGCTCCGCACCTTCCACCCGAAGACTGCCTGGTAGAACGCGGCGGACTGGTGAGGGTCTTGGGCGGGGATGCGAAGGTAAGAGATCCCGCCGGGTCTAAATACCGGGTGTTCGTGCTCTTCGGCCGGCGCCATATCGCCATTGTTCACCACCCGCCGTCATGGTGCCATGCGCTGCAAACAGCCGTTCACGCGGGCTACGGCGACTGCCACCGCTTCGTTCGCAGCGCCGGTTGTGAAGATCTTTCTGGGTCGCGTGTCGATCCAGCATCGCGGCGTTCGACGCATGGGCGAGACATCGGGTGGCGGTCAAGGCTCGCTCGCCCGGATAGCCCACCGACCGGCAGGCGTGCCGGTCACCACCGACACAAAGGGAGCACAACCATGCGATTCCTTGGATACACCTTGGCCGACCCGTCGACGCCGATCCCGCCGCCAAGCCCAGAGATGATGAGCGAGATGGGAAGGCTCGTTGAGGAGGCGACCAAGGCCGGAGTCCTTCTGGCTACAGGCGGCCTGGCACCGGTTGAGGAGGCCATCAAGGTGACCTACAAGGACGGCGAGTTCACCGTGCTCGACGGACCCTTCACCGAGGCCAAGGAGCTGATCGGCGGATGGGCCCTGCTCGAGGTCCGCGACAAGGCCGAGGCCATCGAGTGGACCAAGCGGTTCCTGCGCATAGCCGGCGACGGTGAGAGCACGATCCGGCAGGTCTTCGGCCCGTGACCAGCCCGGCAGCCCAGAGGTGACTAAAGCGGGTGGTGCTGGAGCCGCGGATCCCGCACCCCCGATGTCCTAGCCTCGCCCGCCGGCCCAAATGCCGCCGCCCCCGCGCGCTTTCTTCTCTTGCTCCAGCCGCATGGCGCATGGTGTGATCGATTGCCGTGGCGGTTTCGCAGACTCATACTGCGATCGAGGCTGTCATACGGATGGAATCAGCCCGCCTCATTGCCGGGCTGGCCCGGTACGCCAATGACATCGGCTTGGCGGAGGAACTGGCCCAAGACGCGGTGGTTGCCGCGCTGGAGCAGTGGCCGCAGTCGGGAGTCCCGCGCAACCCCGGGGCCTGGCTGATGACCGTCGCCAAGCGGCGGGCCGTCGATCTTTTCCGCCGCAATCGCGAGCTGGAGCGCAAGTACGCGCAGATCGGCCGCGCGCTGCAGGCAGAGGGTGACGGCGTCACTCCGGACTTCGACCGGGCGTTCTCCGACCACATTGACGACGACCTGTTGCGGCTGGTGTTCACCGCTTGTCATCCCGTCCTCACCGTGCCGGCCAGGGTCGCGATGACGCTCCGCTTGCTCGGCGGCCTGACCACCGCGGAGATAGCCCGTGCCTACCTGGTGCCCGAGCCGACGATCGCGCAGCGCATCGTCCGGGCGAAGAAGGCGCTCGCCAAGGCACAGGTGCCCTTCGAGGTGCCCGGCAGCCAGGAGCGACCGGCCCGGCTCTCTTCGGTCCTGGAAGTCATCTACCTCATCTTCAACGAGGGCTACTCGGCCACGGCCGGAGATCACTGGACCCGTCCCGCCCTGTGCGAGGAGGCGCTGCGGCTCGGCCGCATCCTCGCCCACCTCACCCCCGCCGAACCCGAGGTCCACGGCCTGCTGGCGCTGATGGAAATCCAGGCGTCCAGGATCCGCGCCCGCACCGGGCCGTCCGGCGAGCCGGTCCTCCTAGCCGACCAGGACCGGGCACGCTGGGACCAGCTACTGATCAACCGCGGGCTTGCCGCACTCGCGCGCGCGGAGGAACTCGGCGGACAGCGCGGCCCTTACGCCCTGCAGGCCGCCATCGCCGCCTGCCATGCCCAGGCGTTCCGGCCGGAAGACACCGACTGGGCGCGGATCACCGGACTGTACGCCATCCTCGCCGAGGTGATGCCCTCGCCGGTGGTCGAGCTGAACCGGGCAGTCGCCGTGTCGATGGCCTTCGGCCCGCAGGCTGGCCTCGACCTTGTCGATGAGCTTGCCGCAGAGCCCTGGCTGCAGGGCTACCACCTGCTGTTCAGCGTGCGCGGAGACCTGCTGATGAAACTCGGGCGCCCGGCCGAGGCCCGGGCCGAGTTCGAGCGCGCAAGCGCACTGACCCGCAACGCCGCAGAGCGTCGCCTGTCCGCCGAGCGGGCCCGCGCGGCCGGCGCCGCGGCCGAGGGGAGACGAAACCCAGACCCGCAGCGCCCAGGTGAGCAGGAGGACCAGACGTAGTCCTTCAGGACGGTCACGGGACGTTAGCATGTGCCGGAGATGCCGAACGGCCGAGGCCGCGTGCCATCGATGTCGCTGAAGCCGTACTCGCGCGCGACGCATCTGCGGCAGCCGTTAAGGAAAATTTTGCCGAACGGCTGCCGCGGCGCGCGTCGGACCTGCGAGGTGCGGAATTCGTTCCTCCAAACGCTGCACGCTATCGCGGCGCCCCCTCAGTGGTTTCGCAACGCGCTGATCAGCTCCTGCTTCGTCATCGACGAGCGGCCCCTGATTCCAATCTCACGAGCCCTCCTGAGCAGGTCTTCCTTGGTCCAGTCGTCGTAGCGCGGGCTTTTGCCGCCCTTCGAGCTGACCTGACGACGCGAGCTTGCTGCCGCGGCATTGGCTATCCGTGCCGCCTTCTCAGGGCTATCGCCTTGGTCGCGGAGCTTCTGGTAGATCTTCTCGTCCTTTATCTGTGCTCTGGGCATTTCGTTCTCTCCTCTCTCAGGGATGCCCACCGGCCCACTTGCCCTCGGGGTGCCCGCCGGCCTGCTCGCCTCCGGGATGCCCGCCGGCCGGCTGGCCCTCCTCGCCGAGTTCCTGTTGGCCGGCGACATCGGTGCGGGTCTTGCCGATGGACACCAGATACAGCACTGGAAGCGCGATCGCCCCTACGGCGATCTCGGAGTGTGCAACATCTGGTGCGCCGAGCACAATGAAAAGGACCGAGAGCATGGTGCCTACTGCGGATAGCGCCATCACTGCGCCGTTCAGGTTGCGCAGCTTGACGACCAGCACGGCCGCGGTGAGGACCAGCGCGAGGATGAGATAATCAAGAATCCAGAACACCTTCACCGGTCCCTTTCCCCGCCTGGTCGCGTGTCGTGCTGAGGGTCCTTTGGTCGTCGCGCGTCGCGCTGAGAGTCGTTCGGTCGTCGCGTGCCGCGCTGAGAGTCGTTCGGCCGCGCCGCACCGTGGCCCGCCTTCGGGTCGTCGCGCACGGCGCCTGGCCACATCGGCACTCCGGCCTTGTATGCGGCGCGAGCGAGCGCATGCGACGACGCGGGATTGATCACAAGCAGCACGACGGCGACCAGCAGCGCGCGGCTGCCGTACGGGCTGACCGGCCCTTTCCCAACAACGAGCGCCACAAGGATGGGCAGCGCGCCCATTGTGATCGTTTTGGTGGCGCACTGAATTCGGCAGTACAGGTCGGGCATCCGCAAGATGCCGACCACACCAGAAAGCGAGAACGCCAGGCCGATGGTGGCGAGCGCGATGACCACGGCCGTCGTCACAGCAGCCCTCGCTCCAGGTAGCGGGCCCACACGATCGTGCCCAGATAGCTGAACGCGGCCAGCCACAGTGCGGGATCCAGGTACACGGTCCGGCTCGCGTATGCCGCGAAAAGCAGAACCGCAAGGGTTGCCTGGGCCGTGGCCGCGTTCAGGGCGACGATCCGGTCCGAGACCGTCGGCCCCGCGGCGAGCCGGATGACCAGCGGCGCCGCGACCGCGAGCTCCGCGATCGCCGCGACCAAGAAGATGGTGCTCACTCC
>WNGG01009081.1_pt1 | contig 14678 bp, 12 predicted proteins | sample 5400661 | NCBI WGS metagenome assembly WNGG01 (sample SAMN13153372, study PRJNA577476) | soil metagenome | isolation source: 100 cm soil or saprolite under Garry oak tree replicate 1 | place: USA:California | collected 2016-06-15
GACATCTCCGGCTCGTTCCGCAAGAGCGGTCAGTTCGACGACGCGCTCCGCTACGCGGCCTTGTACATCTATGGGCATATCAACGCGCTCGGCAATCTCAAACAGGCAACCGACGTGTTCGTTGGGTCGCTCGGCGGTGAGCACGTCGGACAGCCGAAGAGCTTCCATCCGATCCAGGACCTCTCGGGCAAGACTCCAGCGCAGATCGAGGCGGACCTCCGCGCGTGGTTCCCGGAGGACGATCCGATCACCGACTTCAACTCGTTCTTCCAGCGGACCGCCGTGCATATCAAGCGCCAGAACCTCGTGCTCGCGCCGCTGAACATCGTGCTGTTCTCTGACGGTGTGCCCGATTTCCCCGGCGCGGGACGCCTGCCCGCTCCTCAGCTCTACGCCAAGATCGACGTGAGCCCGATCGAATACCTGTCGCGCAACGTCACGATCCGATTGCTGTACGCGCAACCCCAGGTGGCGCAGAACTGGGAAAAGCTCGTCCCGCGTAGCCGCGTGAAAATCTGGACCCAGGACCAGAACGTCATGGTCGGCTGGCACCGCCATGAGGTTCAGGGCGTCGCGATGCAGCAGCAAGACTCATTGTGGAGCTGGACGCAGCAGATTGTCGACTTCAGGGTTAGACGCGGGAAAATCCTCTAGCTGACCGCCCGGACCCACGCGGCCGCCTCGGGGGCCGCGTGGGGCACGAGCCCCCGCCACAGTTTGTAGCGCAGCCTCCGAAAGCCCGCCGGCTCGCGTCCGGTCGTCACGAAGGGAATCAACCGTCCGACGCGGCGGCGCAATGCGCTCCGCTCGTCTCTCCACTTTCCGCCGTCACTCGGCCGATACTGCGCCCAGCCGATCGACCCGCAGAGTCCCGCTGGCCCGAACTCGTCCGAATCGAGCAAGTCCTCCGCGAAGACGCGCACGGGTCCTTCGAACGTGTGGAGCACGTCGTGGAGTGCCACGATCGCGCCGGAAACCAGATGCGGGCGAAAGAGATCGATATCCTCCTTCGACCCGCGATAGGTGTGGTCGCCGTCGATCCAGAGAAACCGGATCGGACGGGTCCAGCCGCGCGCCAGATCACGGGAGTACTCGCGATGCGCTTCGACCGCGCTCTCGACGCCCGCGGCCCGGAGCGACGTCCGAAATTCGTCCCACGACGACCCGCTCGCGCCGACATCCGGGTCGGTGACCGACGGCCCCGAGTGCGGATCGACCGTAACCACCGGACCGAGTCCATACCGCAGCGCGACTGACGCGAGCCCGACGGTCGATTTCCCTTTGAAACTGCCGATTTCGAGAATGACGCCCCCCGCCTGGGCGGGGGCGCATGCCGCGACGAGGGCGAGAAAGCGCGCTTCACGCTCGGTGAGAAACCCGGGCGCGGCCCGGACGCGCGCCCAGGCCTCGTCAATCGCCGCGGCTAAATCAGGCGGGACAGACGGCGAACGGCCGATGGCCGATTGCCCAATCAGCAGTACTGTTCGAAGGCCGCGGTCAGGTCGGCCGCAATGTCGCGAGCATTTCGGCCCTCGATGTTGCGCCGCTCCAGCATGAACACGAGCTGCCCGTCCTTGAACAGCGCGATCTGCGGCGAGGAGGGCGCGTAGCCCGTGAAGTAGCTCCGTGCGCGGGCGGTCGCGTCCGCGTCCTGTCCCGCGAACACGGTGACCAGGCGCGCAGGCCGGCGATCGCCTTGAATGGCCAGCGCGGCGGCGGGCCTGGCATTGCGGGCCGCACAGCCACACACGGAGTTCACGACGACCAGCGTCGGCGCGCGTTCGCTGGCGAGTACCGCGTCCACCTCGTCGGGCGTCCGCAATTCCTCAAATCCCAAGCGGGTCAGCTCTTCTCGCATGGGTTGGACCATTTCCGGATCGTACATGGGCACATTCAGGTTCCGCATGCTCCCCTCACTTCTTGAGAAACGCGCTCAGTGCGGCGCGGAAATCGGGAGTGCTCCGGCTCACGGCGTTGACGTCTGCGCCGAGCCGCAGCCCTTCATCAAAACTTAACCCATCGAGCTGATAGAACTGCTGTTTGGTGAAGGCGAGCGCCGAGGGGCTAGCCTCCGCCAGGACGCGCAGCACCTCCGCCGCCTGCTCCTCGAAATCCGCGTCCTCGTAGACGCGCGACGCGAGCCCAAGCGCGGCCGCCTCGGTACCGTCCAACAGCCGCCCGGTCGTTGCCAGGTCGAACGCGATCTTTTCGCCCACCGTGCGCCGCAACATCGTCATGACGATCGCAGGGACGAAGCCGCGTTGCACCTCCGGGTACCCGAACTGCGCCGACTCCGCCGCGAGGATCAAGTCGCAGGCCGTGGCGAGTCCGCAGCCCCCGGCGAGCGCTCGCCCCTGCACCACGGCGACCACCGGTTTGGGAAGCCGGCGCATGCGCACGAAAACCTCGGCGAATTGCAGCGCCGCCCGGCGGTTTTCCTCGAGTGTGTGATCGGCCGAAGCGAGCAGCTCGTTCAGATCCATCCCGGCACAGAAGTCCCGGCCCGCGCCGCGGACCGCGACCACGCGGACGCCCGCGTCGAGATCCGCCCGTTCCAGCGCACTGAGGAGCGCCGCGATCATGGCCGTATCGATCGCGTTGCGCTTGTCGGCGCGGTTGAGCGTTGCGGTCAGCACGCCGCCGGCGACCTGGACGAGGACGCGATCGCTCACTGCTTCACCTCGATCTCCATGCGGAGCAGCGCGGTCGAGAACACCTTGCCTTGCGCGTCGGTCTTGAGGGAAATCGTGCCGCCGCCGTCGAGCGCGCCGTGCAGCAGGAAGTTGAGCGCGGAGAGGTTAGGCAGCTCGAAGCGCTCGACCGGTCCTGTGATCATGCCCTTAAAATGCCGCGCGACGCGTGCCGCGGTCACCTGCTTCACCAGCAGCGGATAGTCCTTCGGTTTGAGCGCGATCAAGCCGATGTTGGCCGTGTCGCCTTTATCGCCCGACCGGGCGTGGGCCAGGTCCACCAGACGTTTTTTCACGCTTCGATGAGCTCCACGGCCGGCTGCACCATCTTCTTATCGATCAACGCCGGCCAGTACGCCACGATCTCCTCCGGCTTGGGCCGGCCCCCCGCGAAGCCGGTGACGCTCGGCGGACCGTTGAGAATGAGCGGCGCGATCTCGCGCGTGAAGCGGTCCACGGGCGCCTCATCCCGCGCGCGCACGCCCACGCGCAGCTGCACTTCGGGAATCGCCGCGACGTCGATGTCTTTCAAAGCCAGCAGGCCGTGCGTGGCGTCCGCGCCCAGGAACTCGGTGTGAACCGCCTCGAACTTGAGGCCGAGGGCGTCGAGACGTTCGCGCACGATGCGATCGGCGGCTTTCGCTTTCTCGAGTGCGTCGGGCCAGGCGTACACCAGCGTCCCGACCGCCTTGTAGCCGTAGAAGTACGCGACGGAGACCTTCAGCTTATCGGTGGCTGCTTTTCCCCTGACACCAGACACCCGAACCCTGTCCGTGCTCACCTGACTCAATTGGATTGTCGTAAAGTCGGCGACGCCGTCCGGCGTGATGTACGCGCGCGGATCACCCATTTCATACACGAGCTGCTCGGTAACTGATGCGATGTCGATGCGGCCGCCGGTGCGCGGATGTTTGACGATATCAAAGCTGCCGTCGGCGCGGGCTTCCACGATGGGGTAGCCGATGTTGGCCATGTCGGGGATGCGTTTCCAGTCGTACAGGCAATTCCCGCCACTGCATTGCGCCCCGCACTCGATGATGTGCCCCGCGACCGTCCCCGCGGCGATCTGGTCCCACGCGTCTGACGCCCACCCAAACGCATGCATCAACGGCCCCAGCGTCAGCCCGGTATCGGTCACGCGTCCCGTGATGACCACCTGGGCGCCGCGCTGCAGCGCCTCGACGACCGGGCCCGCGCCGAGGTAGGCGTTGGCCGAGAGCACCTGATCGCGGACGTCCCCACAGCCATGGCACAGGCCCGGGGATTCACGCCGCCCGCGTTCGCGGTGACCTTGATGCCCCGCTCCACGACGGTAGGAAGGATCCGCTCCATCTGCGTCACGAAATCGGTGGCATAGCCGCGCGCGGGATCGCGCGACTTCTGCTTCTGCAGAATCGACATCGTGACTTCGGCGAGGTAATCCATCATCAGGTAGTCCACCGGACCGCCGGTCACCTGGCGGTACGGCGCTTCCAGCCAGTCTCCCCAAAACCCCTGCCCACCTGCGACCCGCACCGGCGTCGGGCGGCCCGTCACCGGAGCGTGCCTCCGGCGCCCCGCGGCCCGGCGGTGACCGTCGTGCGCCGCGCCGCAACCGACCCTGTGAGCGTCGTGACGCGAGTCTCGATCAAAGTGGCGAAACCCTCGGGCAAGTCGAGCGACGGCGGGTTGGGCAACCGCAGCACCGTGCGTCCACCGGCGACGACGGACAGCGAGCTCCCTTCGCCCACCGGTTCGTCGGGACCGAGGAACCGGATGCGGGCGGTGCCGCGCCAGGCGTGTCCCGGGAGACGCGCGAAAGCGGGATAGAACTCGACCGTAAGCGGAACTCCGATCAACGAATCGCGCAGCGTGAGACCCATGCGTCCGAACGCGTAGTTCACCGGCTCGTTGCCGCCGCGCACCTGCTGTCCGGTCGAGTCGTAGACCGTGACGGACAGGTCGGTCAGCTCGTCCCAGAGATCCGGCGGCAGCTCGAGATCCACCTCCATCCGCTTCGCCCAGCGCGGCGCGCGCACTTGCAGCGATTCCGGCGGCTGCCCCCGGCCCGCGATCGCATAGGTGCGCTCCGCGCCCACGAGGCGATAGGCGACTTGGCCGCTCGCAGTCGTACCTCCGTCCGCTGCGTCACCGGCGAGCACGCTCGAGGCTTCCAGCGCGGTACCGTGCTGCGTCACGGCGAGCGCGACCGGCCCCAATTCGGCACGCACCGTTACAGACGCCAGGGTGAGCGGCGGCGCGACCACGTCCAGCTCGTACACGCCGGGGACCATATCCTCAGCGCGCACCGTGATGACCGCGCTGCCCGGCTGCTGCTGCCCGAGATCGATGTCGTCGGGGGCAGAGCGGGCGGGCTCGCCGTTGGGCTCGTACAGCCGCACCGTCGCCTGCTGGCTCACCGAATCCGGCAGCGTCACCGTCGCTCGCAACGTCGCGTTGTCCTGCGGGGCGCGCAGGAAGTAGCGTTGTACCGCGCCCGGCCCGACCGTGCGGCGTTCGTCGAACAGGACTTTCGTCGTGAGGTCGGTGGGCACGATGAGCGTGTTGACGAGTGTAAACAGCGGTCCGGCGACGGTATCGCGCGGGTTGCGCGCGCTCACGGTGCCGACGTAGACGCCCGGTGCGGTCAAGGCACTTCGCGTGTAGGTGACCGCTATTTGCGTTGTGCGCGGCCCGGCGTCCACCGAGTCGTCGACGCTCAGCCACGGGACGTCCGCCCGCAGCGCAAACTCTGCGGCGCGCAATCCGGCGACGTGCCGAACGGTAAACGTCTCGACGCTGTCCTGCGGTCCGGCGAAGCCGTTGCGCCGGAACGCCGCAGTGACGCCGTTCGCGGCATGCACGCTGTAGATCGAGCCCTGATGTCCGCCTTCGAGCCACTGATACGCCGTCTCCAGCGCGGGCACTCCGGCGCCGTCGTCGATGACCCGCGCGCCGTTGAACGGGCGCGCCGACATCCGCAGTGCCTGGGCGATGTCGGTTGCCACAGGTCGGCGGCCTTCCTGCGTCAGGGCCGACACGAGGCACGCGGCGAGGCCGGCCGCGTGCGGCGACGACATGCTGGTGCCGCCCTTGATTTCGTTACCGACGTCCCAGCGTGGGACGCTGGAGAACGCAACGCCCGGGGTCACGATGTCCGGCTTGGCGAGCTCACCGCCGCGGGAGCTGAACCACCCCAGCACGTCGCGCGCGGCCGGAACCCCGGGCTGTGGCGCGGCCGCGAAGACGCCGGGATAGCTCGCGCCGACCGAGAGCGCCAGATCCGCCGAGCCCGGGAAGCCCACGGTCGACAGGCCGGGGCCATCATTTCCCGCACTGATCGTGAAGACGGCCTCGGGATGGGTGAGCAGGAATGCGTCGACGATCGAATCGATCACGGCGCGGCCCTCGTGCTCGTTGCCGACGCCGAAGCTCATGTTCAACACGAGCGGGAGATTGCGTTGCGCGGCATAGCGCGCGGCGTAGTCGATCGCGCGCATCATGCTGCCATGGACGGTGACGCCGCCGCGCGCGTTGTTCGCGATCTTGAGGCCCATGATCTGCGCGCCCGGCGCCACGCCGTTGAATCCGGCCACGTCGAACAGGTTGTAGCCGGCGGCGATACCCGCGACATGCGTGCCGTGGCCTGACGTGTCGAAAAAGAGATCGAGCACGGGCGCGCTGTCCGCTTCACTGAAGTTCGCGACGATCGACAGTGGCTTGGTGCCGAGGGCGAGCATCTCGCGTCCCTGGCGATAGTCGTGCAGCGGCATCTCGTCCTCGAACGAGCCGTCGCGGTTGGTATCGAGGAATGCGACCCAGCCGTCGGATGCCTTCACCACGATGACGGGAAACGCGTCGGTGTTACGGCCGTTGCCGTTCACGTCGCCCGCCGGTGGCCGGCCGAGCGGCAGTTCGCGGAACACGCCGCGATACCAGGTGGTGGACGTGGTCAGGCGGCCGATTCGGCCCGCGCCACGCATCTCCTGCTCGGTCGGCGCGGGGAACGCGGTGAGCGCGACTCGACCCTCGCCCGAAAAGTCGCGCAGCTCGATGATCTTGGGAGCGCCGGTGCTGGTGGCGATCAACCCGGGCACGCCGGGGTCGACGCCGCTGTCCAGAATCGCGATCAGCACGCCCCGGCCGTCGTACGTCGGGTGCAGCGCGCGAAAGAGGTCGACGCCGGTGCTCTTCAACGGCATCAGGCCCAGCATATAGGCTACGGCCGGATCGACTGCCGGCTGTGGCATGGCCGCGCGGCTCCCGTCTGCCGGGACGGCGGACGCGGGCTTCGATGATTTGGGAGCGGGCTGACCCGGTTTCGTGAGGCCCTTGCTGCCGGCGCAAGCGGCGATGATGGCGAGCGAGACGATAGCAGCAGGCTTCAGCATGAGGAGACACTCGGCAGAGCAAAGGCCCCCAGGTGGGGGCCGGTGAATTCGCTGGAGACCTCGAGGAGAAACGCGAGCGTATCGCGCGTCGCCTCGGGCGTCAGAATCGCATCGACAAACCCGCGCGCCCCGGCGACTGTCGCGTCGAGCTGATGCTCGTAATCGGCGCGCATCGCGTCGACGGCCGCCGCGTTGTCCGGTTTCGCGGCCTCAGCGCCATACACGGCCTGGACCGCGGACTCGCCTTCCATCACGCCCATGCGGCCGGTCGGCCACGAGACGATGAAATCGGGATCGAAGCCCTGCCCCGCCATCGCATAGTACCCGGCACCGGACGCGTGATTGACGGTGAGGACCAGCTTGGGCACCGTCGCCGTTGCCATCGCCTCGACGAACCGCGCGCCCGCCCGGATGATTCCGGTGTGCTCCGCCTCGGTCCCGACCATGAATCCCGACACGTCCTGAATGAAGAGCAGCGGCACGCGCTCACGGTCGGCATTCTCGATGAAGTACGCCACCTTTTCAGCGCTTTCCGTGTAGATGATGCCGCCGATCCGCGGCGCCTCATCCTTCTGCTTGCCCTTGATCACCCCGCGTGAATTCGCGATGACCGCGACCGGCCGCCCCTCGATCGCGCCGTGCCCGCAGATCATCTCGGGCGCGACCTCGGGCTGGAACTCATCGAGCCGGCCCGCGTCGAGGAGGCACTCGAACACCGCCCGCACGTCGTAACTCATGCGATGATCGACGGGCAGAATGTTGTACAGCTGCGTAGGGTCGCGTTTCGGGTTGCGTGCCGGAGGCGCGGGATGCGGGGTGTGGGGAAGGCGTGTCACGTACTCGCGAATTCGGACCAGACAGTCCTTGTCGTCCTTGGCGCGGTAATGGGCGACGGCACTGACCGCGGTGTGCGTCGTGGCGCCGCCCAGGGTCTCCGCATCGACTACCTGCCCCGTCGCGCCTTTGACGAGATTCGGCCCGCCCAATCCCATGAACGAAGTGCCTTCCACCATGAAGATCACGTCCGACAGCGCCGGCAAATACGCCCCTCCCGCGATACACGGACCCATGACGGCGGCGATCTGCGGCACTTTGAGATAGCGGCGCATGATCGAGTTGTAATAGAAGATCCGGGCCGCACCATACTGACCCGGGAAGACCCCACCTTGATACGGGAGGTTCACGCCCGCCGAGTCGACCAGGTAGATGATCGGGATGCGCTGGCGCATCGCGATCTCCTGAGCGCGGAGAATCTTCTTGATCGTCTCGGGCCACCACGATCCCGCTTTCACCGTCGCGTCATTCGCGACGACCACCACCGGGCGCCCCGCGATGCGGCCCAGCCCGGTCACGACGCCAGCCGCCGGCGCCTGGCCGTCGTACTGATCCCACGCGACCAGCAGTCCGATCTCGACCCAGGGGCCGTCCTTGTCGAGCAGCGCCGTCACGCGCTCGCGCGCGGTCAGCTTTCCTTGATCATGCTGGCGCTTGATTCGCTCCGCGCCGCCGCCCTGCTCGAGGCGCGCGCGGAGCTTCTGGTATTCGTCGCTGAGCGTCTTGAGGCGACTCACGCGGCGACGTGCTCCGCCGCCCACTCCTGGATGTACTTGATGAGATCGGCCGTTGGCGTGCCGGGGCCGAACAGCTTGCCGGTGCCCTGCGATTCCAGCGCGCTCATGTCCTCAGGGGGAATAATGCCACCGCCGGTCAGCAGCACGTCCTGCCGGCCGGCGGCGTCGAGCAGCTTCCGGACGCGCGGGAACAGGGTCATGTGCGCGCCGGACAGAATTGATAGGCCGACGACGTCGACATCCTCCTGGATCGCGGCCTGCGCGATCATCTCCGGCGTCTGATGCAAACCGGTGTAGATGACTTCCATCCCCGAGTCGCGCAGCGCCGCGGCCACGACCTTCGCGCCGCGATCGTGCCCGTCGAGGCCCGGCTTCGCAACCAGGATCCGAATCGGTCGACGGCGAGCGGTCATCCGCGGCGGAAACGCAGCAGCGCCGCCAGGCCTTCTGCTACCCGGCGCGCTTTCTCGTCGTACAGGACGTCCACCTGGGAGCGCTGTCGCAGCGCTTCTTCGACCGCGTCGTCGATCCGGGGATCGTCATCCTGGCCGTCGGCCAGAAGCGTGCGCACCTGCCCGCGCGCCAGCGCTTTGAGCGTGGGATCCACGCCGTTGACCGCCCATCCTTCCGGGACGCCGTCCTTCAGCGCCTCCGCATGGGCACGCTCCCAGGCCCGTTCCCGCGCCTCGCGCAGCGCCAGCGCCGCATCCCGCACCTCGGCCCTGGTCGTCGTCTTGGGATTGAGTTTCACGACGCCCATGACGAGATCGTGCAGGTAGGTGTGGAGGTGCGGGATGACGGCCCCGGCCTCCACGCCGACCCCGCCAACGAGCAGGCCCGCGAGCGGCCGCACACGGTGAATATTGAAAATGCGGTCAGCGATCTGTGCATAGAACCGCTGTTTCTCGGTGCGAATGCGCATGTGATAGTTGTGCTCGCCCGCGCTGCCGGACGGGGTGCCAGCGCGCGCCATTACCTGCCGCTGCTCGGACCCGTGGAACTTGCTCGCACGGGACGCGTCGTTCGCCGGGAGCGCGGTGAGCTCCACGCAGTCGTACGCCGTGACCTCAAAGAATCGAGCCGCCGTCCGGTCGTAGACCACCACGAGGATCGTCCCGAACTCCTCGTCGAGGGCAACGAGCTCGCGCACCAGCGGCTCGTGTTCGACGGCGAGGCGGGAGCGATGCACGTGCGGCAGCGGCAGCGTCTCGAACAAATCGAGCCCCTGCGACGCGAAGATCGCGATCGCGCGCGTGCTCGGCAGGTGATTCGGCTCCTCGAGGTAGTCCAGGACGCGCTGCAGGTCGGCCGCGATCGCCTCGCGGTCCGCGTGCCCCAGCGACTGCTTGGAGAGTGCTTCGGTAGCTTCCTTGACCCGGTTCTTCATCTTGATGAGGTACTTGCCGCGAGTCCGGTCGCGGGGCTCGAGCTTGAGGTAGCACGTCACGACCCAGTACGGGCCTGGGTCGATCGTCGCCAGCCGCTGAACCGCGGCATGGACGTCCTGCTCGGTGACAAGGGCGGGGAGTGTGCTCATAGTCTAGAAGAACACCGGTTCACGGTATGCTCCCCACACGCGTTCCAGCGCATGGCGAATCTCGTAGAGCGTGGCGTACGCACGCGCGCAGTCCAGCATCGGTGGAATCACGTTCTGATCGGCCTCGGCCGCCTGGCGCAGGGCCTCGAGCCGGCGCTCGACCAGGGCATTGTCCCGACCCGCCCGCACGTGCGCGAGACGGCGGCGCTGCTGCTCTTCCGCATCATTGGAGACCTTCAAGATTTCGACCGGGTGATCGTCGTCGGATAGAAACTCGTTGACGCCGACGATGACCTTCTCTCCCAGCTCGACTTGACGCTGGAAGGCCGCCGCCGACTGGGCAATCTGCCGCTGGAACCAGCCGCTCTCGATCCCCCGGACGACGCCGCCGATCGAGCTGATCTCGGCGAACAGCGCTTCGGCTTCGCGCTCGAGCTGGTCGGTGAGGGCCTCGATGTAGTAGGACCCGCCCAGCGGGTCGATCACCTGCGCGACGCCCGTCTCGTGCGCCAGGATTTGCTGCGTCCGCAGGGCCACCTGCACCGACTGCTCGGTCGGTAAGGCCAGCGTCTCATCGAGGGAATTCGTGTGGAGCGACTGCGTCCCGCCGAGTACGGCCGCCAGGGCCTGGTAGGCGACGCGCACGATGTTGTTCAGCGGCTGTTGCGCCGTCAGGGTGACGCCGGCCGTCTGGCTGTGAAAGCGCATCATCCACGAGCGCGCCTGCCTCGCCTTGTAGCGCTCGCGCATGTGCCGCGCCCAGATCCGCCGGGCGGCGCGCAGCTTGGCGATTTCCTCGAAGAAGTCGTTGTGGATGTCCCAGAAGAAGGAAAGGCGCGCGGCAAAGCTGTCGATATCGAGACCGCGAGCCACCCCGCGCTCGACATAGGTGAACCCGTTGGCGAGCGTGAACGCGAGCTCCTGAGCCGCCGTCGCGCCTGCCTCGCGGATGTGATAGCCGGAGATCGAAATCGTATTCCAGAGCGGCGTGTGCGTGGCGCCCCACTCGAACATGTCCACGATGACTTTGAGGGCGGGCTCGACCGGATAGACCCAGGCGTGCTGGGCCATGTACTCCTTGAGGATGTCGTTCTGCACCGTGCCGCGCAGCTTCGCGATCGGGACGCCCTGCTTCTCGGCGGCGGCGACGTAGAAGCAGAACAGAATGGCCGCCGGGCCGTTGATCGTCATGGACGTCGAGACCTGGTCGAGCGGGATGCCGTCGAACAGCGTCTCCATGTCTGCGAGCGAGGAAATGGCGACGCCGCATTTCCCGACTTCACCCTCGGATCGGGGATGATCGGAGTCGTAGCCCATCAAGGTGGGGAAATCGAACGCGACCGACAGGCCGGTCTGTCCGTGCTCGAGCAGGAACTTGTAGCGTTGGTTGGTATCGGCCGCGCTGCCGAAGCCGGCAAATTGCCGCATCGTCCAGAGCTTGCCGCGGTACATCGTGGGATGAATCCCGCGAGTGAACGGATACTCGCCGGGGCGCCCGAGCTGGCGTTCCGCATCGAAGCCATTGAGGTCGGCGGCGGTGTAGACCGGTTTTTTCTGGATGGTCATTTGCCGTTCCTTACTTGTTCCAGAACTTCGGCGGCAACTTCGTAGGGGCTCCGCGTCCCCGCCGCGACATCGTCGAGCCGCCGAGCGAGCAGATCTTCGGCCTGTGTCTCATCCCATACCCATTGGCGAATCGCCCGGTTCACGACTGCCCGCGTGCGCGCCGCCAAACGGCGCTTCCGACGCTCCTCGAGTTTGCCGCTCGCGGCGAGGTATTCGTGGTGACGGTCGAGGGCAGTCACCAGGTCACCGATGCCCTCTCCTTTCGAGGCCACGGTCGTAATTACCGGCGCGTCCCACGCGTCAGCCGTTGCCGCCGCTGCACCTCGCCGCCCCCCGCCCCCCCCGCCCTTCGCTGCCCTGGGGTTGTGGTGCGGTGTGATGTGCGCGAACGCATTGCCCCTGCGGATCCCGAGCATCACTTCGACTTCCTGCTTCAGCTTATCCGCGCCCGGCCGATCGCTTTTGTTGATCACATAGAGCTCGGCGATCTCCATGACGCCGGCCTTCAGCGTTTGAATGCCATCCCCCGATTCGGGCACGAGCACGAGCACGGTGGTCTCGGCCGTCGCCGCGACGTCGAGCTCAGTTTGGCCGACGCCCACGGTCTCGATCAGGATGCGGTCGAATCCGAAGGCCTCGAGCACATCCGCGACCTCCTCGGTGGTCGTCGCGAGACCGCCCTGCGCGCCGCGTGTGGCCATCGATCGAATGAAGACGCCGGGATCGAGGCTCACGGATTCCATGCGAATCCGGTCGCCGAGGAGCGCGCCGCCGGTGAAGGGGCTGGTCGGATCGACGGCGATGACTGCCACTTTGAGACCGTGCTCGCGGTAGGCGCGGATCAGCTGTTCGGTAAGCGTGCTCTTGCCCGCGCCGGGGGGCCCGGTGATGCCAATCCGATGGGCGCTTCCCTTCCCAATCTTTTTATGCAGCGCCCCCAACACCCGCTCGAAGCCTTCGCGCTGGTTCTCGACCAGACTGATCGCACGAGCGAGCGCCGCGGTGTCGCCGCGCGTCAACCCTTCGAGCACCGCGTCGAGTCGCATATGCCCTAAGGATAACGGCACGGTACCCGTCATAGGAGGGTTCCGCGCAGGATCACACTGGCCACGGTGAAGTAAATGACCAACCCCGTAACGTCGACCAGCGTGGCGACGAACGGCGCGGATGCACTGGCGGGGTCGAATCCCAGCCGGCGCAGGACAAAGGGTAACAGGGATCCCGCCATCGTTCCGAACGTCACGACGCCGATCAGGCTGCCGAACACGGTGAACGCGACAAGCAGGTAATGCTCCCCATAGATCCCGGTGATCGCGTGCCACAAGGTGATCCGGAGAAAGCCGATCGCGCCCAGCACGAGGCCCAGCACCACGCCGGTCGCGCACTCGCGGCGAATGACCCGCCACCAGTCGCGCAACGTCACTTCGCCGAGAGCCATTGCGCGGATGACGAGCGTCGAGGCCTGCGAGCCGGAGTTGCCGCCGCTCGAGATGATGAGTGGCACGAACAGGGCGAGGATGACCGCTTTGGCGATCTCCTCCTCGAAAAACGCCATCGCCGTGGCCGTCAGCATTTCGCCGAGGAACAGCGCCGCCAGCCACCCGGCGCGTTTTCGGACCATGCGGCCGAACGCGACCTTCAGATAGGGCGCGTCGAGCGCCTCCATACCGCCGAACTTCAGGAGGTCCTCGGTGGTCTCCGCTTCCACCACGTCGACGACGTCGTCGAACGTGATGCGGCCCAGTAGCCGACCAGTCGCGTCGACGACGGGGACGGCGGCGACGTTGTACCGCGCCATGAGCCGGGCGACCTCTTCCTGGTCCTGTTCCGGCTCCACCTGGACCGCGGGCTGCTCCATGACGTCGCGCACCAGCCGCGCCGGGGACGTCACGATCAGCCGCGCGACCGGCACGATGCCGCGCAAATGGCCGTGTGCATCCACGGCGTACACCTGGTACAACTGGCTCTCGTCCTCATCGCTCTGCTGACGAATCGCCTCGATGGCTTCGGCTACGGTCGCGTCGTCCCGCACGCTGACCACGTCGGTGGTCATCAACCCGCCGGCCGAGTCCTCCGGATACTTGAGCAACCGCTCGACGTCGGCGCGATCGCTGACCTCGGCGAGCACCGCCTCGCGCTGGCCGGGTGAGAGCTCGGCGACGAGGTCGGCGGCATCGTCCGTCGGCATCTCCTCGACCAGCTCGGCTGCGTACTCCGGTCCGACCGCGAGCAGCATCTCTTCCGGGTGTTCGGCCGCTTCCATCTCGGCGAGGGCGCTCGAGGCCATGTCGATGGGCAGCTCGGAGATCACGCGGACGCGGGTGGGTTCTTCCAAGGCCGACAGGACGTCGGCCAGATCAGACGGATGGACGTGACGCACGCGCAGCAGGAACGGGTGGAGATCGTCTTGCTCGGCGAGCTCCTTGAGCTCGTCGAGCCGCAGGTCGGGGGCTTCGGGCGTAGTCATGGCGACCCGCTTCCGCCCAGCGCGATCGTGCGCACCGGACCGGGACGCACGGCCACGCGCTCGACGCGGGTCGCGCTGGCGGCCAGGATGTCGAATTCGAGACCCTTGTACGTGAACCGCTCGCCGGCGCGGGGAATGCGGCCCAGCGCTTGGATCAGCAGTCCGCCGACACTTTGCGCACCGCTGCCCAGCGGCAGGCCGAGCCGTTCGGCGAGCTCGGTGGTCGGCGTGCTGCCCTCGACTTCGACCACCCGGGTCGTGTTGGGGGGGGTGGACGACGACGGCTCGAACAGCTCGCTGACCAGATCGTTGAGCAGGTCCTCGAACGTGACGAGTCCCGCCGTGCCGCCGAACTCGTCCAGCACGACGGCCAGGTGGCGCCCGCCCCGCTGCATTTCGAGCATCAGGTCGGCGGCGCGCATCGTGCCGGGAATCGTGACCGGCGGCCGCACCAGGATGGGATCCTCCGGCTGGCGG
>WNGG01006640.1_pt1 | contig 14677 bp, 11 predicted proteins | sample 5400661 | NCBI WGS metagenome assembly WNGG01 (sample SAMN13153372, study PRJNA577476) | soil metagenome | isolation source: 100 cm soil or saprolite under Garry oak tree replicate 1 | place: USA:California | collected 2016-06-15
CGCAGTCCGTCGCAAGTCGCGCAGATTCATTCTGAGGAGCACACGCGCCTCATGTGTTCCATTCGGCGCCCTCGCCGAATGAATTTCCAGCAACAAGATTAAAGTTCGCGAAGGCGAGGGCGCCTTCGCCAGTACGCGGGTCGCGTGCGCTCCCCAGAAAGAAAAAATGCGACGGTCATAGACCGCCGCTACAGTTAAGCAGTTGCTCGAAGCCGAGACGCCACCAGATTTTCGGCGCCGCCGGCCACGATCAATTCCTGAGCAGCGGGACTCAGCGGTGGAAAGGCGAATGATTTTCCAACCATACTTAGCATGGATTTGCCGTAATCAATCGTGACCTCCGATGCGACTGTGGTGGGTGCGCGATTGGTCAGGATAGCGCGCAAGTGCGTCACAAACTCGGGGCACTCAAAAACCACGAAGCCGTTGTTGAACGCGTTGCGCTTGTAGGTTTCGGAAAAGCTGCCGGCGATGACGCATGGAATGCCTTTGAACTTCAGCGCTGTGGCCGCCTGCTCGCGACTCGATCCGGTTCCAAAGTTCAGCCCACCCACTACAACATCGCCGTTGCGATAAAGTGTGTTGAAGTTCGGATCGTAATTTTCAAATGTCACCGCCGCCATCTGCTCAGGCGTGAGATCGTCGCGATAGGTGTGCTTGCCGGCGTAAATGCCGTCGGTGTTCAAATTGTCTTTGTCGATAAAGAGAACGCGACCGCGCACGCCTGGTGGAAAGCCGTCGATGATCTCCACCGAAACAGGTGACTGCGGTTTGCTTTGGGCGCGTCGAACAGCGGTGCCCGCGGCACGCTCCGCGAATGTTTTTGGCGCGCAAATAAATCCCGCCAGCGCGCTGGCCGCCACGACGGCGGGCGAACCCAAATAAACCTGCGCATCGCGATCACCCATGCGGCCCTTGAAATTGCGATTCGTCGCGCTGATCGCGATTTCGCCTTTTTCCACCAGACCGCGACCCAACCCGATGCATGCTCCGCAACCGGAGGGCAGCGGAATGGCGCCCGCATCCAAAAGAGTTTGCCAATCACCGGTGGACTCGGCCTTGGCTTGCACTTCGGCGCTGGCGGCGGCCAAATAAAATTCGACACCCGTGGCAACGTGTCCACCGCGCGCGCGCACCACTTCCGCGGCGTCATGCAAATCCGCCACGCGCGCGTTCACGCACGACAACAAATACGCTTTCTGAATAGGCACATGTTTCCGCTGCATTTCCGGCAGCGACACCATGGTCTTGACTTCATTAGGACCGGACACATGCGGAACCACGGTCGCCAGGTCAAGTTCAAGTTCAATGGCGTAGTCCGCTTCCTCGTCAGCGCTGAACTCGCTTCGATTCTTCCACCACGCGTCGATGTCGGCGTTGGTGTAGCCGGAGCGACTCTTGGGGCCGCGCGTTCCCGGGCGTTTGTCATTGGTGAACTCGCCGACGCGTGAGCGCAAGTAGTTCACAGTCACTTGATCAAATGGAAATACGCCTGCGAGCGCGCCCCACTCGGTCGTCATGTTAGCGATGGTCATGCGCGCATCCATGGAAAGATTCGCCACTCCATCGCCCACAAATTCAACGGCGTGATTGAGCACCTCATCCTTGTTGAAGAGTCCGCACAACGCGATGATGACATCCTTGCCTGTGACGCCGGCGGAGAGATTTCCTTTCAGCACAACCTTGGCCACTTTCGGAACTTGCCACCATGTGACTCCGGTGGCCCAAATACTCGCGGCGTCGGTTCGCACTACAGGCGTGCCCAGCGCCGCCGTGGCGCCGTACAAATTGGAGTGCGAATCGCTCGCCACGACCAACGCGCCGGGAACAACATAGCCTTGTTCCACCATCACTTGATGCGAAATGCCGGTGCCTGCCGGGTAAAAATCGATGCCGTGTTCGCGCGCGAACGCTTCGATCCTGGCGTACTTCTCCAGATTTTTCGATGTGACATTTTGAATGTCGTGATCGATGGATCATGCGTCATGACATGGCGCGGCCGAATTGAAATGAAATCTCCGGCGCGCACCACCGTTCCCGCGGTCAGTCCATCAGCGTGTCGTGCTGCGATCTTCTCGACAAGCGTAAGACCCATATCAATTACCCTCTAAAATAGAGCACGTCACTGCCAGATCAATTTCCTTCTGGAGTCGAAGAAATTAGCCCACGAAACACACGAATAACACGAATTGTTGTCAGACTTCGTTTCCTCTTTTTGGCGTGATTCGTGTGTTTCGTGGGTTAGATCCACCACGTCATTTCTTGGCGGCGCGCTTGCCAAGAAGCTTGGCGATATCGAAGTCCACAAAATCAGCGTGATGGAAAATAATCGACTCAATCGACCGCTCCACCTTATCGCCTTCATGACTGTGCGTAGCGATGATATGCATGACTTCACCGGGAATGCCGTGCTTGTAAGCCAGCGCGACGCCGCTGAACGGATGCCGCACTTGCTGCCCAAATGTCCCCTGAATCACTTTGCCTGACGCGTCCTTATCAAACTCGAGCGGCTTGCCCACATCGGCCAGAAGCGCGCCGGCGATGAGATAATCGCGCTGAACGGGAATGCCGCAGCGAAAAGATTTCTCCAGCACATCGGCGATGGCGATGCATTGGAGCGCGCATGAATTGAGATGCTCGACGAAAGTCATGTCGATGTCGCCGGCCAGAAGCGTGAACTTGACGGCGCGAAGTTCGTCAAAGGTCCAGCCCTTGCCGCCGCAGCCCGTGGTGATGGCTTCGTTCCACACCGCAGCCACGCGTTCGCGCAACGACTCGTCCTTGATCTTCATCAAGCTGGGAAAGAGTTCTGTGATTTCATTGACGCCGTATTTGGTTCGTTGGGTTGTTGTCATGGTGATTGTCGATCTTAATTAAGAGGAACGCTCCTAGGAGCGGGCCCGTCATAGCCGTGATTGACTGGATCAATCCGGCGCATCGGCTTCTCGCGAGTTTGCTCTTCGATCACATGTGCGACCAGACCGGGCGTTCGAGCGATCATGAAAATACCGTTGAAGGCCGCAGGATTCATCCCTAAATCGGCGAGGATGGCTCCGACGGCGCCGTCCACATTGATGGGGAGCGGTTTCTTCGCATCGGCAAGGGATTTTTCAACGGCCCGCGCCGCTTTCATGTGCGCTCCGTCCACGCCTGCTTCGCGCGCCAGTTCGAACAGTCGCGCGGTGCGTGGATCCCTGGTGTGATAGCGATGACCAAATCCCGGCATGCGCTCGCCCGCTTCCTTCATGGCCGCGAGCGTACGCGTGGCGGCTTCATCCATCGAAATGGACTCACTCGTGGCGCGATCGGCGATCTTTTTCAGTTGCCGGGCACAATCTTCAATGGCGCCGCCGTGATGACGATTGATCGACATGATGCCGGCGGCGACCGACGCGCTCAATGACGCGCCGGTGGATGCGACAGTTCGCGCGGCCAACGCGCTTGGCGGGGTGGCGCCATGATCGATCGACGCCACCAACACCGCGTCCATCAAGCGAGAAATGGGCGGCGCCGGCAACTCGCCGGTCAAAATTAGATGCACCGCGGCGCCAAAGGACACGCGCCCCATCAGATCGGCGATGTCGTATCCGCACACCGCGACTCGGTTGGGCTCAACGCGCGTCACGGCGGTGTTCCAGACGGCGTTTTTATCGGTTTCACTCATAAGACTCTGTCCTTTCATTTGCTTGAGAATTTCAACCACCGCGCTCGGCAGTTCACCAAACGCATCGACCACGGTGGCGCTGGCCTCGCGCAACGCCTTCACTTTGCCGGCGTGTGTGCCGCGACCACCTTCAATAATCGCGCCCGCGTGACTGAAGCGTGTGCCTTCGCGCGCCGCTTTGCCGCCGATGTATGCGATCACCGGCTTGGTGACTTTTCGATCGCGAATCAGCTGCGCCAGTTCCTCTTCTTGTGACGAACCAATTTCACCAAAGATGACGATGGCTTCGGTGAGCGGATCGGCTTCAAACATCAGCGCCGCATCTGGAATACGAATTCCAAGAACCGCATCGCCGCCAATGTGCGCGATGGTTGAAATGCGTACCCCCGCCTGTCCCAGGTAGTAGCCCATGCTTGAAGCCATGCCGCCGGAGCGACTGATCACTCCAACACCGGTTGGGATGCCGGGCTTGAACCATTGTCTCGCACTTTCCGCGCGACCACCGATCATGCCAACCACGCCCTTGCCCGGGCTCAACACTCCAAGCGTGTTCGGTCCAAGAAAAAGCGCGCCATTCCCTTTGGCCGCCGCCGCGATCTCCATGGCGTCCCACACCGGCACGCGATCGGGCACCAGCACCGTGAGTTTGATGCCCGCATCAATTGCCGAAACGGCCGCGTCCTTCACACCGGGGGCGGGCACAAAAAGCACGGAGATGTCGATCTTGCCCAGAGCTTTCACTGCTTCCCGTGGCGTGTTGAACACGGGCACGCCAAGAACGGTCTGCCCACCTTTGCCCGGCGTCACGCCCGCGACCACATTGGTTCTGTACTCGCGCATCAAGCGCGTGCGCGCCTGACCTTCGCGGCCAGTGATCCCTTGCACCAGAACGCGCTTTGTCTCGTCGATCAAGATTGCCATTTAGCGCGCGCCTCCAATCAGTTTGTCCAAGCCGGGAATATCGAGTTCCAAATAGAAGCCGTCGAGTCCGGCGAGTCGACATTCGACATCGCACGCGAGCAATTCGGAGTCTTTGGTGGCAAACTCCTCGCTCGTCAGCGCAGCCACCGGGGCACCTGCGCGATCCACGATCAGTCCGCCGGAGTGCGTCTCGACGGCGCGGCGAATCCTGCCGTCGCGGGACCAGTTCGCGGTGTCAATCCACACGCGCCCGCTTTTCACGGGAAGCATGGTGGCGGATGGATCTTTGACGAACTTCGGCACGCGCGGAGCGCGCGGTTTCCATTTGGTGCCGCCCGCGCCCGCGACAAGTTTAGCGAAGCGCTCGGCGATCGTGGCCGGCGCGTCGGTCTTGCGATAGCCTTCGACCGGCGCGCGAAGCAGCCCGGACATTCGACGCAAAATGTCCACAGCGCGATCTTCGGTGTTGCCACCCAGACGAATCACCGCGGGAATATCCAGATCGAGTTCCCAAAATGCCTTGGCCAGTCCATACGCGGACCAATATTGTTCCTGGCTCGCGACGCCGGAGCCAGAGCCGAAATATCCCACCAGGCCGGGCTGGGCCAAAATAATCCGGCTGGCGCGATATACCTTGGACGCGGATGGATTGCCGCTGGTGTCGGTGAAATTGGCGATGGTGAATCCCGCGTTCACGATGGCGTCCATCGACATCATCGATCCGCCGCCGCCCGCGCCGTGAAAACCAACCAGACCTTTGGAATCTTTGGCGGCTAGGGTCGCCAACTGCGCGAAATAAAATGTGCCGCGATGATCGCTTTGTTCGACGGCGTAAGCCACCCGTTCAAGAGCGGTGGGCGGATGATCGAATTCTCTCGCAATTTCAATCCCCAGTTCAGGATGCCGCGCGACGGCGTAATCATCAATCGTGATCCGGCAATCGGCCGCCACGAACTGACCATCTTTGGTCAGCACCAGCGGATTGATTTCAAGCGACCGGGCTTCAACGCTGCGCGCGGCGGCAAATAATTTTTGAATCGACTCAGCGAGTTGTGTCGCGTGCGCCGACGAAAGTCCGCACGAAGCGACGGCTTCGCCAACGGCCGAATCCAGTGGCCCGCGATTCACATCGCAAGCGATGCGCCGCGTCGAGGCGGCCCGCTCTTCGATTCCGCTGCCGCCGCCAGCGGCGAAAATGATCATCGGGGCGCGGGCGGCGTCATCAATGGCGAACGAAAGAAAAAACTCCCGCTCGATGTCGATCTTCTCTTCAACCAACACGGCTTCAACCGGAAACTGCTCGACTTTCATCGCCAGCATGCGCGCGGCGTGAGCGCGAACATCATCTGGTTCTTTGGCGAACGCGACGCCGCCAATACCGGCGCGTCCGGTGGTCCAGGCTTGAATCTTGATAACGACTTCGCCACCCTTCTTGCCCGCGGCGAGTTCCTTGGCTGCTGCCACCGCTTCGTCAGCGGTTGAGGCGGCTCGGCCACGCGGAATCTTGAATCCGTTAGCGGCGAGAATGGCTTTGCCTTGATATTCGTGAAGTCGTGCCATGGCTGGGTGCTATTTCCATGATCCTAACCGACTTTCAGGGTAGCGCACGCGTCTCGCGCGTGCTGGTTGCGGCGTCCCGCCGCAACGAACTTTTGAAGAACGCGGTGAGATAAATGACGCGTTTTTGAAATAGAATAACATTAAAAAAGTCCGCGATGGCGAGACGCGTGCGCTACCCAACCGAATCCATTATCGTGAAGCGCGGATTGTTGCGGGCGAAGATCGAGAAAGGTGTCCGCTGAGCCAGGTGGAGGAAGCGGTGACGTCACACAAGGAAAACGGAGCGGCAAAATTATTTTCAAATTTGCAGCTTAGCGGCGGCTGTGCCAGCCTCAAAGAGCGCTACATACCATCGCCGAGCTAAGGCGGCCGTCCTTTCTCATTCGAAGTCTCCACTAAAATCAACCGAAACCTTCACATGAGTATTCGAACATTCTTTGGCGGCGCGCCTTTCCTCGCCGTTCTGATCGGCGGTCTCACAGCCCTCGGCGCCGAAACCTCAATTGTCCCTGAACCGGGCGATTTGCGCACGGCCGGGACAGTGGATTTTCCGATCTCATGCGCACCGGCCGCGCGTGCGGAATTCATCCGTGGCGTCGCGTTGCTGCACTCGTTCTTTTATGAGGAGGCGCGCCGGATTTTCACCGACGTCGCGGCAAAGGATCCAACGTGTGCCATGGCGCAATGGGGAATCGCCATGACGTGGTGGCATCCGATCTGGACGCCTCCGACTTCCGACGAAATGAGCGCCGGCAAGGCGGCAGCGGATAAGGCTGTGGCAATGAAAGCTGGCACCGATCGCGAGCGACAATTTATCACGGCGCTGAATACCTACTACAACACGCCGGACAGTCCCACCACGGGCGAGGTCGGGCAGTCTTGTCATGGGCCAGTGGGACCGCGTGATCGCGTGATCGCGTATGAAAAAGCGATGCGCAAGCTCTACGACCGATATCCCGACGATTTTGAAGCGCAGACCTTCTACGCCCTGGCAATCCTGGCCGTCGGCTACGCAACACCCACCGACACGACATTGTCCAGCCAACTTCAAGCGGCTGGTATCCTAGAAAAGTTGTGGAAGAAAAACCCCAACCATCCCGGTGTCGTTCACTATCTAATACATAGCTACGATTACCCTGCGCTGGCCGAGCGCGGACTGGCGGCCGCCAGAACCTATGGTTCCATCGCACCGTGGGTACCCCACGCCCTGCACATGCCATCACACATCTTCACGCGCCTGGGCATGTGGGAAGAGTCCATCGCCGCAAACCGCAATGCTGCTGACGCATCGCGCGCTTACGCTGCCCTGCGGCATCGCGAAGCGACCGAAGCAGAGGAACTGCACGCGCTCGACTACATGGCCTACTCCTATCTACAGGAAGCGGAAGACGCCAAGGCGAAGGAGATCGTGGATTTCGCCGCCACCGTGCGCAAAACCAATCCCGAGCTGGATTTCGTCGCGGCTTATGCTCTGGCCGCCATTCCGTCCCGTTATGCGCTCGAGCGCAACGCCTGGTCCGACGCGGCAGCGCTGCGCATTCCGGCATTGCCGCACTGGTCTTCCTTTCCGTTCATGGAAGCGCTGATCGAGTATGCCCACGCCCTCGGACGAGCGCATACCGGCGATCTCGACGGCGCACGCAAGGCGATGGACCGGATGCGGCAATTGCGGGCTGCGAAGATGGATCCGAAGTTTGATTATTTCAAGAGACAGCTCGACGAGCAAATGCAGGCAGCATCAGCCTGGGTGGCGTATGACGAAGGCAAGAAGGAGGACGCCGTAGATCTGTTACGACGCGCGGCGGATGCAGAGGACATTCTCGGCAAGCATCCTGTTTCGCCCGGCGCGCTTGTCCCGGCCCGCGAACAACTGGGTGATTTGCTGCTGAAACTGGATCGGCCGAAGGAAGCGCAGCAGGAATTTGAGGCGGCGCTGAAAATCTATCCGGGACGATTCCGAGGTTTGTATGGCGCCGCGCAGGCAGCAGAACAGATTGGAGAAAAGGAAAAGGCACGCCACTACTACGCCAAGCTGACTGAGCAAACGGCGAAGGCCGACGGCTCACGCAGCGAGCTCGCCCAATTGCGCGAATATCGTGCCGCCGAGGGTGCTACGACGCAACCGCGCAGCGCTACGGAACCCCGCAAGTAGGTTTTCAAAACCGTTTGCGGATCAAAACCTTGAAAAGGTAAGCACTGTTGAAAAGCTTAGGCATTAATCAGCCACACCACATGACCTCGCTGGATTACTACGCCATCGAAGAACTCCTCACCGACGACGAGCGCGCGGCACGCGATCAGACGCGGCGTTTTGTGCAGGAGGAAGTCATGCAAGAGATCGTGCCCTGTCATCGCGCGGCCAAATTTCCGGAACACCTCCGGGCGCGCATGGGGGCGCTACGCATCTTTGCTCCGTTTATGAAAGAACATGGCTGTGCGCGGCAGAGCTATACAGCGTATGGCCTCATTATGCAGGAGCTTGAACGGGCCGACTCCGGCCTGCGCTCGGAGGCTTCGGTGCAGGGCGCGCTTGCCATATACGCAATTCATTCTTTCGGCACGCCGGAGCAACACGCGCGCTGGCTGCCGGGACTGGTGTCGGGCAAACGCGTCGGTTGTTTCGCACTGACGGAACACGGGCACGGCTCAGATCCTGGCGGTATGGAAACCCGAGTAAAACGCGACGGCGATCATTATGTCTTGAACGGGAGCAAGTGCTGGATCGGCAACGCGTCCATCGCGGATGTGAAGGTGGTTTGGGCGAAGGACGACGACGGACGTGTGGGCGGATTCGTCGTGGAAAAAGATGCGCCCGGATTTCGCGCGCAGGATATTGAGGGGAAGTTCAGCCTTCGCATGTCGCGCACGTCGGAATGCTGGTTCGAAAACTGCCGGATACCGGCGGAGAATCGTCTGCCCAAGGCGTCGGGGCTGCGCGCGCCGCTGTCGTGTCTTTCGCAGGCGCGCGTGGGCGTTGCCTGGGGCGTGATTGGTGCGGCCATCGATTGTTACGAAACGGCGCTCGCCTATGCTAAATCGCGAGTACAATTTGGCCGTCCGATTGCCGGCTTCCAACTGGTGCAGGAAAAACTCGTTTGGATGGTGCAGGAGATTACGAAAGCGCAATTGCTCGCGTTGCGTCTCACCCGCATGATGGAGGCGGGCACGGCGCTCCCCGCGCAGATTTCGCTGGCGAAGCGGAACAACGTGCGGATGGCGCTCGAATGCGCACGCAAGGCGCGCGACATCCTGGGCGCGGTGGGTATCACAGATCGCTATTCCGTGATACGACACCTCATGAACCTTGAGACTGTCTATACCTACGAAGGCACACACGACATCCACATGCTGGTCATCGGCCAAGACATCACGGGGATCAGTGCCTTCGGCGGCGGGTCATCCTGAGCGGAGCGAAGGATCTCTCCTGCTCATAACTTGTTTTCCAAAACCGAAACACGCACGCGCAGCGAAAGCGTTGCGGAATACGCTTTGATTTGTTGCAGGTCCTGGAAGCTCTGACAGGTCTCTCGCCGTCTGCGCGGCTCGGGATGACAGCGCGCGATGATTAGCTAAAGTAATCACCGTATGAACGACGTTTATATTCTCGGCGGCGGGCGCACCGACTTTAAGCGCAACCTCAAAAAAGAGGGCAAAACGATCCGGCATTTGATCACCGAAGCCGGCAAGAAAGCGATCGACGATGCCAAAATCGATCCGGGCGAAATTCAGGCCGGGGCCGTGGGAAACTTTAACGCCGGACAATTTACCAAGCAGTTGCAGCTCGGCGCGTTCATTCCGGAGATCGATCCGAAATTGCGCGGCATTCCGACCATGCATACCGAAGCCGCGTGCGCATCCGGCGCGCTCTCCGTATTGCTCGGCGCGCAATGGATCATGGGCGGATTTTACGATGTCGTGCTCGTGGTCGGCGCGGAACAGCAAAAAACGATGTCGTCGCTCGACGGTTCCGATGTGCTCGGCGCGGCGGCCGATTATCACAATGAAAAACCGGAATACGGCGACTTTATGTTCCCGAAATTGTTCGGGCGCATCGCACAAATTTACATCGACAAGTACGGCGCGACCGAAGAAGACCTCGCGCAAGTTGCGTGGAAGAATTATGCGCATGCCAAGCTGAATCCGCTCGCGCAAATGCGCGACGCCGACTTGACTCTTGATTGCGCCTCGCAGGTATCGGACAAAAATCCGAGTGTTGCGCCCCCGTTGAAAGTTTCCGATTGCTCTCAGATCACCGACGGCGCTGCATCCGTGCTGCTCGTGTCGGAAAAATATCTGAACCGGATCGGGCGCGACAAAAACAAAACGGCGCGTTTACTCGGCTTCGGTCACACCACGGATTACCTCCCGCTCGACAAAAAAGATGCACCGACGTTTTCGACGGCGCGCAAGGCGGCCGCAAAGGCTTTTGAGATGGCGAACATCAAGCCGCGCGACGTGCAGGGAGCCGAAGTGCACGATTGCTTTTCGATCACCGAGATTGTCGCCTACGAAATTCTCGGGCTTGCCGAGCCTGGCAAAGGCGTTGAGCTGGTGAAGAGCGGCGCCACAACGCTTCCCCAAGTGCGCAATCAAAAAGGCGGCAAACTACCGTTCGAAATTCCAGTCAACACGGGCGGCGGGTTGATCGCCGACGGCCATCCGGTCGGCGCGACGGGGGTGCGCCAGGTTTTTGATGCTTATCAGCAGCTGAGCGAACAAGCCGGCGCGCGTCAGATTGAGAACGTGAAAAAATTCCTTACCTTCAATATGGGTGGAAGCCTGACCACTTCGGTTGCGATGGTGTGGGGACGCGGCTGAGCGAAACGACTTCGCCGCGCTATCGTTTTGTCACTGAGTCAACGAACTCGGAGATGGCTTCGAGTATTCGTTGATCGACATTCTCCTGCGTTTCGCCGGCGGCTTGCAACTGCCGCTTGGCCACAGCTAACGAATGGTCTCCACCTTCCACGACATGGAGAAAGTTCGGCGCTTTCATTTTTGCGCGCACACTTTCGAGAAGATCGAGCGGACAAAGCGGATCGCGCGTTCCCTGGACAAAGAGGATTGGCGTTCGCAAAGCGCGGAGAACTTCGTCACGAAGTTTTGTCCGGTTGCCCATGGCGCAGAGCGGATATCCAAGACACACGACCGCATCCACATTTTCCTCCAATGCAACGTGACAACCGATGCGTCCGCCCATGCTCTTGCCAATGAGAATGGTCGTAACACCTGATGGTTGTCGCGCCGCGGCAAGCGCCGCTCGATGCGCCGCGATCAATTGCGGCAAAGAATCGGGCCGCCTCCGATTTTCCTGCATGTAATCATAATCGAAAACCGCCACCCGCCCGATGTTTGCCAGGCGCGTTTTCCACGATTGCATCCACGGATGCGAAGAAGGCGCGCCAGCGCCGGAAGCGAAAAGAAAAAATGGCGTGGACATCTCGGATTACGGATTGAACCAAGACTCAACTAATCAGGAAATCCACTGATTCGCTCAATCGCTAAATAAAGACGATATAATTGTCATGAAGCCTCCATTCACTCTTGGTGTCGTCGGTCACTTTGGGCTGGCGGTGCGCGATCCAAAGAAAAGCGCAAAATGGTTCGCGCGCGCGCTCGGTTTGCGCAAAGAGTTCGAGTTCGAAAATGGCGTCGCCGTTGGCAACGACAACGTCACCATCGCATTGTTCAAAGGCAAACCGGCGCCACAAACGATCGATCACATGTCATTCCACCTGCCCAACATGTCGATCTTGCGAAAAGCGCTCGCGCATTTGCAGAAACATAAAGTCGATCTCGAGGATCCGGGCGAGGAAATCGGTCCGGAATCGCCTGGCTCGAAGCACATGGGCGTCTGGTTCCACGATCCGGATGGATATCGCTGGGAGTTGAGTGTGCAGGGAGGCCGGTGAACTAGTCGACATGCGCGCGATGGTTCTCGAGAAACCGGGAAACGCGCTCGTGCAGCGCGATGTGCCGATACCAAAACCGGGCCCGGGACAATTGCTCGTCCGCGTTAAGACGTGCGCGGTTTGCCGCACCGATCTGCATTTGGTCGATGGTGAATTGCCAAATCCGAAACTGCCGCTCATTCCCGGGCACCAAATCGTCGGCCACATCGAAGAGCTTGGCGAAAGCGTCCAAGGATTTTCGATCGGCGAGCGCGTCGGCATTCCGTGGCTCGGCTGGACGGATGGCGAATGCGGTTATTGTCGATCTTCGCGCGAGAATCTCTGCGATCGCGCGCGTTTTACCGGCTATACCATTGACGGTGGTTACGCCGATTTCACCGTCGCTGACGCCCAATTTTGTTTTCGATTGCCCGAGCAATACAACGATGTCGATGTTGCGCCGCTTCTTTGTGCCGGAATGCTCGGCTACCGCTCGTATCGGAAAACAGGCGACGCGCCGCGGCTCGGCATTTATGGTTTCGGCAATGCCGCGCGCTTGATCGCGCAGATTGCGATTTACCAAGGCCGCGAAGTTTATGCGTTCACGCGACCGGACGATAAAGCTGGCCAGGGATCGGCGAAAAAGCTCGGCGCGGTCTGGGCGGGTGGTTCCGACGAGATGCCGCCGGAAAAACTCGACACCGCGATTATTTTCGCGCCGGTTGGCGCGCTCGTGCCGGCGGCGCTGCGCACGCTGACCAAAGGCGGCACCGTCGTCTGCGGCGGCATTCACATGAGCGACATCCCTTCGTTTCCATATGTCGATCTTTGGAATGAGCGCGCGATTTACTCCGTCGCAAACTTGACGCGACGCGACGGCAAGGAATTTCTCGAAATCGCTCCGCGCGTTCCGGTGAAAACAAAAACCCAAACTTTCCCGCTCGAAGAAGCCAATACCGCGCTCGAAAAATTCCGCGCAGGCAAATTGGAAGGCAACGCAGTTCTCCAGATTGCTGACGCTTAGACTTTTTCTTTCTCCTTTCTAATTTTTACTTTCCCTCGTGCCGTCTCACCTTCCATCCGAGCAAACTGCGTCCGGCGAATTTCAGCGACAGGAAGACGCGTTCCGCGAATGGATTTCGAATGATGGATCGACTCCGTTCGCCGCTGCGGCGGATCGTTATCATATTTACGTCTCGCTTGCCTGTCCGTGGGCAAGCCGGACCGTCATTTTCCGAAAGTTAAAAGGACTCGAAGAGGTGATTGGTATGACGGTCGTCGATCCGATTCGCGATGAAAAAGGCTGGGCGTTTCGTCCTCCTTCGATGAAATGGCCGCCGGAGGACTCGTTTGATTCAACCGATCCGATCAATGGCTTTGATTATTTGAGCGAAGCCTATGCCGCGACCGACCCGAATTTTGATGGGCGCGTAACCGTTCCCGTTTTGTGGGACAAGGAAACGAAAAAGATCGTCAATAATTGCGAGGACGACGTTTGCCGGATGTTCAACGACGCATTCAACACGGTCGCGCAAAGTAGGCTTGTCGATCTTTTCCCGAAAGAGATCGAAGCCGAGCACAACAAGCTTTGCGATTTTCTTTACGAGAACGTGAACAATGGCGTTTATAAAGCCGGGTTCGCGACGCGGCAGCGGCCCTACGAAACTTCGTGCCGCAAACTTTTTGACGCGCTCGATCAAGTTGAACAACGCTTATCGAAAAGCCGCTACTTGTTCGATAATCGCATCGTCGAAGCCGACTGGAGACTGTTCTGCACCCTGGTTAGGTTCGACGTTGTCTATCACGGCCATTTCAAATGTAACCTTCGCCGCATCATCGATTATCCGAATCTGCAAGGTTACTTGATGGATTTATATCAGCAGCCCGGCATCGCCGACACGGTTAATTTCGATCACATCAAGCGCCATTACTACATGACCCACGAAGAAATTAACCCGACGCGCATTGTCCCGCTCGGCCCGATTGTCGATCTGACGCGGCCGCACGGCCGGGTGAAAATGTAATCCAGCGGTTCAAGGGTAAACTCAAACCGCGCGACGATTTATTGTTTTAACGATTTAACGTTGGGCGCCTAACCTCGACGGCGTGGCTCCGCAAAAAATCATCGCTGCTCTATCGATCCGTGCGGACGACGTTTCAAAATTGGCCAATGGAGCCCGCGTTACCGAAGAAGGCTGCGCTGAAGCCACTTGACGCAAAAACTTAAGTTCACTCAGGCACTTGCCTGTTCCTTCCGCGACCGCGCTGAGCGGATCTTCCGCAACATGGACAGGTAAATCGGTCTCCCTGCTCAAAAGCTTATCGAGTCCGCGCAGCAAGGCGCCTCCGCCTGCAAGCACGAGTCCACGATCGACCAAGTCGGCCGAAAGCTCGGGCGGACAGCGCTCCAGAGTGATGCGCACCGATTCGACAATTGTCGAGATCGGTTCGAGCAATGCTTCGCGCACCTCCTGCGAAGTGATCTTGATGGTTTTGGGCAAGCCGGCGACCAGATCGCGCCCCTTTACTTCCATGCTCGTCTCCTCCTCGGTCGGATAGGCCGAACCAATCTTGATCTTGATCTCCTCCGCCGTGCGTTCGCCGACCATTAAATTGTAAGCGCGCTTCATGTATTGCACGA
>WNGG01007526.1_pt1 | contig 14677 bp, 12 predicted proteins | sample 5400661 | NCBI WGS metagenome assembly WNGG01 (sample SAMN13153372, study PRJNA577476) | soil metagenome | isolation source: 100 cm soil or saprolite under Garry oak tree replicate 1 | place: USA:California | collected 2016-06-15
CCTCATGTGCAATCTCCCTGTGCTCCTCCCGCTCCGTCCCTGGCACCCACAAGGGGTGCCACTACTATGGACGAGGGAACGAAGACTCCTTTCTTCCTGTATCTATCTTTCAGTTGTATTCGACCTTCCTCGATTGTCACCCTGAGTGAGCCGAAGCCCTGAGCCCATTCGCTTCGCTCAGGGTAAACTCCGCGAAGGGGAAGCGAAGGGTCTATAAGGAGAGAAGCTAATGCCTGAACAGGATTTTATGCCCATTCAGAATTTCGATTATCTAGAGTTCTATGTAGGAAATGCCAAGCAAGCGGCATACTACTTTAGTAACGCCTGGGGCTTTACGCCAATTGCCTATGCAGGGTTGGAGACAGGCGTGCGTGACCGTAGCAGCTATGTCCTTGAACAGGGCAATGTGCGTTTCGTCCTGACGTCACCGCTCGGCCCAGAAGGAGAGATGGCCGAGCATATCAAGCTCCATGGCGATGGTGTAAAAGATATTGCTTTACGAGTGGATGATGCTGAGCGAGCCTATCGCGAAGCAACCAGCCGTGGCGCACATGGGGTGATGGAGCCGACGATACGCAAAGATGATAATGGCCGGGTGAAACTATCAGCTATCGCTACTTATGGCGATACCATTCATACCTTCGTAGAGCGCCGCGAGTATAAAGGAGCTTTTCTACCCGGTTATCGTGCGATACCTGATGTTCCGCATCGAGCACGGCCTGCAGGCCTGGCCGCGATTGACCACGTTGTGGGCAATGTCGAACTGGGCAAGATGAACGAGTGGGTCGCTTTCTACGAGCGTGTGATGGGCTTTACGCAACTCATTCACTTCGATGATAAGGCGATCAGTACCGAGTATTCAGCCCTGATGTCCAAAGTCATGCAGAATGGCAGTGGGCGCATCAAGTTCCCCATTAACGAACCGGCGCAAGGGCGGCGCAAATCACAGATCGAAGAGTACCTGGACTTCTATCGTGGCCCCGGTGTGCAGCACATCGCTCTGAATACGGACGATATCATCACGACGGTTCGTAAGTTGCAGGACCGTGGCGTCGAATTCCTGAAAACGCCAATGACGTATTATGAGAGTGTGCTGGATCGTGTTGGCAGGATCGATGAGGACCTGCTGCAACTGGCAGAACTCGGTATCCTGATCGATCGCGACGATGAGGGCTACCTGCTGCAAATCTTCTCCAAGCCGATTGTTAACCGTCCGACGGTCTTCTTTGAAGTGATTGAGCGTAAGGGTGCCCGTGGCTTTGGTGAAGGGAACTTTAAGGCGCTCTTTGAAGCAATCGAGCGAGAGCAGGCGCTGCGAGGAAATCTGTAAGATGAAATTCGGTTGTCACCCTGAGCGAAGCGAAGGGTCTGCAGAGTAGGCGCTGCGAGGAAATGTGTAACATGAAACTAGTAACATTTCGTACACCTGAACGAGGGCACGGTAAATCTGGCCCCTACGCCGGGGTAATACACGATCAAGGCGTGATTACCCTGGGGCGCGATCAATCTGGCCCCTACGCCACCCTGCTTGAGTTGTTGCGTGATCCTGAAGGGCTGACGAAAGCACAGGAGGCTTTAGAAAGAGCAGGAAAAGTATATAGGGTGGATGTGCCACTAGCACCTTTTCCTGATCAGGAAGGCATGGTATTGCCGGTGAAGGGAGAAACAGGAAAAGAGTATGCATTGCACGAGGTGGTGTTGCTTGCTCCAATTCCTGAACCGCCATCGGTACGCGACTTCTATGCTTTTGAGCAGCATGTCAAGACGGCACGGGCAAATCGTGGCCTGGATATGATTCCGGAGTGGTACGAATTCCCTGTTTTCTACTTCACAAACAACAGTGAAATCTACGGTCACGATGAGCCAGTCCCCTATCCTACGGGAAGCCAGGCACTCGATATTGAATTAGAGATCGCCTGTGTGATTGGACGCGAGGGAAAAGATATCCCCGTGGAAGAGGCTGCGGAGTATATTGCTGGCTACACGATCATGAATGACTGGAGCGCTCGTGACTTCCAGTTGCGCGATATGAAGCTCAATCTTGGTCCAGGCAAGGGCAAAGATTTCGCTACCTCGCTTGGTCCATGGCTGGTGACGCCTGATGAACTGGCTTCCCGCAGGAGTGGAAGTGGCGCTTCATCCTCCCCCGGAGGCGCGGCGAGTGAGCGTTACGACATGACTATGGTAGCGCGTGTAAATGGTAAAGAGATCTCGCGTGGCAACTTCAATCAGATACACTACAGTTTCCCGCAGATGATCGCCTGGGCCTCACAAAATGCGCGTCTGCGCGTCGGCGATGTCTTAGGCTCCGGCACAGTAGGCACCGGATGTATCCTGGAGCTTGGCACCCAGGTCCATCCCTGGTTCCAGCCTGGCGATGTGATCGAGCTGGAAATTGATGGTATTGGTGTATTGCGGAACAGGATTGTTTAATAGAGAGACTGGCCGATAATGAACATGAACAAATGTGCGTCCCATCCGCTCTGGTGATGGGCTGCGCTGCTGCACTGTCATCCTGAGCGAAGCGAAGGATCTCGTCCTCAGTCGCACTTCATTGGTTCAGGTTCATAATCGGCACCTACGGTAGGGCCTTCGCGCCCCATCAGGAGGAACAAACATATGCCAAGTTATCATCGTTTGGGGCAGATACCCCCTAAGCGACATACGCAGTTCCGCAAACCGGACGGAACATTCTACTCCGAGGAAGTCTTCGGTACCGAAGGCTTTTCGGGCAATTACTCCATTCTGTACTACAACTATCCACCAACACAGGTGAAGAAGATTGAGAAATTCATGGACCTGCAGTACATGCAGGATGAGTGGGATCCGGAAGTGCAGCGCCATCACCATCTGAGGACTGCACACCTCACTCGTGGTGGTGATGCCGTGTTGGGTAACCAGGTTCTCATGTTCAATAAGGATGTCGTGCTTGGAATTTCGCAGCCGACGATGGAGATGGACTACTTCTATCGTGATGGTGATTCTGACCTGGTTTACTTTGTTCATGAGGGGCATGGCACGCTTGAAACCAACTTTGGTCTGCTGCCCTATTATGATGGTGATTATATCGTCATCCCCCGTGGCACGACCTTCCGTTTCCAAATAGCCGCGGATAGTCCCGATACACGTTTCCTGGTGATTGAGGCACACGGTACGATTGAACCACCGCGCCGCTATCTTAACAGGAACGGCCAGTTACTTGAGCATTCCCCTTACTGTGAACGCGATTTTCGCCTCCCTGAAGCGCTTTATCATCCCCCAGATGCGCGACTCGAAACGCATACCGAGCGTGGCGAGTTTGAGGTGCGTGTGAAGGTTGGCAACACCATCTCCAGCTACTGGTTCGACTTCCATCCATTTAATACGGTCGGTTGGGATGGCTACGAGTACCCCTGGATTTTCAATATTGCCGACTTTGAGCCAATTACTGGGCGCGTCCATCAGCCACCTCCGGTGCATCAGACTTTCCAGGGGCCGAATTTCGTTGTGTGCTCGTTTGTGCCGCGCAAGCTGGACTACCATCCACTTTCGATTCCTGTGCCATATAATCATAGCAACATCGATAGTGATGAAGTGTTGTACTATGTCAATGGCAACTTTGGGAGCCGCCGAGGGATCGAGCAATCGTCAATCACCTTGCATCCGCGTGGTATTCCACATGGACCACAGCCCGGTGCAGTCGAGAAGAGTATCGGTGCCGAGCGTACTGAAGAGCTGGCAGTAATGATTGATACCTTCTACCCACTGAAGCTTACGACGATTGCCCGGTCAATTGATGATTCAGCGTATCCGTATAGCTGGCTGGAGTAAACATATGAGGAGAATGCAATCCACTCGACATCGCTGGTACTCACTCCTATCAGACCGCCTGAGCGAAGCTAGAACGAAGTTCGTTGGCGGTCTGAATAGCAACTCATATGCCTGCTGGATATGAGTTTCAAGGGCCCTTCAGCGCCCCCGAGGCGCGGGACCTGCAAGGGCCCATCCAGCCCTACACCACCACTCTCGCCCACGTGCTCGATAAATCGGCACTCTACGTAGGGACGAAGCCGCGTACCCAGCTGGCAGGAATGTGTGGAGTAGAGCACAGAGAGTAGATATTCTCCTTAGCCGAATGTGTGACCTCAAGACGGCGGATGTCCGGCATTCCCCTTTCGCCGCCCACGGGTAGGAGCTACCTGCTCAAGCGTGAGCCGAGCAGGTAGTGTTTGTTCGCTCAGAGGAAACGCCACTGTCAAGACACCATTGCCATAGGTAACATTCGCCTTTTCGCCATTGACTGCTGCAGACAGTTCCAGTTCGCGGTGGTAGACCCCAACACTCCACTCATCGATGAGGAGTTCCTTGATATCCTTGAGCATGCCACGCAGGTCTCCGTGGAGAATGAGGTGATTATCTGCGGTGACTTCAACCACAATGTTATTGGGTTCAAGTCCAGGCATTGGAGCAGTGACCGTCAAGCGGTCGGGCGTTCGATACACCTTGACGGGGATGTGTTGCCGCTTCATTTGCTCTTGCATACGCGCCACCTCTCTTTCTCCAAGAAAAGAACATGACGATCTCTCACCCATGCTTTTGGGTCTGGCTCAGCTGTTTGCGAGGTAAGGTCTCTGACATCACTGCTTGTACCACGATCCCCGAGAGGAACGTCAACCCACCGATCACAACGATGGCCCATGAGGCACCAAGAAGATCTGCCAGTACTCCGGCCAGCAGTGCTCCTATGGCGTAGCCACTATCACGCCAAAGTCGGTAGACTCCCACCGCCGAGGCCCGCCAGTCCGGATGGGCCACATCTGAGACGGTTGCGAGCAGTGTCGGGTAGACAAGAGCCGTGCCTATCCCAAGCAGGGCCATGGCGGCCGCCCACCAGAGGAAACCATGGATCAGTGGGAGCAATCCGATGCTTACCCCCTGGAGCAGCATCCCCACCACGATCATGCCTTTGCGCCCCAGTCGGTCGGAGAGCGCACCTGTCACTAACTGAGCCGTACCCCAGACTCCTGGGTAGATTCCGGCCAGGAGACCAATCTGTGCAATACTCAGTCCACCTGCAGCAAAGAAGAGAGGGAACAGCCCCCAGGCGAGACCATCATTTAAATTATTCACCAGCCCGGCCTGGCTGACCGAAAAGAGCGTGCGGTCTTTCCAGGACGTGAGCAGGAAGATCTCTTTGAATGAGAGCGGTCGGTGCCGATCAGCTGGCGGACCAGCAGTTTGTTGGGCTGCTTCTGGTGTCTGCCCGGAGGCACGAGCCAGCAGTGATGCCTCATGACGTGCGTGTCCATGCGACTCACGCACGAATAGCAGCGAGAGCAGCAAACCAGCCAGAGCGAATCCAACGCCAGGCAGAAATGGCTGAGGCCGTAGCGCATAGGTGGCGGCAAGATAGCCAGCTGCGATGGCTGCCAGCGAAACCGCACCGTAGCCAGCTGCTTCGTTGAGTCCCATTGCTAGCCCACGGCGAGCTGGCCCCACCAGGTCAATTTTCATAATGACGGTGGTGGACCAGCAGAGGCCCTGGTTAATGCCAAGCAGCACATTGGCGAAGACGACCCAACCCCAGGTCGGGGCGAAGATGATCAGGAGCGGCACCGGCAGCCCGATGAGCCAGCCAGCGATCAGGACCCCCTTACGGCCAATGCGGTCACTCAGTCGGCCCGCAAAGAGGTTCGCCAGAGCTTTGATGACGCCGAAGCTCACGATAAAGGAGAGCACAGCCGTGGTGGAGGCCAGACCGAACTCACGCTGACCGAGCAGAGGCACGACACTGCGCTCAAGTCCAACCATGCCACCAACGAAGGCATTGACGATGACCAGGAGCGTGAACTGTTGCCAGTTCGCACGCAGACCGAGGCGAACATCGGATCCAGCAGCCCTTCTTCGTCCCCCTATTACCTGCCCCCCAGGCAGGGTGGCGGGCTTCGAGTTCACTGGATATTGATCAAGCGATGGCACAGCGATTCGCTCCTGCTTCTAATTCGGTCACGTCTTGTTCAGGCAGTTGCCCAACCTCGTTGTACGCGATAATGCGCTCATAGTTCGGTGGGGTCGGTGGAATGCGAGCCAGGACTGAGGCAATAAAGGCGTCTTCGGTTGCGGGGAGACTACCCAGGCGTTCCTGCACCTCTGCCAGAGGCGCGGCGATAGGCGTATGATCAAACGCGACAGGCCGACTACTATGACCGGGAAGGATAACGGTCTCAGCAGGGAGCTGCAGCAGTCGTTGCAGCGAGCGATAGAGCAGGCGAGCACGTGCTGGATAAATCCGCACTCTACGTTCTGTCACCTCGTCAGTGCTTGCATGCAGGTCTGGACGCCCGACTGCATCGAGAAACAGCGTGTCTCCGGTAAAGAGTGCTTTCCCCTCGAGCAGATAACAGGTGCTTTCTGGTGTATGACCCGGTGTATGCAATGCGGTCAGGTGTATAGCGCCGAGAGGAATGTGCTCACCATCATGGACAGGTGTAAAAGGATATGAGGCACGTCGCTGATCGGGAAGCAGGAGCGTGGCATAAGATCGTTGTGCTATGTCCCGCGCCCGCGAGAGGTGATCGGCGTGGATATGCGTCTCTAAGACCAGGGAAATCCGCCACCCATGAGTCTGCACGAGATCAAGATAGACCTCTGCTGGCAGCGAGGGATCGATCACAGCAGCAAGACCATCGGAGCCAATCAGGTAGGAGAGACAGCCTTTTCCGGTGCGCCGCACCTGGATCACATGAGCCTCGTTGCCTGGGAGAGAAACCTCGGCGGTGTTCCATGCCAGGCTCCACGCCTTCATTCCGCCATCCAGAGAGAATGCCTGTATCCCTCGCGTGCAGAGAAGCTCGGCTGCAATCAGGCTGGTTTTGCCAGCAGCACACACAGTTACTACTGGTGCGTCGCCTGGCAATGCTACGTCGGCGAGCGCTTTGGGATCGTTAGCCTTCAAGGCGTTGTAGGCATCGATATGGATACTTCCAGGAATAGCCCATTCTGCCCGTTCAGAAGTCGGGCGAATATCCAGGACTGTGACTGGTCGCCCTTCTTCCAGCCATGCACGCAATGTCTCGACATCGATCGTTCTCATCATGGTTCTCCTTTCCCACTTTCGACTGGCAATCCCAACGCTCGCCAGTCAGGCAGTCCTTGTTCGAGGCGACGAGCGTTGTACCCGTTGCGACGCAGCAGGGCGACGGCCTCATCTGCAAATACACAATAAGGTCCTCGACAATAGGCTACGATCTCCTTCTCCTGGGGAAGCTCCGGTAGGCGGGCTGGAAGTTCGTCTACAGGAATGGAAAGAGCATGGGGAAGGTGTCCAGCAGCATATTCCTCAACGGGACGAACATCGAGCAGGATCACATTGTCTTCGATCAGGCGCTGGAGCAACTCGCTCGCACCGATAGGCTGCAAAAGACGCCGATCTTGCAAGAAGGTGTGGACCACCCGATCAATCTCTGCAATGCGGGCTTCCCCCAGGTTCCGCATCGCCTGCCACAGAGTGAACACAGACTCGTTAGCCAGGCGATAATAAATGGAGACTCCTTCACGGCGCACCTCAACAAGTTGAGCGGCCCGCAGCACCTGTAAATGTTGGGAAGCATTAGCTACCGACAGACCTGTCTCGTGTGCTAGCTCTTCGACACTGTGCTCGCATTGGGCAAGCACATCGAGCAGTTCGAGGCGGTGTGGGCTGGCCAATGCCTTACCGATGCGAGCAAACTGCTCATAGAGGAGATTCTTAAAGGTTCGTTTCTCTTGCTGGTTCATAGGTTGAATCACAAGCCCTTTCAGTATCTTCCATTGACATATGAAGAGAGTGCGATAGAATGCTCAGTCACAACAATATTCTAATATTCAAAATATTAATTGAATATTAGAATATTGTCAAGGGGATCTCCGAACTTTCGCGAATCCCTTCGTGGCAAAGATCCGCGAGAAACGAAGAAGGTGGCTTCCTGTGCAGGCTCCTCTGTCATGGCAGGGGTGAGAAGTACAGGAGCCACGTTTTAGCCTTCACGGTGCCGTATATTCTTGAGCAATGACCCGCTTGCGCTTCCTTCTGTCAGGTGTGTATAATTTTCGTAGTGAATGGATCATCTATCCTGGAAAGTCCAAACAAAGGAGTTTCGGACGGCTGCTTTGTAAGGGGTGCACGTACTACTCTCCTGATGCCGCGCCTCGTACAGTGAGCTTTTTGTCTCCCTTAACTCCTGTCGTCTCTACATTGATTATGCAAGGGCGTGAAATGAAGGATACATTGCAAAAGGAGTGATTGACGATGGCCACCGAACCACGCATCATCAAATTTTACGAAACCACACTTCGTGATGGCGAACAAACCCCTGGTGTCAACTACTTTCCAGAAGAGAAGCTGCAGATCGCGCAGGCATTAGCCGATATGGGCTTCGATACCCTGGACTGCGGCTTTCCCATCTCTTCGCCAGGGGAATTTGAGGCCGTTCGCCTGATTGCCTCGAAGGTGGACAATGCCGAGATCTGTGCGATTGCGCGTGCCAATCCTGCCGATATTGAACGTGCCTGGGAAGCGGTGAAGATTGCAGCACACCCCGCCATTCAGCCGTTTGTCAGTGTTTCGCCCCTGCATCGCCAGGTGAAACTGGGCAAGACACGCGACGAGGTGCGCGAGCTGGCAAAAGCAGCGGTGGCACAGGGTCGCTCGTATACCGAAAATGTGGATTTCGCTCTGGAAGACACCACGCGCACGGAGCATGACTTCATCCTGGAAGTGTGCGGGGTCATCATTAAAGAGGGTGTACGTTTTGTGACGCTCTGTGATACCGTCGGCTATGCATTGCCCTGGGAATTTGGCAAGCTGGTTGCTGATGTCAGGCGTGAATTTCCTGGCGTGCGTATCTCGGCCCACTGTCACGATGATCTTGGCCTTGCTGTTGCTAATGCGTTGGAAGGATTACGCAACGGTGCCGAACGGGTAGATACCTGTATCAATGGCCTGGGGGAACGCGCAGGCAATGCCGCCACTGAAGATGTAGTGATGGCGATTCGCACCCGCTCAGCCGATCTTGGTATGGATGTGCGTGTGGATACGACCAAACTCATTCCGACCAGCCGATTGGTTGCGAAGCTGTCGGGTATGGAGCCACAGTGGACTAAGTCGATTGTTGGTCGAAACGCCTTTGCCCACGGCGGTGGTATTCACCAGGATGGCGTGCTCAAGGACGCTCGCACCTATGAGATTATGACGCCCGAATCGGTCGGTCTCACGGCGGCTGACCGTCGTATGCATATGGGCAAGCTCTCTGGTCGTGCTGCGCTGGCTGCGCAACTGCGTGACCTGGGCTATGAGTTGGAGAAGGAGCAACTGAACAGAGCTTTTGATATGGCGAAGCTCCTGCTGGGCAAGAAGAAGATGCTGGAGGAGCTGGATTTGCGCTATATTGCCGAGGCATCGGTAACTACTATTGTCGTAGAGTTTGAGAACGCATAAACCTGACAAAGAAGGAGAGTAGGCCTGAGGGTTTTCCTAAATTGCCGGGCGGGATCTCTATCACATTTGCTGAGTCAATAATTCAATGCGCCCTCTTGACAAAGAACTTTTTTATTCTTATACTTGTCTTATGCACACGTGTGCATAATTCAGGGTGATCCAGGCATGTCGGTTCTTCATTGAAGGAAGGTGGATTACTTGCGCCGGCAAGAAATATCAATTGAAGATATTGCACGGGCTGCCGGGGTCTCACATTCGACAGTCTCGCGCGCTCTCCGTGAGAGCCCACTGATTAGTGTCGATGTACGAGAGCGCATCCAGCGTATGGCACGTGAGATGGGCTATACGCCCAATGCGATTGCACAAAGTCTGCAAAACCGGCAAACCAGCACCATCGGTTTGGTGGTGACCTCCATTGCCGATTCTTTCTGGGGTGACGTTATGAAAGGCGTCGAAGAAGTGGCTCGTGAGGCTGGCTTCAGTGTCTTCCTCAGCGCCTCCCACAACGACCCTGACCAGGAAATGGCGATCATCGAAACCTTCCGCCGACGACGTGTTGATGGCATCCTTGTCGCAGCGTCCCGTATCACCAGCAATTATCAGAAGCGCCTGCACCATATCCAGCTACCTACTGTCCTGATCAACAGCCAGGCCGAGTCACAAGACGAGTTGTTGCACTGGGTTTGTGTAGATGATCGCGAGGGTGCGCGACTTGCGGTAGAACATCTGTTACGGCTGGGCCATCGTTCGATTGGCTACCTTGGCATCGAAAACCGGCCAAGATCAAATCGGCAACGGCTGGGGGGATATCGCAGCACACTGGCAACTGCTGGTGTGCCTTGCCATGATGCATGGGTAGTGATTGCGCCTGGCACACTCTCCGGGGGAGAGGTAATAGAGGCATCGCTTGAGGAAGATGTTGCTGCCGGGCAGGCATTATTGCCCCGCCTGCTCGACGCTGGAGTCACGGCTGTTTTCTGCTACAACGATATGATCGCAGTTGGCGTGCTGGTGGCTTGTCAGGAAAGGGGCATTGCAGTGCCACAGGAACTGAGTGTCATCGGTTTTGACGACATCAAAATGGCTAGCTATGTAACGCCTCCACTTACCACAATTCATCAACCAAAGGTTGAACTGGGGCGCCTCGCAACACAGGTGATGCTGGATTTATTGAAGAAGCATCCGGGACGTAATCACATTTTACCACCCACCATCGTACTTCGTGCCAGCACAGCTTCATTAACAGTGTCATCCTGAGTGAAGCGAAGGATCTCATCGTGCCGAAACCAATAGTTAGCGTCAAGGGAGGAGAATGCAGCGTATGCGCCAATATGATTCACATAACCTGGTCGTACATCCTGGTAACTTGGCAAGCTGGGCCGACCACGTGCTCGATAAATCTATTACCTCTCCCCCAGAGAGGGTGCTCTACCCTGTCGTCGTTGAAGTAACGCCCGAACTGGCAGGCTGGGATTATATTTCTTTTCAGTTGCGTCGTCTGCAAGCAAATCACTCCTGGGCATTCACGACCGGCGACCGCGAAATGGCCATTGTCGTCCTGAGTGGTCGTCTCGGTGTCATCCTGAGCGAAGCGAAGGATCTATCGGCCAGTCACCACTGGGATCATATTGGCGAGCGCGACAGCGTCTTCAGTGGACTGCCCTATGCGCTCTATCTTCCCAGGCATACCTCCTTCTCTGTCAATGCGGAAATCGATTGCGAGTTTGCTGTCGCCCAGGCCCCAACCGATCAGGATCATCAACCACGACTCGTCACGCCGCGTGACATCGAGATTGAGATTCGTGGGGGCGATCATGCAACACGGCAGATCAATAACATCATCCCACCAGGTTTCCCCTGTCATCGGCTTGTCGTCGTGGAGGTCTATACACCCGGTGGCAACTGGTCAAGCTACCCTCCGCATAAGCATGATATCCATAAGGTTGATCAAGCCGGTAAAATACTGGAAGCCGACCTTGAGGAGGTCTATTTCTATAAGCTAGACCGCCCGGAAGGGTTTGCCTTTCAACGTATTTACACCGCTCCAGAGTCGCCGCTGCATCGTGCTGGTTTCCCCATCGATGCAGTGCTGCTGGCGCTGGATAACGATGTCGTACTTGTACCCGAAGGCTACCACCCAGTGAGCAGCCCACCGGGCTACACCACCTACTATCTGAATGTCCTGGCTGGCAGTGCCCAATCGCTCGCCAACAGCGAGGACCCACGCTATACCTGGGTCAAAGAGAGTTATCGTTCGCGTGATCCACGGGTACCAATCTACGATGTGATGCACCGTTAATGTTGAAAAAAATGTAGTGGCACCCCTTGTGTGGCAAGGAAGCCTTGGGAGCTTCCAGCCAGGGGGGCCGGATCCGTCCATAGTAGTGGCACCCCTTGTGGGTGCCAGGGGGCGGGGCCGGGTGCCAGGGAGGTAATCAGGAGCCAGGCATGGATGCAACCACCAGATCATACGATGTGATCACTATGGGGCGATCTTCGATTGATCTCTACTCCAATGATATCGGCGCTCCCTTCGAGGAGATCACCAGCTTCGCGGCCTATGTCGGTGGCTGCCCGACCAATATTAGCGTCGGCACGCGGCGCCTCGGCGCTCCCTTCGAGGAGATCACCAGCTTCGCGGCCTATGTCGGTGGCTGCCCGACCAATATTAGCGTCGGCACGCGGCGCCTGGGCCTGCAATCGGCAGTCTTGACTGCGGTAGGGGAAGACCAGGTGGGCAACTTCATCTTGCATTTTCTGCGGCAAGAAGGGGTAGAAACACGTTTCATCCCACACAAACCTGGTCGACGCTCCAGCGCTGTTGTGCTGGGCATCGAGCCACCGGACTCCCACGATGAATCGGGGAGCTACCCGCTGACATACTACCGTGAGAACTGTGCCGACATCGAACTGAACATCGACGATGTGCTGGCGACGCCGATAGCCGATAGCCGTGCTCTGCTCATTACGGGCACCGGCCTGAGCAAAGAGCCGAGCCGCAGCGCGACGATCTTTGCTGCCGAAACGGCACGCCAGGCGGGCACAACGGTGATGCTGGACATCGATTTCCGTCCCGACCAGTGGCATGATCCTCGTGCCTTCGGCATTACCCTTCGTTCGGTGCTGCATCTGGTCGATATTGTGATCGGCACGGAAGACGAAATCAACGCCGTCATGCTGACCAATCCAGAGCAAGTCAGCCTGACTCATTCCCAGGTCTCTGACACAAGGGTCAGCGGGGACATCGATGCCGCAATCCAGGCGTTGCTTGGCCTGGGACCGCGAGTGCTGGTCCAGAAGCGTGGCGCGGCTGGAGCAAGCATCCACCTCGTGTCAAACGGGGGTCTCACCACAGGCAGTGTCATCCTGAGCGAAGACAGTGTCATCCTGAGCGAAGCGAAGGATCTATCGCCCACCACACAGATCGATGTGCCCGGCTTCCCCGTGGAGGTGCAAAATATCCTCGGTGCCGGTGATGCCTTTGCCTCCGGTTTTCTGTACGGTTTCGTCAAGGGCTGGGACTGGTACAAGACCGCACGTCTGGCAAACGCCTGCGGAGCCATCCTGGTCACCAAGCACGGCTGCGCCAACTTCATGCCCACTTATGACGAGGTAATGGCGTTCATTCAAGATCACGGCGGCTTGTAGGGGCCGATTTATCGTGCACCCAATTATATTGACAAATTAATCTGGCAATACCGTAGGGGCCGATTTATCGCCGCCCACCGCCGATTGATCGGCCAGTCGCGTGCCAATTTGTAGTCTCTTGGCCAAATGGAAGGACAAATATGAACGAGCAGGCAACAAAACGCATGACGATGGCCCAGGCCATTATCGCCTTTCTCAAAAACCAGTACGTGGAGCGCGACGGGGTAGAGCAGCCCTTTTTCGCCGGGTGCTTCGGCATCTTCGGTCATGGCAATATCGCCGGGATTGGCCAGGCGCTGCAGCAGATGCCCGAGTTCCGCTATTATCAGGCCCGCAATGAGCAGGCCATGGTGCATGCCGCGACTGCCTATGCGAAGACGAAGAACCGGCTGCAGACGTTTGCCTGCACGTCGTCCATCGGCCCTGGCGCGACCAACATGGTGACCGGTGCTGCCACCGCTACGATCAACCGCCTGCCGGTACTGTTACTGCCGGGGGATATTTTCGCCCGCCGCAACGTCGCCCCCGTCCTGCAACAGCTGGAGTCCGAACACACCCAGGATATTTCGGTCAACGATTGCTTCAAGCCGGTGAGCCGCTACTGGGACCGCATCCTACGCCCCGATCAATTGCTGACTGCGCTGCCTGAGGCTATGCGTGTACTGACAAGCCCGGCGGAAACCGGTGCTGTCACACTGGCATTGCCAGAGGACACGCAAACGGAGGTATATGACTATCCCGGAGCGTTCTTCCGCAAGCGCGTATGGCATATTCCTCGCAACCGTCCAGATCGTCACGCATTGGAGCAGGCAGCAGCATGGATCCGCTCCAGCAAACAACCGCTAATTATCGCGGGCGGTGGCGTAATCTACTCAGATACCACCGATCTCTTGCAGCATTTCGTAGAGCAGACCGGCATTCCTGTTGGCGAGACAATGGCGGGCAAGGGCAGTTTGCAGTACGACCACCCGCTCAACCTCGGAGCGATTGGCGCCACCGGCACCTTCGCTGCCAACCGTGTTGCCAGGGAGGCTGACCTGGTCATTGGTATCGGCACCCGCTACAGCGATTTCACGACCGCTTCAAAGACAGCCTTTCAGAATCCTGAGGTGCGATTCATCAATCTCAATGTGGCCGAGTTCGACGCCTCGAAGCACCTGGCCCTGTCATTGGTCGGAGATGCGAAGGTGACGCTAGAGGAGTTGCTGGAGTTGCTCGAGGGGCGACCACAAGGGTCGCCTCTACCCAGAGCGAGCTATCGTGAGCAGGCCGAGCGGCTCCATGCGGAATGGGACGCCGAGGTTGAGCGTATCTATGCGATTCGCAATGCACCATTACCCAGTCAGGGCGAGTTGATCGGTGCAGTCAACGAACGGAGTGCTCCCGATGCAATCGTGGTCTGTGCTGCTGGAAGCTTGCCTGGCGATCTGCACAAGCTCTGGCGGGCGCGTCACCCCAAGAACTACCACATGGAATATGGCTATAGCTGCATGGGCTATGAGATTGCCGGTGGATTGGGGGCGAAGATGGCCGCCCCTGACCGCGATGTCTATGTGATGGTTGGTGACGGCTCAT
>WNGG01006199.1_pt1 | contig 14676 bp, 12 predicted proteins | sample 5400661 | NCBI WGS metagenome assembly WNGG01 (sample SAMN13153372, study PRJNA577476) | soil metagenome | isolation source: 100 cm soil or saprolite under Garry oak tree replicate 1 | place: USA:California | collected 2016-06-15
CCGCCGTTAGGGTCGGCCACCCAGTCGTCGCCGGGGCCGCTTGCGCTGCGCCCTAACCGCGGTTCGGCGTGGCAGGGCTTCGCCCGGTACGCCGGTGTGCAGCACCGAAGCGAGTGATCTGCGCGCCGGTTTGACCAGTCACAGAGCCGGTGACCTGGCTCAAGCGGTAGGCGCGGCGCGAGGGGCGATGCTGGCCACCGGTCATGGCCCACGAAGGGTTCGCCGGTCGCTGCCGCAGAGCATGAAACGAACCGTTGCCAGCGCGCAGGTCCTGGGTGCCATAGCCGGAATTGCCGGCGAACTCCTCCAGGGGTGCGGCCAGGCGGGCGGTCGCGGGCTAGCCAGCTGGTGGGGAACTGCAGCATTCCGGCGGGTCCGGTGGCGTCGGCGGCGGCGTCAAGCTTCACTAGAAACCTCAAAGAGCTGACCGAACAATAGGTCAGGGGGCCTGCCGGTCAGCGAACGGTGGCCATCGTGCAGATCGCGTCACCGGCGGCCGGTCCCAGGGGATCTATCCAGGAGGGGCAATGAGACGTATCACTTCCATCACGGCCGGTGCCGCAGCGGTCGCGGCTGGCCTGTCACTGGCCATTCCGGGCGGGGCCGCGCTGGCCGCCCGTTCCGCGCCGCCGGCCCGCGCCGCCGCGCACGGTGCGGCGCTGCCGGTGATCAAGGTGGCGATGAACGGGAAGAAGATCACCGTGCGCGGTGCGCTGCAGTCCGGCGGGGTCAACGTGGTGTCGACGGTCACCGGTGAGCCCGCGGGCGCCCCGACGTTTATCCGCCTCGACCGGGGGGTCACGGTGGCCCAGCTGCTCAAGGCCGTCCAGGGTGACCCGAACAACGTCGCGCTCATCGCCTCGATCGTCTTCAGCCCGCAGGCGAACAAGGGCACCAGCTCGGCGCAAGTCAGCCTGGCGCCGGGGCGCTATGTCGCCCTGGACGCGACCTCCCGGACGCCGCCGCTGACCACGTTCACGATCGCCAAGGCCAGCTCGCCTGCCAGGCTGCCCACACCCCAGGCAAGGGTGTCCTCCATCGAGTTCGGCTTCCGCGGTCCTGGCACGCTGCACAACGGCGAGCTTGTCCGCTTCGCCAACCACGGTTTCCTGGTCCACATGATCGTGGCGGGGCGGGGCGCCAACCTGGCGGGCGCCACCAAGATCGCGAAGCTGCTGAAGGCGGGCAAAGACGGCGCGGCGCAGCGCCTGGCCACCGGCTTCACCACGTTCTTCAACATCTTGACCCATGGCGCCTCCCAGCAGCAGGTGATCCGCGTCCGGCCGGGCTACTGGGTGCTGGCCTGTTTCCAGGCCACCCAAGACGGCCGCGAGCACACCCGGCTCGGCATGGAGCGGGTCATCCACATCACCAAGTAGGCGCAACCAATACCGCAGGGGATGTCCGCGGCCCGCCCGGCGGGCGGGCCGCGGCGCCATTCCAGCCGGATCCTGGTGGGCGACGCGATCTTGCTTACCGTGTCGTTGACCCTATGCGCGACGACGAGCAATGCCTTATGGGCCAGCGAGATCTCGATGGCCTTTCACCGCACACAACTCAGCCAACCGCCTCGGCGGCTTCCCCGATCGGAACAGTTGTGCAGCATGCGAAGGCGAAGGGATCTGGGGCGTAGACACGGACCAGATGTTGAAGGGGACGGGTGGGCGCTGTTCGGCGTGAGGCCGTGGTCGGGTGATTCGTCCGTGCCGTGTCCGCAGCCCTGCGGAACATCCGCAACTACCTTGCTCTGGCGGTGTTTCCACGAGAGTTCCGCGCGCGGCGGGCGCCGGGATCCCTGGCTGGTAGGGGTTTAATTGTGCCAGTTGCTGAACGTGGCGGCGATCTGAGGGCCTCGCAACAGGTCGTTTATCTGGCCGCCATGCTGGTGGTGGTAGGTGGCCAGCAGGTCGAGCACGTCGTCGCCGGTATGGCCGCCCAGCAGGGTGAGCAGGGTTGCGATTCGGTCTGGTGCGATCACGTAGGCCCAGTCGTAGGAGGTGATCGCGTCACCGAAGAACTCGCTGACGCCGGGCCCGGTGTGATGGCCGGTCACGCGCAAGGTCCCGTCGTCTTCGAGCTGAGCGGCCTCGAACTGGGTGCCGCGATCGTTTCGGGTGTCACATAAGACCACACGGCGGGTGGCCCGGCCTGGATGCTGGTAGACGTGCAGCGTTGCGCCGGCCTGGCCGGCGATCTGTGTCATCGATTCATCGAGCCGGCGCCGGGCATCGGGGTCTGCCACTGTGCCTCCTCGCTCGCCTGTGGTCATGCCCCAGGTTCAGCGTGGCAAGTGGGCTCGCTGAGTTACCTAACCGCGCCTGGGCCCCGCAGTCTCATAGCCACTATCCGGAAGATCATGTTGGGGGCCAGATCGGGGGGCAAAACCCAGCTAGCGAGCGCTCGCCTCAGCTTGCGACAGCTCGCGTGAGCCAGCGTCTGGCCAGTTCAAAGCCTCTACGGCGATTAGAGGGACTTCCTGGTTGTCTATGGTAAGGAGAAGGTCTACGGTTCGATTCCGTAAGGGGGCTCTGCAGGTCAGGAGCAATCTTCGTATGTGCATCCGGGGACCTCTTTGGCCCCTGGACTGTGTTGATAGAAGGTCTGCAGTTCGGCCCGCGTCGCAGGACCGCAGGTCAGCAGCGGTTAGGGTCGTCAATGCCCATGGCCTGAGGTGCCCTCAGGGGCACTTTGAGGGACAAGATCGTGTGAAGGCGCTTCCAGGAGCGGCGCCGCGAGTTTGACGCGCCCACCCGGGTGGCATCGGCCGCCATGACTCGCATAGATCAACGTTTGGACGGCCGATGGTTACTCTACGTCGCATCGGTCACATTGGGCGCTGGCCTTTCTACCACGACCGCACACCCGCCGCCTTCGCTGGCCCGTCCTCACGCCGGTGGCGGGGGCACTGGTGGTCCACCGAGGATCCGGGTCTGCACCTGGCCCGCTTCTTCGGCACCTCGGAGCGCTTCTGGTCAACCTGCAGTCCCGTTACGGCCTGGAGATCGAAAGAGACCGCCTCGGCGACTTGTTCGACGGCATCCGCCCACTCACGCCGCCAGCTGACAGCCAGCTCAAGGAGCGACTGCATCGGGCACGCTCCGACGGGTGGGAGGTTCGGGCGTCGGACCGCTTCCTATCGGTGAGGTCCTGTTCTTGGTGAGATCCGCGAGAAGCTGGTCGGCTACGGTCTCCTCGTAAACGGCATGGCCGACAGCGCGCATCGACTCGCATAGTTCAGCCTCCCATGGCGTCTCTACAGGATCGCCCTCTAGAGTGACTCCCGAGCCGGCCGCCGAGCGGTAGTCACTGGCGCCCATCCGCCAGGCCCGCCCGCCATAACGAGTGATTACATCTGCTGCGATCGCGATGCCAGGCCAGTCGAAGTCGCCGTGGTACCAGAGCTCAGCACCGGCCCCGACTGCGAGGCCTACCAGCCGATGGAAGGCCGTGGACGGCCGCCCCTCGGTGCAGATGAACGGCGGGCAGGCAGGCCCGAGTTCGGCGCACGCCCGGCGCAGCACCGCCGGGTTCTCACACACGTATATCCGCGGGCAGGAAACCTGGATTGGATGGGCCGTCAGCTGATGAAGCGTCACCTGGAACGGCGTGCCGTACCGCGCCGCCCCGCCCAGCCATTCGCCCAGCCCTTTGCCCTCCGCAGGCACATTCAGCACCAGGACCCGGCTAGCCAGGTCATCGACCAGCACACCAACCCGGTCCCATAGTTCCCGCCGTTCCGCTGCCGACGTCGGCCGCGGTATCTCCGTCTGCAACGCCAAGGCCCGCAGCACGAGCGTGGCCAGTACCGTCCCGTGGTTGAGCACCTTGGTGTCGCCGGTGATATGAGCTGCCAGGGCAGGCAGGGCAATCGGCGCGGCGTCTGGTACCCGACCGGCCAGGAATTCCAGCACCCGGACCGCCTGCCCGAGGACCTCTGCATCACCCTGCGCGGCCAGCCGGGTCAGCGTGCCATCGCGGCGCAGCTCCCCGAGCCACTCCCGGAACCAACCGGAGGTCCCATACAGCGGGCTCGCCTCCGCCAGTGAAACCAGCTCCGCCCGGGCGGCTGCCAGCGAGGCAGACTCCGCGGGCCGGTCCCGCAGCGGACCGCCCAGCACCGTCAGCAGCTCAGCCAGCCCGCAGCCGGCACCCCTGGAAACCGCTGCATCCAGCGCGGCCAGCGATACCGTAATTCGCCTAGAGCCGGCACTCACGTGCACGCTGGTGATCCCGATGATCGCCTTCCGTTCGGCGTCGTCCGGACCTGCGACGCTGATCCGCCCGGTCAGCGTGCCACCGGTCCGCTCGAGCGACCGGCGCGCGGCAGCCAGCAGCCGCCGGTACTCGGGCCCTCGGTATCGCTGCACGCCCAGCGCCACCTGCCCCTCCAGCGACCCGTGCTCCGCGCCCTTCGCCGAGCCGCTCATTCCGTGTCCTCGCTGCCCTCGTCCTCGCTGTAGTCCGCCCCGCCGTAGTCGGCGGCCAGCGCGAGCACATCCCCGGCACCAGCGGGCATATACCGGCTGGGCCGGAAGCCGAGCAGCGCCGCAGCCAGCTCTTCATTCCCGGCGAACCCGGCACCGGCGTCGACCAGCTGGCTGCCGTCCCAGAGCACCAGCAGCGTGGACAGAGTGCGCGCCGCTTTGTCGTGCTGCATGTCGTAGTGAGCGATGGCAGGGACCGTCGGGTACCTGACCCACAGATCGTGCCCGGTCATGAACAGGTCCAAGTCGAATTTGACGGTCAGGCCGAGCAACTCTGGTTTGAACGTGTCATCGATGCCGGCGAACGCTTCGTCCAATGCGATCAGCCGCGGGCAGCCAGGCTTGGCGGACGAGTAGAGCGCGTTGGCCGCAGCGAACAGCGGCAGGTGGATCGCGGCTGACTTTTCCCCGCCGGACATCTCGGAGTGTTTCTTGCGGGTCAGCCGTTCCGGCGGGCTGCCCGGCTGCAGCATCCGCAGCTCAAAGGTGTGCCAGGACCGATAGTCGAGCACCGCCGCCAGTACCTCGCGGTAGGTGTCCCGGGGATTCGCGGCCCGGTGATCATGGATCATGGCCCGGAGCAAGCCGCGCAGCTCGGCGAGGCCCTCCGCGCCCAGGCTGGCGGCGTCCCGGTCGAGCAGCCGGGATACATGCGCCTGATGGTCAGACAGCTTGTCGGAGCGGACCCAGCGGATCCCGATGGCCATGCCAGAGGACATTGGCTTGGACCGGGTATCCGTGTCCATCTGGTCAACCAGGTCCTTTGCAGCGAGAACCCGGAAGTGGATCTGCTGGGCCAGCGCGGTCAGCAGCGAGTCCTCCAGCACCGTCCGTTCCCGCTGCTCCAGCAGGATGCCCTGGCTCTCCACATCTTCCGCGATCTTGCGGGCGAAGCCGGCGGCGGGCATCCGGCCCTCGTTGGTTGCCACGTCGACGACGAACGGGGCGTCTCCGCCCAGGTCGGCCTGGTACCCGTCTTCCCCGGCCTTGAGGGATGTCTCGAACTCGCGGTAAGCCGTCCACATCCGGTCCACGGTGCCCTTGAGCATGCCGTCGGTGACGGCGCGGCCGCCGCGGGTCGCGGCTGTGAACGCGTCCACGATCGCCATCGCGGCCTCGGGCAGCAGCTCGCGGATCACCTGGCGGGGATCGGCCGGATCCTCGCCAGCCATCCCATCCTCCCCGGTCAGCCGGGCGACCAGGGCCTCAGCCGCCCGGTCCGGATCAGGCCATTGTGCCGCCGGCCACGGCGCGGTCTGCGTGATCTCCAGCAGCGGCCGCAGGTCTCCCTGCGTGTACGGCTCGAAGGCGGCCGCTTGCGCGGTCAGCTCGGCTAGCGCCGCCGCCAGGGCAGTACGCCCGTGCGAGAGATCCCGTTCCGCTCCCACCAACTTGTCGTGCGCCTGCGACTGGCGCTGCGTGGCTGTCTTCCGCTCGCCCTTGGCCGCCCGCAGCTGGTCTTCCACCTCCTCGATCTCATCCCGGATCTGCTCGTACGCCGCACCGCTGACCCGCTCTTCGACGCTCAGCTTTTCCTTCGCTACGGTGTAGGCAGCGTGGTTTTCCGCCAGCAGTTCAGCGCCCTCAGCGTTCTCGTCGGTCAGCCGCCCGATCCGGTCCAGCCGGTTGCGCAGGTCCTCATCCAGCCCTGCCGTCTCCCCGCGCGTCCGGACCAGATCGTCTACCACCCGCGCGAAGTCGGTGACCGCACGCTCCACCGCGTCCACCTCGTCGGTGCTGGCGGGCATGCCCCGGTCGGCCGCCACGCGGCGCAGACGCCGGGCTCGCGCGTCCAGTTCGGCGATGGCCGCGTCCAGCGTCCCGTGCGCTTCGGTGAGCCGGCCCCGCGCCGCCGACCGCTGCCCCTCGGCGTGTGTGACCCGGCTCAGAGCCTCGGCAACCGGCGCGGTCCGCGGCAGCTCCTGCTGCGCGCGGTCCAGATCACCGAGCTGGTCCACCACCCGTTGCCGCTGCGCTGCCACGTCCTCCCGCTGACGGTCCAGCTCCGCAATCAGCCGGTCCAATTCATCGAGCCGGGCGCGGCGCCGGGTCGCCCGGTTGGTGGCCCCGATGAACTCAGGCACGGTCTTGGGACGGGAGCCGAGCTGCACCCCATAGCTGTACTGGGCACGGAGGGTAACCACCGGCGCTCCAGCCGGGCCGGTCCTGTCACGCTCCTGCGTCGCGGCTGCACCGTTTCCCCCGGGAACTTCATCCACAACGCAGACCGATCGCAGTACTGCCGCCACCGCGGTCGGCGGGACAAGGTCCTGCTGCTCAGGCACGAGCACGTCAGCCAGTGTCCGGCCGGTAGGCCGCGCCGCGAGCGGGAATGTCATCAGGTAGCCGTCGGCCTCGGCCCCGGCCACCGCGGCCGAGGTCAGCGCCGGATCAGGATGGACCCAGGCGGTCAGCATGCCTGCCCCGTACAGTGCGCCCTCGATGCCTGCGGCGGCTTCGTCGGGCAGCCCGTCGGCGAACCGGACCAGCTGCCACAGCGGGGCGCCGGGCCGTCCGGTGCGGTCAGCGGGCCGCAGGTCGGAGGCGGGTGGCGCGTCGTCCTGGTGGTCCGCGATGGCCTGCCGTTCGGCGTTGCGTTGTTTCTGTTCATCGGCCAGGCGGGCTGCCGTGCTGCTGAGCTGTTCCCGGTGGCTGATCAGGGCGGCCACGCTCGGCTGGATGAGCGCGGTGAACGTCTCGGTGAGCGAGGCTGCGTCTGGCTCACCGACCCGGTCCAAGGCGGCGGCCAAGGCGTCTGCCTGGGCGGCGTCGATGATCGCCGATGGCTGGTCACCGGACCACCGGCTGGCCCAGCCGCGTAGCTGTCCGACCACGTCCGCACGGGTGCTGGCCAGCCGCTGTTGTGCCTCCGCGCAGCCACGGTCGCTGTCGTCGAGCGCCTGCCGGGCCTTGCCCAGGTCCGCCTCGGCCAACTTGCGGACCTGCTTGGCCTCGCGCACCGACTCAAGACAACCGCGGACCTCCGCGATGTCGTCGCGTCGCGCGGTGACCCGGGCCTTGGCCGTTACCGGCAGATCCGCGCCGGTGTCCGCGGTCTCACCGGGTCCGAGTAAGCCGGCGGCTGCCGCCGCCTCGGCCAGCGCCCGGAGCTGCCGGTCGATGGCGCGGCCGAGCTCAGCCCTGCGGCTGGCCACCGTATCGGCCTCGCACTTCAGACCGTCGACGTTAGCCTTGGCCCGTACCAGCCGCTTCTCGTCCTCGGCGAGCCGCTGTGCCTCCTTCACCAGCTGGTCGCGGCGGATGGCCAGCTTCTCGTGATCCTTATAGGCGTCCCGTTCCTTCAGCGCGGTCAGCTGCGCGTCGAACGTCTCCACGCTGATCCGGGCCACTTCCCCGGCTTCGCTGGCCGCCCGTTCCTCCCGCCCGGCGGTGACGGCTTCGCCGGCCGCTGTGACGATCCCCTCAACGTGGCCAGCGGCTGCATCCATCCTGGCGGCGAGCTGGTCGACCTGGCGCCGGGTGTGCGCCGTGAGGTACACGGTGTACTGGGCGAGGAAAGCGCGCACGGCCGTGTCGGCGATGGCCAGATCGTCGTACTGCTTCTGGACGGCAGCCAGGTTCTCGAAGTCCCGCGCTGCCTGCTCGACGAGGTCGTCATCGACCGGGCTCAGGCCCGCGGTGAGCGTGTCCGAGACCTTGGCTGGGTCCAGGTCCTTGGCCAGCAGCGGTCGGCGCAGCGCGATCAGCAAGTCGAGCAGCTGGGTGTACCGTTCCGGGCCCAGCCCGAACAGCCGCGCGTCCACTGCCTCCTGATAGGCGCGGCGCCGGTCACCATAGTAGGCATCCCGGCCGAGGACGGCGGTGAGCTGTTTGGCGGTCAGCGGCCGGGAGTCCGCGGACAGCAAGCCGAAGTCGATCCCCACCCGCTGCCTGGTGACGAAGAATGACAACCGGGGCCGCTCCCAGTTCTTGTGGGCGGTCAGCCCGATGATCAGGGTGACGGTCTCGACCTGTTCCCCCGCCGGCCCACGGCCGAACTCCATCCAGACGTATCCGTGCTCGGCGTCCTGTCCCCGGTACAGCAGGTTCGCCTTCATGGTGCGGTTCTCGCCGCTGAACGGGTCCAGCCGCCGGGCGTCCAGGCCGCCGTCCAGGACGAACGGGAACAGCACCTCCAGCGCTTTTGTCTTTCCGGAGCCGTTGTGGCCGCGCAACGCGAGCCGGCCGTCGGCGAAAACGAACTCCTCGTCGTAGTAATCCCAGAGGTTGATGATCCCGGCCCGGGTCGGCTTGAACCGGATCGGCGCGGCCACGTCCCGGCGGGCGGTCATGGGGTTCCTTCCGTTGAGCCGGAAAAGTCGAATGCCGCCTGACCGTCATGCCGGGTGCCCTCGGGAAGCGCAGCAGTGATATTCCGGTAGCGGGCAGCGGCGGGCAGTACCAGCGCGCCTCCGGGCAGGCACCGAACGAGCGCCAGATCGTCGAGGAACTGAAGCGCGGCGCCGAGCAGCCCATCTGGGTCGTGTTGCCACTGTGCCGTGAACGAGGCCGGGCCGAAGTCGGCGTACAACCCCGCGAGCATGCCTGCTAGCCGGGTTTGCTCGATGAGCGGGGCTGACGAGTCCGGGGCGGGATCGCCGACCCCGCTGGCCGGCCCGGATGACAGGCGGACGGCGGCCGGTTCCTCTGCGGAGGGGCCGTCCGGGCGTCCTGCGTCGATCCGGCCCAGCAGGCTGCGCTGGCCGTCGGCGGCGGCCGGCACCGGCAGCCGGGTCACCGTCTGGCCGTCATCGGGGTCCTCCAGCAGATCCGCGATCTTCGCCAGCAGCAACCCGGCGGTGCGGTTCACCGCACCACCCCGCCCAGGGAACGGCTGATCGGTGAATCGGCCGGTGGGGTCGGCCAGCATCACCCCCTCGGCGCGCCGCTCGACGACTAGCCCGGTGAGGCGGGCCAGGTTGTCGGCGAGCTCGGTGCTGTGCAGCGCGGTAGCCGTCTCGGAATCCAGGGTGGCGTAGTACGCCACCGGGTACTCCAGTAGCAGCCGCCGGGCCCGCCGGGCGGCAGCCTCCCGCTGGGCGGACCGCTTCGCGCTGATGTCGGCCACGTCCAGCAGCCCAGCCGCCCCGGACAGGTGCTGGATAGGCCGGGCCGGGCGGAACAGGGCCGTGCAGATGTCGTGATCAATGTCGTAGAGGGCGTCCCCGCGGTCCGTGTCGCGCGCCCAGTTCTCCGCCGAGCCGTCGGACAGCCGGAGCGCGCCGTGATCCACCAGCCAGTCCAGCACGTCCACGACAGCCCGCTTGTGCTCGGTGATGGTCGCCTCGAAGCCCAGGCCTGTGATCGCGTTGGCGGTCGGCTCGAAGGCCCGGACCAGGTCGGCCAGGCTGATCTCGATCCGCGACCGCTGGAAGACAGCGAGAACCAGGCACAGGTAAGCGAGCCTCCGCCGGTCGAAGGGCCGCCCGCTGCGGGAGGCGAACACCGACCGCTGGGTGGCGTCGACCGTGTCCAGCCGCCGCATCAGCCGCACCTGATGCGCGGTGGCGATGAGCGTGTACCCGAGCAGCTCAGCGAAGTCCCTGGACATCAGGTCGGCCCAGCGCAGCACGGCAGCCAGCACCCCCGCGCGGGGACGGGACGCGGTGATGAGGTCGTTGGTTAGCACCAGCCGCACGGCGTGCTGGTAGGAGCCGAGATCGCTGGGCGCCACTCCGCGGGCGGCAGTCGGCTCAGCCATCGCTGCTTCCCGCAGCTGCGGCGGCCGGAGCGCCCTGCCAGACGGCCGGCACCGCTGTCCGCGGGCCTCCGGCGGCGGGCCGGGCCGGGCTGACTTCCAGGCGGAGCCCCGGCAGGTGCAGAACACCGTGCTCGGTCCGCACCAGGCTGCCGTGAGGGGAGGGCACCAGCCGGATCGTCATGATGTCATTGCCGCCGGATCCGGCCGTGATCCGCCCGGCCACGATTGACCTGGCTTCCAGCGCCCTCGTCAGCAGTGTGAGCAGCACACGGGTCTGGCCCTCGTCGAGCACCTGGTCGTCCAGCCCAGCGCTGAGCAACTGCCGTGCGGCTGCCTGCTCGGCTGCACGCCGCGCCGCCTGGCGGCGCCGTAGGTCCTCCCGAACCCCAACCGCGGCCTGCAGCCGCTGCGGCACGCCGGGCGTGGGCGCTTTGCCCCGCCGGAACAACGTAATCGCGACCTCGATGCCTGGTGCGTCATGCCAGGACCGCCGGGGCGAGATCAGCTCGCTGTCCTCGTGCACGCCGCCGAGATGCCGGGCGCGCCGCAGACCGAACGCTGCGCCCATCAGGGCATGCGCGGCATCCTCGTCAGCGGTGTTGAATGTCCACGCCGCCAGGTGCCGGAGCTGGGTGGCACGGTTGACCCCACCGCGCTGAGCCTCGGTGATCTGGCGGAGCAGCGCGATCACGCTGGATACTCCGGCACGTGTAGCGGCGGCCAACTCGGCGGCGCGCGATCCCTCCCCATCCGCGGAAAACCAGGCCCGGACGGCTGCCCACCGGCGCCGCCAGTCGTCGAGCACGTCGTCGTACTCCATCAGGGGCCGTTCGTCGGCCTCGGCCGCCCGGTTTAGGAGGGTGCCAATCCCGGTCGACTCGACCTGCGCCACGGCGAGGGCCAACCGGGGCAGGTACCGGTCCAGCTCCGCCATGAAGTCGCTCATATGCGCGAGCAGGGCGTGTTTGTATTGCAGGAACGTCTCCGGCGAGGCGTCGGTGGACCGGGTGATGTCACCCAGCGTCAGGTGGAACCGGGCGGAGCGCCCGGCCATTTCCTCCATCACCCGGTCCAGGCTGATCAGCCGCCGCACGATCTCCTCGCCATCACCGGCCCGGTTGGCTTCGGCGAGCCCGCGCATATCGCGCAGGATGTCGGAAAACACAAGCCGGGACAGGTTCGCGTCCTGCACCCGCGCCGCGAGCACGCCCTCCACCGCCGCGTATGCGCGGTGTCCGAGCTCGCTGAACTGGTAGACCGACTGCCGGTTCCGGTACCTGGCCAGGCTGCCCGCCCGCGAGGCATCCTCGAGGCGGTGCAGGACCCCGTCGTCGGTGAGGTTGTCTAGCCGACCCCGAAGGCTGGTCAGATTCCCGGGGACGGTGTCGTGTGCGGCGGCGAACTCGGCCAGGACCTCCGCCACGTCGTCGGTGTGTGCCTGTGCCACGTGGGCACCGCGGAGTCGGTCGATGGCGCGCAGCACCCATAGGTAGGCGAGGTAGTCGTCGCGCCGGGTGAACCCGAACAACCGGAACCGGTCACTGACCGCGAGCGCATCGAGATCGAATGGATCGACCTGGCTATCGACTACCACCATCGCGACGAGCCGCTCCCTGTTTAGCGTCGCCGTGGGACATGCCGCCCTCATGATGACACCACCCGGTGACACTGGGTGCGGCCATGAAACATCAATCGTTAGCGGTCGGCTGCTCGCCACAGTGTGGCGCGTGTCACGTGGGACTCTGTTCTTCATCCCCGGGAAGCGAGAGGTTTAGTGCGTGGATGGCGCGTTCGAGGTCGGGCAAGTCCTCCTCGACGGTGGCCTGCAGGATTGCGTGAGCGGTGTCGAAGTACCGGTGGGCGAGGTGGTCGCGCATGCGGGCGATCTGCCGCCAGGGGATGGATGGCTGCGTGGCCAGCAGGTCTTCAGGGAGTGCCTTGACAGCCTCGCCGATCTCCACCAGCCGGATCCGGACGGCGTCGAATACCAGGCCGTCGGACAGGTCGCCGCGCCGCAAGTGGGAGCGGATCGCGTCGATCGCGGCCTGGATGTCGGCCAGTCGCTGGCGTTCGCGGTAGCTCACAGGGCGACCAGGTCACGCTCGGCTTGTGCCCGAACGCCGGGCTTGAGGTCAGCGGCCGGAATCAGGTCTACGCGGCTGCCGAGGATGGCTTCCAGGTTGGCCTCCACCCGGCCCAGCCCGAACAGGCTCAGGCCAGGCGGCAGGTCCGCAAGCAGGTCCACATCACTGTCGGGGCGGTCCTCGCCGCGGGCGACGCTGCCGAACACCCGCAAATTCTTTACGCCGTGGGCCGCCGCGGCCGCGACCAGATCGTTCCGGTGGCGGCGCACCCGCCGGCCCACCGGCCCCGACAGCCGCCCCAGGCGCCGGGGACGCCTCCGCAGCCCCATCGCCAGCTCATAACCAGCGGCATCGACCAGCGCCGCGAGGGCGGGGATAGATGGCTGGCGATGCCCGGACTCGTAGGCACTGATCACGCTTTGCGTGACACCCGCCCGGGTAGCCAGTTCCGCCTGAGATAGCCCGGCTCGCTTGCGTGCCTGGCGGATCAGGGCGCCAGCAGTAACCGTTTCCGAGTCCATCCGCTTAGTATAGCGGATCGTCGATATTTCCACCCTCGACTCACCCGCTCATGGGCGACTTGGCGCTGCGGCCGGTAGGACCTGGAGTCTCTTGCCCGGGCCTGCGGCATGCCGTTGCCAGCCATGATCAAAGTGAGTGGCAGATTGAGTGGCAAATCGCGCTCGCGAGGGCATGCCTGGGCTTGCGTGTGCTGGCCTGTGCTCGTGTCGTGCCTGGCCAGACACCGTACCTGCGACAACGGAACCATGCGGTGATTCATGGTAAGGAGAAGGTCTACGGTTCGATTCCGTAAGGGGGCTCTGCAAACCAGCAGGTCAGGCTCGGGTTTCCGGCCTGTCGAGCGGAACTTCAAGATCAACTGACCGTCAGTTGACCGTTGTTCTGAGCGTCAGCAGGCGGCCGGAATTGGCACAGATTGGCCCTGTCGGCAGACCGCTCAGCCCGTCCGGGCCAGGGTGTTGAACACTGCTGCGATGGCGGCATGGGAGCTGGGCGCCGTTGCCGGTGCGGACGCGTTGTGGTACCTGGCTGACGGCACGGTCAGCAGCTAAAGAGCGTGAGCACGCACGTGCTCACGCTGCTGTCGGTCTGGGCCCTGGCAAGGCACAGGGTTGCAGTGCCGGGCAGGTTAGCCAGGGCCAGTGTCAGCAGGCGACGATGACGGCACGGTTGGCGGCTGCTTCGGCGAGGACTGCCAGGTCATTCGGGTCGCCGGTCACTATCCGGTCGCCTGGGCTGGCTAGCAGAACCACGGTGGCGTCGACCGGGTCGCTAGTGCCGGTCATACCGAGGAGCACACCGGCCCGGCGGCCGTCCTCGGGGCTGACGGCGCGCACATCGACCGCGCGCAGCAGTTGCGCGAGGCCAGCCTGGCGGCCATGGCGGTCACGCCATACCTGGGCGACGACCATGGCGTTGCTGCGCAAATCCAGGCCATGCTGCTGGGCCGCACGCAACCGGGCAATCATCGCCCGGTCGCCGCGGTCGACCGCAACCAGCGCCCCCGCGTCCAGAATCAGGGCGCTCACGCGGCGGAATCGCTGGCGGCCACGCCGAGTTCCTGCTCCGCCCGGGCCAGCTCGTCCGCGGTCAACACCCCGTGCTCGGCTTCCCAGCCGTCCAGGAACCGGGCCAGGGCTTCGGCCCGGAGCTTGCTGGCGGCCGCCTCTGCCAGCCATGCTGACAAGGGCTTGCCAGCCTCGGCAGCGGCGGATCGCACCGCGTCACCGAGTTCTGGGTCGAATGAGACGCTTAGCTTGTCCACCTTCACGGAGGCCATCCTACCGTAGTAGTTCCTACTAGGGTGGGACAGCTTACGACCACAGTATGTTTCCTGTCTGCGGCGGTCGCAAGGCGAGTAACGAGGCCGCGGCGACCGGTCACCCAGCCGACCCAGGACCACCAGTGCCAACATCGCAGGATGTGATCAGCCTCAATACTCCAGCGCGCAAGTAACCGACATGCTCGGCAAGCCCGCCTCCGGCCGGACGTCGTCCGCAGCGACCGAACGGGGCGATCTGCGCTGGCTACAGGCTTCCGAACCCGCCGGCCGACGTCCAGCTCTGCGAATGAGAGGCCTTACCGAAACACCCGCCGAATAGGTCGGGCGGCGGTGGGTAGCTGGTGGCCGTGGCTAGAGCGAGAACGGTCGCCGGGTATGCCATCCCCGGCATCGTCGTGTTCTTCTTCTGGATGGTCGTGGTAATCCTGGCCATCATCTTGCTGGCGTCCATCGTGCACTGGGCCGGCGGCGGGGTACTCCACCTGAGAGTGGGGCATTTCGTCTTGGACGTCGGCTTCACCTGATCGGGCCCGGCCGCGGTCGCCTGACGTGGCACTGCTGTGCACCAGGGTGTTCTCCCACGCGCCCAGGTTGCGATCGATA
>WNGG01005089.1_pt1 | contig 14674 bp, 10 predicted proteins | sample 5400661 | NCBI WGS metagenome assembly WNGG01 (sample SAMN13153372, study PRJNA577476) | soil metagenome | isolation source: 100 cm soil or saprolite under Garry oak tree replicate 1 | place: USA:California | collected 2016-06-15
TGATGAATTTGACCGCTGAGCTTCGTGGCTCTGACGGGGCTGCGCTGGTCAGCAGCCTTGTCCGGCTGACCTGGACGTCCGCGACGTCCGCGACGCCCGTCGACACCGTCGGGGTGTCCGCCAGCGCCGCAGCGGCGGCTTCCGGCCCCGCCGCGCCAACGCCACCACAGCAACAGTCCATAACATCCCCAGAACCACCGGCTGCCGCACGCGTGGAGCCGCCTATGCGGGAAATCAATCCCGATGAAGTCGCAGGTTTTCTCAGGCGGGCGCAGGAACTGCTGGCGACCGGTGATGTTCAGGCGGCCCGTTTGCTGCTGCTTCGTGCCGCCGAAGCTCACGATGCCCGCGCCGCCCTTTCCCTGGCGAAGACCTTCGATCCGATTCTGTCGAAGCAATTCGGCGCGGCCGACCCGGAGCCCGATCTGGCACAAGCGCGGAACTGGTATCAGAAAGCCGAGGAATGGGGTGCGCTCGAGGCGCGACGCCAACTTGAGGCGCTTGCCACCTATAGTCGCTGACCAGCGACGCTCTCTGCCGATGATTGCCGCGCGCCGCAAGCGGTCGCGCTTGGCGACCGATCCAAATGGTTCTCAATAACGAGCGATGCCGCCAAATACCCGCGCCTGAAAGGGATCGTTACCGCTTGGAGTTTAGGCGGTTCGCGCGCCACAGCAGGAATTCGCGATACAATGGATCGTCGCGATCCTGCTTGCTTGCGTGTGGCACCTCAACTGCGGCAGATGCCGCGGCAGCCCCGGCCGAGGGAGAGTTGCGGTCGATCCACTCCTGCGCTGCCTGGAAGCGGGTCCAGCCAGCTACGGGAGCCTTCAGTGCCACCTCTTTCCACTTTGGATGGAACGGCGGTCGCTGCAATTGCGCAATTCGAGTGCAGAGTGATTCGACCAGCAATGAGAGACGGCGGTAGCGGTCGCTGGTCGGTTGCCAGTTGTAGGCCGCCAGAACAGCCTCGGCCGCAATCGTATCGACAGCGGCGCCGTCTGAAATCAGGTTGGGATAGTCCGCCGATGAAAGCGTAGACGGCAAATACTCCTCCTGGAGAGGCTTCTCATATCCGACCGGCACCAAATGCAGATTGGGGTCCCTCACCTGGCTGAGCCATTGCAACGGTTTGCCCTCGACCGCCACGATCGCATCGATCTCGCCTTTGCTCAGCATTTCGAGTGCAAGCCGCGGTTCGATATAGAGCAGATGCGGCTTGATCCCGAGACGCTCGAATACATTGATCGAGGTTACGAAGGTGCTGGCATCCGGCAAATCGACGACCACCGTCTTGCCATCGAGATCCTTCAGGCTGCGGATCGTCCGCGGCGCGAGCACGTGCATTTCCTCGTTGAACATCTTGGTCACGTAGACAAACTGATTGCGGATGTTGTTGGCGAAGTCCTTGCGTTCGAGGTATGCGAGCGTGTCCTTGCGCACGATTCCGGCGTCAACCCCCTTCAATAGCAGGATATCCGACACGGCCTGAACTGATCCGCGGCCGAGAACAGGCAACACTCGGAGATTTGCGCCATTGTCGAGCACTGAAGAGAGATCGGCGCCGATCTGGGCATAAGTGCTGCCGAACGAGCCGGTCATCAGGGTGACGGTGTTGGCGTTGAGCTGAGTCGCCAAGTCGCGCTTGGCCGTACCGTAGCGGAATATCGTCTTGAAGGATTCACTGACGCTACCCGGATCAATCCCACTTCGCACGGATCCGAAGGGTTCCCATCGTCCGGCTGTGAACCGCCTCATCTGCATCTGCTCAAGCGGCGCGTGATCGCTCGCGCTTGTATTGATCATGATCCCGGGGAGCAGCATTGGAAGCTGCAGACCCTTGAGCGAGGCCGCCTGCTTCATCACATTTTCCCGGGACAGATCGTCGCCACATCTCGTCAGGACCTCGACCATCGTCTTGGCGACGCCGTAACCGAAGACGGACAGGCTGTTGGACTTGCTTGCGGCCGGGATATATCGGTCCATGAAAGCGGTCCAGTCACGGAAAGCCGGATCGCTTGCTGCCGTCGCATCATCACCCTCCAAAGTGTATCCAGCCGACAGCACTCCTTCGCCATTCTGCGGGCCGGCCGGCTGCATCACGGCCGAGATCGATTGAGACACCGTCGAGATGATGTGTGCCGGTTTCCATCCGAGTTCGGCAGTTCGCCGGATCGCCATGACGGCGAATTTCGGGGTCGTCACATCGAACAAAATGTCGGCGCCCGAGGCCTTGAGTTTGGCAATCTGCGCATCGATGGTCGTGTCCGTGACCTTATACAAAGCCTCAGCCACGATCGGAATCTTGCCACCTAACCCGTCCTTCAGGCCTTTGACGTAGTCCTGGCCGAACGCGTCGTCCTGAGAAAGGACGGCGATCTTGCCGCGAGGATGGTTCTCCAGCAAATACTGCGCATAGATGTGAGCTTCGGTCTGGTAGCTCGGCTGCCAGCCCATGGTCCAGGGGAACTCGCGCGGCTGGTCCCACATCGACGCGCCCGAAGCGACAAACAGCTGTGGGACTTTTTTTGCGTTCAAATAGGGTTGAACCGCCGCGCTTGGCGCCGTGCCGAGGCTCGAGAAGATCAAGAGGACCCGGTCCTCCTCGACGAGCTTGCGGGTTAGCTCCACGGTCTTGGCGGGGTTGTATGCATCGTCATACGATATGAAATTGACCTTACGGCCATTGATGCCACCTTCGGCATTGACCTTGTCGAAGTAGGCCGCGATTACCTTGCCAATGGTGCCGTAGGCGGAAGCCGGACCGCTGTACGGCATGGTGTTGCCGATCCGGATCTCGTTGTCGCCCGGGCCCGCGGCAGAAGCCCGCCCAGTCGCCATCGAACCCGCCACAAAGGCGAAGATCAGCGCGGCCGCAACGTTGCGCCGCCCCATGGTGCGCAGCCGACGAATTGCTTCGTTGGCCAACGGCAATCTCAATTTCAACGCATGCCAAACAATGTCGATCATAGTCCGCATCGTCGCACCCCACGCATCGTCGCACCTTGTGCAGGTACTTGTGCATTTTTTTGTGAGCGTTTCCCCAAACAACGTGGAACAAAGTCACGGCACTACCCGCCAACATTGTGTCTCGATTGGATCGATTGTGTGTCGAGGTAAGCCCAGACATTTGGTGCAGGAGGTAGCTTGCATCTTGCGTCTGTTGCACGCCGCCCGTTTTGCCCGGCCGAAGTACCCGAGAAAGCTTACCTCCGAGGTAATCGCAGGGATGACCGAAACCTGAGATCAATCCAGGCAACACAGATGTCGGACAAGGTCTTCTCGCCATGCACCAGATTGTTTCAGCACATGTGGATTCATCGCGCCGCTGGTGGGTACTTGCGATCGTCGTCGCCGCGCAATTCATGTTCGGGGTCGACGCCTTCATCGTCAACGTTGCGATTCCCACCATTGCAAGCGAGTTACAGGCGAGCTCCGCGCAAATCGAGGCGGTGATCGCGATCTACCTCATTGCCTATGCAACGCTGGTGGTCACCGGCGGCCGGCTTGGCGATATCTACGGCACAAAGAATGTGTTCCTGGCCGGCGTGCTCGGCTTCGCCGTCACGTCGCTGTGGTGTGGCCTCGCGCAATCCGGCCCCGAATTGATCGCAGCCAGGCTGGCGCAGGGTGCGACCGCGGCGCTGATGGTGCCGCAGGTGCTCGCCACCCTTCACTTGTTGTTTGCGGACGGGTCGCGCGGACGCGCCTTCGGTATTTACGGCATCGTGCTGGGCCTTGCGGGTGCGGCCGGCTTCTTACTTGGCAGCGTATTGGTGACGCTTGATCTTGCGGGGTTAGGCTGGCGTACGGTGTTTTTCGTCAACGTGCCATTCGGCCTCGTCATTATCGCCGCGGCATCCAGGATCATGCCGACGGTGCCGCGTCGTGCCGGCACACGGCTGGACGTTCCCGGCGCGATCGTGCTGTTCGCAGGATTATTGTGCCTGATCGGGCCGCTGCTGTTCGGTCACGATGTGCATTGGGCGCCGTGGATCTGGCTCGTCATGGCAACGGGCGTTGCCATCGTTGCTGCGTTCCTTCGGCTCGAGCGCGCCGTCGCAAGCCGCGGTGGAATGCCGCTGATCGACCTTGCGCTGCTATCGGACGCAGCGTTCATACGCGGACTTTACGCCGTCTTCTTTTTCTTTTTTGCCAACCTGTCGTTCTATCTGGTGATGACCATGTTCGTGCAGCGCGGCTTGCACATTCTGCCGCTGCAGGCCGGCATGGTTTTCCTCCCCTTGGCGTTCGCCTTTGTCATCGCCTCGCGACACAGCGGCGCGCGGGCGCGGCATCGCGGCACGCTGGTGCTGATCGAGGGTTGTGCGGTGCAGATGATCGGCCTCGCCTCGCTGGTACTGATGGTCGCGTGGGCACAGACGCCCTCCGCAACGCTGCTGGCTTTGGTGTTGGCGATTTTCGGTTACGGCCAGGGTTTGGTGATGGCGCCGTTGTCCAGCGCCGTACTTTCCACCGTAAATCCGGCAAGCGCCGGCTCGAGCGCAGGGATGTATGGCATGACCGCGCAAATTGCCAACGCCGCCGGCGTTGCCGCCATCGGCGCGGCTTTTTTTGCGATCGAAGCCGCTTACTCGCCGCAGCTGGCACTGTTCGCCGCGGCAGCGCTGTTTACGGTGTCGATTGCCGTCTGCGCCGCGTTTTTGTCATGGATGCGACGCGCCGCGGCGTGAACGCAATTAAGGTCGATCGCCATAATTCTGGGGACTGACAGCACACGGCCTTTTTATTTTGCAGTGCAGCAACTATCTGTTCTTGGTGGGGTTATAAGAACCTCTCTCGCCAAGGAGCTGCCGGTGTCTCTCGCCAAAAATATCGAATTGCTGCGACGTCTGCCAAAGCTGAACGGTATCAACGGTTTTCGGGATTTCGGACGAAACCTTTGGCCGGGTTCTCACAGTCCTATGGTTGAAACCACAGACTTCGGGTCGAATCCGGGTGGTCTCAGGATGTTCTCGTTTGCACCTGATAACCTCCAGCCAGCGCCAGGCCTTGTCGTCGTTCTGCACGGATGCGGTCAGAACGCCGCTGCTTACGATTTAGGCGCCGGCTGGTCCACCCTGGCGAAACACTATGGTTTCGCATTGCTGATGCCCCAGCAGCAGCCGTCTAACAATGCCAACGGCTGCTTCAACTGGTTCAATCCGGAAGACACCGCGCGCGACAGCGGCGAGGCCTGTTCGATCAGGCAGATGATTGCGCGGGCGGTTGACGATATTGGCATCGATCGGCATCGCATCTTCATCACCGGACTTTCCGCTGGCGGCGCCATGACGTCGGTCATGCTCGCCACCTATCCCGAAATATTTGCGGGCGGCGCCATCATCGCAGGCCTGCCGTTCGGCGTTGCGACCAATATGCGGGAAGCGTTAAGCGGAATGTTCGTGTCGCCCTCCCGTCCGGCCGGCGAATTGGGGGATCTGGTGCGCAATGCCTCAAATCATAAGGGCCCATGGCCGAAGCTTTCGGTGTGGCATGGCAGCGCCGATCGCACCGTCCACCCCGCGAACGCCAATGAGATCGTCAAGCAGTGGCTCGACGTGCACCAGCTGCCTTCGGCGCCGATGTCGGAGGCTGACGTCGACGGCTATCCCCGCCAGGTCTGGTGGAACGCCGATGGTGAAACCATTGTCGAATCCTACACCATCACCGATATGGCCCACGGCACCCCGCTTGGGATTGGCGACAATGATAAGCGGTACGGCGCCGAAGGCGCGTTCCTGATCGAGGCGGGAATCTCGTCCTCGTATCACATTGCGCATTTCTTTGGCCTCACCGAGTGGATTCCCCGGTCGATGGTGATTTCAGCTTCAAAGAAGGTGGTTGCGGCCAAAGCTTCAAAGAAGGCGGTTTCAGCCGAAGCTCCAAAGGAAGCCGCGCCGGCAATGGTCGCTCCGACACCCGCACAGGTGCCGGATCTCACCGCGGTGCTCTGGCCGCTGACGACACTCAATCGTGGTTTCGAGCCTGGTCGCCGTCCGGAGCCGCCGCATGAGCCGCGGCGTCGGGGGATTGACGTCAGTGCCGTCATCACGCGCGCGCTCACGGCTGCGGGCCTGATGAAGTAAGGGGGGCCCGCGGCATTGCGTGGTGCCGCAAGGTCATGGCGTCTTGGCCCGATGGTTAACGCGGCTGGTGCGCACGCACCCGGCGATTTTGTTCTGTCCAGAAAATATATTTGGAACCAAACGCCGGCCCGTCGGTTTGCTGGGATTGCGACAGGCGGTTAAGTTCCGGCTGCCAATTGGGCTGAACTCGCCACCGATCGTCCTGAATGCTGAAGATCAACCGACCGACTTCTGCGGATTTTCTCGCTGGCGGCGGCGAAATGGGCGCGTTGACGCGGGCGTACGATTGGTCCGCCAATCCGCTGGGGACGCCGGAGCACTGGCCGCAGAGCTTGCGGACCGCATTGCGCATCCTGCTGAATACCAACCACCCGATGTTCATCTGGTGGGGTCCAAAGCTCATTCAATTTTATAACGACGCCTATCGCCAGACCATGGGACCCGAGCGCCATCCGGGCGCACTCGGGCAGGGCGGACGCGAGTGCTGGGCCGAAATCTGGCACGTTATCGGTCCCCAGATCGAGCAGGTGATGAGCGGCGGCGGGGCGACGTGGCATGAGAACCAACTGGTTCCGGTCACGCGTCACGGCAAGCTGGAGCAGGTCTACTGGACCTACGGCTACAGCCCAATCGACGAGGGCGACAGCGTTGGCGGCGTGCTCGTGGTGTGCCGCGATGTGACCAAGGAGTATCTTTCTGCCGTCGCGTTGCTGGAACGCGAGGCCGAACTCGCGCGCGTGCAGCAAATCGGCCGGATCGGCGGTCTTGAGGTCGACCTGACCACCGGTTTCCGCAATCGCCGGTCGCCGGAGTATTTGCTGATTCACGGTCTGTCGCTCGATGCGGCCAACGAGTCCCACGAGGACTGGGTAAGGCGCATCCATCCCGAGGATCGCGAGGCCACCGAGAAGAAATTCCGCGACGCTGTCGCTGGCACGGTGCGCGACTACACCGCGCGTTATCGGATTATTCGCCCCAGCGACGGCGAGACGCGGTGGATTTCGGTCAAATCCACGATCGAGCGCGACGAGCAGGGGCGAGCCATCCGTCTGGTCGGCGCGCACACCGATGTCACTGAGCAGGTGATGGCGGAGCTGGCGCTGCGGCAAAGCGAGGAGCGATACCGCAAGCTTGCGGACCAGCTCTCCGAGTTGAATGCGACGCTGGCGCAGCGCGTCGAGGAAAAGACCCGGGAGCGCGACCGGATCTGGAACGTGTCGCAGGACCTTTTTGTGGTCGCCGATCGCAACGGCGTCTGGCGAACGGTCAACCCGGCATGGACCAGAACGCTCGGCTGGAGCGAAGCTGAATTGCTGAACCGTACTTCGGAATGGCTGGAGCATCCCGATGATGGCGGGATGACGCGGGCGCAGGTCAACAGGCTCGGCCTCAACGAAGCCACCGTCAGGTTCGAAAGCCGATTCCGTCACAAGGACGGATCGTACCGCTGGCTGTCGTGGACCGGCGTGCCCGACCAGGATCGCATTTATGCGGTTGCCCGCGACGTGACCGCGGAGCAGGCGGCGGCCGAACGGCTGAAAGTCACCGAGGAGGCGTTGCTGCAGTCGCAGAAGATGGAAGCGGTGGGGCAACTGACCGGCGGCATCGCGCACGACTTCAACAATCTCTTGACTGGAATTGTGGGATCGCTGGATCTGTTGCAGACCCGCCTCAACCAGGGGCGGACCGACAACGTCGCGCGCTATATCGACGCGGCGATGACATCGGCGAACCGCGCCGCGGCGCTCACCCATCGCCTGCTGGCCTTTGCGCGGCGACAGCCGCTGATCCCGAAAAGCGTCGATGCCAACCAGCTCGTGGTGTCGCTGGAGGATTTGCTGCGCAGGACGATCGGCGAGACCATCGATCTTGCAATCGCCGCGGCGGACGATCTGTGGTTCACGCTGTGTGATCTCAATCAACTGGAAAGCGCGCTGCTCAATCTCGCCATCAATGCACGCGACGCCATGCCGGATGGCGGCAAGCTCACCATTACGACGTCAAACGCGCGGATCGAGGGCGTGACCGCGGATAGCCCTGCGCTTTCGCCCGGCGATTATGTCTGCATCAGTGTCACCGATACCGGGACCGGCATGAGCGCGGAGGTGGCGGCGCGCGCTTTCGATCCGTTCTTTACGACGAAGCCGATCGGGCAGGGTACCGGACTTGGGCTCTCGATGATCTATGGATTTGCGCGGCAGTCGGACGGTCACGTGACGATCGACAGCAAATTGGGACGGGGGACATCGGTCAGGCTTTATTTGCCGCGTCATCATGGTGAAATCGCACCGCAATTTGCGTCGGCCGCCACGGCGGCCGAACATGTCGCCACCGGTGAGACCGTGCTGATAGTTGAAGACGAGCCGGTGGTGCGCGCCGTCATCGTCGAAATGCTCGGGGAGCAGGGGTACCAGACGTTAGAGGCCGTCGATGGACCGTCGGGCCTGCGCATCCTGCGCACCAATGCACGGATTGATTTGCTGGTCACCGACGTCGGCTTGCCCGGCATGAACGGCCGCCAGCTCGCCGATCAGGCGCGGGAGACCAGACCCGGTCTCAAGGTTCTCTTTATTACCGGCTATGCCGAGAGCGTTGCGATATCGGACGGCTTTCTGCAGCCCGGCATGGAAATGATCACCAAGCCGTTCGACCTCGATAATCTCTCGCAGCGAATTCGCGCCATGGTGTCGAGCTAGCGCCACTATGCCGTCTCGGCGATCAGCTCCATCGGCGTCACCGTAACCTCGCCGCCGGCGACCTGCCGGGTCTTTTCGGTATAGTGCTTGAAAAAATCCCGCGCCTGCAGGGTCTTGATGGCCTGCTCGTCGGCGGCCGCGGCGAGATGATAATAGCTGGAATCGTCGCGGTTCTTCAGGCAGCGGTAGATGATCTTTCCTTTCAGCTCGGCATCGTTGTCGAGCGCGGCGATGAACCGGCCGATTTCCCGGTGCCATTCCTCCGTGGTGCCATTGGCAAACTGATATTTGATCATGAAGTGTTTCATCGAGGACTCCTGCTTGGCGCATGGAGGAGATCAAACTTTCGGAGGCGGCGCGTCGCCCCGGAACACCGTGGCATTGCGTCTGGCAAATTCGTCAAACGATGTCGGCCGACGATCGAGAAGCAACTCGGCATCGGGCCAGACCTTCGCCTCCTTGCCGTTGCGACGCTCGGCGAACAATTCGAACAATGCGTCCGCGAGGTAAGGCGGCATTCCCGCGGCAAGCTGGGCCTGCCGCGCCGCCTCCGGCGGGACGTTGACATAGCGGATGGTGTTTCCGGTGGCGGTGGAAAGTTTCTCCGCCACCTCCGTCATGGTCAGCGCTTGCGGGCCGGTGAGGGGATAGGTCTTGCCCTCATGTCCCGCACCCGTCAGCACCTTGGCCGCGATCTCGGCGATATCGCCAACGTCGATCGACGCGATCCTGGCATCCTCCATCGGCAGGAACATCGCGCCCTTGGCCGTGATGTTGGGGACCTGCCGGAAATAGGCCGGCATGAACTCGCCGGCCCGCAAATGCGTGAACGCCATTCCCGAGGCTTCCAGCCGCTTTTCGATCTCGCCGTGCATGCGCGCGAAGCGAAACGCCGAATCGAGTTCCGGCATGATCCCCGAGAGCTTGACGACGTGCTTCACGCCCGCCTGCTTGGCCGCATCGATGAAGTTGGTCTGGACATCAAGCATCATCGGGTCCGACGACGATATCAGCATCGCACGGTCGACACCGCGCAAGCCCGCCGCGAGCGTCTCGGGATGCGCCATGTCGCCCCGCACGATTTCAACGTTGGGCAGCGCCGCGATCGCCTCGGCCTTGGCCGGATTGCGCACCAGCGCGCGCACGGCAACGCCGCTGGCCGACAACACGCGCAGCAACTCTTTCCCGTTCAGTCCGGTGGCGCCTGTCACGAGGATCATGGTGGGTCTCCTGTCAGGCTTAATCTGGCGCCGTCAGGAGCGATAGCGCAAGTATGGACAAAAATGATACTATGGACTTTCTTGGCGCTGCTCGCATCCTGCAGCGACAGAGAAATCGATGAGAGGTCTTGCCATGGCGAAGGCGAAATCGGCGCTGACCTGCGGCTGCCCGGTGGCGGCGTTCCAGAAGATGATCAGCGGCAAGTACAAGCTGCGCATCGTCTGGGATCTGCAGCATGGTCCCAGGCGCTATGGCGAGATCAGAACCGGCCTGCTACGCGGCGCAAGCGGCACCTCGGAAATCGCGCCCCGCGTGCTCAGCCGCGAATTGAAGGCGCTGACCGAATCGGGGCTGATCGACCGCAAGGATTACGGCGTCGTTCCCCCCAAGGTCGAGTATCGGCTCACGCGTAAAGGTAAAAGTTTTGTTCCTGTCATCGCCGCCATTCGCGACTGGGGCACGCGCCATCTCGCGCAACCGAATGCGGTCGAAATGGTCGCGGCCGAATGACTGGTCGGCGATTGAAGGCATGGCCGGCAAAGCGGCCGGTGCGCGCCCGTCTCACATCGCGCCGGTGAGAAACGGATTGGTCATCCGCTCCTGGCCGATGCTCGAGCCCGGGCCGTGGCCGCAGATGAAACCGACATCGTCGCCGAGCGGCAGCAGCTTGTCGGTAATCGACTTGATCAGCGTGGCGTGATTGCCGCCGGGAATGTCGCTGCGCCCGACCGAGCCGTTGAACAACACGTCGCCGACATGGGCAAAATGCATTTCCTTGTTGTAAAATACCACGCTGCCCGGCGAATGGCCGGGGCAATGCAGGATGTCGAAGGTCAACTCGCCGATCGAGACCTGATCGCCTTCATCGAGCCAGCGGTCCGGCGCGAAATCGCGCACGCCGGTCATGTCGAACCGCGCGCCGCTGGTCACCACATTGTCGAGCAGGAACTTGTCGGCGATGTGCGGGCCTTCGATCGGCACTTTCAGCGCGTCGCGCAGCTCGGCGGCGCCGCCGACATGGTCGATATGGCCGTGGGTCAGCCAGATTTTTTCAACCGTCACATTGGACTGCTCGATCGCGGCCCGAATTTTCGGAACGTCCCCACCGGGGTCGATCACCACAGCCTTTTTGGTGGCCTCGCACCAGATCAGCGTGCAGTTCTGCTCAAACAGCGTCACCGGGATGATGATGGCGCCAGCTTTCGCCTTGGTTTGGTTTTCATTTGCCATGGCCTCACAATGCCTATTTTTGACGTCTCGCCAAGGGAAAGATATGCAGATTTACTGCAGGACAGCTGTGTTGCCTGTCATGCCGGCGACGCCAAACAATAGTTGGTTTGAACCCGTCGGCGGTTTCGGCGTTGCCTCCTGTCCTTCGATTTTCAGAAGATGACTTTTCCATGAGCGAAAGCGCTGAATCCTGGTGGCGGCACGGCATCTTCTACCAGGTCTATCCGCGCTCGTTTCAGGATTCCAATGCCGACGGGGTCGGCGATATTGCCGGGATCATCGACCGGCTGCCCTACCTGCTGGCGCTCGGTGTCGATGCGATCTGGCTGTCGCCGATCTTTCCCTCCCCGATGGCTGATTTCGGCTACGACATCGCCGATTACACCGACATCGATCCGCTGTTCGGCGGTATCGAGGATTTCGACGCGCTGATAAGCGCCGTGCATGCGAGCGGTCTCAAACTCATCCTCGATCTCGTCCCTAACCATACCTCCGACCAGCATCCCTGGTTCATCGAAAGCCGGCGTTCGCGCGATGCCCGAAAGCGCGACTGGTACATCTGGCGTGAGCCGGCCGCGGACGGCGGCCCGCCGAACAACTGGATGTCGGAATTCGGCGGCAGCGCGTGGGCCTACGACGCTACGACGCGGCAGTATTATTATCACGCCTTCCTCGCCCAGCAGCCGGATCTGAACTGGCGCAGTCCGGAAGTGCGCCAAGCCATCCATGACGTCATGCGCTTCTGGCTTTGCAAGGGTGTCGACGGCTTCCGCGTCGATGTGATCTGGCACCTGATCAAGGACGCGGAGTTTCGCGACAATCCGTCCAATCCGAATTATCGCGAGGGCCGGCCGCCGCACGAGAAGATCCTGACGCGCTACTCCAACGATCAGCCTGAAGTTCATGACGTGATCGCACAGATGCGGCGCGTGATCGATGAATTCGATGCCCGGGTGTTGATCGGCGAAATCTACCTCCCGTTCGAGCGTCTCGTTGCCTATTACGGCAAGGATCTCTCAGGCGCGCATCTGCCATTCAACTTCGCGCTGTTGTCAGCGCCGTGGAACGCACGGTCGGTCGAGAAGATCATCGCCGACTACGAAGCCGCACTCCCGGCGGGGGCGTGGCCGAACTGGGTGCTGGGCAATCACGATCGTCCGCGGGTGGCCAGCCGGGTGGGGCAGGCGCAGGCCCGCGTCGCCGCGATGCTGCTGTTGACCTTGCGGGGAACGCCGACGCTCTATTACGGCGACGAGATCGGCATGCATCAGGTGGCGATCGCGCCCGGTCAGGTGCGCGATCCCTTTGAGAAGAACGTTCCGGGCATCGGCGTCGGCCGTGACGGCTGCCGGACGCCGATGCAATGGAATGCGACGCCTTATGCGGGGTTCTCGACCGCGACGCCGTGGCTGCCGCTCTCGGACGATTTTGCACAGGAGAACGTGATCAATCTCGAGGCGGACACTCGATCGATCCTTGGTCTCTACAGGGCGCTTATCAATTTACGAAAGAAATTGCCGCAACTGATGTCGGGCGATTACGTGCCGATTGCCGCACAGGGCGATCTGTTGCTTTACCGCAGGCAGCGCGCGGGAGCGACGGTCGTGATCGCGCTGAACCTGGGGGCGGAGCCCGTTTCGATCGCGTCGGAGGCCGCGGGCCTTGACGGTGAAATTCTGCTTTCAACGTTCCTCGACCGACAAGGCGAGAAGATCCAGGGCGTACTGGATTTGCGCGGCAATGAAGGTGCGATCATCGGCGCGGGTGCTCAGCCCGGGTGACTGGTCTTGCGCGTTGCGTCAGTGTCGATGTCGCTGCGCTTCAGCAAATAGTCGAGGCCTCCGACCCGGTACCAGCGATAGGCATACGCCTCCAGCATGAGCGTGTGCTTGCCGCGCTCGTTGGCCTTGCTGTGGTCTTCCGACAGCAGGTTGACCAGAAGGTTGCCGGCGTCGCCGGGAAGCCCGACCGCGAACGAGACTTCCCGCGGTTTTTCGTCGAGATTGTGCACGAACAATACCGAATTGTTGCGCCAGTCATAGCGCATCACCAGCACCGCCGGGTCGCGCGCGGCGATCACCTTGAAGTCGCCCCAGCCGATCTCCGGGACTTCCTTGCGCATCCGGATGATGCGCTCGGTCCAGTTCAGCATCGAGTTGGGATCACGGCGCTGCTTGGCGACGTTGACGTGCTCGTATCCGTAAGGGCCCTTGTCGATGACGGGCGCGCAGGGTCTGTCGCTTTCGGTGAAGCCGGCATGGGGCTCGGTCGACCACTGCATCGGCGTGCGGGCGCAATTGCGCTCGGGTAGATCGAGATCGTCGCCCATTCCGATTTCGTCGCCATAGCGGATCACGGGGGTCCCCGGCAGCGTGCACATCAGGCTGTAGGCGAGTTCGAGACGCCGCCGGTCGTCGCCCAGCATCGGCGCAAGGCGACGACGAATGCCGCGATCGTAGAGCTGCATATTCTTGTCGGGGCCAAATTTCTCAAACACCACGTTGCGCTGCGCCTTGGTCAGCCGGCCGAGATCGAGTTCGTCGTGATTGCGCAGGAACAGGCCCCATTGCGCGGTGGCGGGCCGCGGCTTTGTGGCTTGGAGAGCCTTTGCGAGCGGCCGGGAATCGGCGGACGCCAGCGCATAGAACAAATGCTGGTTGACGTGAAAGTTGAACATCATGTGCATGCGGTCGCCGTCATCGCCGAAATATTCCATGTCGGTTTCGGGCAGCACATTGGCTTCGGCGAGGATGATGGCGTTGCCTTGCCGCCACTGCAGGAATTCCCGGAGCGACCGCAGCATATCGTATTGCTCGATGGGGTTACGAACCTTCGCGCCCTTGGTGGCGATGACGAACGGCACCGCGTCCATGCGGAAGCCGGATACGCCGAGCTGAATCCAGAAACCCATGATCTTGAGGATCTCGGCCTGCACGTGCGGGTTCGAGGTGTTGAGGTCGGGCTGGAAGTCGTAGAAGCGATGGAAGTACCAGGCCCCGGCTTCCTTATCGCGCGTCCAGGTGGATTTTTGCACGCCTGGAAACACCATGCCCTTGCCGGCATTGGCAGGCTTCTTGTCGGCCCAGACATACCAGTCACGGTATGGCGAGTCCTTCGAGCTTCGGGCGTCGCGAAACCACGGATGCGCATCCGAGGTGTGATTGACCACAAGATCGATGATGACCCGCATGCCGCGTTGTCGGCAGCCATGGGTGAATTCGACAAAGTCGCCCAGGCTGCCGTAGCGCGGATCGACGCCATAATAGTCCGCGATGTCGTAGCCGTCGTCCTTGCCGGGTGACGGTTGGAACGGCATCAGCCAGATCGCGGTGACGCCCAGGCCCTGCAAATAATCCAGCCGGCGCAACAGCCCCTTGAAATCGCCGACGCCGTCGCCATTGGCGTCCATGTAGGTGCCGACGGAGAGACAATAGAAAA
>WNGG01005090.1_pt1 | contig 14674 bp, 12 predicted proteins | sample 5400661 | NCBI WGS metagenome assembly WNGG01 (sample SAMN13153372, study PRJNA577476) | soil metagenome | isolation source: 100 cm soil or saprolite under Garry oak tree replicate 1 | place: USA:California | collected 2016-06-15
CCACGAGTCCGCCAGGCGCGGCCGCGGTTCCGACGCGGACGCGGCCCGCGGACACTTCTTCGTCTATCCCCTTCGTCTTGATGCGGAACGAGAGGTCGTGCTCGCCTTCGCGGCGGGGCTTGATCTCGATGGCATAGATCCCGTCACGCTTGAAGCTCCCCGCGAACTCCTGCGCATCCGTCGCGCTTCTGAGGACGGCAGTGACGCTCCCGTCACGGAGCGGCGAGAAGTCGGAGAGCACCGTCACGTGAGTGTGGGAGGTGGCGGCGCGGCCGGCCACGAGAGCCTCGACTTCGGGGAAGACCTCGAAGTGCTCGCTCCACGCGGTGACCGACCAGCCACCCGCATTCGCGTTCGCCGGCGGCTCCGCCTTCGTTCGGCAACCCGCTCCGATAACGGTCAGTGCGAAGACCGCCACTCCCCAGCCGACCCGGATCGTGAGGCGTGTCATCGCAGTCCTCCCTCGGGAACACCGACGCTCACGGCTTCGAGCTGGCGGTGAGCCGCGAGCGCGGCGGCGTGCAGGTCCAGGGCCCGCGTCTGGGCCTCGCGCGCGGCGCGGAGCGTGTCGAGCAGGTCCGTCATGCTCGCCTCACCGGCACGGAAGGCAGCGGTCGCGGCCTCGACCACCCGGTCCGAGTCCGCGGCTACGTCCTCCGCGCTGTGGGCCGCCGCAACCAGCCCGGCGTAGGCCTCGCGCGCGCCGGCGAGCTGCGCAGTGAAGCGCGCCGTTTCAAGCGCTAGACGCGCTTCCGCGGCCTCGCGGCGCGCGGCGCTCTCGAGACGGCCGCTCTTGTTGCGGTCGAGGACCGGCACGACCATGGCGGCCCCGAACACCGGGCCGGTCCGGGCGCCACCGGCCACCGCGAGCCGCTGCCAACCAACCTGCAGCTCGGGGAATGCCCACAACCGGCGGCTCAGCCGTTCCTCGAACCGCGCCTGCTCCGTGTCGTGCTGAAGCGCCTCCAGGCCGAGCGACGCGATGACGTCCGTCCCGGTCGGAGCAGGCAGCACCGGGCGCGCGGGCCGTGCGTCGGGGTCAAGGTCCGGGCGCCAGGCGTGGGCAATCGCTCGCGCGCGGACCGCGGACGCCTCGGCCTGCGCGAGGCCGGCACGCAGCTCCGCCTCGGCCAGGGCCAGCCGCCTCGCGGAGAGGCCCGATTCCTCGCCCGCACGCGAGCGGGCCGCCACCTGCTCCGTGAGCTGGCCCACTCGGTCGGCCTGGGACGCCAGCACGTTACGACGCCCCGCGCTGAGAGCCCAGTCCGCGAACACTTGCCGCAGCTCCACCCTCAGCGCCACCCGCGCGACCTCCGTTCGGGCACGGGCGGCATCGACTCCCGCGCGCGCCGCCCGCACCGCGAGGCCTCGGCGCCCGTCGAGCGGGGGCGCCCAGGCGAGCGTGACCGTCGTTTGCCGGGGCGTGTCCGCGGGCGCCTCCTGGCCGGCCTCGAGCCGCGGGTTCGGCGCCACGCCGGCACGTGCCAGCGCGGCCTCCGCGCGGCGCAACGGCTCGGCGATCACCCGAAGGGCCGGCGAGCCCTCCAGGACGGGGTTGACGAACGCCTCTTCATCGACGGTCGGACCGGCAGGCGGGACGACGGCGGATGCGAGCACGACAACGGCCTGACAGATGCTGAACATGGTCCTCCTCTGCTGAGCTGAGCGGGCCACGGGCGGGAAGACACCCCGGGCGCCAGACGGCGACTCAGTTGAAGAGGCTCAGATCCTGAGGACGGATCCGGACGAACGTGACGCCGCGGGTGGCGAGGCGGTTTCGCGCGGCCGAGACCGCGCCAGCGACATCGGCGCCAACGGATCTCCGGTGATGGCGAGAAGGTCGGCGTTCAGCACGGTCATGGAGACCACGCGAGAATCCGCGAACGTGGTGGCGGGCACGGGCGCCAGGGCGTGATCGTGGTCCGGCGTTCCGCGAGCATGCGCGTGGCCGTGTAGCACGGAGACAAGATCGGCATGCGGCGCTGAGTGGTCGTGCGTCAAGTGAAGCGACACGGCCGCCGTGGTCGTCCAGGGCAGAAGCATGGCCGCGAGCGCGACGAGAGCGGTCACCCTGCGCTTCACGAGCATTCGGGGATTCTGCGACAAAAGGCCGCGCGGTTCAATCGCGGTGCCGTGTGTGCGGGGACGACACTGCCACCGCATCACCACGCGGCCCCTGGCACACCCGCAACATCACCGGTCCGGCCGCCGGCGCTCGAGATCGCCAAGAAGGGACGTTATGTGCGACAGGATGGCCTGGCGTGCCTTAGGGTAACTCGCGGCAAAAGGCGGTATGTCGTCCCAACGGACGGCGGCGGCGCCGGCCTTTGCGCCGACCTCGCCGAGGTCGACGCCGATGGCCACGACTCGATCCGCGGCGAGCACGTCTGCCTCTCTTAGCCGCTGGGGTTTGAAGGCGGCGACATCGAATCCATCGCCGCGAAGAGCCTCCACGACGGCCGCCGGCACCGACATGTCAGGAACCGTGCCGCGCGAGAGGGCGCGTACGGCGACGCCACGTTCCTTCGCCATGCGCTCCAAGAACGAGGCAGCCACGAGGCTCTTGGCCGACCCGTGTTCGCACACGAAGACAACCAGCGGCGCCGATTTGTCCTTCTTCACCGTAGGCTCCTCCGCTCCGTAGGATGGCGCTCCTAGAAGCGTGGCGATGATCGTGCCGCCCAACGGCCACACTCGTCTTGCCGAAGCCGTCATCTCAGTCCTCCGAGCAGCCGTTACGTTCCGGTGTCGAACACACGGATCTCGGCCGTAGGGTTTGCGCGGTGAGGCACAGCGACGAAGAGGCGCCGCAGCTCCGCGGAGAACAAACCCGTCCGGGCGCCGGCCACTGTCGGGACCTTCGCAAGCTCCGCGTAATGGTCGGGATCGCCCTGCGTGTACACCATCACCGATCCCGCCCCGAAGCAGCCGTAGAGACGCTTTTGCGCGGCGTCGTAGAAGAGGTCGTCCGCATCGCCGTCGGCGGGCAGCGTCGCGACGTCCTTGCCGGTCTCGGTGTCGAGCACGACCAGGTGCGGCGGCTTGCGCGTCAGCACGAAGAGCCGACGGTGCGACGCGTCGAGGGCCATCGGGAAATTGGCAGCGCCCGCGGTCACCGGCCACGTGGCCGTCACGGCGCTTCGGTTGGCGTCGACGACCGCGATCTTCTGAAGCGACGCGACGTTCACGAAGATCCGGCCCGCCGCCGCGTCCAGTTGGAACGATTCCGGATGTGCGTCGAGGGCGACGTCCGCCAGGCGGGCACCCTTCGCGGTGTCGTAGGCACCGAGCGCGCCATTTCCATACCCGACGTAGAGCCGCTTACGGGCGGCATCGTAGCGCAGGTTGTCGGCGTCCTCGCCGAAGGCGATTGTCTTCGCCGGCTTGAGCGTCGCGCCGTCGAGCAGCGTGACCACGCCGTCCCCGCCGTTGGCCACCGCCACCGTGTTCGTTTCGGGGAGATACACTATCCCCTGCGGCTCCTTGAATCCCGCCACGCTTTGGACTCGTTGCCCCTTCTTGAGATCGATCACCTCCACAGTGTTGTTGCCCAGAGCGGCCACCAACAGCCTCTGGCCGGCCAGATCCACCGCGAGATGGTCGATGCGTCCCTCGACACCCGGGAGCGGTATCGTCTGGATCAGGCGCAGCGGCCCCGCATCCGACGCGGCAAGCACCATGTCGCCTCTCGCCCCCACTGCGATTCGGGCCACCGCCACGCCGATGAGCAAGGCCAGCAGGATCTGTCGCTTCATCGCTATCTCCAAATCAGCGGAGGTTCTGAATCACCTCAAAAACTGAACCGGGCCGAGAGTTGGACCCGCCAGGGCGGGAGGGCGGCCACGGCCTGTCCGAAGAAGGGCGAGCTCAAGTTGCCCACGATCGTGGTCATGCTGACGGTGTTGAGGGCGTTGAAGACGCCCACACCGACGGTCGCGGTCGGGCCCTTCTCTCCCTTCGACCGGTCGAGATGGACACTGCGGGACACCTGCAGATCGAGGTCGGCAAAACCCGGTCCGCGGAGGGTGTTCCTTCCGACGCCGGGCGGACGGTCGGTCGCGAAGCCGTCGCGGTTGTCGTCCCGTCCGGTCGTGAGCGTGTACGGTCTTCCCGAAGCGGCGGACAAGCCGATCCCCAGCTTCACGAAACCCTTGAGGTCGACCGTTCCGAGAAGGTTGACCCGGTGCCGCTGGTCGAAATGCGCAGGCCCCCAGTCCGCCAACGGGTCGTAGCTGTTCGCAGGAAAGTAGGTGACGCCCTCGGTATTGACGTCCGTTCGGCTCAGCGCGTACTGAGCGAGGCCGGTGAACGCCTTCCCCACCTTTCCCCGGAAGCTCAGCTCGAGCGCGTCGCTGACCTGGCGCCCGGCCGACTCCACTTGACGCACGCGGCCCACGGCCGGATCTGGCCGGCCGTCATAGTCAGGGGCTGGGGGCGCATTGATGTCGCGTGAGCGCAATAGGCTCACACCCCGAGAGCCGCGGTAGGTCGCCGCGACCGTCGTGTCCTTCGCGATCTGCCACTCGGCCCCGACGCTGTACTGGATCATGTAGGGCGTACGAACCGTGGGATCGAACTGGGCCAGGTTCGGCGGTTGGTTCGAGAGGCCAGCGCCGACCGTCGGGTCCGGGTAGGCTGGGTCTACGAGTAAGTAGCTGCTCAGGTGATGTCCGTCGTAACGAATAAGGTCCGCGGCCGCGAAGGGTGGAAAGCGATCGTTGAAGACACCGATCCCGGCGCGCAGGACGACGCGACGGGCGTCTCCCGGAGCGAACGCGGTAAACATCCGGGCCGCGAGATGCCCGTCGTGAAGCAGGTTCTGATAGTCGTAACGAGCACCCAGCGCCACCGAGAGGTTGGGTCTCAGCTGGACTTCGTCCTGCACGTAGCCGCCCACGATCTTCTGGAATAGAGGGACGAACCCGTTCCCTACCTGCCGCGTGAACGCGTAAGGCCGACCCTGCTCGTAGTCCTGCAGGCTCGAGAAGAAGAAGGTCCCGGTTCGCTCGCTCAGGTCGTTATAGGTGCGGTGGCTCCATTCGGCGGCCTGGACCCCGGCCTTGACGACGTGCTTCCCGAAGGACCAGGTGAAGTTTTCGAAGAGCTTGAAGTCCATCTCGGTGCTTCGCTGATCGGCCTGCGCGCCGCCACCGGTGAAGGCATCCTGCACCACGATCCGGGTCCCCGGGCTGACGCTCGTCGTGGAGCCGTGGTTCCACTCGAAGTGCAGGTAGAGCTGGTTCATGATCCTCGGGGTGACCATCATCTGGTCGCTCACGTCGAGGTCGTCCTCATGAAAGGCTGCATCGGCGGCAGCCTCGGGTAGCGTGAAGCCGCCCGCCCCCTGGTTGGTTGCTGCGCGGTCCTGAAGCGCGTACTCGGCCCAGAGGGTGTGGTTCTCTCCGAGCCGACGGGTCAAGCGGGCGGAAAAGTCGGTGTTCCGTTGGGGGGTGGGCACGTTCTGCCGGATCTCGCCGCCGCGGCCTTCCGCGACGACGATCGACTGGACGTCCTCCTCCCTGCGGTTGATCGAGATCTGAAAGCTTGTCGCCTTGCTGCCGCCCACGGGCCCCGAAAGGTAGCCCTCGTAGATGCGCCTCTGCTCGGGGGCCTTCTCCGGGGCGAAGAAGTCCTTGGCATTCAGGCTCGAGTCCCGAAGGATGAAATTGAACGTCCCGTGGTATTCGGGCGAGCCCTGCTTGGTGACGACTTCGATCCGGCCCCGGCCGGGCCGGAAATACTCGGCGGAATACGGGTTCTGGTTGATCTTCACCTCCTGGATGGCGGACGGCGATACGAGGACGCGGTTGGCCTCCGCGCCGTCGACGACGAGGGACACACCCTCGGAGCCGATCGCTCCCGGATCCAGGAAGGTCGCCAGCGTTGCGATGTAGTCCTGGTCGAAGACAGGCAGTCCCTGAAGGAGCTTCTGGTCCACGCTGACGGCGTCCCGGTTCTCCCGGGAGGCCGTGGAGAGCCCTTCCTTCCCCACGGTCACCTCTTCGGCGACGCTGGCAATCTCGAGGACGACCTTCATCGGAGGACGGGGACGGGCGTCCACGGCGATGCGAGACGTGAAGGCCTTGAACCCCTGGTGCCGCACCTCGACCTCGTAACGTCCAGCGAAGAGTGCCTCTAGAGAGAAGGCCCCCTTTGCATCGGACGTCGCGAAGCTCACAGGGACGCCGTCGTCGCGCTTGAGCGCCACCGCCGCCCCGGGCACGACCGCTCCACTCGGGTCGAACACCACGCCCTGGACCGAGGGGCCTGCCGGCTCACCAAAGAGCGCGGCCATAGGAAGAGCGACAAAGGAAATGAGGGCCAGGACCGCTTTCATGAGACGCACTTACTCACACCCGGAAAGTGTACTGAAGCTTTGCCGATCCCCGGTCGAAGCTCGGCACGTAGTCTCCGTCGAAGCGGCGGAACCACCCGCGGCTGACCACGAAAAACAGGTCGTTTCCGGGCTTCAGGATCCAGCGGAAACGGCTCTGGAATCCGAGGATCCTTGAAGGGCTATCGTACTGCACGAGGTTGGACCACGTGACGTTCGGCGAGGCGTTGTAGTCCAGGCGCCCGGAGTAGAGCTGCGTGACGAAGTTCCCCTCTGGCAGCGAGCCCTCGTCTCGCTCCATCTGCAGGACTACGGCCAGGTGGATGCTAGACTTCAGCGTGAGAACCGGCTGGTATTGCCGCAGGCTCCCGCGGTAGAAACCACCCCACCGGAACGCGAAATCCACGACCCAGGGCCGCTTGGTCGCCGTGTTCACCTCGGTGCGAAAGCGCGTCGTTCGGTACGAGCCGGGAGGGATGACAACGCCGGGCTGGATCTCAAAAGGCGCGTCGAGGCGCTCGAAGGTCGGAATGTAGTTCCACTCGAGGTGCTCGCCCGATTCGGTCCGGACGTTGAAGGGAGCCGTGAATACGCGCCAGTTCTCGACCCGGCCGTGCAAGGTGGTGATCAGCGTCGGCTCCACTTCGAAGAAGAACTGACGGATGCCGAACCGTTCCGGTCGGGGCTGGAAAGCCACATACAGATCGGTCGAGTTGATTCCCGTCCGGGGAACGAATCCCATGGCAGGGCGGAAGTTCTCTCCGATGCGCTTGCCACTGAGCATCACGTTCCACAGGTCGTTGGGGTAATCGAGCTCGAACCCCGCCGCATAGTCGACCTTGCCCGAGGCGGCATCATCTGTTCGCAAACCGTAAAGGCTGAGGCTCAGGTTCTTTCCACTCCTGAAGTGGGACGTCGCGAAGCGCGCATCGACGCCGATCAAGCTGTTGTCACCTGCGCCGGCCGGATTCCCGCGCGTCGCGATGGCCCCGATGAAGGACTGCTCGAACAGGTTCTTGCTCACGCGCACGGCGAGGAGGTTCTGGGGGGAGAGCGGGCCTTCGTCAAGCGTCGTGCGTCGCGTCTGGACATCGAGAAGGCCGACGTTCAGACCTAACTGCCGGCCCGAGAGCTTGAGGCCGAACAGGACCGGCACTTCCTGGCCGTTCAGGAGGCCGACGGTGCGGCTGAAGAACGGGATGAGATCTGGGTTCTGGCTCCCGAGGCCGGCCACGTCGAAGACACCTGCACCCTCCAAGAAGAAGGTCCTCTTCTCCGGAAGGAACAGCTCGAAGCGTGTGAGGTTGATCTGCCGGGCATCGACCTCCGTCTCGGCAAAGTCCGTGTTGACGGAGAGCGAGGCCGTCACGCCCGGAGTGATGCTCTTGAAAACGTCCAGCCCGGCCTTGAACCTGCCGCGGTCGTTCTCATCGCCGCCCGAGACGAAGGGACGGATGTCGAGGCCCCGTCCCTGCTGCAGACCGGTGAGTCCGCTGAGCTGCCCCGCGGCAGCGAGGTTGCCAATCCAGGTATCCTGCCGCGCACTGGCCCACCGGTCGTGCTCCTGGAGCCGCTTGATCTGCCGTTCTATGTTGAAGCCCCAGACCGTCTGACCGGGCTTGAAGCGCAGGCTCTTGAAGGGGATCGCGATCTCGGCCACCCAACCGATATCCGTGATGCGAGCGCGCGCGTCCCAGATCGCGTCCCACTCGTAAGTCAGCACCTGCGCGTTGTTCGAGATCTGGCCGTCGGCCCGGGCACCGGAGGGATTGACCGTGAAGAAGAAGCCGTTCTTGTGGTCGAAGAAAGGGTCCAACACGATCGTGATCCGGTCGTCCACCTCGAGGTCGGCATCGCGGCCGAGCTGCGTGGACACGATCGCCGAGGGCTTTCTGTCCCGGCAGACGACGCCGACGTAGAGGTTGTCGGCGTCGAACAGGACGCGCACCTCCGTCTCTTCGCTGGCGGGCGCACCCTCCTTGGGATCGCTCTGGAGCAGCGGTCCGATCGGCGTCGCGCGGGTCCAAGCCGCTTCGTCGAGGACCCCGTCGACACGGATCCCTTCGCCGGAGCCAACCACGGCAATGGGCGGATCAGCCGGTCCCGCGGCGGCGCCGGTCCCGACCAGGACCAGGGCGGCCACGGCGGCGACGAGCGTATTCATCCGGATTGACCCGGCAAGGAAGGCTTCTTCCGGGGCAGGGAAATGCGGAAGGTGCTTCCCGCACCTTCGTGGCTGTCGACGTCGATGCGGCCGCCGTGGGCGGTGACGGCCCACTGAGCGAGGGAGAGGCCCAGACCGGCCCCGCCCTGTTCGCGCGACCGCCCCTTATCGATTCGGTAAAAGCGCTCGAAGATCCTTTCGCGATGTGCGGGCGGAATCCCGGGACCTTGGTCGATCACGTCGAGCCGGCCCGTCGCCGCGTCACCGCTGACGAGGACCCGGATGCGGCTACCTTGGGGGCTGTACTTGATCGCGTTGTCCACCACGTTCACCAGGGCTTGTCGCAGGACCAGGCGATCAGCCGCGACGACTACCGGCTCGCTTCCCTCGGCGGCCAATGACTGCGCCTTTTCCTCGGCGAGGACCCCCAGGTGCGCAGTCACGTCCCGCGCGAGGACCAGGAGGTCCAGGTCCTCGCGATGAAGAGGCACCTCGCCGGCGTCAGCCCGAGACAGGGACAGAAGCGTGTCGACCAGGACGGTCAGGCGATCGGCCTCCTCGAGGATGCTCCCGATAATCTCGCGGTATCCCTGCTCGCTCGGATGATCACCGAGCCCGACCTCGCCCACGCTGCGGATCGCGGTCAACGGCGTCCGCAGCTCGTGAGAGACATCGGCCGTGAAGCGGCGGAGCTGAGCGAAGGATTCCTCGATCCTCCCCAGGGAGACGTTGAAGACCCGAGCCAGAAGGCCGAGCTCGTCGTCGGGATTCTCGACGGGGAGACGCTCGGCAAGGTTGTCCGCCGTCAGCCTTTCGGCATGACGGGCCATCCGGTCGAGCGGCCGGAGAGCGCGGCGCGCCAGCCAATGGCCACCGAGGCCGGCAATCGCCAACGCCACCGGAAGCCCGAAGAGGAGCCCGAGCGCGAGCTGGCGCCACTCGGCGCGCAGTGCCTCCTCGCTCATGGCCACGCGCACCAGGACGTTTCGGCCCATGACTTCATGCGGACGGCTGAGCACGCGAAACGGGGTGCCGTCACGGAGCTCAACCGAGGTGAACGGGGGCGCGACCGGAGCCGTCGTTGGCGGTCCTCCCAGGGGCTGGCCGCCCAGTCCTTCGCTCCGATACAGAAGCCTCCCGTCCGTCGTCCAGACCTCGACCACACCCTGCAGCTCGCCCTCGCCTCCGTGACCACCCATCCGGATGGAGCCGTCGGCCGCGGCGGTCAGCAGGTCCTCCACCCTCTCGAACTCTTCGCCGAGGTTCCGGTCCAGCTCGCGCCGGAGAGAGACGCGAAGAAAGAGCAGGCTCGAGCCGGCGTACAGCGCGAGGACACCGGAGAGGATCGCGACGTACCAGAGCGTCAGCCGCGTCCTCACGTGACGCGGCCGCAGGCGGATCGTCAGGCGTTCCCCTCCTTGATGATGAAACCCACGCCGCGCACGGTGTGGATGAGCTTCACCTCGGAGGCGTCGTCGACCTTCCGCCGCAGCCGCGCGATGTGGACGTCGATCACGTTGTCGAGGGTCGTCGCGCGCCGGGTCTCCCTCCAGACGTCGCGGGCGAGCATCTCCCGAGACACCACGCGTCCCCTGTTCCAAAGGAGGTACTCGAGGAGCTCGAACTCCCGGGATGTGAGTTCGACCTCGCGTCCGCCGCGAGTCGCGTGCCGCGAGGGTACGTCGATCTCCAGATCGGCGACCTTCATGCGGGCGGCCGGCTCGGTGCGCCCGCGTCGCAGCAGGGCGCGGAGGCGAGCCAGCAGCTCCGGGAACGCGAACGGCTTGACCAGGTAGTCGTCGGCTCCGGCGTCGAGGCCCGCCACGCGGTCCTGGACGGCATCACGAGCGGTCAGGATGAGGACGGGGATCCCGCGGTGCCGGCTTCTCAGCGTCGCCAGGATCTCGAGGCCGTCCCGGCCGGGGAGCATGAGGTCCAGCACCACCAGATCGAACGGCCGGACGCCCAGGAGGTAATACCCTTCCTCCCCCGTGCGCGCTACCGTCACTTCGTAGGCCTCGCGTTCGAGCCCTTCCTTGAGGGCCCGGGCCACCTTCGCCTCGTCCTCCACGACCAGGATGTGCATCCCGTCGGGATGATAAGGCGAGCCCGCCATCCCCGCTCCTGAAGATGTCCTTAACGATTCTTCAGGCACTCGTCAGATTCGCGCTCGCTATGATCGCGTTCGTGAACACGTTGATTGCTTCACCTGATATGGTCGGGACATGAAGTGGGTCACACGTAAGAGGATTCACGTCAATCGCACCGCGACGGCCTGGCTGATCCAGCGCTTCCTCGACGCCGCGGCAGAGATCATCTTCGTCGAGGCAGGCGACGTCGCGGCCGTCCAGCAGCGTGAAGGGGCGACCGGATTTGACGCGCCCGGAGCCCGCTATCCACACCGAGACGAGAAGGGCCGCTGCTCCTTCGAGCAGCTCGTCGACGAGCGTCTGCCCGGCGACGTGGCCCTGCGTGACCTGGCGGCGATCGTCCACGGCGCCGACTTCCCCGGCGAGCCGTCGAAGGCGCCGGAGGCGGTTGGGCTCTGGGCCATCAGCCAGGGCTTTACTGATGTAGCGCAAGACGACCACGAGATCGCCTCATGCGCCGCGTTCCTCTACGACTCCTTGTATGCCCACCTGAAGCGGCGTTCGGAGATGGCGCGCACGGAGCGCGCATGAGCGTCAGTCCACAGTCGAAGTCGCACCCCCTCAGAGGAGGTCTCACGTGAAGCTCTCGGTCCGCAATACCGCCTCTTTTTCATGCGCATTCGCATTCCTTCTGATTACCCGGACTACATCTGCGGAGCCGCCATGGGACGCGGTTGACAAGGCACTCGGACAGACCGGCAAGAGCCTCCCCGGCGACGTCCACCGGTACGGTTGGCCTCGCCGAGACCTCGAGGTGACGATGGGGGGCGTGCGCGTCGAGCCTGCCCTCGCCCTCGGTTCGTGGGCCGGGTTCAAGATGGCGTCCGAGGGCCACGCCATGGCGATGGGTGATCTGGTCCTCCTTGCATCCGAAGTGAACCCGGTCATCCGGGCCCTTCAGGCGGGCGGCGTCGAGGTGCTCGCCGTGCATAACCATCTGTCCGGTGAGACCCCGGAGGTCGTGTACGTCCACTTCGGTGGCCACGGCCAGCCGGAGGCCATCGCCAAGGCACTGAGGAGCGCGCTGGAGGCGACCAAGACGCCCCTGTCGGCTCCCACCGGCGCGCCCGCCGAGCCCTCCGCGGTCGACAAGGCGGCGCTCGACAAGGTCCAGGAAGTCTTGGGCCGCAAGGGCGCCATGGCCGGACGCGTCCTCCAGGTCGGCGTTCCCCGGGCGGCCAAGATCGAGGAGGACGGCATCGAGGTGCCGCCCAGCCAGGGCATGGCAACCGCGATGAACTTCCAAGTGGTCGGCTCTCGCGTCGCGACGACGGGAGACTTCGTCCTTATCGCCGACGAGGTCAACCCCGTGATCCGGGAGCTCGAGGCCCACGGCATCCAGGTCACGGCCCTGCACTCCCACATGCTGCGCGAGTCCCCTCGCCTTTTCTTCATGCACTTCTGGGGGCTCGATGACCCGGCCCGGATTGCTGAGGGCCTCAAGGCCGCGCTGGGCAAGGTCGCGGTCCAGTAGGGCAAGAAAGGAACAGCAATGAAGCCTCATGCGGCCTTGATACTGGCCGTCTGTTCTGCCGTCTCTCTCATCGCCGCTGCGGATCCCGTGAAGCGGGACTTCGAGTCCGACGCCGTCGGGGTCCCGCCGGCCGGCTTCGAGTTCGGTCGGACCGGCGGCGGCCCCGAGGGCAAATGGGTCGTGCGCGTCGAGATGGGGGCCGACAAGAATCATGTGCTGGTCCAGGAGAGCGCGGACCCGACGGACTACCGCTTCCCCGTTGCCGTGCTGAGGGAAGGAAGCTACAAGGACGTCACCCTGAGCGTCCGGGCAAGGCCGCTCTCCGGCAAGGTCGATCAGGTGTTCGGGTTGGTCTGGCGCTACAAGGACGCCAACAACTACTACATCACCCGCTGCAACGCCGACGAGGACAACTGCACGATCTACCACACGGTGGCCGGCCGGCGGCGGGCCTTCCTGAACCACGATGTCAAGGTCCCTACCCACACCTGGCACATCCTCAAGATGGAAGCGGTGGGAGATCACTTCACGGTCTGGTACGACGGCAACAAGGTGCTGGACGCGAAGGACGAGACCTTCAAGGAACCGGGAAAGGTCGGGCTCTGGACGAAGGCGGATTCGGTCATCGAGTTCGACGACTTCACGGTCGAGGGGCACTGAGCCCTTCGAAAGCGCGGATTCATTCACGCTCGATCCGTCTTCCCGAAAGACGGACAGGTAGCAAGGAGGCAGGCAATGCATAGGTCGGTGCCGTACGTTCTGGTGGTGACGGTCGCAACTCTCGTTTCCGCGGGCGGAGTCTCGGGCGCGGACAGCGACAAGGAGCACGCGGAGCTCGCGAAGGCGCTGGCCGCAGCCAAGGTTTCCCTCGGCCGCAGCCTCGCCGCCGCCGCTGCTGCCGGCAAGCCGATCTCAGCGAAGTACGAGGCCGAGGAGGGCAAGCTGCAGCTATCGGTCTACACCGAGAAGGACGGCAAGTTCAGCGAGGTCGTCGTCGATCACGTGACCGGCAAGGTGGCCAAGTCCGAGGCGATCACAGAGGGCGAAGACCTCACGCACGCGAAGGCTCAGAGCGAGGCCATGGCTAAGGCCAAGGTGTCGCTGTCAGCCGCCGTCTCGAGAGCGGTGAAGGCGAACGCCGGGTTCCACGCCGTGAGCGTCTTCCCGTCCTTGAAGGACGGGCACCCGGCGGCGGAGGTCTCGCTTCACAAAGGTGCGGAGTGGCGAACGGTGACGGAGAAGCTCGAATAGCCGGCGGGACCTCCTCGCGGGAGAGGCAAGGTTCCCCTGACGCCGGGCATCACCCGGCGCCAGGGGTCCGGCTCGCGCGGCTGACGGCGTACTTCCTCCGCCTCGGGGCCACGGGCTTCGGCGGGCCCGTGACGCTCGCCAACTATATGAGACGCGACCTCGTGGAGACCCGCGGCTGGATCTCGGAGAGCGAATACGATTCCGGACTCGCGATCGCCGCGGCTTGCCCCGGCCCTCTGGCCTACCAGCTCGGCGTCTATTGCGGCTACGTCCGATTCGGCGTCCTCGGGGGACTCCTGGTGGCGGTCGCGTTCGGGCTGGCGCCGTTCCTGATCGTGGTCGCTGCGGCCGCGGCCTACACGCGCTTCGCGCAGAATTGGCAGCTCCGCGCCCTCTTCTACGGGGTGGCACCGGTCGTCGTCGCCTTGATCCTGAAGGCGTGTTGGAACCTCGGGAGGAAGACCCTGCGCCGGGACGTCGCGGCGTGGATCTTCGCGGTGAGCGCCTGCGGCGTGACGCTCATCTTCCAGAAGGAGTTGACGGCCATCTTCATCATCGCGGGGCTGCTCGGTATGTTCGTGTTCGCCCGCGGCGTCGAGTCCCGAGACGTCCCGAACTCCGCGCCCGCAGTCCCTTCTCCGAAGGGCGGGACCACGGTTCTGGCGATCGCCGCCCCAATCGCCTCGACGAGCAGCATGGCCTGGAAGCTGTTCGTGTTCTTCTTCAAGACCGGATGCCTCGTCTTCGGCAGCGGCCTTGTCATCGTCCCGTTCCTGAAGACCTATATCGTCGACCAGTATCATTGGCTCGGCAAGCGCGAGTTCCTCGACGCGGTGGCGATCGGCATGATCTCCCCCGGCCCGGTGGTCATCACGGCCACTTTCGTCGGGTACCTCCTGGCAGGCTTCAGGGGCGCTCTGGCGGCCACGGTGGGGATCTTCGCCCCGGCCGTCCTCTTCACCGTCCTTGCGACACCTCTCCTGCTCCGGCACGGTCGGAACCGACGACTGCAGGGTTTCATCCGAGGCGTCACCGTGACCGTGGTCGGAGTGCTCGTGGGTACGACCTACCTCGTAGCGCGGGCCGCCGTGGGGGATGCCCTCACGACCGCTATCGCCATGCTGAGCCTGGTCGTCCTCGTGTTATGGAAGAAGTGTCCAGACCCGCTCCTCGTGGCGGTGGGGGCAGTCATCGGGCTGGCAGCGTATCAGGTCATTCGTCCCGACTGGCTCCTGCATTAGGAAGCGGAGGATAGAGTGGTCCTCTTCGTGCGTGAGCATGGTTCAGCAAAGAGCGTCGTG
>WNGG01005566.1_pt1 | contig 14673 bp, 10 predicted proteins | sample 5400661 | NCBI WGS metagenome assembly WNGG01 (sample SAMN13153372, study PRJNA577476) | soil metagenome | isolation source: 100 cm soil or saprolite under Garry oak tree replicate 1 | place: USA:California | collected 2016-06-15
TCCCCTCGAGCGTGCGCTCGGCCGCGAGGTCGGCCAGATCTACGCCGGCATACACCACGAGCACGGCGTCGACCTGCGCACCAACACGCGGGTCGAAAGCTGGCACACGAACGGCGGCCGCGTGACCGGGGTCACGCTGACTGACGGGAAACGCGAGGAGGTCGACTTTGCCCTCGTCGCGGTGGGCATCGCGCCGAACCTCGAGCTGCCTGAGGCACTCGGCCTGCACGTCGAGGGAGGCGGTGTGCGCGTCGACCAGAGCCTGCGCGCGGCCGAGAACGTCTACGTCGGGGGCGACGTCGCCCTTCACGATCACCCGGTGCTCGGCCGGGCGATCCGCGTGGAGCACTGGGAGGTTGCCAAGGGCCAGGGCCGCGGGCTTGCCGTCTCGATCACGGACGGCGACACGCCGTACCGCAAGATCCCCTACTTCTGGTCGGACCAGTACGATGTGAACCTCGAATACCGGGGCCACGCTTCGGGAGACGACGTGGCCGTCTGGCGGGGCGACCGCGAAGGGCGCAGCTTCTCGGTGTTCTACCTGCGTGAGGGCCTCGTCGAGGGCGTGCTCTCCATGAACGACACCAAGACGAACGAGCTGGGCGGCAAGCTGATCGAAAGCCGTCGGCCCATCGAGCAGTCGACCCTCGAGTCGGCGGAGGACCTGGCCGAGCTGGTGACTGCCCAGCAGGCATAGGCTCGCGGCCGGCGTCGGGACTCAGCCGCCCGGCTGGTTCTCCTCGGGGAGAAGCCAGGGCAGCGCCTCGGCGAGTGAGCGCACCAGCGTGTTGGTCTTTTCCTTCGGGATCAAGTTTCCCGCCACCAGCCCTAGCGCGGCCATGAACGCCGCCTGCTCTGCCTTGTGCCCGATGTCGCCGTGCTCGGCCTTCCAGCTGACCAGCGCCCCGCCTGACTCCGTCATGCCGAAGAGGTTGCGCCGCACCTCGTCCCATGCGGGTCCGCGGTCGGCCTGTTCGATCGCGTGTAGCGCGGCCTTCTCGGCCTCATGGATCTCGCTTTGATGCAGCCGCGCGTGGCGGTCCCAGCCCTGCGCCGCGCGCTCGACGCCTGCCGGGGAAAGGACGCGGATGTCGTCGATCAGGCGAGAGAGAGTGACCGCATGCTCGGGGAATCCGTATCCCTCGGCGTCGATGCCCACGCCGCTAAGTTAGCGCAACCAGCCTGGGATCCAGCCGAACCGCCCGAGAGCGATCGAGCCGGCTCCTGAGACGATGACCTGCGCGTTGAGGATCACCGCCAGGTAGTAGAGCCACCGGAACCCGTCGTCGCGGACGCCGAACGCGACCGTGAGCGCGAGGTTGGCCGCAAGCAAAAGGCCGAGCACGGCCGCCCATCGCGTCGCGAGGCCGAGGATCAGCAGCACCGCAACCACCGTCTCCGCGACCGCCTGGGCCAGCGCGAACACGAACCAGTTCGGCACGACCACGGCGACGAGGAACTCGTGCAGGCCCGGGATCGGGTTGTCGTGCGCGGAGCTTTCGATGAGCGGCTTCATCCAGCCGACGCCCTGCCACTTCTGGCTCGCGAAGTAGAGCCAGTACAACCCGACGACAAAACGGACGACGCTCGGCCAGGCTTCAGTCATCGCCGAACAAGGTAGCTACTTCATGACGCGCAGCATCGGGTCGGTCGCCAGCTGGAACGCCCGCGCGGCCGGCCGCATGTGCATGCGGTTCAGCCTGTGCTGGATCGCGCCCTTCAGGATCGCCACGCGCAGCTTGTTCTCCGAGAAGTCGGTGTTGAAGAGCAGGCGGTTGTGGCGCACCTTGTGCCACTCGCCTTGCATGCGCCGCTCGCGCACCCGCTCGTAGAAGCCAGTGCCCGGCAGCGGGTACGCGATGGTGTAGCTGACGTAGTCGAGCGGGAGGCTCGACGAGAAGTTGATGCTGCGGATCAGTGAGTCGGTCGTCTCGCCGAGGTATCCGACCATGAAGAACCCGGCGGCTTTGATGCCGGCGTTGACGCAAGCCGTCACCGCGGCGCGTGCCTGGTCCGGCGTGATGCCCTTCTTCATCTCCTTGAGCACGCGCTCGTCTCCGGACTCGATGCCGAAGAAGATCCGCTTGCAGCCGGCGCGCTGCATCTGCTCGAACAGCGCCTGGTCGACGTGCGTCACGCGGCTCAGGCACTCCCAGGTCAGTGGCAGGTGCGCATCCTCGATCGCTTGGGCGAGCTCGAAGGTGCGCTTGTAGTTGAGGGTGAACAGATCGTCCGACATCCAGATGTGGTCGTAACCCAGCTCGGCGATCTCGCGCATCTCCGCCACCACAGATTCGACAGGCCGGGCGCTGAAGAGGTCGCCGAAGACGGACTTGTGGCAGAAGTCGCAGCGGAACGGGCACCCGCGCGTCGACATCAGCGGCGTGGTCGCGTCCTTCCAGTGCTTGCGCCAGTAGCGGATGTACTCGTCATTGGGGATGTCGCCGCGGTAGGGGAGCGGGAGGTGCGACATGTCCTTGCTGCGGTGGCGCGCGGTGCTTTTGACCACCTCGCCGTCGCGCTTAAAGACGACGCCCGGTATCTCCTCGAACCGCCGGTCGTCGAGGTGCTCCATGATCGAGACGATCGTCTCCTCGCCCTCGCCGACGGCGACGAGGTCGAACTGGTCGACGAACGTTTCCGGCTCGCCGGATGGATAAGGGCCGCCGACCACTGTCAGCGCCTTGCCGCGCACCTGCGCCGCCAGCGACAGCGCCTCGTCCTGCATCGTGATCATGCAGTAGATCCCGATCACCGACGGCTTGAGCCGGTCGATCTCGGCCAGCACCTCGTCGCGCTCGAGGAACGTGTGGTCGATGTGGCGCACGCAGTAGCCGGCCGCGCGCAGCGAGGCGCTGAGGTACATGAGGCCGAGCGACGGCATGATCCAGTGCCGGCCCTGCCTGGGCGCGCGCTGCGGGTACACGAGAACGACGTCGGCGCGTTCCATCACCTCGCCTCCTGCACGTTGATCCGGTAGGTCGTGCCGCTGAACGCTCCGCTGAAGATGTAGTCGAGGCCGGCCCAGTCGAAGTCCGGCGCGACCTGCTCGCGGCCCGCGTAGAGCGCAGCTCCCGGGACCTGGGCGGCTGACCACTCGACGTCGAGCGACGCCGAGCGCAGGCGCGCCCACCGGCCGGCCACCGGCACCCAGCTGCCGAACGCCGCGCCCACTCGCGTCGGCTGGCCCGCGGCGGCGAAGTCGTCGAACGCGGCGGACTGCTCGTTGAGGATGCCGACCTCCGAGTACCCGGGTGCGAGCCACACCGTCGTGACCGTGATCGCCACGCCGGATGCATCAAGGACGTAGGTGACCGTGATCTCCCCCCGGGAGGCGATCGGGACGAAGGCGTAACGGTGCGCTGCGTCGCCGCCGATCTCGTCGAGCACGAACGTCCGCGTCCATGAGGTCGGTGACAGCTGAACCGTGGTCGAGGTCCGGGAATACACCCATCCGTCCGTGTAGTGGACGATCGGCACGCCGAAGCCCATCCCCTCGCCGGTGCCGGCGCCGCCCATGGTCATGCCTTTGGCCAGGGGCGCGGTCTTGCCTACAGCGGTCAGGCGCAGGGAAAGCTGCGGCCACAGCCGGTAGGCGTAGACGGGCTTGCCTCCTCCGACCTGGTAGGCCTTCTGGTCGCCGATCGAAAGGAAAGGAAGCGTCGCGTTGCCGCTCGCGAGGTCGGGGAACAGCGTCGTGGCGCGGTAGTAGCTGATGTCCTCGACCACGACCGCGGTGACGTCGTGGTCCTGCATCCAGGCGACGGCGTCGTCGCGGTTGGCCGGGAGGGCGCCCGAGCCGGCGATCCTGGCGGGCTGCTTGCCGCTGTAGTAGGCGACGACCGGCGAGTCGGTGAGGAGCGTGCCCGGGCTGCCCGCCGACGCGCGCCCGGCGGCCATTAGACCTGCGTTCAGGTTGCCGAAGCTCCAGAAGACTGGAAGAAACCCGACCGCGAGCAATAAGGTCGCGCCGACCGCAAGCAGGGTGACTGCTCTGCCGTGCCTGTCCAGCGCGGCCGCCGCCAGCAGCGCCAGCGCGGGCAGCGCCGGGTACAGGTAGCGATGGCTGCCCGTGTAGACGCCGAGCGCCACGAGACCGAAGACCGCAGCCAGGTAGACGAGGGCGGGGCCGTAGACGAACTTCCAGGCCCCCGGGGCGTGCGTGCGGCGCGCCGCCAGGATGCCGAAGCCGACCAGGGCGAGCAGAGGAAGCGCCGCGAGGCCGAACGTCGCGCCGAGCTCCAGGAGTCGGGCCAGTCCGCCCGCCGGCACGCTGCCGCGCGCCGAGGCAGACACGACCTCGATCGTGCCCCGCGCCACGGAGTGGCTGGCGGGCGAGAAGCCGAGCTGGAGGAGCACGAGCAATCCGACGGCGGGGACCGCCCAGCCCACGGCCCCACGGGAGCGCAGCAGGCTGCGCGAGCGGACCAGCTCGACGGCGGCGAATGCGACGGCGGCCGCCACCCAGATCCACGCTTTGGTCGAGGTGATGACCGCCGCCGCGGCGAGGAACGCGGCCACCTTCATTCGGCCCTTGACGGCAGCAAGCCCGGCGCCCGTGAGCAGGGTGGTGACCAGCGGCTCGACCACCGCCGACCCGGACGTGAACAGGAAAACGGGATTCACGACGAGCAGCGCGGTGGCGATGCGCGCCTGCCGCGCGTTGGGCGCGAGGGCGTAGACGCAAGCCGCGGTGGCGGCGGCGAGCAGGGCGCTCATCGCCTTCAGGGCGCCGAGCTGCCAGACGCCGAAGAGCCGCAGCACCGCCGCGGCGAGCACGTGGTAGCCCGGAAGCCAGGTGTCCTCCATGCCGAACAGCGGGTCGTGGAGACTGCCGGTGGTGGCGAGGTTGGCGGCGATCAGCCAGTGGCCGTACCCGTCCTCGAACGGCTCGGGCATGCGCGCGGCGAGCAGAAGCAGGGCGGTCGCTCCTCCCAGCAGCGCGATGGCGGGCAGCGCCGTCTGCAGCGTCGACAGCGCCCGCTTACCAAGCCGGCGCAGGGTCAGCACCTCGAGCAGGTCCACCGCGCTGAGGCCGGCCACCACCAGGAACCCGAGGGCGAACATCGAGGCGTAGACGCCGATCAGAGGCTGCCCCCGGACCGCCGCGATCGGGACGAGCGCCAGCGAAGCCAACCCGGCCGCGCCTTCGATCAGCGCGCGTGGGTCGCCAACGCGCACGTAGGCCTGGTCGCGCCATTCCTCGCCGCGCCGGACGATTCGGTGCTTCGGAGTGCGCTCGAACGCCCCGCCCGGGCGCAGGGCCCTGAACAGCGCCAACAGCGTGTTCAGCGACATGCCGGCGCCGACGGCCTGGCACAGCAAGGCTGGAAGCCCCGACCACCATCTGCGGCCTCGACGGGTCTGGGCGGCGATGAATCCGACCCACGGCGCGACCCCGACCATGATGGCGACGGTCGCGGAGGCGGCCAGGATCGGCGGCAGGCGGACGCCCGCGAGGGCCAGCAAGAGAGCCGGGTAGCAGGCAAGCTGGAGCAGCATCAGGGGCCCGACGCTGTAGGCGAGCAGGTGGACGACCGCCTGGAACTTGGCCGCAATGCGGATGTCGCTTCGGACCAGCGGGATGAGCAGGCGGAACGCGGTTTGAAAGCTGCCCGTTGCCCAGCGCGACTGCTGGCGGCGGTACGCGTCGATGGATACTGGCAACTCTTCGGGCACGACGAGGTCTTCCACGTACGCAGCCTTCCAGCCGCGCAGCTGGGCGCGGTAGCTGAGGTCGAGATCCTCGGTCAGGGTCCTCGCGCTCCACCCGCCGGCGTCCTCGATCGCGGCGCGACGCCACACGCCGGCCGTGCCGGTGAAGTTAGTGAAGAAGCCAGACGTCGACCGGACCGGCTGCTCGACCAGGAAATGGAAATCGATCGCCATCGCCTGCAGCCGGGTGAACAGCGAGTAGCTCTCGTCGAGGTGTCCCCAGCGCGCCTGCGCGAAGCCGACATTCGGGTTGTCGAAGGACGACATGATGCGGCGCAGGAACTCGCGGGGCGGGACGAAGTCGGCGTCGAAGATGGCGATGAACGGGGCGGTCGTCCTCTCCAGCCCAAAGGCCAGCGCGCCGGCCTTGAATCCGCTCCTGGAACCCCGGCGGACGTGGGTGATCGCGATCCCGCCGCGTCGCCATCGCGCCGCGCGCCTGGCGACGATATCGGTGGTGTCGTCGTCCGAGTCGTCGAGGACCTGGACTTCGAAACGGTCGCGCGGCCAATCGATCGAGCACACGGCGTCGAGGACGCGCTCGGCGACGTAGCGCTCGTTGAAGATCGGGACCTGGACGCAGACCATTGGCTCGGCTCCGTCCCACTCTTCGGGCGCCGGCCCGAACGCCAGGCATGGCCGGCGCAGCGCGCGCACGGTGAGATACAGGAGGTTCACGCCGAACACGAAGAGCAATGCGCTCGTGACCGCGACGAGAGAGGCCGCGATGATGCCGATCAATCCCGGTCGAAGAGCGTGTATGGGCGCATCGTCGCCCGCACGAAGGCGACGCGCGCGAGGGCGTCAGGATGCTTGCGCCGGGTCCACTGCATGTACCGCCACGCGGCCCGGCCGAGCGCTCGCGCCGGCCGGTCGAGCACCGCGGGATACCACCTCGCGCTCACGCGGCGTGGCGACTCGATGACCAGCGGGGCGGGCCGCTCTGCGAGCTGGGGAAAGTGCTCGAGCAGGCGAGGATTCGCGGCGACGACCTCGCTCAGCGTGTCGAGCCCGAACACCGGCTCCGCCATGAACAGCTCGAACGCCATGTCCGCGTCCTGCCTCGCCAGCGGGTGGCACTCCGAGCGCTCGAGGACGAGGTTCACGGTCATCAGGCGAGGCGCGACCGGGCGACGCGTGAGGTCGTCCACGGGTTTGGCCCGATGCCGCAGCGCGTGCAGCACGCCGAGGAAGTTGACCACGACGTAGGCGAGGTGGCGGTGGCCGTCCTCGACGATCAGGTTCAGGTCGACGTCGTCGGAGGCGCGGAAGCCACCGCTCGCCAGCGAACCGGCGATGGAGACGCTCGCGATGAACGGGGCGACCGCGACCAGCCGGCGAACGAAATCGACGGTCATTTCCAGGTATTCGGGGGAGGCCGCGGCGTGACCATCGGCCCGATCGCGAATCGAGCTCGCTTCGACCGAGGAGACCCGCTCGACGACAAGGCCCTCGGCGAGGGCGAGCTCGGGGTCGACGGCGGTCGCCCAGCGCACCTCTTGCTCCGTGAGCGCGCCGCCGAGGCAGATGGCGGCGAGCCGTGAAGGCGCCAGCGCGTAGCCGCGGCGCTGAAGAAGCGCGACGGTCCGGCGCACGCGATCACCGATCGCTGGGATCTCGGCGCTGAGTTGCCCGACAGCCACCTGTCTTCGATACGACCCCTGGTTACGTGGGATGATCCACGGCAGGCGATAACAGGATATAAAAATCGGCCCCTAGCGGAGGAAGCCAGATGACCGCCGACGGACATTTCCAGGTCCCCCAGCCCACCAACGAAGCGGTCCGCTCGTATGCCCCGAGCGACCCCCACCGGAAACCGCTCAAGTCACGCCTCGCCGAGCTCACGGACGCCAGGACCGAGGTCCCGATGCAGATCGGCGGCGAGCGCCGCTGGGGCGCCTCCCGCGCCGATATCCGCTGTCCGCACCGGCACGAGCTGGCCATCGCCGAATACGCCGTGGGCGGGACCAAGGACATCGACGACGCGATCGGGGCCGCCCTGGCCGCGCGCAAGATGTGGGCCGCCACCTCCTATCACGAGCGGGCCGCGGTGCTCCTGCGCGCCGCCTCGCTGCTCGCGGGTCCGTGGCGGGACACGATCAACGCGGCGACGATGCTGGGCCAGTCCAAGACCGTGCACCAGGCAGAGATCGACGCCGCCTGCGAGACGATCGACTTCTGGCGCTACAACGCCTACTTCGGCGACCAGCTCCTCCGCAACCAGCCCTACAACGACGGCACCGCATGGAACCGGCTCGAGTACCGGCCGCTCGAAGGGTTCATCTTCGCCGTCAGCCCGTTCAACTTCACATCGATCGCCGGCAACCTTCCGACCGCGCCGATGCTCATGGGCAACACGGTCGTCTTCAAGCCGGCCACGCAGACGCTCCTCGTCAGCCACTTCCTCATGGAGCTGCTGCTCGAGGCGGGCATGCCGCCGGGCGTGATCAACATGGTCAGCGGCAGCGCATCGGAGATCTCCGAGAAGGTGCTGAACCATCGCGACCTCGCCGGCATCCACTTCACCGGCTCGACCGAGGTCTTTCAGGGCATGTGGCGCGAGGTCGGGCAGAACATCGGCCGCTACCGCACGTACCCGCGCCTCGTTGGCGAGACAGGCGGCAAGGACTTCGTCCTCGCGCACGACTCCGCCGACACCGACGCCCTGCGCACCGCGCTTGTGCGCGGCGCGTTCGAGTACCAGGGCCAGAAATGCTCGGCCGCGTCGCGCGCCTACATCCCGCAGTCGATGTGGAAGGCGATGAAGACCGAGCTCGTCGACCTGGTCGAGGCGATCCCCCAGGGCGACGTCGCCGACTTTCGCAATTTCATGGGCGCGGTGATCGACCAGCGCGCCTACAGCAACCACATGAACGCCATCGAGTACGCCAAGAAGACGGACACGGCCAAGGTGATCGCCGGCGGCAGAGGCGACGACAAGGTCGGCTGGTTCATCCGGCCGACGGTCATCGAGACGACCGACCCCGACTTCAAGCTCCTTCGCGAAGAGCTCTTCGGGCCAATCCTCACCGTCTACCCCTACGCCGACGGCAAGTTCGACGAGACGCTCGACCTGTGCGACCGCACGAGCCCGTACGGGTTGACCGGCGCGGTTTTTGCGCGCGACAGGAAGGCGATCAGCAAGGCGTCGGAGAAGCTGGTCAACGCGGCCGGCAACTTCTACATCAACGACAAGCCGACCGGCGCGGTCGTCGGCCTGCAGCCGTTCGGGGGCGCGCGCGCATCGGGCACGAACGACAAGGCGGGCTCGTTCCTCAACCTGATCCGCTGGGTCAGCCCGCGGATCATCAAAGAGACATACGTGCCCCCGACCGACCACCGCTACCCGTTCATGGAAGACGACCACGAGCGAGGCGCCCTCTAAAAAGGTTCGGGTCGAGGTCGACGGGGCGGTGCTGACCGTCACCGTCGACCGGCCCGAGGTCCGCAACGCGGTCGACCCCGAGACCGCGGACGCGCTCGAGAAGGCGTTCTCCCGATTCGGCGAAGAAGATTCGCTGTCCGTGGCCGTGCTCACCGGCGCGGGCGGGAACTTCTGCGCCGGCTTCGACCTGAAGGCGCTGGCCGCCGGGGCGGACTACGGCCTGAGCGAGCGCAGTCGCGGCCCGATGGGACCTACGCGCATGCAGCTCGCAAAGCCGGTGATCGCCGCGATCGAGGGCTACGCGGTCGCGGGCGGGCTCGAGCTGGCGCTGTGGTGCGACCTGCGGGTTGCCGCCGCCGGCGCCACGCTAGGCGTCTTCAATCGCCGGTTCGGCGTGCCCCTGATCGATCTGGGGACGGTCCGCCTGCCGCGGTTGGTCGGCCAGGGCCGGGCACTGGACCTGATCCTGACCGGACGTGCGGTCAAGGCCGACGAGGCGCTGCGCATCGGCCTCGTGGAGCGGATGGTCGCTTCCGGGACGGCGCTGGCGGAGGCGCAGAAGCTCGCTCGCGAAATCGCCTCGTTTCCACAGGCCGCGCTGCGCGGTGACCGTCGCAGCCTGCTGAACCAGTGGTCACTCACCCTTGACGAGGCGACGGTGACCGAGTACGCCGCGGGGGTCGATGCGATCTCGAGCGGGGAGGCGATCGACGGAGCGAAACGGTTCGCCGGGGGCGCCGGCCGCCACGGAGCCTAAGCCGTGACCTTCTTCTCCAGCGTCGCCGGGCTGCCGGCCTCCAGGTGCTCGGCGACGCGGGTCATGAGTCGCTTCAGCTCCGCCCGGTCCTTCGGCACCAGCTGGGCAATCGCGGCCGAGATCCGCGCGGCGCCCATGCCCCAGAGGCGCTGAAACAGGCGGTCGGCCTTGGGCGTCAGCTCGAGCCACGTCAGCCGGCGGTCATCTGTGTCAGGCACCCTGCGCAGGTAGCCCTGCTCCTCCAGCCGGTCGACCAGGGGGACCAGGGTGCCGGGGGTGACGTGTAAGCGGCCGGCCAGCTCTCGGCCGGTCTGCCGTCCCCAGCGGCGGATCATCACCAGGGCGCGAAACTGCGGCATGGTCAGCTCCACGTCCATGAAGAACCTCATGGTCTCGTCGGAAAACGCGAGCTGCTGCCGGCCCCAGGCCCTCATGATCGATCGCAACTCCGCCTGATCCATTGACTGATTTGAGTCTACCAAATCAATTGACTCCAGTCAATCATTTGATATACTCAAACGGTCGTGCTCGTCCGCCTGCTGCGCGTCTTCCTCCGTCCCTATGTCCGCGAAGTGACGATCGTGGTCGTCCTCGTGCTCATCCAGTCGATCGGCAGTCTCTACCTACCCAACCTGAACGCCGACATCATCAACAACGGCGTCGCCAAGGGCGACGTTCCTTACATCTGGCGCACCGGCGCGGTCATGCTCGGCATCGCCCTCGCGCTCGGCGTCCTCGCCGTCGCCGGCGTGTACTGGGCGTCGCTCGCCTCCCAGGCGGTCGGCCGCGACCTCCGCGCTGCCGTCTTCGGCCGAGTCCAGCGATTCTCCGCCCGCGAGATGAACCGGTTCGGCACGGCTTCTCTGATCACGCGCAACACGAACGATGTGCAGCAGATCCAGCTGTTCATGCAGATCGCGCTGACGATGATGGTGGCGGCTCCGATCATGGCCGTCGGCGGCGTGATCATGGCGCTGCGCGAGGACGTGCAGCTGTCGGCGGTGCTGATCGTGGTCATACCGGTGCTCGCGGCGATCGTCGCCTTCATGTTCGTGACCGCGGTTCCCTTGTTCCGGTCCCTGCAGGGCAAGATCGACCGCATCAACCAGGTCATGCGCGAGCAGATCATGGGTGTGCGCGTGATCCGCGCCTTCATCCGCGAGGACTTCGAAAACCACCGGTTCGAGGAAGCGAACTACGACCTGACGTCGACCGCGCTGCGCGTGAACAGGATCTTCGTCGTCGCGTTCCCCGCCGTGCTGCTCGTGATGAACGTGACGACCGTCGCCATCCTCTGGTTCGGCGGCCACCTCGTCGACAGCGGTTCGATGCCGATCGGCAACATGACCGCCTTCCTGCAGTACATCATGCAGATCCTCATGTCGCTGATGATGGCCATCGCGCTGGTCATCCTCGTGCCCCGTGCGGAAGCGAGCTCGGCGCGACTCCATGAGATCGTTACGGCTACGTCATCGATCGACGAGCCCGCGCACCCTGTCACTCCGTCGCAGCTGACCGGCGTGATCGAGCTCCGCGACATGACATTCGGCTACCCGGGCGGCGAGAAGCCCGTGCTGCACGACCTCTCCTTCGAGCTTCGCCCCGGCCAGACGACAGCCATCATCGGCGGCACAGGTTCGGGCAAGACGACGCTCCTCAACCTCATTCCTCGCTTCTTCGACGTGAGCAAAGGCAGCTTGCTCGTCGATGGCGTCGATGTCCGGGAGCAGCCGTTGGAACACCTGTGGAGCAGGCTCGGGCTCGTGCCCCAGCGCGCATACCTCTTCAGCGGCACCGTGGCGAGCAACCTTCGCTTCGGCAACGAGTCCGCGACAGACGAGGAGCTCTGGCATGCCCTCGAGGTGGCTCAGGGCCGCGACTTCGTCGAGGCCATGGCCGGACGACTGGATGCGACCATCGACCAGGGCGGAACCAACGTGTCGGGTGGCCAGCGCCAGCGCCTTGCGATCGCGCGCGCCCTCGTCAAGCGCCCGGCCATCTACCTCTTCGACGACTGCTTCTCCGCCCTCGACGCGGGCACGGACGCGCGGCTTCGCGCCGCGCTGCGCAAGGACACTCGTGACGCGACGGTGCTGATCGTCGCCCAGCGCGTGAGCACAATCATGCACGCCGACCGGATCATCGTCCTCGACGAGGGCAGGGTCGAGGGTATCGGCACGCACGACGAGCTGATGGCGAGCTGCGAGCCATACCGCGAGATCGTCGAGTCGCAGCTGGGAGAGGCGGCGGTCGCATGATCAACCGACCGGGAGGTGGCGGCGGCGGGATGGCGGCCCAGGCAGCACAGCAGCGCCGCCAGCCGGGGGGCTGGATGGGCATGGGCGGACCGCCCCCGGCCAAGATCCAGGACACGGGCAGGACCCTCCGCCAGCTCCTCGGCCGCCTGCGGCCGGAGCTCCCGCTGATCGCGGTCGTGGTGGTGGTCGGAACGGCCAGCGTGGTGCTGTCCGTCATCGGGCCGAAGATCCTCGGCAACGCGACGAACCTCATCTTCAACGGGGTCGTCGGCAAGATGCTGCCGGCCAGCTTGACCAAGGAGCAGGCGATCGCGCTCCTCCAGGCTCATGGCCAGGGCCAGATCGCCCAGATGCTCTCCGGCATGAACGTGAAGCCAGGCGTGGGGATCGACTTCAACGCGCTCGGCCAGACGCTGCTCCTGGCGGTGGCCGTGTATCTCTTCGCGTCCTTGCTGATGTGGGCGCAGGGGTACATCATGGCCGGGGTCGCGCAGCGCACCGTCTACGCGATGCGTCGCGACGTCGAGGCCAAGCTGTCGCGTCTGCCGCTCAAATACTTCGACAGCCACTCGCACGGCGACATCCTCAGCCGCGTCACCAACGACGTCGACAACATCAGCACGACGCTCCAACAGGGCTTGAGCCAGATCGTCACGTCGGTGCTGACCGTGCTCGGCGTGCTGGCGATGATGCTGTGGATCAGCTGGCTGCTGGCGCTGATCGCCCTTGTCACCGTCCCGCTTTCGGTGGTCGTGACCCTGGTGATCGCGCGGCGCTCGCAGCGGCAGTTCGCGGCCCAATGGAAATGGACCGGCAGCCTGAACGGGCATGTCGAGGAGATGCACACCGGCCACGCGCTCGTCCAGGTCTTCGGCCGCCGGACCAGGGCGCTGGAAATCTTTGACGACCACAACCGCAAGCTTTACGAGGCAAGCTTTCGAGCCCAGTTCTTATCGGGCCTCATCCAGCCGGCGATCCAGTTTCTCGCCAACGTGAACTACGTCGCCGTCGCGGTCATCGGCGGCTACCGGGTGGCAACGGGAACCATGACGCTGGGCGACGTCCAGGCTTTCATCCAGTACTCGCGGCAGTTCACGATGCCGATCATGCAGATCGCGGGCCAGATGAACCTTCTCCAGTCGGGTCTTGCCTCCGCGGAGCGTGTGTTCGAGCTGCTCGACGCCGAAGAGGAGAGCGCCGACGTCGACTCCGGAGCGAGCCTCGACGACGTGAAGGGCGAAGTGGCGCTGGAGCAGGTCAACTTCCGCTACGAGCCCGAGACGCCGCTGATCGCCGACTTCAACCTGCAGGTCCGACCCGGCCAGACCATCGCCATCGTCGGCCCCACGGGCGCGGGCAAGACGACCATCGTGAACCTCCTCATGCGCTTCTACGACCTCGAGTCGGGCCACATCTGCCTCGACAACGTCGACACCCACGAGATCCCGCGCAACGAGGTGCGCAAGGCGTTCGGAATGGTGCTGCAGGACACGTGGCTGTTCGCGGGCACGATCCGCGACAACATCGCCTATGGGAAGGTTGGGGCGAGCGAAGAGGAGATCATCGCGGCCGCCCAGGCCGCGCACGTCGACTCGTTCGTGCGCACGCTGCCCAAGGGCTACGACACCGTCCTCGACGACGATGCGTCGGACCTGTCGTCCGGCCAGCGGCAGCTGCTCACCATTGCGCGGGCGTTTCTCGCCGACCCGACCATCCTGATCCTGGACGAGGCCACCAGCAACGTCGATACGCGCACGGAGGTCTTGATCCAGAAGGCCATGGCGAAGCTGCGAGGGGGGCGGACGAGCTTTGTCATCGCCCACCGGCTGTCGACCATCCGCAACGCGGACACGATCGTGGTCATGGATGGCGGCAAGATCGTCGAGCAGGGCAGCCACTCAGAGCTGCTGCGGCGCGAGGGCTTGAAACCAGGACCAGCGCCCCCAGCTCGGCGGCGAGGACCGGCAGCGGCCCCCAGATCGGCTCGCCCTCGATGGCCAGCACCGCGGCCAGGACGTAGGCCCACGCCCAGGTGGGCAGGCCTGTGCGAAACAACAGCCACGCGGCAAGCCCGAGCATCGCGAGGTCGTCGAGGTGCGCGTACGGCGTGGCCAGCATGCCGCCGATCAGCGCCCAGGCGTAGGCCCATTCCGGGCCGCGCGCGCGCAGTCGGTTGGCCATGAGCACGGTCCAGGCGGCGACGAAGATCTGCGCCGGCCGGGCCGCGCCGCCCAGCACGAAGGCGAGCGTCAGCTCGCGGTTGACCGGAACGTTGGAGGCGAAGCTGAGGCGATCGAGGTAGGCGCGGACACCGTCGGGTCCGAGCGCGAGCAGCGACGCGCCGGCCAGCGCCCCGAGCGCCACGGCGCTGCCGGCGAAGGCGCGGTAGCGCTGCGTCGCCAGGAGTGCGAGCGGGACGAGGAAGGCCAGCTGTGGCTTGAGGGCGAGGGCGCCAAGCGCGAGCCCGCCGAGGAATGGCCGGTCCGCTTTGAGAAGGGCATACGAGCCGGCCACACCAAGGGCGACCAGGAGTCCGGGCTGGCCGAGCTGAAGGCCGT
>WNGG01005094.1_pt1 | contig 14668 bp, 17 predicted proteins | sample 5400661 | NCBI WGS metagenome assembly WNGG01 (sample SAMN13153372, study PRJNA577476) | soil metagenome | isolation source: 100 cm soil or saprolite under Garry oak tree replicate 1 | place: USA:California | collected 2016-06-15
ATCGGGTTGGGCGCGCTGAGCAACCTGGTGGCGATTGCCGCCAATGGAGGCCGGATGCCGGTCGATGCCGCCCTGCTGACCCAAACCCGCAGATCCGACTTTGCTCAAGCCGTGGCCCAGCATCGAGTCCCGGCATGCGGCTGAACGAGTACATCATTCACGGCCATGATCTGATGCCGGCGATCGGGCGCACAGTCCCAACCCCGGACTGGTTCTTCGATCGGGCAGTCGGCGACGCTCTTAGCAGGACAGTGCGGCTGCATTCGCGGTCGCCGCACAAGGGCAAGTCGGCGAGCTTCCACCTCCATCGCACGGATGGCGAAGGTGAATGGGTCCTGCGGGCCGACGGTGGCGAAGCCGTGGTCGAAGCCGGTCATGCGAAAGCCGACGTGGCGATGCGCGGAACCGCCGAAGGGCTCGCCTGGGTGCTGATGGGGCGCGGCAAACCGGACGAGCACGGCGTCGAGGTGCACGGCGATCCCGCGCTCGCCGCCGCCTTCAAGGAGTGGTTCCCCGGCCCCTAGGCCGCCCGACGTGAGTTCGGGTTCATCGACTGCGACCGCTGAAGTTTCACCGGTCCATGAGTGTCCGGGAAATCACGCGCAACGCGAGCACTTCCTCGGTGCCCTCGAAAATCGTCAGGACTCGCGCGTCCAAGAAGTACCTCGAGGCGTTCGTCTCCTCCGCATAGCCCATGCCGCCGAAAACCTGCATGGCATCGCGGGTGACCGACTCGGCCATCTTCGAGCTGTAGAGCTTGGCGAGGGACGCCTCCGGCTGGTCCGCCCCGTGACGGAGGCGACGAGCCGCCCGGTAACTGAGCTGACGCGCCGCCGTAAGCCGTGTCGCCATCCTGCCGAGCATCACTGCCGGCAGCTGATGGTGGGCGATCACCCGCCCGAAGACACGGCGTTCTGTCGCGTACTCAAGCGAGTCCGCAAGCGCGGCATCCATCACGCCCACGGCACGTCCGGCCGTCTGGAGACGACCGACCGAGAACCCGCCCATCTGCAAGTAGAACCCGCGATTGAGCCACTCGTCCCCGCCCACGAGCGCAGAGAGGGGTAGGAGGAAATCCTCGAAGACGAGCTCGAAGCTGTGCATGCCCCGGTAGCCAATCGTCGGGATGGCTCGGCCACGCAGGATGCCACCGCCTGGCTGGACGAACTCGAACGAATGACCGGCGAACGCGGGCTTCTCCGCCACGAAGAGGCTGAGGCCGCGATGGCCGTTTTCACCGGTGCGGCAGAGGAGCATCAGCAGCTCCGCCCTGCCGGCGAACGTGCACCAGAGCTTGGTGCCGTTGACGCGCCAACCGTCGCTGGTCCGGTCGGCGCGGCACGTAACTGACGCGACGTCCGATCCGTAGTCCGGTTCGGTCACCGCGACCGCGACCATCTTTTCGCCCGACGCGATGACCGGCAGCCAGGTCCGCTTCTGCTCCTCGGTGCCTCCGGCCAGGAGGGCGCCGATCAGAATCTCCGGGCGAGTGATCAGGCTGCCGCCGGCCGCCAGGGAAGCTCGAGAGAGCTCCTCGGTAACGATCAGCATCGCCTCATAGTCGGGATCTTTGCCCCGACTGCCTCCGTACTCGGTTGGGACCGAGACGCCGAAAAGGCCGAGCGCCGCGACCCCCTGGATAATCGATTCGGGCAGGTCGAGGTCGCCGCGGTGAATGCCCTGCGCATAGGGCCCGATCTCGCGCTGGGCGAACTCCCGGCATGTCGAGCGCAAGAGTCGGTGCTCATCGGAGGCGCCGAGGTCCTCGAGCGGCCGATACGACTCCGTGATGGCGGCAAGCCGCTCCTGGGCTGTGATCCGATCGGTCGCGGCTTCTGCCCGCAGGACCTCCTCGGCCTCGTCGATCACGGCCTGCGCGATCATCATCGCGAGCTGGTCACTCGTTGCTTCCGCCCATTCGACACAGGCGACCGCGGCCTCGTGACGCGCGGCCGCCCACGCGAGTTCGTTCGCCCCGGCCTGGTCTTCCCCAGGGCGACGGCGGTTGCGCTCGCCGACCCAGGAGCGCAGCTCCTCGAGGGCTTCCCCAAGCCGGGCCATCCGCTGGCGGGCCGCTTCTGCTGCCGTCGCACGTGGCATTCTAGTGATCCATCTTGACCGACTACATGCTCGCCGGTTTGCGCGTGATCGAACTTTCGGCATTCGTCGCCGCCCCATTGGGGGGAGCGACGCTGGCGGCGATGGGAGCCGAGGTGATCCGGATCGATCTACCCGGGGGCGGCATCGACATCGGGCGCTGGCCGCTGTGGAACGGGCGCAGCCTCTACTGGGCAGGGCTGAACCAGGGCAAGCGCTCGGTCACGATCGATACCCGATTGCCGCGCGGACGCGAGCTGGTTAAAGACCTGGTGGTCCGATCGGGCGAAGGGGGCGGCATTCTGCTCACCAACCTGCCGGTTGAAGCCTGGCTGCGTTACGAGGAGCTGGCGGCGCGGAGGCCGGACACGATCATGCTCGTCATCACCGGCGATCCCAACGGCGGGACCGCCGTCGACTACACCATCAATGCCGCCATCGGCTTCCCGTGGGTGACGGGTCCGCAGGAGGCGACCGGGCCCGTAAATCATGTGCTTCCAGCGTGGGACGCGCTAACCGGATATCTCGCCGCGGCCGCGCTGCTGGCGGCGGAGCGGCATCGCCGGCGCACTGGGGAGGGCCAGATCATCCGGCTGAGCCTCGCTGATGTAGCCCTTGCGATCAGCGGGCATCTCGGGCTGCTGGCCGAGGCGCAGCTCGACCCCACCCCTCGCCCGCGCGTCGGCAACCATATCTATGGCACCTTCGGTCACGATTTCGTCACCCGCGACGGCCGTCAGATGATGGTGGTGGCGCTCACGCCTCGCCAGTGGGTGAGTTTGCTTGAAGCCACGGCTAGCCAGGACGCCGCTCGGAGACTCGAGGTGGCCCGCGGAGAAGACCTTCGCGAAGAGGGCGCGCGCTATCGCGCTCGCGCGGAGATCGTCGCCATGCTGGCGCCCTGGTTCGCACAGCGGACCTTATCCGAGATCGGCGAGACCCTCGATCGGCACGGCGTGCTCTGGAGTCCGTACCAGACGTTCAAGGAGCTCGTCGAATCGGATCCACGCGCCTCTCTCGCCAACCCGATGTTCTCGAATGTTGCCCAACCCGGCGTCGGCAGCTGGCTGGCAGCGGGCTCACCGGTGCGCTTCGGTGCGACGCCACACAAGCCGGCGAACCGCGCGCCCGAATTAAGCGAGCACACCGATCAGGTCCTCAAGGAAGTCCTCGGGCTCAGCCCCGCGGACATCGAGAACCTGCGGCGGGAGGAGGTGCTGGGGCCGCCGCCTCAGACTCCGTCGCGCTGACGACGGACCCGCTCCGGGAGCGTCGCGTAGACGTGCTCGAAGATCGCGGCCGCTCCCGGCCGGGGAAGGCTCGCCACTTTCTGGTAGGCGGCGTCGAGTTCGGCATCGATCTCCGCCTTGACGGCCGCCTCCTTCTCATGCGACCAGAGCCCCGCGGAGGTCGCGTATCGACGGATTCGCTCGAGCGGGTCGTGAGCCGCTGCCGCGGCAACCTCGCCGTCGTCGCGGTATTCACGCGGGTTGTCGGAGGTGTTGTGAAAACCGATTCGGTAGGTGCGCGCCTCGATCAGGGTGGGTCCTCCGCCGGCGCGAGCCCGCTCGACCGCCTCCCGGGTCGCCGCGAAGACGGTGAAGAGGTCGTCGCCGTCGACGGCCATTCCAGCGAAGCCGTAGCCGGCCGCGCGCACTGAGAGGTCGCTCGCCGCGGTTTGCTTGCTGACCGGGGTCGAGATGGCCCATTGGTTATTGAGCAGCAGAAACACGAGGGGGACGCGCTGGACGCCCGCCAGGTTGGCCGCTTCGTGAAAGTCACCTTCGGACGAGGCTCCGTCGCCGAAGTACACGAGTGCCGCGCTCGGCAGGCGGCGGAGCTTCAACGCCCAGGCGATGCCGACGGCGTGGGGCAACTGGGCGGCGATCGACTGCTGGCGCGGCAACAGGTTCACCCCCTCGGGAATGCGGCCGTCCTCGATCCGGCCCATGTAAATCGCGAGCAGCTTCTCCAGCGGCAGGCCGTGATGCAACATTGCCGGCTGCTCTCGCGAGGCGGGGACCATCCAGTCGCGGGACGGATCGAGTGCCATGGCCGACCCGATCACGGCGGCCTCCTGTCCATGGACCGGCGAGTAGACCCCCACCTGGCCCAGGCGCTGCAGCTTGATTGCCAGCTCGTCGATCGCCCGAGAGAGGAGCATCAGGCGCAGCGCCTCGATGATCTGCTCGGCCTTCATCGGGCTCTTGCCCCGTAACGTTCCGTCGGGTTCGAGGACAGCGTGGGGCATTCAGTAGTTCAGGATCTTCCGGGCGGCCGCGAGCACCCTATCTGAAGAAGGTAAGTAGTAGTCCTCGAGTGCGCCGGGCGGGTAGGGTGTGTCCGGGGCGGCCACCCGTTGCACCGGCGCATCGAGCGAGGTGAACGTCTCTTCCAGAATGGTGGCGGCGACTTCAGCCCCGAAGCCGCCCGTCAGCGGCGCCTCCTGGACGACCACGGCTTTCCCGGTCTTAGAGACGGCCCGCACCAGCGCGTCGACATCAAGGGGCACGATCGAGCGCAGATCGAGTACCGCGACCGAGGCTCCCTCTGCGGCCAGCCGCTCGGCGGCTCTAAGGCACAGGTGCACGCCGGCGCTCCAGCTGATCAGCGTCAGGTCGGACCCGTCCTGGACCAGTCGTGCCGACCCGATCGGAACCGTATGGTCGCCCTCTGGAACCGGGCCGCTGACCGTTCGATACAGCTTCTCGGGCTCGAGGAAGAGGACGGGGTCGGGGTCACGGATCGCGCTCAGGAGAAGACCCTTGGCATCATCGGGGAAGGCCGGGCAGACGACCTTCATCCCCGGGGTCTGCGTGAATTGCGCCTCGATCGAGTCCGGATGGAACTCTGGCGTCCGGCTTCCACCGCCGAAGGGCGCCCGAATCGTGACCTGGGCATGGAACCGCCCCCGCGAACGGAACCGGTAGCGACCGAGCTGCGGCCCGATCTGGTGGAAGGCCTGGTGCGTAAAGCCGAGGAACTGGATCTCGGCCACCGGGATCATGCCGCCGAGGGCAAGCCCGAGGGAAGCGCCGGCGATCGAGGCCTCGGCGAGCGGCGTATCGAAGACCCGCTCGGGGCCGAAGCGCTCCAATAGCCCGCGGGTCACGCGAAAGACGCCGCCCAGCTTGCCGACGTCCTCGCCGAGAATGATCACGCGCTCGTCGCGATCCATCTCGAGCCAGAGCGCCTCGCGGATCGCGTCCAGGATCGAGAGCGCGGCCGGACGACGGGCGGCCGCTACCGGCGCGCCACGGCTGGACGTCTTCTGAGCAGCAGACAAGGGCAACAACATACCGGATTCCGCTGGCCCGTCTATGTCGGCTGCATGAATCGCCTTCATAGCACCGTCCCGGTCGGGATCTAATATGCCCGGGCGCGAGGCACGGGGTGCGTCTGCACGGCCGGGTCAACCCGGTGGCGAAGGGTGACGATCACGCGCCGCGCGCCGTACTCGGCGATGGTTTGGACGGCTCGGGGGCAGACTCTTCGCGAAAGCGGCAGCCGGCGCGACCCAAGACGCCAGCGATCGTTTCGTTCTGATCCCCGCCGGCTCTACGAACAGGAAGCCCTTCATCGATCGGCCGGTAAAGTCCATCTCCCGAGCATGCGCTCGCGCGAGTGCACGCTCGTATCCATCCGGCCCAACACGAATCATCAGCTCCTCGCCAACGATCCCCAGCGCCATGTGTCCGCCGATCATGAAGCAGAGACCGCCCATCATCTTGATCTCGTCGACCCCCCTTTCGTGGGCAATTGCCTCGCGGATCCGGTTGGCAAGCGCTTCGTTATAGGCCATACGATCCCTACTCTTCTTGCTCGGCGGGAAGCCACGAAGGGAGCCCGAAATAATCGCTGAGGCCAGGGTCCGCGAATCCGGTGATGGCCGAGATGGCATCCTCTTCGATCGCGAACACCATCACGCCGTAGAACTGATGGCCTCCGTCTTCGGGTTCTGCGATGAACGCCGCCAGGGCGGGTTGCTGATTCGAGCCTAGGGGGACGAGCCGAATCTGCTCGAGATGACCACCTGCGGGAACGGTAGAGAGGAAGTCAACGATCGCCGCGCGTCCCTGAAACCAGATGGGTGACACGTGAGGTGACCCAGGCTCAGGCGCTGGCTCAGCCGGCATCGCCAGGATGGCGTCCTCTCGCAGCAGCGCTGCCAGCGCATCGAAGTCGGAGCGCTCCCAGGCGTCCATGAACCGAGCGAGCAGCTTTCTCTCAGAGACATCGCTCACCGACCCGACGTTCGTTCCTGATTCCCCGCTCTCGAAGCGAGCGCGGAGCGTCCACCGGGCGCGGTGCAAAGCGCTGTTCACGCTCGCAACCGAGCACTCGAGAGAGTCGGCGACCTCGCGAGCGCTCCAGGCAAGCACATCCCGTAGGAGCAACACCGCGCGTTGTCTCGGAGGCAGAAGCTGAATCACGGCGATGAAGGCGAGCGCGACGCTTTCCTTCTTTTCGAAGCGAGCTGCCGGATCATCTGTGTCATCCAGAAGGCGATCCGGGTACGGCTGAAGGTGTTCGATCTCCGCCAGCGGCGGGGCACCTCCTGACCATTGCCGCGCCGCCAAGAATCGGGGCCGCCAACGCGTGGCCAACTCGTTGAGGCAAGTATTGGTAGCGATCTTGTACAGCCAAGCCCGGAACGGCGCGCGGTTCTCGAAAGTGTCGATCCGTCGCCACGCTTTCAGCAGCGACTCCTGGAGCATGTCATCGGCGTCGGTGAGCGAGCCCGTCATTCGATAGCAATGGAGGTGAAGCCCGCGTCGATGAGGTTCGACCAATGATTCAAAAGCGTCTCGGTCGCCGATCCGGGCCGCGGCAACGAGAGATCGCTCCGCTCCCAAGTCATGGGAGGCCTCGCTCAAAACCATCGCCTCATCCTAGTCAGACCAAGCCGGCGTTGCGAGCTGTCCAATGGGTAGCCGAGCACCGGACAAATTTGCAGGATCCGATTTCGTCGATGCCAGGTGGGATTGTTCTTCATCGCAGGCGAACGATCTCTTCTGCGTGTCGCTTTAACGAACCAAGAGCTGCCAAGCGGTTACGTCGTTGCTGGAGCTTGATCAGCGGATTCATGATCCGTCCCTTGAACCCTCTTGGATCGTGGAAGAACGAGAAGATGACACGGGTTGCTTGATCTCCCTTCGGATCGAGCTCGAGCGAGAACCCCGGCCGCGAGAGGAGGCGAGAGAGGCCGAAGTTCTCTTCGTCAATGAGGTAGGCAATCTTGCGACCGTCGACGTGCTCCACGCGGTGTTCAAGGAAATACCCGGACTTCCGCCCGAACTCAGCGTGGACTTTGCGCGCGGTTCCAAGCGTCTCAGCGTCGCCGGCATCCGTCATCACCTCGACAGACTTCACTGGCGGGCCCCAGTTCGGCAACTCATGGGAATCGGAAATGAGTTGCCAGAGGATCCGTGCTGGAGCCTGGACGACGATGTCGTCCCGACCCTGAAGCCTGCTGCCAGTTCCCACGATCATGCCCTCGGCTTGAAGAGCGCGAAGACCCCGCCTCCCGGCTCCTGGATTGGGGTGTACGTTCCCGCCGGTCCCTCAGCGGGGGCCTGCAGGACGGTCGCTCCGAGCTTCTGCGCCTTCTTGGTGGCGGCATCGATATCGTCCACTTGGACATACGGGAACCATCCCAAGTGCTCTCCCCGGTGCGGCACCACCGAGGCCCATGGCTTTTCGCCGCCGACCATGGTTACCGTGGCCTTCCCTACTGGTACCTCGGCTACATCCCAGCCGAACAGCTGCTCATAGAAGGAGCGGGATTTAGCCGCGTCCTTGGTGCGCAAGTCGAACCATACGAACGGGTTTTCCATGGCAAACTCCTCCATCTCGACGAGATTTCACTCCTTAAGACAGCACGCTCCGCCCAAACTGATCGCTACGAGGCTGCGTTTTTGCGGCGGACGCTGACTTTCTGGAAAGGCTATTCCGCTATCCGGTCGAGCGATCGCCGTCCACGTGTTCGGCCGCCCGGAACCGACGTGTGCCTATCGACCACGCGGGAGTGACCGCGCGGCAATTCGAGACCAGCCTTTGGCCCAGTCGTCCAGTGGCGCCAGGGCGCTCAACAGGCCGAGCCCTAGTTCAGTCAGCCGGTAGCCCTCCCCCGGCCTGGTTGCGAGGAGCCCAGCTTCCCGAAGCTCTGAGAGCCGGGCGTTGAGCACACTTGGCGACATGGAGTCGCAGCGACTCCTAAGCACGCGGAAGCTCAGCGCTTCGTGCCGCAGCTCCCAGAGGACGCGCAGCGTCCAGCGACGGCCGAGGAGATCCAGGGCCGCCATGATCGGGCGCCCGGTCCTCGAGCCGCGCACCCGCTGTCCGGGCAGCGGGGTGCGCGTTCTGCGCCTGGCTTGCGCCTCTGATTCCGTAGCGTTATTATCCATCTGCTACGAGATTAGTAGCAGAAGGGGTGCAGTCATGGTTCCGGCTCCCAGGATCCCGGCTTTAGAGTCTCCCTACGATCCGGAGATCGCAAGAACCCTCGAACGGATGATGGGCGGCTCGGGCCGCGAGCCCCTTCTACTCTTTCGGGTGGTCGCCCACAATCCCAACGTCCTCGACAAGTTCCGCAGCAGCGGCTCGTACCTGCTGAATTTCGGAACGATAGATCCCATCGAACGAGAGATCGTGATCGACCGGACCTGTGCGCGGTGCCGTTCCGAGTACGAATGGGGCGTCCATGTGACTGTCTATGGGCGGCGCGTGGGTCTCAGCGATGAGCAGATTCGAGCGACCGTTCTGGGAACCGCGCATAGTCCGGAGTGGACGGAGCGACAGGCCACGTTGATAAGACTCGCGGATGAACTCCATGAAACGGGGGAAGTCTCAGACGATCTATGGGTTCAGCTGCAGGCCGGTTGGAGTGCAGCACAGCTGGTCGAACTGCTGGCCCTCGTCGGGCAGTATCACATGGTCGCCTACTTCACCAACGCCCTCCGCCTGCCTCTGGAGACCTACGCTCAGCATTTCCCCCAAGTTGTCCAGTCGTGACCTGACCCTCGTGGGTTGACCGCGACTAAGACGGACCGCTATACGGCGCCCTCGTCGCGACCGTCGCGGGCCCAGCAGACCGCACAGTAGGTATGGAATTGTCCTAGACGGCCGCCCTGGCCCTCACCATTTCCCGGAAGCGCGCCATGTAGCGGAGCAGGCCGTCGCGGCTCTGGGCATCCTTCTGGAAGGCGACGTCGAAAAAGGCCTCGTCGACCCCGGCGTCCTCCATCTTGCGGACGTCCTTCTCGATCTGCTCCCAGGTGCCACAGGCGACCGGCCGGGTAGCATCGTCGAGGGGCCGGTCGGTTCGTTCGACCAGGCACCGCATCACCGTCTGCAACTTGGATGTGTCGCGACCGCGCTCGTCGGCTGCCTTGTAGACCCCTTTCATCATTGAGATCAGGGCGTCAACGGGGGCGCAGCAGCCGGTGAATCCATCGGCCAGCCGTCCAGCGCGGTCGAGCGCTTTGGGGACAAAGGCGCCGACCAGGATGGGCGGGTGCGGCTTCTGAACCGGCTTCGGGCCGATGAAGGCCGGCTCCAGGTTGAAGTAGCGGCCGTGATACTCAACCGGGTCCGGGCCCCATACCGCCAGCATGCACTCAATCGCCTCTTCGCCGATCCGGCCCCGCTCGCGGTAGGGCACGTTGGCCGCATCGCATTCGTCCTCCGACCAGGCAAGGCCCACGCCAACCGTGATGCGGCCGTCGGAGAGGACGTCCATCGCGGCCAACCGCTTGGCCAGCAGGATCGGGTTGTACCAGGGGATATTGATGACGCTCACGCCGAGCCGGATTCGATCGGTGATCGCGGAGACATAGGTCATCGAGGTCAGGTGGTCGAGATGGTTCTTGTACTCCTCGTTGAGAACGCCTTCGGCATTACCGGGGTATGGCGTTTTGGCGTTGACCGGGACCAGGAGCCGCTCGTTGGTCCACAACGAGTCGTACCCCATCTTCTCGGCCTCCCTAGCGACCAGACGCAAGTTTTCCTTGGTGGCCACCGGGCCCTGGTGCGGAAGCGCAAACCCAATCTTCATCGCAACCTCCTCAAACGATGTTCGACCCGAAATCGCCCTCAGGATTTCGCCAGACGCTGTGAGCATGATTCCCCCCGCGCTGCGCATTGGCGTACTCGATCAGCACGCGCGGTCCCTGGATCCGGTAGTAGTGCGGCGCGCCATAATCAACCCCACCCGCCCACGCGAAGAACAAGGAGGCGATGCGCGCATCGGTGAACTTCTCCATCTCGGCCTCCGCCAGCTCGTCGGGCAGACGCGAAACGTACACCGCAACGATATCGCGTAGGAGCCGTCGTTGCGAAGGGCTGAGTTCCAAAGCGGCGATCCCTTTCGGGCCAACGGTGAGGCGGGTCGCCTCGAGGTGTTCGGCGGTTGTCTGAAGGCTGGTCTCGAGCTGGCTCTGGGTGGTCTTGATGAGCTCGCCGAGGTCTCCCTCGAAGCTGCCCCTCCAGACCTCAGACAGCGGCAGCGGCAGCTCGCCGCCGGCGATCCGAGGTCGGTTGGCCGTGACCAGATCGAAGGGAGGGATCGGACAGATTACGGCGCGACCGCGTGCCTCGGAGTCGAGCACTGTCACCAGTTGCCGACCAAGGTCCTCCGCGCTCCCGAGCGGTCGCAACTCACCGCCGCCGAGCAGCGGAGACGACGCCGGATCAGCGCCGAAAAACAGCGGAGTGCTCGCCTTCACCGCACCGTCGAGGACGAGGTGGTGGACAGATAGGTGGTGGCCTCCTAGGCGCCACGACCAACCGGATTCTGCACCCGGCTCTCCGAAGATCCGGAGATAGTAGAGACCTGGATCGCGGCCGCGTTCCCGTCCCCAGGACCGGTTCCAGCCTTCGAGCTCGTCAAGGACGTTCTCGAGCCCAATGATGGTGGCCGCCGTCACGTACCCCGGCCGCGAGAGCCCGGTTGCGAGCAGCTTAAACGCGAGCTGCTGCTGCGCCGGACGCATCTCGCTGAGCGCGAGACCGCCATGGTCGGTTGGCGTGTAGTACCACCGCCGGCGCTCGTCGTCGGAAGGGAACGGCCACTCTGCTTCCGCGCGTTGCGCCGGCTCAAGGCTGTCCAGGAACTCGCGGGCTGCGTCCCCCATGCGGGTGGCTGTTGGGGAGTTCGCTATAGGGGTGGGCACGAGCTCAGCGTCCTGGCTCATAGAGTCCGAAAATCAGGTCGGGATCGCCGGGCCTCCAGTTGCAGTCGACCTGGGATCGGCGGCCGATCCGCTGGGTTCTCTCGAGCAGCTTCCTCCCCAGGTCGAGCTGTCCCGGCTCCCAGGCGGCCAGCGCGGTCTCGATGTCGGGCCGCGCCTCGAGCGCCGCCGCCAGCTCCCAGGCATCGGCCGCCGCTTTGGCGGTCCCGGCCGCGGCATGAGGCCGAACCACGAAGGCGGCATCGCCGAGAAGACAGACGCGGCCGAATGCCATCCGCGGGGTCTCCTTGTCCACGATCACCTGGACGAACGGCTGGGGGGCGGCGAGCACCACATCGGCGAGGCGAGTTGGAAGGCGCGCGCCGGCCGTGGCCCGCATCTCCGCGATGTGCTCCGCTCTGGCGGTCCCGGGCGGAAGCGAGACCTCGTGGCGGTTGCCGTTGCAGTCGGTCATCAGGTGATCGAGCTCGCTGCCCTCAAGGTAGTTCCGGTACCAGACGAAGTTGATCAGTCGCTCCCCCGGCCTGACCGAGCCATCGGGTCCTGGTATGGGATAGACGAGGATGTGGCTGTTGGCATAAACGTAATAGGTGATGGCATCAACGAGAGCCTCGGTCTTTGCCCCCAACTCCCGCTCGGGGACGAGGCCACGCCAGGCCACGTAGCCGGCATATATCGGTTGGGCAGCGGGGAGGAGACAGGAGCGGGCGTGGGACCCGACTCCATCGGCACCAATCACGAGATCGACGTCTAGGTCGGCCTGGTTCGCAAAGACGACGTGCACCCTCCCGTCTCGCTGCTGAAGGGCAACCATCTCATGGCCCAGCAGGTATCGCTCCCGACCAAAACATCTCAGCAGAGATCGATAGATGGTGTTCCAGGAGGTGAACCGATACGGCTGGAGCTGCTCGTGGATCACGTCGCCCTGGCGGTCCAGGTAACGGATGCTCGTGGTCGAGGTGCTGATCTCATCGAGGTCGACACCGGCGCGCTCGACCAAGTAGCGGTAGCTGGTGGGCAGGAAGCCGATGCCGGCGCCGCGCTGCTCGAGTTCTGCCGCTGATCGCTCATAGACGGTGACGTCCAGGCCCAGATCACGGAGCAGCAGGGCTGTGGTCAGACCGGCAACCGAACCTCCAATGATGGCGACGCGAGCAGCGCCGACCATGACGATTTGAAGTATAGGAATGCGGGCCCGGCAGGCTTGCCGCGACCCATCAGCAGCCAGTAGAGTTCTTCGGCCCTTCCGCGCAGGGCCACGTCGGCCTTGGCCCCCCGAGCCACCCGCGCAAGCGGCGAGGGAGACTTGAGTTGCAATGGCGGGCCTGCTGATCCCGATTGCCGGTGGGCCGGGGCCGGTTGCGATTGCCCTGCTGATCGGGACCCAGGTGCTCTGGGGCTTAAGCCGGCCCGTTTTCGACATCAACCAGTTGAGCCTTCGTCAGTCGATCACGACAGACCGTTTCCAGGGTCGGGTCAACGCCACCATGCTCTTCATCGTCTGGGGGGTGATCCCTTTCGGGTCCCTTCTCGGTAGAGCGCTTGGGTCAACGATCGGGCTACGGGGGACGATCGTGGTTGGCGCCAGCGGGATGCTCCTCGCGGTCCTTTGGATGATCTTCTCCCCAATCCGCCATCTGCGCACACTACCCAGGGCCAGTGAGGACACGGCCGCATAGCGGGACGGGCTAGACCGAGGCGACCTTGAACACTCGCCATTCGCCGGGAATGCCCTTCAAGAGATGCGCGCCGCGGTCCTCGAAGACAATCCCCGAACCGGACACCAGGTCTTTGACGGTGCTCGAGGCGAAGACCTCACCTGCGCCTGCCAGTCCGGCGACCCGCGAGCCAATGTGGACTGCAAGCCCGCCGATGTTGTCGCCCATCCGCTCGCACTCACCGGTGTGCACGCCCGCTCGGACTTCGAGGCCGGACTCACGGAGGCGATCGCGGATGGCGACAGCGCAGCGGACGGCGCGCGCCGGCCCGTCGAAGGTGGCGAGGAATCCGTCGCCCGTCGTGGTGATCTCCTGGCCGCGGAAATGTTCGAGCTCGCGGCGTACCGACGCGTGATGTTGTTCAAGGACGTCGCGCCAGGCGTTGTCGCCCAGCGATGATGCGCGTTCGGTCGAGCCGACGATGTCGGTGAAGAGCACCGTCGCGAGAACCCGATCAGGCTCTGGGGCGGGCCGAATGCCGGTGAGGAACTCCTCGATCTCGTCCACGACCTCCGCCTGGTCGCCGACCCACGGCAGGTGGTCGGGTCCGGGGAGCTCGAGGAACTTTGCATTGGGGATGCGAGCCGCGATATAACGGCCCTCCTCGATGTTCGCGTCGCGGTCGCCGGTGCGGTGGAGGATCAGCGTGGGAACGCGGACGCTAGGCAGGATATTGCGGACATCGATTTCGGTGTTCATGCGGGCCAGGGCCAGCGCAGCGCCGGGACTGGAAGAGAGGCGTAGGTAGGTGGACAGTCGCCGCCGGAAGCCATCATCGCGCGCGAGGCTGGGCGCCAGGTCTGACATGTCGACCTCGCCGCCCCAGTCGCGCTCGATGATGTCGTACAGGTGCTGGCGCTCTTCGCGGGACGGGGCCCAGGGATACTCTGGATACCGCATGCGGCAGGCGAATGCCCCGAACGTCACCAGGGCGGTCGTCCGCTCGGGATAGGTCGCCGCAAACAGAATCGCCATGCTTGCCCCTTCAGACTGGCCGAAGAGCGCGGCGCGCTGGGAACCGGCCGCATCCATCACCGCGCGCACGTCATCCATCCGCAGCTCCAGCGTCGGAAGATTGGCGTCCGGCACGCGATCTGACATCCCGGTGCCCCGCTTGTCGAAAAGGATCAGCCGGCTGAACGACGCCAGGCGCCGGCGGAATCGCGCGAGGAGCGGCTCGTCCCATCCGGACTCGAGGTGCGATACCCAACCACCGACGAAAACCAGGTCTTTTGACCCGTCGCCAACCACCTGGTAGGCGATGCTGACGCTGCCGCTACGGGCGTAGCGAGTGGTGGGCTGCACGGTCACCTGCCGGCCGAAGCCCGCGCTCACGATGCCAGACATTGTCCCAGATGCCTACGCCTACCCTCCGCGACTGGTGTATGTTTTCGACGTGCCGGATCCGAAGGTCGATCGGCTCGGTCGAGTTCCGCTCTTTGCGGGGGTCTCGACGCGCGAACTCGAGTTCGTGGCGAGCCGCGTCGATGAGGTCAGTCTCAAGCCGGGTCAAACACTGATCACCCAGGGACAGCCGACCGAAGCCTTCTTCATTCTTGAGAGTGGCCACGTGCAGGTGACGCGCGACGGCAAGTCGGTGAACCGGCTCGGCCCGGGTGACTTCTTCGGCGAGATCGGCATGCTGGACCGGGGACCGGCGAC
>WNGG01020721.1_pt1 | contig 14667 bp, 8 predicted proteins | sample 5400661 | NCBI WGS metagenome assembly WNGG01 (sample SAMN13153372, study PRJNA577476) | soil metagenome | isolation source: 100 cm soil or saprolite under Garry oak tree replicate 1 | place: USA:California | collected 2016-06-15
TCGAGATCAACGCGCTCTGGTACAACGCGCTCCGCGCGATGGCGGAGCTCGCACGCGCGCTCCGGCGTCCGCCCGGGGAATGGGAGACCCTCGCGCGGCGCGTCGCCGCCGGGTTCGGCCGCTTCTGGAATTCGGGCGCCGGCTACTGCTTCGACGTGCTGGACGGCCCGGACGGCGACGATCCGGCGCTGCGCCCCAACCAGATCCTCGCGGCGGCGCTGCCGGCGAGCCCGCTCGACGCGCCGCGACGGCGCGCCGTCGTCGACGCGTGCGCGCGCCACCTGCTCGCCTCGTACGGGCTGCGTAGTCTCGCGCCCGGTCACCCCGCGTACCGGGGACGGTACGGCGGTGACCAGACGCAGCGCGACGGCTCGTATCACCAGGGCACGGTGTGGGGCTGGCTGCTGGGGCCGTTCGCCCTCGCGCACTTCGCGGTGTACAAGGACGCCGCCGTCGCGCGCTCGTTCCTGTCGCCGCTCGCGGACCACCTGGCGGACTACGGGGTGGGCTCGATCGCCGAGATCTTCGACGGCGACGCGCCGTTCACGCCGCGCGGCTGCATCGCGCAGGCGTGGAGCGTCGCCGAGACCCTGCGCGCCTGGCGGACCCTCGCGGACACCAGGCCCCGGAAGGCCGGCCGGCGCGGCAGACACCGCTGAGCGTGTCGAGGGGCGCCACGGCTGCGCCGGGGCGTCCCGAGCGCTGGGGGGCTTGGGGGGCGCCCGGAGCCCCCCATGAAGTGAACGCCCTACTCGCCCGACTGCTGCATGAGCTTCGCGACGACGCCGGTCCAGCCCGTCTGGTGGCTCGCGCCGATCCCGGCACCGTTGTCGCCGTGGAAGAACTCGTAGAACGTGATCAGGTCCTTCCAGTGCGGATCGTCCTGGAACGTCTTCGTGCCCCCGTACACCGGCCGGCGACCGTCGGTGCCTCGCAGGAAGAGATGGACCAGGCGCCGTGACAGGTCGGCCGAGACGTCCCAGAGATTCATCAGGCGGTCGGAGCCCGTGGGGCACGCGACCTTCAGGTCGTCGCCGAAGAAGTGGTGGAACTTCTGCAGCGCCTCGATGAGCAGGTAGTTGACGGGGAACCAGACCGGGCCGCGCCAGTTCGAGTTGCCGCCGAAGATGGCCTGCGCCGACTCCGCGGGCTCGTAGTCCACGCGGTGTTCCGTGCCGTCGACCAGCAGCACGTACGGATGGTCCTTGTGGAAGCGCGACAGCGCGCGGACGCCGTAGGGCGAAAGGAACTCCGCCTCGTCGAGCATGTAGCCGAGCACGCGGATCAGCTGCTCGCGCGTGCAGACGGACAGGAGCGCGCGGACACCGCCGTCGGGCAGCGCGCGGAGGTCCATGTGCTTTCGGAACTCGGGCCGGTTGTCGACGAACCATCGCGTGCGCCGCCTGAACCCCTCGAGTCGCTCGATGGCCTTGGAGTCGAAGGTCTCGATCGCGAAGAGCGGGATCAGCCCGACCATGGAGCGGACCTTCATCTTCCGCGACTCGTGCGGCGTCTGCAGCACGTCGTAGAAGAAGCCGTCCTCGTCGTCCCACAGCGTCAGCCCCTCGCCGCCGAGATCGCTCATCGCCTTCGCGATGTAGACGAAGTGCTCGAAGAACTTGCTCGCGACGTCCTCGTACGCGGGGTTGTCGTTCGAGAGCTCGAGCGCGATCGCGAGCATGTTCAGGCAATACATCGCCATCCACGACGTTCCGTCGGACTGCTCGATGTGGCCGCCCGTCGGCAGCGGCGCCGACCGGTCGAAAACGCCGATGTTGTCGAGTCCCAGGAAGCCGCCCTCGAAGACATTCTTGCCGCCGGCGTCCTTGCGGTTCACCCACCACGTGAAGTTGAGCATCAGCTTCTGGAACGCCTTCTCGAGGAACTGGCGGTCGGGGACACCGCGCACCCGCCGGTCGATCTTGTAGACGCGCCAGACCGCCCACGCGTGCACGGGCGGGTTGACGTCACCGAACGCCCACTCGTACGCAGGGATCTGGCCGTTCGGGTGCATGTACCACTCGCGCAGGAAGAGGATCAGCTGCGACTTGGCGAACTCCGGATCCACCAGCGCGATCGCGATCATGTGGAACGCCAGATCCCAGGCGGCGTACCACGGGTACTCCCACTTGTCGGGCATCGAGATGACGTCTTCGTTGTACAGGTGCACCCACTCGCGATTGCGCCCGCGCAGCCGCTCCCGCGGCGGCGGCGGCATGGCCGGATCGCCCGTGAGCCAGCGCCGCACGTCGAGGTGGTAGAACTGCTTGCTCCAGAGCATGCCCGCGAGGGCCTGGCGCATGACCCGCCGTGCGTCCTCGGAGGCGTCCGCCGGGATCACGGTCGCGTAGAACTGGTCGGCCTCACGATTGCGCTCGGCGAGCGTCGCGTCGAAGCCCTTGCCGAACGGGTCGCCTTTGGCCGCCGCGTCTGTCAGCCGCAGGCACGCCGTCGCGCTCTCACCCGGCAGGAGCGTCAGGCGGTAGTACGCGGCGGCCTTCGTCCCGACCTGCGCGGGATTGACTGCTTCGTGCCGGCCGTTGACCACGTACTCGTGGAACGCGTCCTTCACGTAGGGCGACGCGTTGGCCGCGCCCCACAGGCGAGTCGCGTTCGTGTCGTTCTCCGTGAACAGGAGCTCGGCGGGCCCCTCGCAGTAGAGCCAGCGGCGGCCGAGCGTCTCGTGCTCGACCTCGATCTCGGCCCACCCGGTGCGCGCGCGGGCGGCGCGGAGCCGCGGCCGCGCCTTGCCCGGCTCCCACGACCACGTGTTACGGAACCAGAGGGTCGGCAGCAGGTGGAGGCCGGCGCGTTCCGGCCCCCGGTTGGTGACGGTGATCCGCACGAGGATGTCGTCGGCCGCGGCCTTCGCGTACTCGACGAACACGTCGAAGTAACGGTCGTCGTCGAAGACACCGGTGTCGATCAGCTCGTACTCCGGCTGTTTCCGATCCCGCCGCCGATTCTCCGTGAGGATCTCCTCGTACGGATAGGCCCGCTGCGGGTACTTGTAGAGGTACTTCATGTACGAATGCGTCGGCGTGCTATCGAGGTAGAAGTAGTACTCCTTGACGTCCTCGCCGTGGTTGCCTTCGTTGCCGGTCAGCCCGAAGAGCCGCTCCTTCAGGATGGGGTCGGCGCCGTTCCAGAGCGCGAGCGCGAAGCAGAGGCGCTGGTGATTGTCCGAGATCCCGGCGAGACCGTCCTCGCCCCAACGGTAGGCGCGCGAACGTGCGTGGTCGTGCGGAAGGTACTCCCAGGCGGTGCCGTGGGGGCTGTAGTCCTCACGGACGGTGCCCCATTGCCGCTCGGACAGATAGGGCCCCCAGCGCCGCCAGTGGGCGGCGCGGTTGGCGGCGAGCTCGAGCCGCTCCTCCTCTGGCGTCGGGGTCCTCGGGCCGGGCGCGGGGCGCGCCACCCGCTTCGACCCCTTCGCCGCCTTCATCGCGGCGTGACAGCCCCGATGCGGCTGTCGATGAGCTCCTCGAACAGCCGCCGGAGCGGCGGCATCGTGGCGAAGAGCGTCTGGAACGTCTCGCGGTCCATGGAGAGGAGATTCACTTTGCTCACGCTGCGCGCCGCGGCGGTCCGAGGCATGTCGCGCACGAGCGCGATCTCGCCGAAGGTCTCGCCCTGCACGAGGCGGCGGACCAGCGTCTCGCCGCCGCCGGGCGCGGCGCGCAGGATGTCGATCTCGCCGTCCACGATGACGTAGACACGGTCGCCGCGGTCACCCTCGCGGAAGATGGTCTCGCCCCCCTCGAAGTGTTCGCGACGGATGGAGGCACCGCGCTCCGTGCGGAGCTGGACGATGTCGGCGCCGAGAATGAGGTCGAGGAACCAGCCCACTGCGACGCGGACCTTGCGGTCGAGGCCCGGCATCTTCATCAGGTAGATGAACCGCCAGAGAAACCACGCGACGAACGACGTGAAGCGATTGGAGCCCAGCCTGATGCCGAACATCTCGGCGACGGCGCGCTGGTGCCCGAGCGCTCCGAGCTTGCCGAGCGCGTGGAAGTGGAACGGCTTCTTGGACCCGACGCGGATCGTCGCGACGATGTTCCTCGCCAGGCAGCGCGCCTCGCGGATCGCGTGCTGCGCCGTCGGCGGGTGGGGCTCGCCGGTCTCGGGGTCGATGATCCACGCGCAGTCGCCCGCCGCCCACAGGCCGGGCGCGTCCGGCACCTCGAGGAACTGGTTGACGACGATCCGCCCCTTCTCCTTCTTCACGGGCAGATCGTTCACGAGCGGGTTCGCCGTGGACGGCACCGTGCTCACCAGCGTGCGCGTCGGGATCCGCTCGCCGTTGCTGAGCAGGGCGTAGCCGGCGGTCGCTCCCTGCAGCCGCGTCTTGACCATGACCTCGACGCCGCGCTTTCCGAGCAGGTCCTGGGCGTACCGCGCGAGGCTCTCGGGCAGTTCCGGCAGGATGAGCGGTCCGGAGTGGAGCAGGACCGTGCGGATCTCCTTGGGATTGATGTTCCGGAAGTGCTTGGCGCTGATGCGCACGAAGTCGTTGAGCTCGGCGATCGCCTCGACGCCGGAGAAGCCGCCCCCGCCGATGACGAAGGTGAGCAGCGCCCGGCGGATCTCGGGATCCTGCTCGATGTCGGCCTCCTCCATCGCGTGGATCACGTGGTTGCGCAGGACGAGCCCGTCGCCGAGGGTCTTGAAGGGCACCGCGTGCTCCATGAGACCCGACTCGCCGGCGAAGCTCGTCAGGTTGCCGACCGCGATCACGAGGTGATCGTACGAGAGGTAGTACTCGCGCGAGTCGAAGCCTGAGCCCGCCGTCACGCGCTTCTTGGCGAGGTCGATCGATTCGACCGGTCGCGTGAAGAGGTTGGTCCGGGGGCACAGCCGCCGGATCGGCGAGATGACGTCCGTGAGACCAATGGCCCCGGAGATGACCTCGGGGAGCATCGGCTGGAAGACGATGTAGTTCTCCTTGCTGACGAGGTTGATCTCCACGGACGGATCGCCCTTGAGCAGGCGCTCCAGCTCCATGGCTGTGTAGACGCCCGCGAACCCGCCGCCGATGATGAGGATCTTGGTCGCTTTGATGTCGGCCATGGTCGTTCGACACTCCTCCCGTGCAGGGTGGTTCGCCCGCCGAGTCTACGACATCCTGGGCGGGGAGGGTACGGCCACTTGACTGCCCCGCCGGATGCCCGGATAGTAGCGCAACCGGAGGGCCGGTGCTCCAGTACGCCGTTTCCCGCATCTTGTGGCTCGTCCCAACGCTCCTCGCGATGGCGCTGGTCACCTTCCTGGTGATGCACGCGACACCGGGTAGTCCGCTCGACCCGGTCGCCGAGGGCGCCAACCCGCTATCCCCGGAGGGCCAGAAGGCCCTGGCCGCACACTACGGCCTCGACAAGCCGCTCTGGCAGCAGTTCGGCATCTTCGTCGTCAAGGCCGTGCGCGGCGACTTCGGCTTCTCGTTCGTGTACAAGACACGCACGCCCATCTCGCTGCTGCTCGGCTCGATGGCCCTGGTCCTCGCGGTGGCGGGCGGACTCACGCTGGGCATCCTGGCGGCCGTCTACCAGAATCGTGGGTGGGACTACGTCTCGGTGTCGCTGGCGACCGTCGGCGTGGCCGTGCCCAACTTCGTGCTGGCCGTCTTCCTGATCATCCTGTTCTCGTTCGTGGTGCCGCTCTTCCCGACCGGGGGCTGGGACTCGCCGCGCAACTGGGTGCTGCCGACGGTCACGCTGGCGATGGCGCCGATGGGGATCATCGCCCGCTTCACACGCGCCAGCATGCTCGAGGTCATCCGAGCCGACTACACGCTGACCGCGCGGGCCAAGGGATTGAGCGAGGCTCCCGTGATCTTCAAGCACGCGCTGAAGAACGCGCTGATCCCGGTCGTCACGCTGCTGGGACCTCTGTTCGCGGCGGTGGGAACCGGATCGTTCTTCGTCGAGTCCATCTTTCGGGTCCCGGGGATGGGGCGCTTCTTCGTGCTCTCGATGACCGGCCGCGACTATCCAATGATCATGGCCGTGGTCCTCTCCTACGGCGTGTTTCTGGCGATCATGAATCTCCTTGTCGACCTGACCTATGGCTTTCTCGACCCCCGCATCCGGTACTAGCGTCGCCGCCGGGCCCCGGCCGCTCGCCGACCCCGACGGCCTCCGGGCGCCGACGCCCGTGGCGGTCGAGGCGGGGGGGGAGGTGCGCACCTCCAGCCTCTGGCGCGACGCCGTTCGGCGCCTGCTCCGCAATCGGCTGGCGATGGCGGGCGGCATCGTGATCGTGCTGCTGTGCCTGATCGCGATCTTCGCGGACGTGCTGGCGCCGCTGCCGTACACGAAGACGAATTTCGGGCGCCTGAACGAGGCGCCGACGCGCGACTACCCGCTCGGCACCGACGCGCTCGGCCGCGACCTGTTCTCGCGGATGATCTACGGCGCGCGCGTATCGATGCTCGTGGGGCTCGGCGCCCAGGTGATCGTGGTGCTGATCGGCGTCCCGATCGGCGCCCTGTCGGGCTACCTGGGCGGCCGCGCCGATCTCTTCATCACCCGCTTCATCGACGTCATGTACGCGTTCCCGCGTCTCCTGTTCGTCATCCTCGTCATGTCGATGCTGGGTGCCGGCCTCACGAACATCTTCATCGCGATCGGCCTGACCGGCTGGGTGGGCATCGCGCGTCAGACCCGCGCCCAGGTGCTCGCCCTCAAGGAAAAGGAGTTCGTCGACGCCGCTCGCGGCCTCGGCGCCGGCTTCGCACGCCTGCTGAGCCGCCACATCCTGCCCAACGCGCTCACGCCCATCGTGGTGGCCGTCACATTTGGCATCCCGGAGGCGATCTTCACGGAGGCGGCGCTGTCCTTCATCGGCGTCGGTATCAACCCGCCGACGCCCTCGTGGGGCCAGATGGTCGGCGAGGGCCAGCAGTACATCCGCTCGTACTGGCACCTCTGCGTCTTTCCCTCGATCGCCATCGCGATCACCATGCTGTCGTTCACGTTCTTCGGCGACGGCGTGCGCGACGCGCTCGATCCCAAACTGAAGTGACCGCACGAGAGGAGACTCCCTCCATGACGACTCCCCGGATCAGCGATGCCCAGCTCGATCTGCTCGCCGAGCGCCTGCGCGGGGTCGGCATCGACCGCCGCGGATTTCTCCAGATCGCGGCCGGCCTGGCCGCCCTGGGCTCGGCCGGTTTCAACGCCCGCCCCGCCTCGGCGGCGCCCAAGCTCGCTCCAGGCGAGAAACTGGCGAAGGAGCAGCATCTGAGGATCGGCGGCGGCGGCTGGTGGCAGAACGACCCTTCGAGCCACGACTTCAACAAGGACCTCTACTGCGGCGGCGTGGCCGAGATCTGGGCCGGCCTGATGAAGTTCAACGCCGACTTTCAGCCCGTGCCCCACGTGGCGGAGAAGGTCTCGTCCAACGCGGAGGGCTCGGTGTGGACCTTCACCATCCGCAAAGACTCCAAGTGGTCGGACGGCTCGCCGTGCACGGCGAAGGACTTCGAGTGGTCGTGGAAGCGCCAGATGGACCCGGCCAGCAAGAACCCGTACTCGGCCTACTTCTACGACATCAAGGGCGCCGAGCCGTTCAACAAATCGAAGGTGCCGGATGCCTCGCAGGTGGGCGTCGTGGCCAAGAACGACTGGACGCTCGAGGTGACGCTCGAGGGGCCGCGCGGCTACTTCCCGGTGCTCTCGGCGTACCTCGCCGCCTACCCGGCCCACCGGCCCTCGGTCGAGAAGCACGGCGACAAGTGGACCGAGGCCGCCAACATCGTCTGCAACGGACCGTTCGTGCTCGAGACCTGGGAGCACAACAAGGTCATGGTGCTCCGCAAGAACAAGCACTTCTTCGGCGCGAAGGACGTGACGCTGGACAAGGTGACGATTCCGATCATCCCGGTACAGTCGGGTGCGCTGCCGTACGAGAACAACGAGCTCGACCTCACGTCCCTGCAGACGGGCGACCTCAAGCGGCTGCGTGACGAGTCCAAGACGAAGGGACAGGTCTTCCGCTATCCCTTCCCGGGCACCTGGTACCTGCTGCCCCAAGTGACGAAGCCGCCCTTCGACAACGTGAAGGTGCGGCGGGCCGTCGCGCACGCCATCGACCGCGAGAACGTGGTGAGGGTGGCCGACGGCTTCGCCATTCCCGCCCACTCGATGATCCCCCCGGGCTTCCCGGGCGCGCTCGACGACAAGAAGATCCGAGACATCCAGCGCTTCGATCCCAAGGCAGCGATGGCGCAGCTCAAGGGCACGCCCTTCGAGGGCGGCAAACACTGGCCGAAGATCACCCTGACGATGCGCGACGAAGGCTACGGGTCCAAGCCGCTCGCGGAGGCCGTCCAGGCCGTGCTCCTCGAAAACCTCAACATGAAGACGGAGCTGGAGGTTTTGGAGCAGCGCGTCTTCCGCGCCGGCCTCTGGAAGAACGACTATCAGTTCATCTGGATCCGCTGGTTCATGGACTACCCCGACCCGCACAACGAGTATTTCGACACCTTCTACGGCAAGAAAACGGAGGGCAAGCGCCAGGCCTGGGTCAACGACGCCTTCGACAAGGAGCTGGAGGCCGGCCGCGACACGCGGGATACCAAGAAGCGGATGGTCAACTACGCCAAGGCCGAAGAGATCATGCAGACCGACGCGGGCTATATCCCTGTCGCCTGGGTCGCCCGGTGGGCCGCGGGCAAGCCGAGTTTGCGCGGCCTGGAGAAGAACAAGCTTGGGGAGACGCTCGTCGACGGCAACATCTACGTCGACATGCTGCCGCACATCTACTTCGTCGACAAGGCGTAGCGGCGCGGTGGACGTCGAGGCGCGGCTGCGGGAACAGCTGTACGGGTCGTTCAAGAACCGCGCGCTGCTCTACCGGACGATCTTCGAGGAGCTGCGGACCGAGCTCGGCGAACCCCGCGCCGCCGAGCTCATGGAACGGGCGATCTACCGCCGCGGGACGGAGATCGGCCGCGCGTTCGCGAAGTACGGTCCCGCGGACGTGCTCGGCCTCAAGGACGCGTTCCTCGCGTTCATCCCCGACGGCGGGCGCATGTTCGCACCGGAGGTGGTGCGCGCGGAGACGGACGGCGTCGACGTCAAGTTCCATCGCTGCCCGTTGAAGGAGGCGTGGCTCGAGGCCGGCGTGCCCGAGAAGGACGTGGCAACCCTCTGCCACATCGCCGGCCGTGTCGACAACGGCACGTTCGAGGCGGCCGGCTTCGAGTTCGCGGCGGACACGTGGACAGCCGGCGGCGAGGGGTGCTGCTTCCTGCATCTCCGCCCCGGACGCTGAGGATCTCCTGGCACGACTGCTGCCCGGTGGCTGGCTGGTGTTCGCCGCGATCCTCCTGCAGCGGGTGCCGACGCTCTGGCCGATCGCGTTCGCGCTCGTGCCCGTCTATCCGTGGACGGTGTACGTCAGCGGCTTCGTCCTCGGCTGGCGCTTCGGGCGCGGCCGGCTGGTCCTCAGCCTCCTGGTGCTGCTCGCGGCGGATCAGACGTTGCTCGCCTGGGCGCCGGCGCACTCGTACCCCCTCGGCGCTTCGCGCGCCGTCTACGACGTCGTCGCGCTGCTCCTGCCGCTGAACGTCGTCGCGCTCGCCTGGGTACCGGAACGGGGCCTGCTGACCGTCCCGGCACGCCTCATGGCGCTCGCGGTGGCGCTCGAGGCGCTCCTCGTCTTCGGATTCAACCACCCCCGCATGGCGCCGCTCACCGCGTGGATCGACTACCCCTTCATCGACGCGCCTCTGGGCGCGACGCCCCAGCTCGGGCTGCTCGTCTTCCTCGCGGGCCTCGGCGTGCTCGGGTTGCGATTCCTGAGGCGCCCGATGCCGACCGAGGCCGGGGCCGTGTGGGCGGTCGTGGCCGCGCTCGTCGGCATCAGCGCAGGCGGAGGCGGAATCGCTTCGAGCATCTCCTTCGCGACGGGCGGACTCGTGCTGATCGTCTCGTTCATCGAGACGTCGCACGGAATGGCGTACAGCGACGACCTCACCGGGCTCCCCGCCCGGCGCGCGCTCAACGAAGCCCTCACCGGCCTCACCGGCACCTTCACGATCGCCATGGTGGACATCGACCACTTCAAGCGGTTCAACGACCAGTACGGCCACGACGTCGGCGACCAGCTCCTCCGCATGGTGGGCGCGACGCTCTCACGCGTCGGCGGCGGCGGCCAGCCCTACCGATACGGGGGCGAGGAGTTCGCCGTCGTCTTCGACGGGTTCACCGCGGCGCAGGCGACGCCCCATCTGGAAGCGCTCCGCCAGACGATCGAGGTCACGTCGTTCACCCTCCGCGGCGCGGACCGCCCGCGCCGGAAGCCGGAGACGCCACGCCCCTCCGACGAAGCGCCGCGCGCGCGGGTCTCGGTGACGGTGTCGATCGGCATCGCCGAGGCCGAGCGAGGCCGGTGGACACCCGACGAGGTCATCCGCGCCGCCGACGAAGCGCTTTATCGCGCCAAGCACGCCGGACGCAACCGGATCAGAGCCTGAGCGTGATTGCGACGTCATCGAGGGAGCCGGCGGCTCGATGACGCTCTGCGGTAAGACTGCCCGCGCATCGAGCAATCGCGGGCGTGGCAGGGCGGGCCTCGGGCTCGGTAAAACCAATGACGCCAAGGGGTTGAGGCCCCGCGCACGAAGCCGTTCCGCTGGCCCGAAAGGTCGGGGCACCGTGTGCCTGCGCAACGCCGCGCGCGGACCCGATCCGAATCCGGAAACGGGCTGTACGCGCGGCCCGCTTAGGAGTAAAGTTGCCGAGCCCTGCACGCGGGGTGTAAACCCTGCCCCCCAGGAGGCGTATCTCTCGCACATGCAAAAGGTGCCCGTGATGGACGACTTGCTGACCGCATTGGCCGAACGCGCGCTGGCCCTCGTGCGGAAGGACACGGTCGTCGGCCTCGGCTCCGGACGCGCCTCCACGGCGTTCGTGCGCATGCTGGGCGCGCGGGTCAAGGCGGGTCTCACGGTGCGCGGCGTGCCCACCTCCGAGGACACCGCACGCCTGGCGCGTGAGCTCGGCATTCCGCTCACGGGTTTCGAAGGCGGGGAGCTCGACGTCACCGTGGACGGCGCCGACGAGGTCGATCCGCGGCTCGACCTGATCAAGGGCTACGGCGGCGCGCTCGTGCGCGAGCGAATCGTGGCGGGCGCGTCGCGCCGCCAGATCATCCTCGTCGACGAGAGCAAGCTCGTGCCGCGGCTGGGAGGTCGCGGGCGGCTGCCCGTCGAGGTCGTGCCATTCGCGCTCGCCCCGTGCCGCCGACGCCTCGAGGCCCTCGGGGTCAAGCCGACACTCCGGATGAAGGGCGAGCAACCATTCGTCACAGACAACTCGAACGTGATTCTAGACTGCGCCGTGGGGCCGATCGAAGACCCGGCGGCGCTCGAACGCGCGATCCGCGCCATTCCCGGTGTGCTGGACACGGGGCTGTTCCTCGGAACCGCCGACACCGTGCTGGTCGCCGACGCGAAGGGCGTGCGGGAGCTCAAGCGGGAGGGGCGACAGTGAGCGAAGCGGAAAAGAAACTCGACCAGCTCTGCGTGAACACGATCCGGACGCTCAGCATGGACGCCGTCCAGCAGGCGAACTCGGGCCACCCGGGCACCGCCATGGCGATGGCGCCGGTGGTCTACACGCTCTGGCAGAACGTCCTGCGCTTCGACCCCGACGACCCGATCTGGCCGAACCGCGACCGGTTCGTGCTCTCGATCGGTCACGCGTCGATGCTGATCTACTCGATGCTGCACCTGACGCAGGTCAAGGCCGTGAATCCGCAGTACGAGCAGCTCGGCAAGGTTTCGGTCGCGCTCGACGACATCAAGCGCTTCCGCCAGCTGGACAGCAAGTGCCCCGGCCACCCCGAGTACCGCTGGACGTCCGGGATCGAGACGACCACGGGCCCCCTGGGCCAGGGCGTGGCGACGAGCGTCGGCATGGCGATCGCCGGCAAGTGGATGGCGACCTACTTCAACAGACCGAACTTCGAGATGATCAACTACGACGTCTTCGCCCTCTGCGGCGACGGCTGCATGATGGAGGGCGTCTCGAGCGAGGCGGCCTCGCTCGCCGGCCACCTGAAGCTCAACAACCTGTGCTGGATCTACGACAACAACAAGATACGACGGATCGCCCGACCCTGGTCATCGTGGACAGCCACATCGCCTGGGGCGCGCCGAACAAGCAGGACACGCACGCCGCCCACGGCGAGCCGCTCGGCGAGGAGGAGATCCGCCTCACCAAGAAGAACTACGGCTGGCCGGAGGACGCGAAATTCCTCGTCCCCGACGGCGTCTACGACCACTTCAAGACGGGCATGGGGGCGCGCGGCCACCGGGAGCGCCAGGTGTGGATGGCGAAGTTCGACCAGTACAAGGCGAAGTACCCGGAGCTCGCCGACCACCTCTTCAAGATGCAGCACCGCCAGCTCCCGGCCGGCTGGGACAAGGGGCTGACCCCCTTCCCGACCGATTCGAAGGGCGTGTCCGGTCGCGACGCCTCGGGCAAGGTCCTCAACGCTCTCGCCCAGACGGTGCCGTGGCTCATGGGCGGCTCGGCCGACCTCGCGCCCTCGACGAAGACGCGGCTCACCTTCAAGGAAGCCGGGGACCTCACCGCCGGGAGCCCGCAGGGCCGCAACATGCACTTCGGGATCCGCGAGCACGCGATGGGCTCGATCCTCAACGGCATGTCGCTCTCGAAGATCCGGCCGTATGGCTCCGGTTTCATGATCTTCAGCGACTACATGCGCGCGTCGATCCGCCTCTCCGCGATCATGGAGCTGCCGGTCGTCTACATCTTCACCCACGACTCGATCGGCGTCGGCGAGGACGGACCGACCCACCAGCCGATCGAGCAGCTCCCCTCGCTCCGCGCGATTCCCGGCCTCCTCACCTTCAGGCCGGGCGACGCCAACGAGGTCACCGAGGCGTGGCGCTACATCATGGGGCTGCGCCACGAGCCCGTCACGCTGATCCTGTCGCGTCAGAATCTGCCGACGGTGGACCGGACGAAGTTCGGCGCGGCCTCCGGCACCGCGCGCGGCGCCTACGTCCTCGCGGACGCGGCCGACGGCAAGCCCGACGTGATCCTGATGGCCTCGGGCAGCGAGGTGGGGCTTGTGATGCAGGCGTGGGAGAGGCTCACCGCGGAGGGGCTGAAGGCGCGCGTGGTGTCGATGCCGTGCTGGGAGCTCTTCGAGCAGCAGGACCAGAAGTACAAGGAGAGCGTGCTGCCGCCGTCGGTCACGGCGCGGGTCGCCGTCGAGCAGGCGTCCACCTTCGGCTGGGCGCAGTACGTCGGCAGCGAGGGCGAGGTCATCGGCATGAAGACCTTCGGCGCCTCGGCACCGCTCAAGGAGCTCCAGACGAAGTTCGGCTTCACCCCGGACAACGTCGTCAACGTCGCGCGGGGCGCCCTGCGCCGGCAGCAGAAGAATCCCCTCACGATCCTCGCGAACTACGGCCAGTCGGTCTGGCTCGACTACATCCGGCGGACGCTCTTCACGAGCGGCGATCTACAGCGCTTCCTCGACGAGGACGGGCTACGTGGTGTCACCTCGAACCCGGCCATCTTCGAGAAGGCGATCGCCGGCTCCAACGACTACGAGGCGGATCTCAAGGCCCTCGAGCGGCGCAAGGACCTCGACGCGAAGGCCGTCTACGAGCAGCTCGCGATCAAGGACATCCAGGGGGTCGCCGACGCGCTCAAGTCGCTCTACCTGGCCACCAAACGCCGTGACGGGTACGTCAGCCTCGAGGTGTCGCCGGACCTCGCCCACGACACCAAGGGCACGCTCGACGAGGCGCGCCGGCTCTGGAAGGCCGTCGGCCGCGAGAACGTGATGATCAAGGTGCCGGCGACGCCCGCAGGCGTCCCGGCGATCCAGCAGCTGATCAGCGAGGGCATCAACGTCAACGTGACGCTGCTCTTCGCCCTGGAGGCGTACGAGCAGGTCGCCAACGCCTACATCACCGGCATCGAGGCGTTCGCCAAGTCCGGCGGCGACGTGAGCCGCGTGGCGAGCGTCGCGTCCTTCTTCATCAGCCGCATCGACTCGCTCATCGACGCGATGATCGGCGAGCGGCTCAAGGCCTCGACGGACGCGATGGAGCAGGCGCTCCTCAAGGGCCTGGCCGGCAAGGTCGCGATCTCCAACGCGAAGCTCACCTATCAGCGTTACAAGGAGCTCTACGCGAGCCCGCGCTGGCAGCCGCTCGGCGCCAAGGGCGCCCAGACGCAGCGGCTGCTGTGGGCGTCGACCTCGACCAAGAACGCGAACTACCGCGACGTCATCTACGTCGAGGAGCTGATCGGCAAGGACACGGTCAACACGATCCCGCCGGCCACCTTCGACGCGTTCCGCGACCACGGGCGTTGCCGCGCGAGCCTCGAGGAGAACCTCGAGGAGGCGCACGACACGATGCAGACCCTCGAGAAGGTCGGCATCTCGATGAAGGCGGCCACGGACAAGCTGCTCGACGAGGCCGTGAAGCTGTTCGCCGACGCGTTCGTCAAGCTCATCGCGGCGGTGTCCAAGCGCTTCGCCGCGCCCGAGCTCGTCAAGCGCCAGACGTGGAAGCTCCCCCGGGACCTCGACGCGACGGTCCGCTCGACGATCCGCGACTGGCAGGCGGGTGGGAAGGTCCGCCGTCTCTGGGCGCGCGACGCGACGCTG
>WNGG01005096.1_pt1 | contig 14664 bp, 14 predicted proteins | sample 5400661 | NCBI WGS metagenome assembly WNGG01 (sample SAMN13153372, study PRJNA577476) | soil metagenome | isolation source: 100 cm soil or saprolite under Garry oak tree replicate 1 | place: USA:California | collected 2016-06-15
CGGCAACACCTCGTTCTACGCGATCGGGCAATGGATCGCCGGCGCCGGGCAGAAGACGTTGCGGACCCTCGGGGCGCGGCGGGACCCGGTGTCGGGCCGCTACGTGGGCCCGGACGAAAAGACGGTGGCGCTTGCGTGGAGGTCGCGTCGTTGACCGACACCATCGCGGTAAGGGATTCTAAGGTTGCGCAGAGTCCGATACTGATCTTCAGCAAAGACGAGTGGAGGGCTTTCGTACAGGGAGTTCGATCCGGCGACTTCGAGTGAACTGGTCAATCTCCTGACGAAAGGGGCCAAGACTCGCCAGAGTGTTGGCCCTTACTCTTGCCGGAAGTCAGCGCCACGGTACGGAAGAAGTATCCCAGGTCGTGGGAATACTGCCATCTCGCCGTAGAGCGATCCTTTCCTGCCACCGGTCTGGCGGGCTTTCATCAAGGGCGTCCGCAACGGCGAGTTCGACCGCTGACCCTGCAGGAACGGCCGGGTGGTGAGCCTCCGTCGCTACGGGAGGCCGACCACCCGGCCGCTGGACGAGTCGGGTCAGGTCTCCCCGCCGGTCTCGCCGACCGGAGCGGCGAGCACGTCGTCGATCGCATACTTCCGGGCGGCCTCGGCCGGTACGTTCGCGGCGACCTCACCACGCCGGGCGAGCTGTCGCAGCGTGGCCACGGCGATGTTCTCCGCATCGACGTGGAAGTGCCGGCGCAGCGCGTGCCGGGTGTCCGACATGCCGAACCCGTCGGTACCCAGTGAGGTGTAGTCGCCGTGCAGCCAGCGGCTGATCAGGTCGGGTACCGCGCGCATGTAGTCGCTGACCGCGATCACCGGCCCGGGTTCGTCGGCCAGCTTGGCCGCCACGTACGGTACCCGCGGCTCCTCGCCGGGGTGCAGCAGGTTGTGCTCCTCGGCGGCCACCGCGTCGCGGCGCAGTTCGGTCCACGAGGTTGCAGACCACACGTCGGCGGCCACACCCCAGTCCTGGGCGAGGCGCTCCTGCGCCCGTAGCGCCCACTGCATGCCGGTGCCGCTGGCGACCAGCTGCGCACGCGGCGCGTCGTCGCCCAGCGACGGCGCGGGGGAGTACCTGTACAGCCCGCGTAGCAGCCCGTCGACGTCGACGTCGGCCGGTTCGGCCGGCTGCACGATCGGCTCGTTGTAGACGGTCAGGTAGTAGTAGATGTCCTCGGGCCGGTCGCCGTACATGCGGCGCAGGCCGTCCTCGACGATGTAGGCGATCTCGAAGGCGAACGCCGGGTCGTAGGCGATCACCGCCGGGTTGGTGGCGGCGATGAGGTGCGAGTGCCCGTCCTCGTGCTGCAGGCCCTCGCCGTTGAGTGTGGTGCGCCCGGCGGTCGCGCCGAGCAGGAAGCCGCGCGACATCTGGTCGGATGCGGCCCACAGGCCGTCGGCGGTGCGCTGGAAGCCGAACATCGAATAGAAGATGTACAGCGGGATCATCGGCTCGCCGTGGGTGGCGTACGCGGTGCCGGCGGCGGTGAACGACGCGACCGACCCGGCCTCGTTGATGCCCTCGTGCAGGATCTGCCCGTTGACCGCTTCCTTGTAGGACAGGAACAGCTCCCGGTCGACCGGGGTGTAGTTCTGCCCGTGCGGCGAGTAGATCTTTGCGGTGGGGAAAAGCGAGTCCATGCCGAAGGTACGCGCCTCGTCCGGGATGATCGGTACCCAGCGCTTGCCGAACTCCTTGTCCTTCATCAGGTCCTTGAGGAGCCGGACGAAGGCCATCGTGGTGGCCACCTTCTGCTTGCCCGAGCCGCGCTTGACGTCGGCGTACGCGTTCTGCTCCGGCAGCTTCAGGGAGATCGTGGTGGTCCGCCGGGCCGGCAGGTACCCGCCCAGCGCGCGGCGCCGCTCCTGGAGGTACTGGATCTCGTCGTTGTCCTCACCGGGGTGGTAGTACGGCGGCAGGTACGGGTTCTCTTCCAGCGCCGAGTCGGGGATGTCCAGGTAGAGCCGGTCGCGGAAGCCCTTGAGGTCGTCCAGCGTCAGCTTCTTCATCTGGTGCGTGGCGTTACGACCCTCGAAGTGCGAGCCGAGCGTCCAGCCCTTGACGGTCTTCGCGAGGATCACCGTCGGCTGGCCGGTGTGGTTGACCGCGGCCTGGTACGCCGCGTACAGCTTGCGGTAGTCGTGCCCGCCGCGCTTGAGGTTCCAGATCTCGTCGTCGGACATGTGCTCGACCATCTTGCGGGTCCGCGGGTCACGGCCGAAGAAGTGCTCGCGCACGTAGGCGCCGGACTCCGCCTTGTAGGTCTGGTAGTCGCCGTCCGGCGTGACGTTCATCAGGTTGACCAGCGCGCCGTCGGTGTCGGCGGCGAGCAGCGGGTCCCACTCGCGGCCCCAGATCACCTTGATGACGTTCCAGCCGGCGCCGCGGAAGAACGACTCCAGCTGCTGGATGATCTTGCCGTTGCCGCGGACCGGGCCGTCCAGCCGCTGGAGGTTGCAGTTGATGACGAAGGTCAGGTTGTCCAGCTCCTCGCGGGCCGCGAGGCCGATCACGCCGATCGACTCGGGCTCGTCCATCTCGCCGTCGCCGAGGAAGGCCCACACGCGCTGGTCGGAGGTGTCCTTGATGCCGCGGTTGTGCAGGTACCGGTTGAACCGCGCCTGGTAGATCGCGTTGATCCCGCCGAGGCCCATGGAAACCGTCGGGAACTCCCAGAAGTCCGGCATCAGCCGCGGGTGCGGATAGCTGGGCAGCCCGCCGCCGACGTGCGACAGCTCCTGCCGGAAGCCGTCGAGCTGCTGCTCGGTCAGCCGGCCCTCGAGGTATGCCCGGGCGTACATGCCGGGGGAGGCGTGCCCCTGGAAGAAGATCTGGTCGCCGCCGCCCGGGTGGCTCTTGGCGCGGAAGAAGTGGTTCATGCCGACCTCGTAGAGGCTGGCCGAACTCGCGTACGTGGAGATGTGCCCGCCGACCCCGATGCCCGGCCGCTGCGCCCGGTGGACCAGCATCGCCGCGTTCCACCGGATGTACGCGCGGATCCGCCGCTCGACGTGCTCGTCACCGGGGAACCATGGCTCCCGCTCCGGCGGGATCGTGTTGATGTAGTCGGTGGTGGTCAACGGCGGTACCCCGACCTGCCGCTCCCGGGCGCGCTCCAACAGGCGCAGCATGATGTACCGGGCGCGCTTCGCACCCCGCTCGTCGATCACGCCGTCAAAGGACTCGATCCACTCGGTGGTTTCCTCGGGGTCGATGTCGGGCAACTGGCTGGGTAGGCCGTCGCTGATGACCGGGCGCGGGGTGGGGCGGCGGGGTCTTGAGCTGGCACTGTGTTCCGTGGCCACGGGCGTTCCTTCGGTTGTCGGTCCGCGTGTTCTCGTTGCGTCAATCCTGCCCGCAGGTGAGGCTTCGCGTCACGCCGACCCGGCAACAACCAGCGAGTAACAAGTGACGGAGGACAACGTGCGTTCAGAAGTCATCACGGTCCGTACCGGCGACCGGCCGTCCGTCCGCGACATCACCGGCCCGGCGACGGATTTCGTGGCCGGCGAAAACGACGGCCTGCTGCATGTCTTCGTCCCCCACGCCACGGCCGGGGTCGCGCTGATCGAGAGCGGGTCCGGCTCGGACGAGGACCTGCTCCGCGCGCTGGACGACCTGCTGCCGGCCGACGACCGCTGGCGGCACCGGCACGGCTCGCGCGGTCATGGCCGGGATCACCTCCTGCCGGCCTTCGTCGCGCCGTACGTCACCGTGCCGGTGCTGAACGGGCGGCTCGCCCTCGGTACCTGGCAGTCCATCTGCCTGGTCGACCCCAACGGCGACAATCCGACGCGCCAGGTGCGGCTGTCCTTCCTGCCGGGTTAAACAGCAAGATCGCGCTGGCGGAGCCGGACCAGGCCGGCGGCCGCGAGAACCACCGCGACGCCGAGCAGGACCGCGGACCCGGTCAGGTCCAGGCCGTTCACCAGCGGCTTGCCGGCCAGGTAGTAGTAGAACGGCGAGATCCGCTGCACCCAGCCCAGCCCGGGTACCTGCGGGGCGAGGTTGTTCCCGAAGTACCCGAGCACCACGACGACCACCCCGGCGCCGATCGCCGCCGCACGCCGGCCGGTCGCTGCGCCGACGCCGAGCGTCAGCGCGGCGAACAGGATGCCGAAGAGGGCGAGCTGGACGGTTGCCGCGCCGATGCGTCCGGCACCGATCGGGGACATCCCGGTCGGCCCGGCGGTCGCGAGCAGCAGCGCGTAGACCACCGCGCAGACGACCAGCACCTGGGTCACGAGCGCGGCCAGGCGGGACACCAGCAGGCGGGGCCGGCTCACCGGGTGGGCGAGGATCAGATCGAGGGTACCGGCCTCCTCGTCGCCCGCGATCGCGCGCGAGCCCGAGATGATCGTGAAGACCGCGAGCAGGATCGGTACGAGCAGGCCGAAGACGTACGACCCGAGGTACCCCTCCGGGCTCGTCAGGTCCTGAATGTTGAACGCCTTCTTCAGCGATTCCGGGTAGTTCTGCATCGCCTGGGCGAACGACGGCTTGCTGACCGACGGGTAGAAGGCGGTGTACATGACCGCGATGCCACCGATGGTCAGGCCCCAGCCGAGCATCGAGCGGCGGGCGTCCCGCAGCGCCTTGCCGAACGGGTTACGCAGCAGCATCGTGGCCTCCCCGGTAGTAGGTGACGAACAGTTCCTCCAGGTCCGGCTCCTCCGAGATCAGGCCGATCACGGTGTGCTTGGCGGCGGCCTTGACCAGCGGGTCGGCCCGGCCGTCCAGCCGGCACCGCAGCACGTTGCCGCTCACCATGACGTCGCTGACCCCGGGAAGGGTGGCGAACTCCTCGACCGCCACCGGGTCCTCGAAGTGGATCTCCACCCGCCGTACCGCCCGCTCGCGCAGGTCCTCGACCCGCTCGACGGCGACCAGGACGCCCTCACGGACGATGCCGACCCGGTCGGCGGTCTGCTGTACCTCGCTCATCACGTGCGAGGACATGAAGACCGTCTGCCCCGCGGCCCGCGCCTCCCGGACCAGGTCGAGAAATGTCTGCTGGAGCAGCGGGTCGAGGCCGCTGGTCGGCTCGTCGAGGATGAGCAGCTCGGGGTCGTGCATGAACGCCTGAACCACGGCGACCTTCTGCCGGTTGCCCTTGGACAGGCTGTGGATCCGCATGGCCAGGTCCAGGTCGAGGCGCTCGGCGAGCGCGGCGATCCGGGCCCGGGGTACCCCGCCGCGCAGGTTGCCCAGGTAGGTCAGCAGCTCGGTGACCGTCTGCTTCCCGTCGACGAGGAAGTCGCCCGGCAGGTACCCGATGTGCCGCCGCAGCGCCACCCCGTCGCGGCGCGGATCGCCGCCGAGCAGCTCGGCCTGGCCGGACGTCGGCCGGATCAGGTCGAGCAGGATCCGGATCGTGGTGGTCTTGCCGGCGCCGTTGGGCCCGAGGAAGCCGTACACCTCGCCCGTGTTGACCGAGAGGTCCAGGCCCGCCAGGCCACGCCGGCGGCCGTACGTCTTGGTCAGTTGTTCCGTGTGGATGGCCAGGTCAGCCATTGCCACCCTCCCCGTCCTTGGCCAGAAACCGATCGACAAGTGCCGGTACCTCGCGCTCCAGGAACGCGTAGAAGTCGCGGGTGCGCCGCAGCCGCCGGGCGCGCGGGCTGTCCTCGTCACCGAGGACGGCGACGCCCTGGTCCATCAGCTTGCGGACGACCTTGAACTGCTCGTTGCGGGCGGCGAGGAGGAACGCGTCCTCGGTCATCTCGTAGACCTTCCCCCGCGCGCCGGGTACCGCGACCCGGCGGACCAGCGCGGCGTTCTCCAGCATGCGCATGCCGGTGCTGACCGAGCCGGCAGACAGGTCCAGGGCGGCGGCGAGCTGGGCGCTGGACTGCTGCGGGGGGTCGCAGATGAGCAGCCAGCCCATCAGCTTGCCCCAGGAGCGGGGCATCCCCATGCCCTCCATGGCCAGCGCGGTCTCTTCCGCCCACTGCCGTTCAGGTGAAACCATGGCTTCCAAATCTTCAGCAAATTCTGAAGAATAGACTATGAGTACCATGGCCGGCTGGTCAAGGTCGCGATCCAGCCGGTTTGACCAGTGGCACCCGGGCGCCAGGTTCGGTAATGCTTTCGACCGTGACCTCCCCTCATGATCTGGACGAGCATTTCCGTACCGCCCTCGGGGACCTGACCCCGCCCGCAGAGCCTCGCGAGCCGCACGCGCCGGTACGGGACGGCACCCGGCTGACGGGCGCGCAGGCCAACAGCCTGTTCGACGCCCAGCTGGCCAGCCGCCACCTGGACCTTGCGGCGCGCTGGCTGCGCAGCTTCGGGGAGGGGTACTACACGATCGGGTCGGCCGGGCACGAGGGCAACGCGGCCGTCGCCGCCGCATTGCGCCCGACGGATCCGGCGCTGCTGCACTACCGGTCCGGCGCTTTCTACTGCGCCCGCGCCGCGCAGGTGGACAACACCGACCCGATCCGCGACGTGCTGCGGGGGCTGGTGGCCTCCGCGGAGGAGCCGATCGCCGGGGGACGGCACAAGGTGTTCGGCCACCCCGACCTGCAGATCATCCCGATCACCTCGACGATCGCCTCGCACCTGCCCCGCGCTGTCGGGCTCGGCTTCGCCGTGGAGCGCGGCCGCCGGCTGGGCGCCGAGATCGTGTGGCCGTCCGACGCGGTCGCGATCTGCTCGTTCGGGGACGGTTCGATCAACCACGCCACCGCGGTCGCGGCGCTCAACACGGCCGGTTGGTGCGACCATTCGGGCCTGCGGATCCCCGTCCTGTTCGTGTGCGAGGACAACGGGATCGGGCTGTCCGTGCGCTCGCCGGAGGGGTGGGTCGCCGCCGCGCTTTCGGCCAAGCCCGGGCTGCGGTACTCCGCCGCGGACGGGTGCGACCTGGCCGCGACGTATGACGCGGCGAGCGAGGCGGTGGCGTGGATCCGGCGGCACCGGCGGCCGGCGATCCTGCACCTGAGCACGGTACGGCTGATGGGGCACGCAGGTGCCGACGCCGAGGTGGCCTACCGGACGTCCGCCGAGCTGGCCCGCGACCTGGCGCGCGACCCGATCGTGGCGACGGCGAAGCTGCTGGTGGCGGCCGGGCAGGCGACGCCGGAGGAGCTGCTCAAGCGGTACGACGAGGCCGGCTGGCAGGTGCGCCAGGTGGCCGAGGAGGTACTGCGGGAACCGAAGCTCGCCGACGCGGCCGAGGTCGTGGCACCGCTGGCCCCGCGCCGGCCGGTACGCGTCGCCCGGGCGGTCGCGGATGCCGGTACCGCCGCGGGGGTTTCCCGGACCGCGGTCTTCGGTGGGCGGCTCCCGGAGGACGCCCCGCCGCTCACCCTGGCCCAATCCATCAACGCCACGCTGACCGACGCCATGGTGACCTGGCCGCAGGCTTTCGTGTGCGGCCAGGACGTGGCGCTCAAGGGCGGGGTGTACGGCGTGACCAAGGGCCTGCGGGAGCGCTTCGGCGCCGGGCGGGTCTTCGACACCCTGCTCGACGAGACGTCCGTGCTCGGCTTCGGGCTCGGCGCCGGCCTCGGCGGGATGCTGCCGATCCCGGAGATCCAGTACCTGGCGTACCTGCACAGCGCCGAGGACCAGCTGCGCGGCGAGGCGGCGACGATGTCGTTCTTCTCCCGCGCGGCGTACCGCAACCCGATGGTCGTGCGCGTCGCCGGCCTGGCATACCAGGAGGGCTTCGGCGGGCATTTCCACAACGACAACGCCGTCGGCGTACTGCGCGACGTGCCCGGGCTCGTGATCGCCTGCCCGGCCCGGCCGGACGACGGGGCGGCGCTGCTGCGCACCTGCCTGGCGGCGGCGGTGGTGGACGGTACGGTGTCGGTCTTCCTCGAACCGATCGCCCTCTACCACACCGGTGACCTGCATGCGGACGGCGACGGGCAGTGGGTCAGCCGGTACCCGGCACCGGCGGAGTGGGGCGAGGCCCACGTACCGATCGGGCGAGCCCGCGTCGACGTCCTCGGCTCCGGGGAGGAGCTGACCATCATCACGTTCGGTAACGGCGTACGGATGTCGCTGCGCGTCGCCGCCCAGCTGGCCGAGGCCGGGGTGGGCTGCCGCGTCGTCGACCTGCGCTGGCTGGCCCCGCTGCCGGTCGCCGACATCATCCGGGAGTCCTCGGCGACCGGCCGGGTCCTGGTCGTGGACGAGACCCGCCGGTCCGGCGGGGTCGGCGAGGGGGTACTGGCGGCGCTGGTGGACGGCGGGTACGTGGGCGTGGCCCGCCGGGTCGCCTCCGTCGACTCCTTCATCCCGCTCGGCCCCGCGGCCGCGCACGTCCTGGTCAGCGAGGATTCGATCATTCAGGGCGCGCGTTCGCTTTTGGAGCGCTGAGACCTGGCCGAGGCCGTATCTTTTGCGTTGTGTACGGTGCGCCACTTGCGCACGGCGCCCGGACTGTGTGGACTACGCGCTATCGGCGTTGACCTGGCGCCGGAGACGAGTTGAGGAGGCACGCGACAGTGAGCGCGACCGCTGGTCAGGCCGCCGACGGCGTACGGAGCCTGGCGGACCGGTTCTCCATCGAGCCGGGGATGGTCGTAATGGAGATGGGGTACGACGACGACGTCGACGAAGATCTCCGCGACGCGCTGATCGACCGCTGCGGCGAGCTGGTCGACGAGGACACCGACGAGGTGGTCGACGTGGTCCTGCTCTGGTGGCGGGACGGCGACGGCGACCTGGTCGACACGCTCGTCGACGCGATCGCCCCGCTGGCCGACAACGGCGCGGTCTGGCTGCTGACACCCAAGGCTGGCCGGCCTGGGCACGTCGAGCCGAGCGAGATCACCGAGTCGGCGCCCACCGCCGGACTCCAGCAGACCTCGATCATCAGCGCCGGCAAGGATTGGAGCGCAGCCCGCCTGGTGGCCCCGCGGGCCGCCCGGTCCAAGCGCTGATTCCCGCCAGTGGCATCCTCGTAGTTGAGACTGGTCAACTACGAGGAGCATCCATGCCCATCGCCGTCGGCGAGACCGCACCCGACTTCGCGCTCAAGGACCAGAACAACCAGGAGGTCCGGCTGTCGGACTTCCTGGGCCGCCGCAGCGTCCTGCTCGTCTTCTACCCGCTCGCCTTCACCGGAACCTGCCAGGGCGAGCTGTGCCAGGTACGGGACAACCTGAGCGACTTCGTCAACGACGAGGTCCAGTTGCTGACCGTGAGTGTGGACAGCCCGTACAGCCACAAGGTCTGGGCCGACCGGGAAGGGTACGACTTCCCGCTGCTGGCCGACTTCTGGCCGCACGGCGCGGTCGCCCAGGCGTACGGGGTGTTCAACGACGCGCGGGGGTACGCCAACCGGGGTACCTTCCTCGTCGACCGGGACGGTGCGGTCCGGTTCGCCGAGATGATCTCGCCAGGGGAGCGGCGCGACCAGGACGGGTGGCGCAAGGCGGTCGCCGCGCTGTCCGCCTGACCGCCAATGTCGATGTGGTACCGGGTCGGTCGCACGGTAGACTAGCCCGGCGTTTCGGGGCGCGTAGCTCAGCGGAAGAGCACTCGGCTTACAACCGAGGGGTCGCTGGTTCGAACCCAGCCGTGCCCACCATGACCGCCCTACTAGAACCCCTGGCCCGCAAGGCCAGGGCCAGGTCTAGCCGGTCGGTCAAGGTCAGTTCCGCAGCCGCCCCGCTCTCCGTCAGGAGGGTGGGGCGTTGTCCTAGGGGCGTACTCGCCACACCGCCTCTCTGGCCGTGCCAGCGGGCTTCCAGCTCGGCCAGATCTGGGTACCACCAGCACGCCGTCTACGGACGAGCCGAGCGAGCCTGTGGTGTGCGGTAGTAGCGCCGCGCCTGCCGACGCCGGTACGTCTCGTCCAGCGTGCGGAACGGCTCGCGCAGCTCGTGCTCAACAACCTTGGTGCCATCGATCATGAACGGTGCCATCGATCATGAACCTGGTAAAGATCGCCCGGTTCAAGATCGTCCGGACAATTTCGGCTTCCAGACTACGACAGCGCTGACACCCTCATCCCGCAGCACGGCGGTCAGATTGTAGCCCATTTCGGCTGCGTATTGCCTAATCTGCGCTTCCCACTCATCGAGTTGTGGATCGCCTAGTCTTGCAGATCGTACGTCCCCAACGACCGGACTACCACGAAAGCCTTCGCTCTCCGGTTCGCTCGGCTTGTCGCTGTCGCCCGTTTCCCCCGTGGCCATCTAGATCATCTCCCACATCAGGATGCACTGAACTCACCGGCCCTGTACCGGGAATTGACGGATCTATTGCATGGCAGCGCGGAATGGCATACGCGTCAGTCCGTCAGTCCGTGCCGGACTCGTAAACCACCCAACTGGCCTGTCAATGGTCGGCTCTGACCTCAAAGTGATGCATGTCAGTCCCGGCCGCCTTCTCGGCAACCACCCATACCGCGCAAACGTCCTGGTCGCTGCTTCTCTTGTACGGCAGGGCACTTCCTCCCTGCACGTTGGGCACCTACCGACCGTATCGCTGCCAATGTGCGCGTCCAGCTCCGCCTGGGCGCGGTGCAGCTCGTCGAGGGCGGTACTGGTGTAGTAGACGGTGCCGCTCCTGCTCATAGCTGGCCGTCGCCATTGAGCCGTTCGATCAGCTCCCGCTGCCGCGCCCTAAGCTGGTACACCCGCTGGTGCGACAAATCCACCAACACGCTTATGTCCCGCTGCGATAACCCGGCTTGCAGCAACACCACTTGGTCTACCAGCCGCCGTGCTTTGTCTTCGTACCGTCGTGCCGCCGCCTTGGTAATCCGCAACCGTCGTACCAGCCGATCCAGCTCGTCATTGCCGGTACGGAACTGGTAGCTCAGTGGCTCACCAGCCACGAGCGCCCGTACCCGCCTGTCGAGCGCTTGCAAGCTACAAGCTTTCACCAGGCCATGCCCAGCAACCACCGCTTGCCAGCCTTCGACGGTCCGGCTGACCACGATCACATTCGGCGCTTCCACGGCGAAGCTCCCTCGGACGCCTTACACAGCAACGAATGCACCCGGCCGGACGGAGATTGAATCGCGTCCGGCCGAGGCCGCTTCAGGGCACCGGGACGGTTTGGAGGGCAAAGGAGCGCGAGCCAGCCACCAACCCAACCCAGGCTGACCGCCATCTCTGCGCCGTCCCGGTGCCACGCTGACCAGCCTGCCCGCGACCAGCCACGGAACGTAGATGTTGCCAGTTGACGTGATCGCCTTGACAACCGTGTTGAGCGAATCGGGAAAATGGGGCGTGGTCAGCGGCGAGACATTTGGCGAGGCGCTGCGGCGCCTCCGGCAAGATCAGGAGCTGTCGCTGCGTGCTCTCGCCAAGCTCGCGCCCATTGACTACGGGTACCTCAGCAAGATCGAGAACGGTCACCGGCCGGGTACCCTGGCCGTGGCCCGTGCTGTTGACAAAGCCCTCGGGGCCAACGGCGAGCTTGTTGCCATTGCCCGTGCTGAGCAAGCCCAGCGGCTCAGATCAGCAGTACCGTTTGATCCCATGAGGCGACGCACCCTCATGAAGTGGGGTCTAGCCGCGCCGGCCCTGGCCGAGCTGCTTTCGTCCAGCGACACCGGCGGACGTATGGGCAAGATCGGCGTGGCAGACGCCGATGAGCTGCAAGATACCGCCGTTCGGCTGTATGGCTTGGACTACCAGCATGGCGGCGCGAGTCTGTGGCAGTCCGCCGCTGCCTGTGTCGGTGAGGCGTACACCATGTTGGAACACGGTAGCTACGGCGACAGTGTTGGTAAGCGCCTGCTCAGGGCAACCGGCCGCATTCAGATGTGTGCCGGATGGTTAGCCTTTGATGCTGGTCGTCATGACGTCGCTCGCTCGTGCTACACCGAAGCCTTGGCGCTGGCACGGCAGGCTGGTGATGCCGAGGTTGAGACGCACGCCCTCGCCAACTTGGCGTTCCAGAGCAACGTCATGGGCCGACCTCGTGAAGCCACCCGGTTCGCCGATGGCGCGGAGCGAACAGCTTCCGCCCCGCACGGCAGAGCCCGCCTGGCCGCCATTCCGCAGCTACGGCGAGCCATTGCCCTCTCGCTCTGTGGCGACGCTACGGGCTCGGCGCGGGCTATTGCCCGTGCCCGCAACATCGTTGAATGTGAGGCCGATAAGCCAGCCGAGGAGTGGTGTTCCTTCCTTGGTCCGGCCGAGCTGGACGGCATTGAGGGCACCTGTCTGATGGAGGTGGGTCGATCAGTACAGGCGAGCGCGCTGCTAGAGCAGGCCGTCGCTGGTTACAGTGACCGCTACGCGCGGAACCGCGCGCTGTATCGAGTACGCCTGGCCCGCGCACGGCTTGACCGTAATGAGGTAGACAGTGCTGCCGAATCAGCTAACGCCGCGCTCGATGATCTGACCGGTCACGTTGCCAGTTGGCGCGTCAGTAGCGAGCTGACGCAGGTCGCGAGTCGGCTCGCGGCCTATCCCCACGAAGCTAGTGCAGCCCGCTTCATTGACCGTTGCACTACGCTCAAGCGCCGTACATAGGAGGTTGCTCGTGACCACGGCCGCACCGCAGCTCACTATTGAACGCTATGATGCTAGCGGTCTGCACGAGCACAGAGACGATTTATTGAATGTCTATGCCGAGGTTTACCGTGACCGGCTGGACGATCCGTTCTTCTCGCTGCCTCGCTATTGGGAACGATTGGAAGCCTACGGCCAGCGTGACGGCTTCTCACTGGTTACCGGTCGCTTGGACGACGAGCTGATCGGCTACGCGCTGGGATACACCTTGCCCGCTGGCTCGCGCTGGTGGCAGGGGCTCCGTACTAAGGTTGACCCCGCGCTGCTGGTGGAAGATGGTCGCCGAACCCTTGCCCTGACTGAAATTATGGTGCGGGAGAACTGGCGACGACAGGGCTATGCCCGTGCGCTGCATGATGCGCTCCTGCGAGACCGAGCCGAAGAACGAGCAACCTTGCTGGTGCTGCCAGATAATGTGCCAGCCAAGAGCGCCTACCTTTCGTGGGGTTGGTACAAGCTGGGAGGGCTACGGCCGTTCGATGATGCGCCGGTGTATGACGCGATGGTGGTGGAGCTGCGGGGGAGAGGCGACCAGAACTGATTTGCCCTGGCGGCTTCTAGCGAGCATAATGCTTCGCGTGACAGAAAGTGCGACCAGTACGGTTACCGTGGACGAGGTAGTTTGCTCGAAGCAGGGCTGCAGATTCAGTTTTGGCCCGTATCCCAGCGGAATGGAGCCTACTGATTGCCGCGCAGCCTGCCCGGAGTGCGCCAGCTATGGTCGTACGGTTCGTAAGGCGCTGACCGCGGAGCTACAGATCCGAGCCTCACTGGAATACGGTGGATTCCCTGCGGGGACAACGGCGAAGCGTCACCGCTTTGCCTGGGGACTTGTCGGTTGGGATTACTCCCTCGCGCTTGGACGTCTTGTACAGAAGGTTTCGTTATTCGACAAGCGCGCTGATCGCCGGTATGAGCATGTGGAAGACCCGGTTACAGGAGCCGTGTTGCTGCACCACCGGCACCACCCGCTGACGCAGCACCGGGGGCATGGGTCGGCGAAGGTCGGGCGGCTGTAGCCGGCGCCGTGCCAGCTTTCTGCACCTACTCGCGTCTGTCGGGTCGCCGCCTTTTGTACTGGAAACATCAATCGACCCATACAGACAATGCCCAAACGGCTGGTTCCGCCCGTCCGTCGTGCCCAGGGTCAGCTGTGACCTTAGGGGCGTAGGCTCATCAGTCGAACTGGATGGCTTGACGGGCATGTCGTAGCTCGACAGCAGGGCACCCTGAGACGAGGCCCCAGGGAGAGCTATCCAACCGTCCCAGTGCGGAGGCAGGAAAGGAGCATCATGGGCATACTGCGGGCAGTGGAGTGGCGCTCCACCCGTCCAGTGGACGAAACCGATGTGCTTATTCGTTCGGCGATGTCGGCCGTTGGCATGGAACCCGACGGCCCGGTCGGGTCCATCGACGCGAAGTCCAAGCGGTCACTGCGCAAAAACCGGTGGGCCGCTGAGGTCTCCGCTGAGATCGCACCCTACCGCAGTGGCAGCACGGTGCGCTGGCAAGTCGACATGCTCGGTACCAAGCATTTCGAGATCCTGGACGAGATCACCGACCACCTACCCGAAGGGGTGCTGGACGATCGCGGCATACAAGCTGCGGTTCAGCGCCTTGGGCTTCATCGGGTCTTTGGTCGGAAAGAGATTCGGCACCTCCACAACGTCCTTACCGCGAACGAGGATGTCCTGGTGCTGGGCCAAGGGCAATATGGCAGCAAGCAAGGAATTCTGGTACTGACCACCAGCCGATTGTTCTTCTTTGAGAAGAGCCTGCTGACGTCGGAGTCGGTAGACGAGTTCCCTCTGTCCTCGATTACCTCGCTGTCCGTCCACAAGTCACGCGGCGGCGAAACACTGATTGTCCACAGTTCTGGCAACAACGTCGAGATTCGCCACATGCGCCCTGGGAATGCCGATGCCATTGCGCGAGCGCTTCGCGAACTTCGAGACCGCGCCGCTGCACAGCCGTCCCAACGTACGTATTCGGAAGTGCTGTGACGGGTGCGTCGGCGTTCACCGGTGCTGTGGGGGTTGAGTCGGGGTTGAGACACGCTGTCTGGGGTGTGTGATCTGTGGTTGCTGATGGTGTTTGCTGTGCCGCGTGACGGTGGTGGCGGGCGTTGTCCTGGGTCCGGAGGGTGCTGAGGCGCCTCCG
>WNGG01007044.1_pt1 | contig 14664 bp, 10 predicted proteins | sample 5400661 | NCBI WGS metagenome assembly WNGG01 (sample SAMN13153372, study PRJNA577476) | soil metagenome | isolation source: 100 cm soil or saprolite under Garry oak tree replicate 1 | place: USA:California | collected 2016-06-15
GCCCGAAGGAGTGGTGCTCGCTCAGGTAGCCGTGGCCGCCGCGCTTGCCCGGGATGGCGATGCCGATCGAGGCGGCGCACAGCCGGTGCGGCTCGTTGGTCTCGGCCTGGCTCATGACGCAGAAGACCACCTCGCCGGCTCGCAGGTACTTCAGCCCCTCCTTCTTGGAGATGATCTTGCAGCCCGGGGGGAAGATGCTGCTGACCCGGACGATGTTGAAGTGGGCGATCCCGGCGTCCCGCAGCGCCATCTCGAAGGAGTTGAGCTTCTCTTTGTGCCGGCCGACGCCCTTGGTCAGGAAGATCTTCTTCGACACGAACATCGCCACCCTCGCGCTGACGATCGTTGGAGTTCGGGCTGTCGGCGCTGGTTATAGCACAGATCCCGGCGAATGCTCAGTGGCGCCGGGCGTCCTCTTTGAGGACCTGCATGACGGCGCCGCGCAGCGCCCCGTACGCGATGGTCTCCGAGCCGGGCGCCGGGGTGCGACCGTCGATGTCGACGGCCCGCACCGTCTCGCCGCTCACCAGGAGGACGCCGCGCCCCCGGCCGGCGGCGGACGTCAGGCCGGCCTTGCTCTCGGGCCGCAGGAAGATCACGTATTCGTTGCCCGGGGCGAACACGGTCAGCCCGGCGATCCGCCCGAGGTCGGTGACGTCCCTCTCCGGCGTCCCGGCCTGGCGAAAGGTGAGAGTCCGGGGCCCTTCCCCCTTGAGATACTCGCTGACCTCGAAGGTGTAGGCCGTCGCGGCGAGCGGCCGGCCCCTTAAATCGACCGTTCCCGGCCGGGCCGCGACGCAGCGTCCCCGGAAGACGCGCGCCGCGCTCCGGGTCAGCTCGGCGACCGAGAAGGAGGCCCCGAATGCAAACGGTAACAGCGCCACGAGGGCGAGACAGCCGATCGGCAGGCTGCGCGTGGGTCGGCGGCCGCGCATACAGGAAGCTAGGGTCCGGCGCGCCGGCCTGTCAACCCGCGGGGTCACTTGACACGCCGCGGCGCAGAGGGCTAGCGTCGGGTCTTCTTCAACCAGCGAGGGACGAGATGACCGACTCCAAGCAGACCCGCCATGAAGGTTCGTGCCTCTGCGGCCGCGTCCGTTACCGCGTCGAGGGCCCGGTCGGCAACATGTGCAGCTGCCACTGCACCGACTGCCGCAAAAACAGCGGAGCGGCCTTCGTGACCTACGTCGAGGCGCCCAAGCCCGCCTTCACGTACGTGAAGGGCGCGGACCTGATCGAGACCCACCAGGCGGAGTCGGGGACCAGGCGCGCCTTCTGCCGCACCTGCGGCTCGACGCTCGCCTGTTTCGTGGACAGCGACGACCTCATCGAGATCGCCGCCGCCACCCTCGACACGCCGATCGACCTGCGTCCGGAATACCACATCTACGTGCGCAGCAAGGTCTCCTGGTTCAACATCCAGGACGGCAAGCCGCAGCACAAGAGCACGAGCACCGCCGGGAGCTGACCCGCCGGACCGGCTACCTCTTGGCGTACTTGACGCTGCAGCCGAACGCCTTGGTCTCGGCGACCTGGACCGGCTTGCCCGAGACCAGGGCGTCGAGCGCCGCGGCGAAATCGCGCGATTTGACCTTGTCCTGCTCGAGCGAATCGTCGACGCGGCCGCGGTAGACCAGCGTGCCCTGGGCGTCGAGCAGGAAGATGTGCGGGGTGACCCTGGCGCCGTAGGCGGTGGCGATCGCCTGGGTCTCGTCGAGGACGTACGGGTAGGGGAGGCCCTTGTCCTGCGCCCGCTTCACCATGAACTCGAAGCCGTCGCCGGGGACGATCTTCGGGTCGTTGGCGTTGATGGCGACGAAACCGACGCCCTGGGGCTGGTACGTCTTCGCCAGGGCGATCAACCGGTCCTCATAGCCCTTCGAGAACGGGCACTCGTTGCAGGTGAAGATGACGGCGGTGCCCTTCGGCCCGGCGACGCTCTCGAGGGCGTGCATCCTGCCGTCGGTGCCTTTCAGGTTGAAGCCGGGGCCCTTGGCGCCGATGGCGAGCTCGTCCGAAGCGGACGCGGCGGGCGCGGCCTGGAGCGCGATGACGGCGTCGACCAGTGGGGCGGCGAGGGTGATGAGTGCGCGGACGGAACGACGGGTCTGCATGACGCCTCCTTCAAGAAGTGAAGCCTCGACAGGGGAGCGGCATTCTACCCGGAAGCGGGACCGGGGGCCAGCGAGCGACGGGACGTCTCACAGACGCGCGCGACGCAGACGCAGGGCGTTGCCGATGACGGTCACCGAGCTGAGGCTCATGGCGGCGCCGGCGATCATCGGGCTGAGGAGCAGACCGAGAAACGGGTACAGGACGCCGGCGGCGATCGGCACGCCCAGCGCGTTGTAGACGAACGCCAGGAACAGGTTCTGCCGGATGTTGCGCAGGGTCGACCGGCTGAGGCGGCGGGCGCGCACGAGGCCGCGCAGGTCGCCCTTGACCAGCGTGATCCCGGCGCTCTCCAGGGCGACGTCGGCGCCGGTCCCCATGGCGATGCCGACGTCCGCGGCGGCCAGCGCCGGTGCGTCGTTGACGCCGTCCCCGGCCATCGCGACGACGTGGCCGTCCTTCTGCAGGCCCCGCACCACCTCGGCCTTCTGTTCCGGCAGGACCTCGGCCCGGACGTCGTCGATCCCCAGGCGGCGCGCCACCGCCGAGGCGGTCGAGCGGCTGTCCCCGGTGAGCATCACGACGCGCACGCCGTCCCGCCCGAGGTCCCGGAGCGCGTCCGGGGCCGTCGTCTTGATCGGATCGGTGACGCCGATGAGCCCGCACAGGCGGCCGTCCGCGGCGACGAACACGACCGTCTGGCCCTCGAGCCTGAGCGTCTCGGCCCGCTCCAGGATGTCGCTCTCGGGCCGGACGCCCCCGAGACGGATCAGCTGGGTGTTGCCCAGGGCCACACGGCGTCCCGCCACCGACCCGATCACGCCCGCGCCGGGGTGCGACAGGAAGTCCGTGGCGGCCGCCGGCTCGATGCCGCGCCGGCGCGCGCCTTCGACGATGGCCGCCGCGAGGGCGTGCTCGCTGGAGCGCTCGAGGGACGCGGCCAGGCGCAGGACCTCGTCCTCCGCGAAGCCCGGCAGCGTCACGACGGTCGCGAGGCGCGGCTTCCCCTCGGTCAGGGTGCCGGTCTTGTCCACGACCAGGGTGTCGACCTTCTCCAGGCGCTCCAGGGCCTCGGCGTTGCGGATCAGGACCCCGGCGGCGGCGCCCCGCCCGGTGGCCACCATGATCGACATCGGCGTCGCCAGGCCGAGGGCGCAGGGGCAGGCGATGATCAGCACCGACACGGCGCTGACCACGGCGTGCGCCAGACGCGGCTCGGGCCCGAACAGCTCCCAGGCGAAGAACGCCAGCGCGGCGATCGCCATGACGGCCGGCACGAACCAGGCCGACACGACGTCGGCGAGACGCTGCACCGGCGCCCGGCTGCGCTGCGCCTCGCCGACCATCCGGACGATCCGGGCCAGCAGCGTGTCGGCGCCGACGCGCTCGGCGCGCATCACCAGGCCGCCCGTGCCGTTGACGGTGCCGCCGGTGACGCGGTCGCCCGGCCCTTTCTCGACGGGGATCGGCTCTCCCGTCAGCATCGACTCGTCGACGGCGCTGCGACCCTCGAGGACGAGGCCGTCCACCGGGACCTTCTCGCCGGGACGGACCCGCAGGCGGTCGCCCGGCCGGACGCCGTCGAGCGGGACGTCCTCTTCGCGTCCGTCCTCCGCCAGGCGCCGGGCGGTGTGCGGCGAGAGCTGCAAGAGCGCCCGGATGGCGCCGCCGGTCCTGCTCCGGGCCCGCAGCTCGATCACCTGGCCGAACAGCACCAGGACGGTGATCGCCGCGGCCGTCTCGAAATAGACCCCGGCCGGGCCGTCGTGGCCGCTCGGCGAGGCGGGGAAGAGCCCGGGAAAAAGGGTCGCGGCGAGGCTGTCGAGATAGGCGACGCCGGTGCCCATGGCGATCAGAGTGAACATGTTGAGGCGGCGGTTCCTGATCGAGGCCCAGCCGCGCTCGAAGAACGGCCGGCCGCAGTAGAGGACGACCGGCGTCGCGAGGGCGAGCTGGACCCAGTCGATGAGCCGATGCGCCGGGGCCGGCCGTCCACCGGGACCCGCCAGCATCCGGGTCATGGCAATTAAAATGACCGGCACCGTCAGGGCGAGCCCGATCCACAGGCGCCGGGTCATGTCCACCAGCTCGGGATTGACCTCCTCCTGAAGCGAAGGGATGACGGGCTCCAGCGCCATGCCGCAGATCGGGCAGGCCCCGGGGCCGTCGCGCACCACCTCCGGGTGCATCGGGCAGGTGTAGCGCGCCGCCGCGGGCGCCGACGGCGGGGGAGGGCGGGTCGCGCGGGCGGCGGCGTACTTCTCCGGGTCCGCGCGAAATAGATCGCGGCAGCCCTCGCAGCAGAAATAATAGGTGCGGCCCCGGTGCTCGTGCCGGGCGCCCGGGCGCCCGGGGTCGACCTCCATGCCGCAGACCGGGTCCTTCGCTGGCGTCATGTCCCTCGGCGGGGTCGGGTCCCGTGGCCGGCCCGGACGCCGGGCGGGCCCCGGGTTGTGAGAAAGCGGCCGGGATTGTAGCATCGCGGTCGATGAAGCGCTGGGGCCCGATCGGTCTGCTTGCCCTGCTCCTGGCCCTTCTGGCCTGCGCGCTCGGTCCCTCCGGGCACAGGTGGATCGAGGCGACCGGCCTGCTGCTCGACGTCTGGTCGGTGGGGCAGGAGGGCGCGGCGGCTCCCTCGACGTCGATCACCTACGCGGGTCCGGGAGGGGAGAGCCGCCGGGCCGACGTGTACTGCGACCCGGCCGCGCCGCCGGGGGCGCGGCTCCTGCTGGCGCACGGACTCGTGGAGGCGGGCCAGGACGACGCCCGGCTGCACGCACTCGGCCGCGCCTTCGCCCGGCACCGCTTCCTGGTCGTGATCCCCGACTTTCCGGGAATGCGCTCGCTGCGCGTCGGCCGGGGCGACATCGACGAGCTCGACGCGGCGATCCGGGCGGCGCGCCTGGTGAGCGAGTGCGGCGCAGGCGACGGGCTGCCGACCGGCGTGGTCGGTTTCAGCTACTCGTCGGGGCCGGTCCTCCTGGCCCTCGACCGCCCGGGTGTGGCGCGCCCGGAGGACTTCGCCGTCCTGTTCGGCGGCTACGACGACCTGGTGGACGTGGTGCGCTTCCTGACCACCGGGCGGCACCGCGACCTGGGAGTCGACTACGGCGGCGAGGCGCTCCCGGAGGGGCGCTGGATCGTGCTGCAGGCGAACGCCGGGACGCTCGCCGAGCCGGCCGACCGCGAGGCCCTCGCGGCGATCGGCCGGCTGAAACGCTCCGACCCGGGGGCCGACGTCTCCGCCCTGGCGGCGACCCTCGGGCCGCCGGGCCGCGCCCTGCTCGATCTGTTCGCCAACACCGACCCCGGTCGCTTCGACGCGCTGATGCGCCGGGTCGACCCGGCGGTGCGCGGCACCCTCGACGCCCTGTCACCCTCGAGCAGTCTCGACCGTCCGCTCGCCATCGACCTGTTCCTGCTGCACGGCCGGTCCGACGCCATCGTGCCGTGGAGCGAGAGCCTGAAGCTGGCGCGCTCCGTGCGCACCACCGGCCGCATCCGCCTGGCGCTCCTGGGCGGCTTCCGCCACGCGCGGCCGCAGGGCGACGGCGGGGGCGCGGGCTGGGTGGCCGCCCTGCGGTACCCGGCCGACTCCGCCAGGATCCTGGACATCCTCGTGGACATCCTCGGGCGCCGCCGCGAAAGTGCTTGACAGGGGGCGGCCTGCATCGGCGAGAATCCCGCGGTCGCTTTCTCGCGAGGACCCCACCGATGACCGAAGAGCCGCGCGGCCTCACGCTCGAGCCGGACCGCTGCAGCCGGCACAGCGTCGGCATCCACGCCTCTCCGGCCGAGGTCTACCTGGCCCTGACCGACCCGCGCGAGCTGTCCCGCTGGTTCGTCTCCGAGGCCAGCATCGATCTCCGCCCGGGCGGGCCGTACCACTGGGTGTTCGGCGAGGGGACCGCGGCCGCCGGGCCCGACGCCCTGGTCTCCGCCGGGGAGTTCGTGACCATCGTCCCCCAGGAATACCTCCGGCTGAGCACGCCGGTGGAGGGGACCGAGACCGTCCTGGAGTTCCGCCTGGACCCCTGGCGCGACGGGACGATCGTGACCGTGTCGCACTCCGGGTTCCCGGGCGAAGAGTCGTGGGACGAGATCTTCCGCTCGGTCGACCAGGGATGGCAGTCGGAGGTCCAGGTCCTCAAGCTGTACATGGAGGCGGCGCGCGGCATGGTCAGCCGCTCGCGCTTCCACGAGGCGCGCCTGCCGGGGACCGCGGAGACGATCTACGAGCGCTTCACCACCTCGGCCGGCCTGTCGTCCTGGCTCGCCGACCGCGCCGCCGCCGAGGCCTCGCTGGGCGGCGAGCTGCTCCTGGAGCGCCAGGGCCGGCCCGCCATCAGGGGCCGCTTCGTGGTGTGGGACCCCGACCGGTTCCTGGTCATGACCTGGCAGGATCGGGCGCCGTCGATCGTGCGGCTGTGGCTGGAGGAGGCCGACGGCGGCGCCTCGACCGAGCTGAGCCTGGAGCACCGGCTGTTCGCTCCGAACGCCGCGAGCGTGTCCCCGTTCGACTGGGAGGCGGCGCTGGGACGACTCGGGAGATCTATGCGGAGCCCGGCGTCTTCCTGAGCGCGGCCTCGCGGCCCTGGGCGAGGCAAGCCGCGTCGATCGTGATGGTTCTCTCCTCTCCGGCATCGAGAAAGGCCATGATAAAGGACCTCACCTTCGCTCCGAGGACGTCGACGGCGGCCGCATAGGCGGCAGCCTGCGGCAAGTAAAAGAGGGTGCGCTCTTCCAGGAACCGTCCGACGTCGATCTCCTTTGGAATCCTGTCGGTCTTGTAATCGACCAGCACGCAGCCGTCCGTTTCCTCGATCAGGAGGTCAATCCTCCCTTCGAGGAGGACCTCGCCGTCGGTCCCGCGGAATGTGACCGCGAAGGGGAACTCCGGGGTGAAGCGGCGGGAGCGGGCCAGACGGGCCGGTAGCGAGCCGGCATAGGCCGCCCGAACGAGGCGCGCGACCTCGGGTTCTGCGGCCGGGGGCAGACCGGAATCGAACGTTGCGGCCGCGACCGCGGATCGGAGGATCTCGGATGCCGGCCGCACCTCGCGCGGCGGAAGCGCCTCGAGCACCGCGTGGACGGCGACGCCCACGGCTCGCCGCCACCGCCGTGACGCCTCGAGGCTGTCCCGACGGGCCGCGCCCGGAGCAGATGCCCCGGCGGCAGCGGGCGCGGTGTCGACCTCCGGCTCGGCAAGGAACCGGGCCCCTTCAAGCGACGAGGCCGTTCGAATGGATCGGCCGATGGCCGCGGCGCCGAGAGCCTTGCGCAGTCCGTCCTGCCAGGCTGCCTTCTCCTGGATCAGTCGGGGTTCGACCTCGAGGCGTCCTTGCAGGGCCGCGGCGACACGAAAAGGAGGCGCCTCGGGCGAAGCGATCGGGAGGTCGCCAGGCTCGATGGCGCGGCAGTGTGCCAGGGGTCCGCCGGCCGGAAGAGGCCCCCCGGCGTACCCTTCCGGGGGGACCGCTCCGGCCTCGCGCAGGAGAGTCAGAAAGGATGGAAATTGCGGCTTGTGCGGCACGATGGGCAGCACGAGGAAGTCCCGTGCCCGGGTCGCGGCGACGTAGAGAAGCCGGCACAACTCCTCCTGCTGGCGCACCTTCTCCGCATCGCTCACTTCCGCATGGCCCCAGGACCCCGACGAGAGGCCGTAGTCCTGGAATTCAAGGGAGAAATGCAAGACGCCATGCGCCCGGTCGACGCAGTAGCCGTCACCGGACCTGGTTCGTCCGGCGGCATCCGCAAGGACCACGATGGGGAACTCGAGGCCTTTCGCCTGGTGAACGGTCATCAGGCGGATGACGTCGTCCCTCTCCTCGACCGTGGGTGATTCGGATTCGTCGCGCTCGTCCTCCTCCATGGAGGAGAGAAAGCGCGCGAACGAGCCGAATGTGCCGTTGTGGATCGATTCGTACTCGCGAGCGAGCTCGACCGTCTTCAGGAGATTGGCGGCGCGCTGCTCTCCCTGCGGGCGCAACAGGACCAGGGCCAGGGCCGCGGTGCGATCGAGAACGGCCTCCACCGTGCGCGCCGGCGGACTCTCGTTTCGCGTCAGGTGCAGGTCTCTCAGGAAGCGAAACGCGTCCCCAACCGGAGTTCCGGTGCAGGTCAGGTCGGCGTCTCGCAGGTAGTCGAACCGGCCTCCGACCCCTTCGGCGAGGACATAGGCGACCAGATCCTCATCGGAGCAGCCCAGAAAGGGAGAGCGCAGGGCGGCCGCGACCGACAGCGCGTCGTGCGGGTTGTCGATGGCCCGCAGGATGGCATGCAGGTGACGGATCTCCTGTCGATTGTAGAACGCCCTGCCTCCGATCACACGATAGGGGAGCTCGCGGGCCCTCAGCGCCTCCTCGAAGGCGTCGAGACCGGTGAGGGTCCGGAACAGCAAGGCGAAATCACCGTAAGAGGCTGCACGGATCGTGCCGTCCCGCTCCTCCACAGTCCACTCTTTCCTGCTCACCACGCGATTCATGAGACCGGCGATCAAGGCCGCCTCGACCGCCCGCGCCTGGTCGACCCGGCCGGCCCGGGCCAGCGTCTCGGGATGCACTGGCAGCAGGACGACCGCGGCTTCGGTGGAACGAGACGGGCGGTACGCCTGAATCTTCGTGTAGGGAGGCTGCTGGGCGCGGTCATCCCCCTCCTTGAACACATGGCCGAAGACTTCGTTGACCCAGTCAATCACGCCGGGGACCGTGCGAAAATTCGTCGTGATCGACTCCCTCGTCCCTTCGGGGCTTCGGGCCAGACGATCGATCGCCTCCTTGTAGATGGCGATATCGGCACGGCGGAAACGGTAGATCGATTGCTTCGGGTCGCCGACGATGAACAGGCGCCCATCGCGCGGGATCGCCTGACGCCAATCGCCCTTGGCCCTGGGCTCGTCTTCGGAAAGGAAAAACAGGATCTCCGCCTGGAGCGGGTCAGTGTCCTGGAACTCATCCACGAGCAGGTGTCGGTAGCGCTCCTGAAACGAGGCGCGCACCGCCGGCTTGTCGCGCAGGAGATCGCGCGCCTTGATGAGAAGCCCCTGAAAATCGAGACCGCCGCTTTTCCACAGCGCCTGTTCGTAAGCGTCGACGAACCGCCGCAGCCAGCGCCCGAGAGAGAAGGCGATCCGGCCTCCCAGGATCTGCAGGGCCCGGTCCCGCTCACCCTCCATGTCTTGGAAGACCTTCTTGACCTCCGACATTGCCGCAGGGGATTCCCAGTTCACGCGGGCCCCGGCGGTCTTCCTGGCCCGGCCCTCGGACAGGATCCGCAATTGCGCCTCGTCCGAGGTCAGCCCGGCGAGCGTCCGGCACAGGTCGGCCAGAGCCCCGATCTGGCGCAGCCCCTCGTCATCGGGATTGCGGCAGCGTTCGGCCAGCCCCTGAAGCCGGGCGACATGACTCTTGAATCGAGCCACGAAATCCTCCGGGGGCTCGATCGGAGAAGGGGCGGGAGGCGCCTCCAAGTCCCGGTTCTCGACCGCGACAAAGGCCAGGGTGCGGATGCGCCTTTCACCCACCCCGAGGCGGAGGACCGGCTCGAGGTCACAGTCGCGGTCGTTGAGCGACCTGCTCCACCACGCGCTGAATGTCTCGTCGCGAAGGATCTGACATTCGAGGTCCGCCAGCACATGGAAGCGCGGATCGACACCGGACTCGACGGGTCGCTCGCGCAGGAGGGACGCCGCGAACGCATGAATGGTCGTGATGGTGGCGCGATCGATCGACCCGAGAGCCGTGACGAATGCGGCCCGCCCGGGGCCCCCGTCGCGGATCCTCCGTTCGATCCCCTCGCGCAGTCGCACCTTCAGTTCCCCGGCCGCTTTCTCCGTGAACGTGACCATCGCCATGCGCTCGATGGAAGCTCCGTCGGACGCCAGAATCCGCAGCGCGCGGCTCACCAGCAGGGTGGTCTTGCCCGTTCCGGCGCCCGCTTCGACCGCACAACCCTGCTCGATGCCCTCGACGACGCGCTTCCTGGCCTGGTGGTCGGACGGGGGCTTCGGCGGGGGGCGGAGTCCTTCCGTTGTCACGCTCGTTCGCTCCTCGTCTTGAACTCCAGGAAGGAAGCCGCCGCCGGGTCGCCTCTCTTCCGCTCGAATCGTGCCTCGCGCGCCTCGCCGCAGACAGGACGGGCATCGCAGCGTGAGCAGGTGGACTGTTCGGGATAGGGGAAGAATGCTCCGGACCCGATGCCTCGCTCCACGATGCCGCCGATGGTGTTCAGGTCGTCCAGGACCGACCGCCAGACGTCGCGGTCGAGAACCTTCGAGCCGAACCGGCCACGCCGCGAGACGGATTGATAGATCGCCTGCACCACCTGGACCCCCGGGAGGAGCCGTTCCGCGGCGAGCATGTAGACCGGTGCCTGAAGCGCCGTTCCGGCATGGTGCGAATTATCGGGGTACTCGTCGATCCGGCCGCTCTTGTAGTCAATCACGCGCGCCTGCTTCCCATCGGCGGTCCGGTCGATGCGATCGATCTGTCCCTTGAAAAGGAGGCTCCTGTCATCGGAGCTCAGGGGCACCGGCTCCCCGGTGGACAGCGAATCTTCAGGGGGCAACCCGGCATCCCGTCTCGATCGAGGCGGCATGCCGAAGCGCACCTCAAAATGCTCCGGCCGGAACCCGGTATCCCCCTCGGCCTCGGCCGCCTCGATCTCGCGATCCAGGTAGCGGCCAAGGTCCTCCCCGATCGTGTCGCGCTCGATGTCCCGGAGCAGCTGCAATCCGGTGAGTCCCATGGCATCGGCCTCGGTGAAGCGCCGCTCCAGGATCTGCATGAGCCTGTTGCGGAGCTCGGCCCTCCTGGGCCTGCGCAGCGGGAGATCCCCCGCTTCCCTCGAGGACGCGAAGAACTCCTGCAACACCCGGTGCATGAGCGTGCCACGGTCCTGCGCCGAGAGCCTCTCGACCTGCCCGGGCGCCTCCAGGGGTTCCAGACCCAGGATCCGTTCGCAGAAATACTGGTACGGGCACGTCATGTACTGTTGCAGGCGGGTCGGGGAGACCGGGGCCCCCGCAAGACTGTATTTCGATGCGAGCGCGAGCCGGACCGAGGGGTCGCGGAGAAGGCCGTCGACAGGCGTGAGCGACCGTTCGCCCCAGCGTTGGTGTTCGAAGCCGACGCCGCGCCTGAAGAAAGGCGGTCGTCCTGTCGCGGCGGCGGGAAAGAGCGCCAGGCCGGGCTTGCCAGATTTCACTCCCTCTGTAACGACCGACAGATCGAATTCCCGCTCCCGGATCGCGAGGGCGCGGTCCGCGGGGAACAGATCGGAGAGCCGGATACGCTCGAGGAACCGTTGCAGGCGTTCGTAGTCACAGGACCGCCCCGTGACCGCCTCAATCGTCCGGAGAAGGAAAGAGGATGGCAGCCGCTCGCGCGCGGTCTGGGAATCAAGCCGGGGGAACGTCAGGATGAGAGCATCGCGCGCCGCGCCAGTGGCCAGGGCGAACAGGACACGCTCCTCGTCAGAGCGCCGGGCCTTGACCGGCAGGCGTGCGCCGTTGCCGGTCACCCGGTTCAGCGTCCGGCGCTCCGTATCGAGCAGGATCGGGTCCTGCCGGACGGGCGCCGGGAAGCACTGCTCGGTCAGGCCGAGCAGAACCAGAGCGCGGAAGCCGAGCCCGCGAGCCGTCTGGACGTCCCCCAGGAAGAGATGACCGCGCTGGAAGTGCCCCTGCCGGGCCCCCCGTCGTTCGAGGTCCAGGAACAGGAGGCGGCGGAAGTCGTCCAGGGTTGTGCGCGGGGCGATGGCCTCAAGCGATGCGAGATCGTCCATCGTCTCCAGGACGGCATCGCGCTCGTCGTCTGGTAACAGGAAACGGCGCAGGATGGCTCCCACGCTTTCGCCCATTTCACGCCACGTCCCTTCCGCGGGAATCGCATCGATGGCCTTCGACAGGCGGGCGTAGAAACGCCCGAGCCGCCGGCATTCTTCAATCAGCCGGGGGTCTGGAGGAGTCGCGTCGTCCCGGTCCCCGGTCGTCGCCTGTTCGGCCCTGTAGGTCATGGAGCGTGCCAGGCTGTCGAGACGCTTCAACCACTCTGTCCTGCCGGAAACGATTCCCGCAAGGCGACTCAGGAGATCCCAGTCGGCGGGGTTGGGAGGCGCCGCCGCAGCCGGATCGAGTCTGGCGATCGAGAGAAAATCGATGACGGCCTCACGCTCGTGATCCTTCTCCCGGATCTCAAGGAGTGAAGAGAGCGCACGCGCCGCCCGCGTTCCCCGCAGGGATTCACCTTCGAGACTGAAGAAGGGCACGCCCAGCTCGTCCAACTGCGACACCATGAGCCGCGCGTAGGGATCGCCGGATCGATACAGGACACCCATGTCCTCGAAGGGCACTCCCTCTCCCACGGTCCGACGCAGGCGCGTCAGGGCGGACCCCGTCGCAGAGCGGGTCGTCGAAGTGGTCACCTCCTTGAAGCCCGCCTCGAGAAATCGTGACCGCGTGTCCCGGGCGAACTCGAACGCCGGGGTCTCCGACCAGGGGAAAAAAACGGTGGTCGGGAGGCTTGCGGCGAGTCGCAACAGAAGGTTCTCCTGCAGCCAGGTGAAGTCGTAGAAGCCGTACACAAACAGTCGCGCCACCCCGGGGAAAGGGGTGAGGCCATCGTGGACGAGGGCGAGGGCCCGTCCCAAGAGCCCCGCTCGATCGATGAGCCGTTTTTCCCGCAGACCGCGTTCGTAACGCTCCAGCAGATCCGCCAGATCGCGGACCTTACGTTCGCTCTTCGGGAAGGCCCGACGTAATTCGTCCGGTGTGAGACCGGCCTCCCGCACCTCGTGCAGAGTGGCGAGGATCGCCTCGGCGAATCCCTCGGTGCGGGCGATGTCCGCGAAGTAGGAATCGCGCGGCAACGACGAGACCAGGGTCCGCACAAGCAGGCGCTCGCCCGTTTCGGGGACGGGCCGTACCCCCTCCCGCGCGAGATCGGCACGCGCCAGGAGGCGCGCCAGATCGAGAAAGGTCATGACGCGGACTCCGCCCACCGCCGCGAGCCGCCGTGCCAGGAGTCGCGTCAGGTAGATTCCTACGAGGTTCGACCCGACGAGCAGGATCGAGGGCGACAGCGGACCGCAATCGTGGCGGTGGGTTTCGGTCTCGGCGATCAGGGCCTCTTCGAGGTCCGGAGAGAACCGCCCGAAGACGATGCGGCGATCGCGGACAGACGGCATGTCGCTCCTCTCGGAGTGTCTGCCGCATCATAGAACGGACCGGTCGGGCTCAGTCCTTGTGGTCGGGCCCCGGCTTCGGATCGAGGGCGGAATCGATCGAGGCGGTGAGGTCGTCGTCGGGGGCCAGGGCGGGGCGTTCGCGGTTCATGAACTCGGCGACTTCGTCCTGCAGCGACATGGCCGCCTCCTTCTTCTTGACGGCGGTCTTGCGCTTCGGGCGGGGTTTCGGCTCGGGGGCGGGGTCCTCGTCGCGCTCGCGCGGCCGGTACAGGTTCATCTCTTCGGGGGTCATCTCCGGCACCGGGAGGGGGGGCGGTTCCTTGGTCGTCACCGAGGACTCGAGCGTCCCGGGGGCGGGCAGGAAGGCGTCCAGCAGGATGCGCCGCTTCGGCGTCCTGACCACGAGCTCGAACCGCTGGTAGATGTCCTTGTCGTCGCGGCCCACGATGGCCTCCGGGGACGTATCCTAGTTGCCGGTCGGGTCCTGCTGGAACATGCGCAGGCCGCGCCGGGCGTTCTCGTTCATGGGATCGAGCTCGAGGGCGCGGCGCCACGCCTCGACCGCCTTCTCGGGCTGCTTCATCTTGTAGAGGCAGTTCCCGAGGTTGGTGTAGGCGACGGACGAATCGCCGCTGTTCTGGATCGCCTGGCCGAACATCTCGACGGCACGGTCGAACTGCGCCGTCGTGTGGAACAGGAACCCGAGGTTGTTGTAGATCTCCCCCATGGCTGGATCGAGCCGCAGCGCCTCCTGGAAGGCCTGCACCGCCTCCTGGTCCTTGCCCATCTTCGACAGGACCAGCCCCAGGTTGTTGTGCGCCTCGGCGTAGTCGGGATGGACCTCGATGGCCCGCCGGAACGCCTCCAGGGCCGCCTCCAGGGCCCCGCGGTAGTACAGCGCCACGCCGCGGTTGTTGCACTCCAGCGCCTCGTCCCGCTGCCTGCGGGCGAGATCCGCCTGGTCCCGCTGCAGCTGCGTCTGGATGGCCTGGATCACCGAGCGGTTGCCTTCGTGGAGTCCGCGCAGGGCGGAGTGCGTCTTCTCGCTCTGTCCCTTGACCAGCGTCAGGAGCTGCGAGGATTGCATCGCGTCTTCACCGAGGCGCCCCAGCTTCTTGTCCAGGGAGGCGACCGCCTGCTCGATCTTGCGGGAGTTCGCGCTCACGAGCGACATGTCCTCGAGGAGCCGCTCGGCGATCTTCTGCTGCATGTCGCCCAGGGCGGCGAGCTGCTCGAGGGCCTGCGAGGTCGCGGCGGCGGTCGCCGCGACGCCCCGGCCCTGCTAGTCGAGGCGGGTCTGCAGCCGCGCGGCCGTCTGCTCGAGGGCCGCGCCGGCGCCGCTCTGCCCCTGACCCACGGCGGCGGACA